>Ga0114898_1000778_pt1 | contig 21854 bp, 23 predicted proteins | sample Malvired_Geostar_FD_83496 | JGI IMG/M metagenome (GOLD analysis project Ga0114898, IMG submission 83496) | Marine viral communities from the Global Malaspina Expedition - Malaspina viral metaG DeepMed_Geostar | ecosystem: Environmental > Aquatic > Marine > Oceanic | place: Mediterranean Sea... | reverse complement strand
GCGTCGTGCCCGGCGTCTTCTTCGTCACCATCACCGCCGGCTATCTGTTCGGGCCCTGGGTGGGCGGGGTCTCGACCTCGATCGCGGCCACGGCGGGGGCGCTGGTGGTCTACGCCGTGACCCGCAGTGCGCTGGGGGAATCCCTGCGGCGCAAGGCTGAGCGCGACGCGGGCCTGATGCAGGCGGTGTGCACGGCGATCGACCGTGACACCTTCTGGTATGTGCTGGGCGCCCGCCTCGCGGTCGTGGTGCCGTTCCACATGATCAACATCGCGGCCGGGATGATGGCGGTGCGCCTCGGGCCGTACAGCCTCGCCACGGTGATCGGCCTGCTGCCGGCGCATATCATTTACTGCTGGATCGGGGCGCGGCTGAACACCCTGCTGGCGACCGACCCGAATCCGGACTTCCAGGCCCTGTTCGCCCAGTTCTGGGCCCCGATGGCCGGGGTCTTCGTGCTGGCCGTGGTCCTGCCCTTCGCAATGAAGGGGCTTCAGGCCGTCATGCGGAAGCGGCGGGCGGCATGACCGACGCAGCGATTGGCCCAAGCTTTGCGTTAGGGGAGGCATGAGCGAGGCGCGGCAGCCCCCGGTGAACGACGGCGAACGGCGCCTGCGCCTGCCAGACGACTGGCGCGAGCGGCTGCGCTTCCACGCGCCCGACGCCCTGGCGTGGCGGCTGCTGCTGCTGACCTTCGTGTTCACGGCGGTGGTCGAGGTGCTGATCGTCGCCCCCAGCGCCGCCAGCTTCCACGAGCGCTGGCTGCTGGACCGGCTGCAATCGGCGGAACTGGCCTCGGTCGGGGTCGAGGCCCTGCCCTATTCGGCGGTCGAGGACGATGTCGCCGAACAGCTGCTCGCCATCGGCGGGGTGCAGGCGGTGGTGGTCGGCGACCAGGGCGTGCGGCGGCTGCTGCTGCAGGCGCCCAACCTGCCGCGCACGCCCGAACTGATCGACCTGCGCGAAGACCGTCCGGCAGCGCGGCTGCTCGACCCTTGGCGGACCCTGTTCGGACACCCGGACCGGTCGATCCGGGTGCAGGCGCGGCCGCGCTACCGGTCGGGCGACTTCATCGAGATTCTCGCCCCGGCCGAGCCTCTGAAGCAGGAACTGCGGACCTTCCTGCTCAACAGCCTGCTGGTCTCTCTGCTGCTGTCGCTGGTGGCCGGGGCCCTGCTCTACGGCGGTCTCGCCTTCCTCGTGCTTCAGCCGCTGCGGCGGGTGACGCGATCGATCGAGCGGTTCGCCGTCGATCCGGAGGCCGAGGGCGACCCGCCCAGCGACCGGCATGACGAGATCGGCCGGGTCGAGCGCGAACTGGCGCGGATGCAGGGCGAGGTGCGCCAGTCGCTGCGCTCGCGGGCGCGGCTGGTGGCGCTGGGCGAGGCCGTGGCCAAGATCAATCACGACCTGCGCAACATGCTGACCTCGGCCCAGATCGCGTCGGAGCGGCTGGCGGACTCGCCCGATCCTCAGGTGGCCAAGGCCCTGCCGCGGCTGGAGCGGGCGCTCGGCCGGGCCGCGGCCCTGTCGCGCAACGTGCTCGAATACGGCCGCAGCGAGGAACCCGAGCCGCAGCGGGTCCGGCTCCCGCTGGCGACCGCCGTCGCGGTCGCGGCCGAGGACGCCGGCCTGTCGGGTGAAGGCGTGAAGCTGACCAGGGCGATCCCGGCGCGCTTCACCGTCCACGCCGATCCCGACCAGCTGCACCGCGTCCTCGTCAATCTGATGCGCAACGCCCGCCAGGCCATCGAGGGCGACGCCGCTCGGGTGGGCCGCAAGGGCGTGGTCAGGGTCAGCGCAGCCCTGGAGGGCGGGTACGCGGTCATCCGCATCGCCGACAACGGGCCGGGCATTCCGCCGCGTCTGTCCGACCAGCTGTTCGAGCCCTTCGTCAGCGGGCGCAGCTCGGACGGCACCGGTCTGGGTCTGACCATCTCGCGCGAACTGGCGGTCAGCCACGGCGGAGAGCTGCGCCTCGTCGACACCGGCCCCGACGGCACGACCTTCGAACTGCGGCTCCCCGACTGAGGGATGCGGCCGGTTCCAAATCGCCGGATCGGCGTTATCTCTCGCAGACCGCCGCGAAACGGCCCAGCTTGCTGGCCAGGTCTTTGCACGAAGGAGCCCGTGATGATCCGATTGTCCCTGACCGCCGCCCTCGCCCTGACGCTCGCCGCCGCGCCCGTCCTCGCCCAGACCGCGCCCTCCCCGGGCGGCCCCCAGCCGGGATCGGAGGAATGGCTGCGCCTGCGCGGCGAGATGTACAACCGGTCGCCTGACGCCGAGCAGGATCCGGCCGAGGTCGCCGCCACCGCGCGGCTGAACGCCGGGATCGCCGCCCGCAACGCCGCCGCCGCCGAGGCGGAAACCGAGGCCATGGCCTCGTTCGAGGACCGCAACGCGGCCTGGCGCGCCGAGACAGCCCGGCTGGAGACCGAACGCGTCCAGTGGGAGGCGAACGCCGCCGCCGCCGCCGCCGCCCAGGCGCGGTGGGAGCGGGAGAGGGCCGCCTGGGAGGCGGAGATGGAAGCCTGCCGCCGGTCCGGCCGGGTCTGCGTCGTCGTCCCGCCCCGCTACTGACCGCCGGCCGTCGCAGCCAACCGCCGCATTGCGGCGGCTACGGGCGCGTGAGAGGCTGCCCGGGCTGACGGGGGGACCGCCGCCATGACCGATGTCGCCGATTCGCCGCCCGAGGTCGTGGGAGCCGCTCCAGAGCCCGTCGCGGGACGGCGGGCGGACCGGTCGCGGCCGGGCGGACGAACCGACACCTGGCGCCATCCCCTGCCGGTGCGGATCACCCACTGGATCAATGTCGCCGCCGTGGTCGTCCTGCTGATGAGCGGGCTGAACATCCTCGCGGCGCATCCGCATCTTTACTGGGGCATCAGCTCGACCTTCGCCGATCCGTGGCTGAGCACGCCGAAGGTCCCGGACTGGCTGCTGATCCCGCAGGGCCGCAACCTGGCCGAGGCGCGCAACTGGCATTTCCTGTTCGCCTGGGTCTTCGTCATCAACGGCCTGATCTATCTGGCCTGGGCGCTTGTCTCGGGACGCTTCCGGCGCCGGCTCGTGCCGACCGGCAAGGACCTGCGCGGCTTCTGGCCGTCGGTGAAGGAACACGCCCGCTTCCACTTCCCGGCCGACGATCACGCCCGCACCTACAACGTCATCCAGAAGCTGACCTATCTGGCCATGGTGCTGGTCGTGCTGCCGATGATGCTGATCACCGGCCTGTCGATGTCGCCGGCCTTCAACGCCATCGGCGGCGTGCTGCTCGAGGTCCTGGGCGGCCGGCAGTCGGCGCGGACGCTGCATTTCATCTCGGCCGGGCTGATCGTCGGCTTCATCGTGATCCACGTCGGGCTGGTGATCTGGACCGGCTTCCTCAACAACATGCGCTCGATGATCACCGGCTGGTTCAGGATCGAGCCGCCGGGCTCGACGGCGGGGCCGAAACTCGGCCGACGTCCGCCTGAAGAAGGAGATGCGCCATGAACCGCCGCCGCTGGCTGACCGGGGCGCTGGCGACCGGAATGGCGGCCTTCGTCAGCGCTTGCGGCGAGGCGAGCTGGCGGCTGTCGGAGCAGGCACGGCGGATGGGCGAGGGGCTGACCCGGCGGGCGCAGCGGCTGATCATTCCGCGCGACGCCCTGGCGCCGACCTACAGCCGGGCGGAAATCTCGCCGGACTTCAAGGCCAACGGCTCGATCGATCCGGCGGCGGCCGACTATGTGGCGCTGAAGGCGGACGGCTTCGCGGACTACCGGCTGGTCGTCGACGGACTGGTGGAGCGGCCGCTGTCGCTCAGCCTCGCCGAGTTGCGGGCGCGGCCGGCGCGAACCCAGATCACCAAGCACGATTGCGTCGAGGGCTGGACCTCGGTCGGCGAATGGACCGGCGTGCGGCTGGAGACCCTGCTCGACGAGGCCGGGCTGAAGCCCGAGGCCCGCTATATCGTCTTCCACTGTTTCGACGCGCTGGATCAACGCGAGGACGGCGAGCGGTATTATGAGAGCATCGACCTGATCGACGCCCGCCATCCGCAGACCATCCTGGCCTATGAGATGAATGGCGAGACCCTGCCGGTCCCGCACGGGGCGCCGCTGCGGCTCAGGGTCGAGCGGCAGCTGGGCTACAAACACGCCAAATACATCCGCCGCATCGAGGCGGTGGAGAGCTTCGCCCACATCGGCCGGGGCAAGGGCGGCTACTGGGAAGACCGCGGATACGAGTGGTACGCGGGCATCTGACCCCGCGCCGATGCGAACAGGGGATGACCCGCGCCCGCCGAGGCCGCTATGCTGGCTGTTCACGGAAGGGTTGCGGAAGATGATCTGGCGGACTTCGGCCTTGCTGGCGGTTTGCGGTCTGGCGGCGAGCGGGTGTGCGACCCCGACGATCGTCAATCCCGCCTGGGCGGAGCTGCCCGCGCCGGACGATATGGCGGACGCCTACCCGGGCTTCGCCGGAACGGCCGGACTTCCGGGGCAGGCCAGGCTGGTTTGCATCGGCATGTCGGACGGCCGGCTGACGGCCTGCGAGGCGGACTGGGACGCGCCGGAAGGCCTGGGCTTCGGCGAGGCGGCGCTACAGGTCGCGCCGCGGTTCCGCTTGTCGCCGCGCACCGTCGACGGCGAGGCCGCCAAGTCCCGGGTCCGCTTCCACGTCAGGTTCATGATGCCCGCCATCGAGCCCGCTCCGCCGTACGAGGGGCCGGAGCCGGAGGCGGAAAGGCTGGCGCTCGCCATGCCACTGGCCGAGAAGATGAGGGCGTCGGCGTGGGACGCGGATGAGGACTTCGAGCTCGACGTGGACGAGGACCGCCGGGCGGTGGTCGAGCGCATCATCGCCGAGGCCGAGGCCGAGTTCGAGCGCCAACAGGTCGAGGCGCTTGCCCTGGCGCTGGCGCGGGTGCTCACCCGGGCGCAGATCGAGAGCATGAATGCGCGCGAGATGCCGGACGAGCCCCTGCCGCCGATCGAGGATCTCTACGCCGCCGGCGCCGCCGAAGGGGGCGAGATTTCGGAACGGTTCATCCGGCGGGTGCGGGACAAATACTGCGCCCTCTACGCCTGCGATCCCAAATGGACGGGCGAGCTGCCGGCGGAGCCGGGCTATAACCAGCCCGCGATACAGCCGGAAACCTGACGGTCCCGAGGCCGCTCAGGCCCCGGCCGGCTCTTCCTTCCGCTTCTGCATCATGGCGTCGAAGCTGTCCCAGACGCCGGCGGCGCCGTGCCACGAGCCCTTGGTGGCGGCCTTGGAGTATTCGGTGGCGCGGGCCTCGAAGAAGTTGGCGTGCTCGACGCCCGACAGCATCGACTGCAGCCACGGCAGCGGGTTCTCCTTGGCCCCGTACAGCTCCGGCAGATGCAGCTGGCGCAGGCGCCAGTCGGCGATGAAACGGATATAGGCCTTGATGTCCGAGGGGGTCATGCCGTTGACCGGCCCCATCTCGAAGGCCAGGTCGATGAAGCGGTCCTCCATGTCGACCACGGTGCGGCAGCATTCGACGATGTCTTCGGCCACGGCCTTGGTGACGGCCCCCGTCTCCTTGTTGAAGGCGTGGTACAGCTTGATGATGCCCTCGCAGTGCAGGCTCTCGTCGCGCACCGACCAGCTGACGATCTGGCCCATGCCCTTCATCTTGTTCTGGCGCGGGAAATTCATCAGCATCGCGAAGCTGGCGAACAGCTGCAGGCCTTCGGAGAAGCCGCCGAACATGGCCAGGGTGCGCGCGATGTCGCCGTCGGTCTCGACCCCGAACTTGCCCATGAAATCGTGTTTGTCCCTCATGGCCTCGTATTCCATGAAGGCGCCGAACTCGCTCTCGGGCATGCCGATGGTCTCGAGCAGCAGGGCGTAGGCGGCGATGTGGATGGTCTCCATGTTGGCGAAGGACGCCAGCATCATCTTGACCTCGGTCGGTTTGAACACCCGGCCGTAGCGCTCCATGTAGTTGTCCTGGACCTCGATGTCGGCCTGGGTGAAGAAGCGGAAGATCTGCGTCAGCAGGTTGCGCTCGCTGTCGGTCAGATTGGCCGCCCAGTCCTTGCAGTCCTCGCCCAGCGGCACCTCCTCGGGCATCCAGTGGACCTGCTGCTGCTTCTTCCACATGTCGAACGCCCACGGGTAGCGGAACGGCTTGTAGGCCGCCGAGGCGGTGAGCAGGCCGGGGGTCGAGGACTGGATCGGGGCGTGCGCGTTCATCGAGGCAACTCTGTCGGCGAATCCGGAAGGGTGGCGTTCACCATGCGGGCGAGCGGCCCCGGCGCCAAGCCGAAATACGGCTATATTGCGATCACTTTTTCCGCGACCGCTAGATGTGGTAGGCAGCGCACAGGCTTCTGGGGAGAAGCTGGGGATGAAGTCCGCCCTCCAGTCACGCTTCCGCATGGTCAATGCGCATTAATATCACCGGTATGTGAGTGGCGGCTCAACCTTGAGTGTGAATAGGGTGCAACGTCCGCCCAGGCGGATCATGAGCCTGCGCTTGGGGGCGCCCTTCCTTCTGCCGATGTCGTGTTGGCGACGGCCTCCGCGCGCGTGATGACCGTTAATCAGCAAAGGTGAGTCATGAAACATTTCAAAGCCATGGGCCTGGCCGCCGCCTCCGGCGCGGCCCTGCTCTGCGCATCCGCCCACGCTTCGCCCGCAGCCGCACAGGCGGACCCCCTCCTCGGGCAGGTTTCCCTTTTCGGCATGAACTGGTGCCCGAGAGGCTGGGCGCCGGCGAATGGCTCGCTCGTCGCCATCTCGCAGAACAGCGCCCTGTATTCCCTCTATGGGACCATGTACGGCGGCGACGGCCGAAACACCTTCGCCCTGCCGAACCTGCAGGACCGGGCGCCCGTCAGCTGGTCTTCCAGCAATCCGGTCGGCAGGGCGAGCGGGCAGTCCAGCGTGATCCTGACCGTGAATCAGATGCCGACCCATTCCCATACGGTGCTCGGTACGACCCAGCCGACCGGGACCAACGACCCCACCGGCGCCCTGCTGGGCACCTTCCCGGCGGGCCAGTCGATCTACGCCCCGAACACGGCCACCCCCGATGTGCCGATGCATGCCGGGATCATCGGCGCCACCGGCGGCAACCAACCGGTGTCGACCCAGAGCCCGATCCTCGCCATGACCTGGTGCGTTGCGGTCACCGGCATCTTTCCGAGCCGGCCTTGAGGAGCGCCCGATGACCCGATTCAAGAGTCATGCGATCGCCGCCGTCCTGGGCCTTGCCGCGCTCGGCGCACACGCTGACGCCCGCGCCCAGACCCTCGATTTCTACGTCGGCCAGCTTCAGCAGTTCGGCACGAACTGGTGTCCGGAAAACTGGGCGCCGGCCAACGGCCAGCTGATGTCGATCGCCCAGAACCAGGTTCTGTTCGCGCTGCTCGGAAACACCTACGGCGGAGACGGTCGCACCACCTTCGCCCTGCCCGACCTGCGCGACCGGGCTCCGGTGCACTACAGCGGCAACCTGCCTCTGGGCGCGCGGACAGGTCAGTCGTCGACGACGCTGTCGGTCGCCGAGCTGCCGTCGCACGACCACGGCTTCTTCGCGGACCCGACGGGGCCAGTGTCCAACAGTCCGGCGGACTCGATGATGGGGCTCTTTCCCGTCACCCAGCCGATCTACGGGACAAGTTCCGAAGTCCCCAACGCGCCCATGAACCCGGGGATGGCCGCGCCCACGGGTGGCGGGATGCCGGTGTCGACCCAGTCGCCCGTGCTCGCCACCAGCTGGTGCATCGCCCTGACCGGGATATTCCCCTCGCGGAACTGACTCCGACAACCGCCCTCGCGCCGACCGTGCGGGGGCGGTCCGTTCCTGCGATGGATGACCTTCATCCCCGCCACGATCTGTTCGACGTACCGGGTCCGCGACGAGCCTCCCGCCTCGCCGGCGACGATCACGGCGCGGCGATTTCCGTTCGAAGGGAAGTGCGGGGGGTTAGGCTGCAGCGCTTTCGATCGGCGCCGCCGCCGGCAGGTCGCCCGCAAGGGCGCGGGAGACGATGGCGAACAGGGACGCCTGGCTGACCGGCTTGGGCAGGTGGGCATTCATGCCGGCGGCGAGGCAGCGGACCACGTCCTCGGGCATGGCGTCAGCGGTCATGGCCACCACCGGAACGGCGCCCCGGGCGTCGGGCAGGGCGCGGATGCGGCGGGTGGCCTCCAGCCCGTCCATGCGCGGCATGCGCACGTCCATCAGCACCAGATCGAGCTCCTGGGCGGCGGCGGCGTCCACCGCCTCGTAGCCGTCGCCGGCCTCGACCACCTCGCAGCCGAAGGCCTGGACCATGATGCGGGCGACCTCGCGGTTGACCGGATGGTCGTCGACGACCAGGACGCGGGGCGCGCGGGACGCTTCGTGCGGTCCCGGGTTCGCCGTCGGGCCGACGCCCGCGTCGGGCGCGGGGGGCGCCGGGGCAGGTCCTTCCCCGGCCGCGTCCGGAGCCCGGGTCAGAGGCAGGTGAAGGGTGAAGGTCGACCCCTCGCCAGGCCGGCTGTCGACCTCGATGCGACCACCAAGGCGTCGGACGTGGCGGGCGGCCAGCGCGAGGCCGAGGCCGACGCCGGCGTGGAGCCGGCTGGTCGAGTCGTCGGCCTGCGAGAAGGCTTCGAACAGTTCCGCATGGTGGTCGGGGGCGATGCCGCAGCCGGTGTCGGAAACCCGGATGACGACGCCGTCTCCGGCGCGATCGAGACGGATGGTGACGCCGCCCTCGCTGGTGAATTTCACGGCATTGGCGATCAGCGGGTGCAGGGTCTGACGCAGGGCGCGGCGGTCGCAGTTGAAGCGGGCGCGGTCCGGCAGACGATCGTCGACGACCAGAGACAGCCCGCCGGCGTCGGCGGCGGCGCGGCTCGGGGTCATCGCCTCGCGGGCGACGGCGGCGAGGTCCAGCGGCTCGGGCGACACGGCGTGTTCGCCGCGCGCGAAGTCGAGAATGTCCTCGACCAGCATCAGCAGGCCGTCGCTGGACTCCCGGATCTGGCGGGCCTGACGCACGGCCTCGGCGTCGAGATCGGAACGGCTGGCGAGCAGGTCGGCGAAGCCGGCGACGCCGTTCAACGGCGTCCGCATCTCGTGACTCATCATGGCCAGGAAGCGGGCGCGGGCGGCGGCTGCGTTCTCGGCCACGCGGCGCGCGTCCTGGGCGGCGGCGGTGCGGGCGCGAAGCCGCGACACGAGCCGGCGGCGCTCGGTCATCACCGTGCTGATCGGCAGGACGGTGATGACGATGGCCAGCAGAAACAGGTTGTAGATCCCGAGGCTGCGGACCATCGGCGGGACGCTCTCGAGGCCCGGCAGCACGGCGACCCGGGTCAGATGGACCGGCCCGTGCCCCGTCAGCGTGGCCAAGCCGCTGAGCAGGGCCAGGCCGATCAGGGCGCCGGCCGACCAGGTGGGCGACAGCCGCAAACTGATCAGCGTCATCGGCAGGAAGACGAGGAACATCAGTGGCGCGCCGTTCTGCCAGAAGACCGCGGCGGTCACGGCCAGCATCAGGCCGATCAGACTCACGGCCTCGGCGGTGGACGCGCGCGCCGCGCCGGCGAAGCGATGGCGGCGCGCCAGCAGCAGCAGGATGGGGGTGACCAGAAGCAGACCCAGCACCTCGACGGCGATGTAATTCTGGAGATCGAACAACTGGATCGCCAACGGCTTCGGCGCGGTGAGCGCGAGCAGGGCCATGGTGGACAGTGCGGCCACGACCGTGGCCGGGACCACCGCCAGAACGGTGAACCGGGTCAGACGAACCGGACGGCGCAGATCGAGGGCCGCGCCGCACACCCGCCGCGCCAAGACGGCGGCGCCCATGGCCATGCCGAGGTTGAGCACGACATTGGCGGCGACATAGAAGGGGGGGCTCCCGCGCAGGCTGTTGACCAGGATGTCCAGCGCCGCGCAGGCCGCCAGAACCATGAGGGCGGGTCGCCGGTGCAGCTGCAGCAGGGCCGCGGTCACGACGCCGTTTGCGAGCCAGATCGTCGCCGTCCCAAACCGCGCCATGGTCCAGTAGCCTACCGCCATGGCGGCGGCGTAGAGCACGACATAGACCACGGCGGGCGGGCCGGCGACCCGACCCGCGTCATGCCTGAACAGACGCCAACGACCTTGCAAGCAGACCCCTCCGGCCACTCCCGAACGGCTATGGGTAAGGCCGACCCGTAAACAAATCAGATGCATGGCGCGCGTTCGCCAAGGAACCGCCGTCCAACCGCGACCGTTTTCCGTCCCTCGCCCCGAGGCACCGGATTGCATGTCAGACACCGTCACCGACCCGAGCTTCCATCCGCCGGAGGAAGCCGTCGCCTTCTACAAGGAGGCCCTCGGCCTGCTGAAGGAGAGCGGTATCCCCTTCCTGCTGTCCGGCACCTATGCGGTGACGGCCTATACCGGCATCCGGCGGCCGACCAAGGATCTCGACGTGTTCTGCAAGCCGGGGGACTATCCCCGCATCCTCGCCTTCTTCCAGGCGCGCGGTTACCGCACCGACGTGGAAGACGAACGCTGGATCGCCAAGGTCTGGAAGGACGAGCATTTCTTCGACGTGATCTTCGCCATGTCGAACGGCACTATCGCGGTCAGCGACGCCTGGTTCGGCGACGACACGATGGAAGTCTACGGCCACGAGGTCGGCATCACCCCGCCGACGGCCCTGATCCTGTCCAAGGTCTTCATCCAGGACCGCTACCGCTACGACGGCGCCGACGTGAACCATGTGATCCTGAAGCAGTCGGAGGCGATCGACTGGAAGTCCCTGCTCGGCCAGATGGACCTCTACTGGGAGGTGCTGATGGCCCACCTGCTCAATTTCCGCTTCGCCTATCCGACGGAGCGCGACCGGGTGCCGCGCTGGCTGATGATCGAACTGGCCGAGCGGCTTCACGCCCAGGTCAATCTGCCGGCGCCCCGGGTCAAGGTCTGCCGCGGGCGGCTGTTCAGCCCGCGCGACTACATCGCCGACATAACGGAATGGGGCTTCGGAGACATCGTCGGCAAGGGACTGGAGGAGCGGCATGAATCCACACAGTGATGTTGGGCGCCATGCTCGCCGCGCGGCGGCTTGGGGCTTTAGCGCAGGGACGGTCTCATGACCGAGGCCCACCCGGATCCGCAGACGCCGCAGCCGGGGCTCGAGGCGGGTCCCGCGAAGAAGCTGCGCGTGGCCGCCGTCGGCGATCTGCACGTCGGCGAGACCCATGACCGCCCGCATCGCGCCCTGTTCGAGCGGGTGCACGAGGACGCCGACGTGCTCTGCCTGTGCGGCGACCTGGTCAATTTCGGCAAGACGCGAGAGGTCGAGGTTCTGCTCGAGGATCTGAGGGACTGCCGCATTCCGATGGTCGGGGTGCTGGGCAATCACGAGCACGAATGTGGCCGGCCGGACGAGGTCACGCAGATGCTGTGCGACGCCGGGGTGAAGATGCTGACCGGCCAGGCCTTTGAGATCGACGGGGTCGGTTTCGCCGGCGGCAAGGGCTTCATCGGCGGCTTCGGCCGCTACATGCTGAGTTCGTTCGGCGAAGCCTCGATCAAGGCCTTCGTGCAGGAGGCGGTCGAGGACGCCAACCACATCGAGAACTCGATCCGCATGCTGAGGACCGAGCGGTCGGTGGTGCTGCTGCACTATTCGCCCGTGGTCGACACGGTGATGGGCGAGCCGCCCGAAATCCACGCCTTCCTCGGCTCGTCACGCCTCGGAGAGACCATAGACCGTTACGACAACATCAGCCTGGTGTTGCACGGCCACGCCCACCGCGGCGCGCCCGAGGGCCGGACCAACAAGGGCACGCCGGTCTACAATGTAGCTTTGCCGGTGCTGAAGACGCTGGGGGAGACGCCTTACCGGGTGTTCGAGGTCTAGCCCGCCAGCAGCACCCATAGCCCCGTCGCCGCGAACCCCGCGGCCGCCGCGACCCGGATCCAGCGCAGCGGCAGCTTCCGCGCCGCCGCCTCGCCCAGCAGCACCGCCGGGGCGTTGACCAGCATCATGCCGAGGGTCGAGCCCGCCACCACCAGCGCCAGGGACTGGAACTGGGCGGCGAGGACGGCGGTGGCGACCTGGGTCTTGTCGCCCATCTCGATGACGAAGAAGGCGGCGGTGGTCGTCCAGAACACGCCGGAGAAGGTCCGTTCGGTGGTGTCGGGCCGTTCCTCGAAACGGTCGGGGATCAGGGCCCAGACGGCGAAACCGAGGAAGGCGAGACCGACGGCCCAGCGCACCCACGCGCCTTCCATGAAGTGTCCGAGCACGGTCCCGGCGAGGGCGGCGAAGGCGTGGTTGGCCAGGGTGGCGACGAGGATGCCGAGCAGGATCGGCAGCGGCCGCCGCCAGGCCGCGCTCAGCACGATGGCCAGCAGCATGGTCTTGTCCCCGATCTCCGCGAGGGAGACGAGGCCGGTCGAGATCAGGAAGGCGTCCAACTATATTATCGTGCGCGGAGCCTCGGCGGACAGACCTGTGGCGTTCGCAGCCGGGCTCCGCGTGGAAATCCCCTGCGAATGCCAGCGGTCTTGCCGAGACCCGAAGGCCCTGCGCGCCATCCTCTCCGGGAAGAGGAAGTGTGTTGACGCGAACCCCGCTGAGAGATGCGGGCGGCTACTCCCCGATGACGGGGCGGTCTTTAGAACCGGCGCGGCGGGCGCGCAAGCGTCAGCTGAAGGCGACGAAGATCAGGGCGACGACGGTGATGTCGACGGTGCGGGCGAGGAAGGTCAGCATGGCGGCGGTCCCGGAAGGCGGCGTATCCACCTTCCGTCAGCAAGGACCGTGCCGCGGGATCAGACGTCGGTGTCGCTGGCCTTGCCCGGCTTGGGGCGGCGTTCGGCGGCGCCCGAATAGGCGTTGCCGAGATAGGTCGAGCGGGCGGCGTCCAGCACTGGCGGGCCGCCCTTGAGGCCGCGCCGCTGGCCCGTCTGGCCCATCATCTGGGCGGCGAAGGCGGCGGCCGAGGGGTCGGAAGCCGGCGCCGGGGCAGGTCTTGCCGGGGGCTGGGCAGGTTCGGCGGGGAAGTCGGTCGGCACGAGATCGCGCGAGGCCGAAGCCGCCCGGCGTTCGGCGGCGCGGCGGTCGCGCTCGCGGCGGTCGTCGCGGCGCTGAACGGGGCCGACGGGACGGACCTCGTCTGTCATCGTCAGCCGCCCTTCTTGCCGGACAGCCTGTCCAGTTGGGCCCGCATCTCGTCCATCTGGCGGCGCATCTCGTCGAGGGGGTCGGCCGCGGCCTGTTCGGGCGGCGGGGCGGCGGCGGGCCGCGCGGCGGCGCCGGCGGCGTTGAAGCCGGGCCAGACCTTCATCGCCTCGGCGAACATGGCCATGTTGCGCTTGACCGCCTCGTCGAGCAGCCCGGCCCCCGGCGCGGCGCCGAAGGCCTTGGAGAACTGGCCGCGCATCTGCTCCTGCTGCCGCGTGAAAGCGTCGAGCGACATCTCCAGATAGGACGGCAGGACGCCCTGCATCTGACCGCCGTAGAAGCCGATCAGCTGACGGAGGAACTGGACCGGCAGCAGGGCCTCGCCGCGGCTCTCTTCCTCGAAGATGATCTGGGTCAGGATCTGGCGCGTCAGGTCGTCGTTGGTCTTGGCGTCATAGACCACGAAGTCGACGCCCTCGCGCACCATGCGGGCGAGGTCCTCGAGCGTGACGTAGGCGGAGGTGGCCGTGTTGTAGAGCCGCCGGTTGGCGTATTTCTTGATGACGACCGTCTCGCCGGCTCCGGACTTCTTGTCGGCCACGCGCAATCCCCGATCCTGTTGCAACGCCGCACTATGCTGCGCTGCGGAGGAGAAAGTCTAGCCGAGCGCGGCGGGGGCCAGAACGACCCCGACCAGTACCGCGGCCCAGTGCGTCATCGCGCCGGTGACGACGAAGCCATGCCAGATGGCGCGGCGGAACTTCACATGCGGGCTGATGAAGACGAAGACCCCGGCGGTGTAGATCAGGCCGCCGATGACCAGCAGGGCGAGGGCGATCGGATGGACGGTGTCCATCATCGGCTTGAGGGCCAGCACGGCCAGCCAGCCGAAACCGATGTAGACCATGCTCCAGAAAGTGTCGGAGATGCGCGGCGCGATCAGCTTGACGAACACCCCGCCGAGGGCGACCGACCACACCAGCAGGGTGAACCCGACGGCCCAGGCGCCTTCGAACCGCTGGGTGGTGAAGGGGGTGTAGCTGCCGGCGATCATCAGGAAGATGGCGGCTTCGTCCATGCGGCGCAGGATGGGTCGGGCGGCGCACGGCCGGGTCTGGTTGTAGACGGTCGAGGCCGTCAGCATGGCGATCAGGCACAGGGCGTAGGCGGCGGTGGCGACGACGGCGCCGACGCCGGAGTACAGGGCCGCCAGCACGGCCAGCACGATCCCGCCGACCGCGGCGAGGGTCAGGCCGACGACATGGACCACCAGATCGGCCGTCTTTTCGGCCGGCGTCCGGTAGTGCTCGACCATGTCGAGTTCGTCCGGCGTGCAGACGTGCCGGGCCAGTTTCTTCATCCGCATGAGCATGGCCCCATCAAGCCTTTCGCTCCCTTTTTCGTTCCCGCCACCCTGCGCGCTGGGGCATGACCATCCGCTGAATGGCGGGCTGCGAGGGTGACGAAAGCTTCCGGATGCGGCAGAAACGGCACGAATTCTTTCCCGCGGCCTAACGCCTCCCCCTTCGTAGGGCCGCTTCCCCGAGGTCAGTCAAATGTCAGTCGAAGTGGTCATCGTTTCCGCGGCGCGCACGCCGGTCGGATCCTTTCTCGGCGCCCTGTCGTCGCTGCCGGCGGCGAAGCTGGGTGAGATCGCCATCCGCGCCGCGCTGGAACGGTCCGGCGTCGATCCTTCGGAGGTCGACGAGGTCATCCTCGGTCACGTGCTGCAGGCCGCGGCCGGTCAGGGGCCGGCGCGTCAGGCCGCCATGGGGGCCGGCATTCCGAAGGAGGTCCCGGCCTGGAGCCTGAACCAGATCTGCGGCTCGGGCCTGCGCGCGGTGGCCATCGCCGCCCAGCAGATCGCCCTCGGCGACGCCCGCATCGTCGTCGCCGGCGGTCAGGAGAGCATGAGCCAGGCGCCGCACGCCCAGCACCTGCGGACCGGTCACAAGATGGGCGACGTCGGACTGGTCGACACCATGATCCGCGACGGCCTGTGGGACGCCTTCAACGGCTATCACATGGGCCGGACCGCCGAGAACATCGCCGACCGCTTCCAGATCAGCCGCGCCGACCAGGACGCCTTCGCCGTGGCCAGCCAGCACAAGGCCGAGGCGGCGCAGAAGGCCGGCCGCTTCGACGCCGAGATCGCGCCGGTGACCATCGCCTCGAAGAAGGGCGAGATCGTCGTTCTCGCCGACGAATACGTCCGCCACGGCGCGACGCTCGAAGCCATGGAGAAGCTGCGCCCGGCCTTCTCCAAGGACGGATCGGTCACGGCCGCCAACGCCTCGGGGCTGAACGACGGCGCTGCGGCGCTGGTGCTGATGAGCGCCGACGAGGCGAAGGCGCGGGGACTGGAGCCCTTGGCCTGGATCGTCGCCTCGGCCACCGCCGGCGTTGATCCGGCGGTGATGGGCACGGGCCCGATCCCGGCCTCGCGCAAGGCGCTCGAGAAGGCCGGCTGGACCGTCGCCGATCTCGACCTAGTCGAGTCCAACGAGGCCTTCGCGGCCCAGTCGCTCTGCGTGCTGAAGGAGCTCGGCCTCGATCCGGACAAGGTCAACGTCAACGGCGGGGCCATCGCCATCGGCCATCCGATCGGAGCTTCGGGCGCCCGCATCCTGACCACGCTTCTGTACGAGATGAAGCGGTCGGGCGCGAAGAAGGGTCTGGCCACCCTGTGCATCGGCGGCGGCATGGGCGTGGCGATGTGCGTGGAGCGGCCGTAACCGGTCGACGGCCTTACTCCGGCTCCGGAATGTCCAGGCTGGATCGCAGGCCGGCGCTGTAGCATTCACAGGCCGCCCGCTCGAGCGCGGTGCGGTCCACGATGGTGACCCGGCCGCGCGAATAGGTGATGGCTCCGGCCTTCTGCAGGCCCTGGGCGGCTTCGTTGACGGTGGTGCGCTGCGAGCCGAGCAGACTGGCCAGGTACTCCTGGGTCAGATGCAGGGTGTCGCCGTCCAGCCGGTCATGGCAACGCAGCAACCATTTGGCGAAACGCTGGTCGGCCCGATGCAGGGCATTGCAGGCGCCGGACTGCTCAAGCTCGCCCTGCAAGCCGGCGGCGTAGAGGGCGATGACGTTGCGCAGCTCGCGGCGCTCGTCGCACAGTGCCCGGAGCCGGTGCACATCGACGCGCAGCGTCTCGCCGGGAGATTGTCCGGTCAGGCGGGAGTAGGTCCGTACGGGTACGGTGATGGCGCCCGGCGTTGTGACGCCCTCGCGCCCCACCATGAAGGTCTCGACGGTGCGGCCGTCCTGGGTGTCCGCCACCCCCGAGATGATTCCGCTGAGGACGAAATGCACCTGAGTGACCGTGTCCCCGGCCTCCGTGAAGAGGTGGCCGAGCCCGAATTCGAACCGGGTCGAGGCGGACAGCACCGCGTCGCGGTCCTCCGCGGAGAGGCGGTCGAGCAGATGGTTACGAAGCGTGGCCGGTCGCATGGTCGCCGATTAGGGGAAACGGAAATGAGCCGTCCGCCGGAAATCGACTTAAACTGATCAGGCGCTTCAGGATTTTTCAACCCTCAGGACACGGGAGGTCGATCCTTCCGACGCTTCAGGCGGCGTTGGCGGTCTTCGACTTCAGCTTCTCCTGGTGCGCCCGCATGCCGGCCGCGATCAGTTCGGCGGCCTCGCCGGCGTCGCCCCAGCCCTTGACCGTGACCGACTTGCCCTTCTCCAGGTCCTTGTAGCGGGTGAAGAAGTGCTCGATCTGCTCGACCAGGATGGCCGGCAGCTGCCGGTAGCTGGCGATGTCGGTGTAGTAGGGGTTCAGCTTGTCGACCGGCACGGCGAGAATCTTCTCGTCGCCGCCGGCCTCGTCGACCATCTTGAGCACGCCGATCGGCCGCGAGCGGATGATGCAGCCGGGCACGACCGGGGTCGGGTTCAGCACGATCACATCGCAGGGGTCGCCGTCGTCCGACAGGGTGTGCGGGATGAAGCCGTAGTTGCCCGGATAATACATGGCGGTGTGCAGGAAGCGGTCGACGAACAGGGCGCCGGACGCCTTGTCCATCTCGTATTTGACCGGCAGGCCGCCCTGCGGGATCTCGATGACCACATTCACGTCCCAGGGCGGGTTCGGACCGGCGGGAATGGCGTCGATGTTCATGACGGGCTCGTCTATGGTGCAGTGCGGTAGCGGGGAGGCGGGCGTGATAGGCGTCCAACTTGCCCGAAGCAAGGCGGACTTGCCCTCAAGGGTTCCCGGGGCCACCACTGCGGACGCGGTTGGGATGGAGCGATCATGACGATCTACGACGGTCTGGCGCTGGCCCTCTTCTTTGTGTGCTGGCTCGGCTACGGACCGCTGCTGGCCGTGCTGGCGCGGCGCAGCGGCTCGCTCAACGACGACATGCTGGTGGTGCGCCGGGTGTGGATGACCGCCATGGCCCATCGCGAGATCCGCCTCGTCGACAGCCAGCTGCTGGGCCATTCGATCAATTCCGGCGGCTTCTTCGCCTCGACCAACCTGCTGCTGATCGCGGCGGTGGGCAGTGTGCTGTTCGGCGGCGACCAGGCCCTGCAGGGCGTGGCCTCGATCGGCGAGGCGGCCTCGACCGGGCTGCTGGAGGCCAAGCTGGCGCTGGTGCTGGCCTGTCTGGCGCGCGGCCTGCTCGATTTCATCTGGTCGATCCGTCAGATGAACTACGCCCTCGCCCTGATCGGCGCGGCGCCTGAGCTGCATACGGAGGCGGACCGGGTGGCGCTGGGCGAGGCGGCGGCCAATCTGCTCAACCCCGCCCTGAGCGCCTTCAGCCAGGGCGTGCGGGGCTATTATTTCGCCCTGGCGGCGGCGGCCTGGCTGTTCGGGCCGCTGTGGCTGGCGCTGGGCGTGGCGGCCGCCTTCTGCCTGCTGGTGTGGCGGCAGGCCGGCTCTCCGGCGGCGCGGGCGGTGCGCACGGCCCGCCGTCTGCTCGAGCCTCATCTGCCGGAGCGGTGACTTTGTATTGCAGCTGCTCACTGTGTCAGCGCAAACACCGGTCGATGCCGCGCCGGGGAGACGAAAGTTGCCGTTACACGGCGTGAACGCAGGTGCGAACGAATCCGTTGACGCATTGTGCAGCGCACACTAACTTGATCTTCGACGCTTCGGCGTCATGCCCTTTCTGGGCGTTTCCTCCCTAAAGACTTCATGCCGCGCCCTCGGGCGCGGCTTTTTTTATGCCCGGACGGGAGGATCGGTGAGCAGATCCTCGATGACCCGCGCCACCCCGGCGGCGCAGCGCGACCAGCCAATGCCCGGTTCGAGCGTCGCCTCATCCAGATAGAGCGCGCGGTTCAGTTCGATCTGCACGGCGTGGAAGCCCTCGGCCGGGCGGCCCCAGCGCTGGGTGGTCCAGCCGCCGGAATAGGGCTGGTTCAGCGCCACCCGCCAGCCGAGCGCCTCAAAGCTCCGCCGCAGACGCCGGGTCAGGTCCGCCGCGCAGGAGGCGCCGTGCCGGTCGCCCAGCACCACGTCCGGGCCGCGCGCCCCGCCGCGCCCCTGCGTCGCCCGCGAGGGCATCGAATGCCAGTCGACCAGCACCGCCATGCCGTGCCGGGCGCGCGCCGCCTGCATCAGTTCCTCCAGCGCGGCGTGATAGGGGGCGTGAACCCGGGCGATGCGGCCCGCGGCCTCGTCGGCGTCCAGACGGCGGTCGTACAGCGGCCGGCCGTCGCCGGTCAGGCGGGGGATGACGCCGTAGCCGGCCGCCGCGCGGGGCGACGGCGTCCGCTCGTCCAGCCCGTCGATCAGCACCGGGTCGAGGTCGTCGGGATCGCGGTTCAGGTCGACCCAGGCCCGGCCCAGCCGGCCCAGCAGCAGGGTCGCCCCCTGCGCCTGACCGGGCGCGATCAACCGGTCGACGAGGGCGTCTTCGGCGCTGCGCAGGCTGGCCATGCCGAGCCCGGCGGCGGCGCCCATGTCGGCCGGATAGAGGTCGCCGGAATGGGGCGAGGCGAACACGAACGGGCCCGGCGTGGCGGGCGCGAGCAGGGCGAAAGGCTCCTCGCCCGTTCCGTCTCCGCCCTGTTCCCGACCGTCCGCCATGGCCGACCCCATAGACTGTTTCGCGGATCGATCCACAGCTTCGCGCCTCAACGCCGCCTCGCCATACCGGGGATTTTCATGGCGGGTTTACCGATCAGGTCGTAGCGTCGCCTCAACAAGACGGGGCTGACACTCATGGCGCGCATTCTTCTGGCCGAGGACGATCACTCCCTTCGGGGATTCTTGACGCGGGCGCTCGAGCGGGCCGGCCATTCCGTGGTCGACTGCGAGAACGGCGACGACGCCATCGACGCGCTCGATCAGGGGCCGTGGGACCTGCTGCTGACCGACATTGTCATGCCCGGCGCCGACGGCATCGAGGTCGCCCGCGTCGCCGCCGCCCGCCAGCCCGGCATCCGCATCATGTTCATCACCGGCTTCGCCGCCGTCGCCCTGTCGGCGGCCCAGGCCAGCCCGCAGGCCAAGGTGTTGGCCAAGCCCGTTCACCTGCGCGACCTGGTCGGCGAGGTCGAGCGGATGGTGGCGGCGGCCTGACGCAGGGGGCGCTATCGCTCGCGACGCGGTCGCTCGCTGCTTGAGCGCGGGCGTGGTTTTGGCTCTTGCGGATTGCGAAGCGGCCGGGTTATAGACCGCGCCTTCCTGCCCCCGGGGTGACCCGGGGCCGTCTCGGCGGACGCGTAGCTCAGCGGGAGAGCACTTCGTTGACATCGAAGGGGTCACAGGTTCAATCCCTGTCGCGTCCACCATTCTTCCCGACAATCCGGCTTCCCGGCGCTCCGGCGTTGGCTGGACCGTGCGTCTTCGCGGAGCCTACGGTCGACCCAGTTCGCGCGCGAGAGCGACGAGCACCGCGCGTTTCGCGGGCGGCAGGCGGCCGGTGATGCGGGCGATCTGGAGGACAACCCGGGTTTCGAGGTCTTCGCCGGCGCCATTGTCGAACGCGTCGCCGATCAGGGCGCTGAGCGGCGTGTCCAGCGCCTGGGCGATCTGCACCAGCCGGCCAAAGGGAACGGCCATCTCGCCGGTCTCGTAGCGCTGGATCAGCTGGTGGCCGCCGCCGACGGCCGCCGCCAGCTCGGCCAGGGTCAGGCCGCGGGCGGAGCGGGCGAGCGCGATGCGCTGGCCCAGCAGGCGGTTGTGCCGCGCCTCGGCCGCTCCATCGGATTTGCTCTTGGTGGTCATCTGTGGCGGCGTCCCCGTCTGTCGGAACTAGCGCGGCCGCAACGCAGATTTGTGTCGTTTCGGGGAAGGTTTGCCGTCGCCGGCGCGGCTCAGCGGGCGAGACCCAGCGGGCCCAGCAGCCAGGTCAGCCAGATCCCCAGCGCCAGGTAGACCCCGAACGGCAGACGGTCGGACCCGGAGACCCGCCCCCCCGTCAGACGTCTGGCGGCGACCACGCTCAGCCCGGCGAGGGCCGACCAGAGCAGCACGCTCGGCAGCCCGATCCACCCGGTCCACGCGCCGCCCGCCGCCAGCAGGAAGGGGTCGCCGCCGCCCAGCCCCTCGCGGCCGCGGGCTGCCCGGTAGGCGCGGGCGACGAGCCAGAGCCCGCCGAAACCGATCGCTGCGCCGGTCAGAGACTCGACCATGGAAACCCGGTCCAGCGTCGCGGCGGCGACGAGCCCGGTCGCCAGCAGCGGCAGGGTCAGGCGATCCGGAAGCCAGAAATGCTCGCCGTCGACCACCGCGATCAGCAGCAGTTGCCAGCCGAGCAGCGCCGTCAGCAGGGCGGCCGTCGACGTCGGCTGGGTCAGTGCGGCGCAGACGCCGATGGCCGCGCCGGCCAGCTCCATCGCCGGATAGCGGATTGAAATAGCCGCTCCGCAGGGGGTGCAGCGGCCCCGGGAGACCGCATAGCTCAGCAGCGGGATCAGTCGCCATGGCTCCAGCGGCCGGTCGCAGCCCCTGCAGCGGGATCGGCCGCCGACGAAGGCCTCGTCTCGCGGCAGGCGCAGGCTGACGAGGCCGAGGAAGCTCCCGGCCAGCAGGCCCGCCACGCCAAGCGTCCCGGCCAGAAACGCCGCCGCCGTGTCGATGGTCATCGATCTTCCCCGCGGTGTCACACACGCTTCGAGGCGGTTCAGACACGCCCGTTCCCTGCTGCTCTACCCCCGGTTTGTGACGATCCCGCCGTACCGGGACGATGTTTCATCGAACGGCCAAGACAACTTCACAGAGCTGCGCCGCAACCGTCACGGTTCGGCGTCCACGATGTCACAACCGCCTTCTATCGAGAGCGCCGGGCAGGGGGGCGAACACGCCGCGACGGACAGCGGGTCCGGTCGTCCTGCCGAATGATCCTTTGGACCAGACACGGTGAAAACGATGACCGGCCTTCGACTGAAAACCCTGCTCGCGATCTCCGCCAGCGCCATGATCCTCGCCGCCTGCGGCTCGGCCGAGGTCGCCTCGCCGGGTGAAGGCGACTTCGGCGGCGGCACGGGCGGCGGCGGCGGCGGACCGACCCCGCCGCCTCCGGGCACGCCGGCGGCGGACTGCCCGACCGGCTTCGCCAACGTCGGCCTGATCGCCAGCAACACCCTCCGCGTCTGCCAGCTGCCGCAGCAGATCCTCGGCGCCCTGACGGTGCCGCTGCGCGCCGGCACCATCTATTCGATCTCGGGCCGCACCGAAGTCGGCACGGATCGCGGCATCGATCCGGCCAGCCCGACCCCGGGCAGCACCCAGGGCATCCTGACCAT
>Ga0114898_1000777_pt1 | contig 21863 bp, 22 predicted proteins | sample Malvired_Geostar_FD_83496 | JGI IMG/M metagenome (GOLD analysis project Ga0114898, IMG submission 83496) | Marine viral communities from the Global Malaspina Expedition - Malaspina viral metaG DeepMed_Geostar | ecosystem: Environmental > Aquatic > Marine > Oceanic | place: Mediterranean Sea... | reverse complement strand
GTTCTACAACGCCGATGGCCGCCAGGTCAGCAGCCATCTCGGCGAACTCTCGCACGCCAGCCTGGCGCGCGCGCTGGAAAAACTGAAAGAGGAAGCTGCGCAGTGATTCGATTCAAGCCGTTACCCTACCTGCTGGCCGGCGTCAGCCTGCTGGCCCTGCCCATGGCTCAGGCCGAGGAACTGCCGGAGGCGATCAAGGCCGTCGAGGCGCGTGGCGCCGAGGTCGTTGGCAGCTTCGCGGCCCCCGGCGGGCTCAAGGGCTATGCCGCACGTTACAACGGACAGGGCATGGCGCTGTATCTCACCCCGGATGGCGAGCACGTGCTGATCGGCAGCCTGCTCGATGCCAAGGGTGAGGATCTGACCCGCGCGCACCTGGAGAAGCTGGTCTACGAACCGTTGGGCAAGGAAATGTGGACGCGCATGGAGAACAGCACCTGGATCGCCGACGGCAACGCCGACGCGCCGCGCGTCATCTACATGTTCAGCGACCCGAACTGTCCGTACTGCAACATGTTCTGGAAGCAGACCCGGCCCTGGGTCGAGTCCGGCAAGGTGCAGTTGCGGCACATCATGGTCGGCATGCTGCGCGCCGACAGTGCCGGCAAGTCCGCCGCGTTGCTCAGCGCCAAGGATCCGCAGGCAGCGCTCAATGAGCACGAGGCGGCCGGCAAGACGAGCAAGCTGAAGCCGTTGCAGAAGATTCCGGCAGCACTGGAAAAACAGCTCACCGACAACCTGATGCTGATGAGCGAACTGGGTGCCCAGGCGACTCCGGCGATCTTCTACCTCGACGACAACGGCCGGCTGCAGCAGCACCAGGGCGCGCCGCGGCCCGATGCGCTGGATACCATCATGGGGCCGCGCTGACGCGGCGCTAGGGATGCGTGGAAAAACGCTGCGCGCGTTTTCCACCCTGCGGCGGGGCAATAGAGACTGGGTGGATGGCCAAAGCCATCCACGCGCAAGGCGACTCGGTAGTACGAATCAAAGAACGCCGAATACCTTCTTCGCCAGGCTGGTGGCGGCGGCGGCCGGGTCCTTGCGAATGCTCGCCTCCTGCTCGGCGATCACCGTGAACAGGCCGTTGAGCGCCTGTTCGGTCACATAGCTTTCGATATTGGCGTAGTTGCCGTTCAGCCCCGCCGGCACCTTGGCCGCCACCGCGTTGTACTGCTGCGCCAGGCCGACCTGGTCGGTGGCCTGCTTGACGATGGGCAGGAACCTGGCGCGGATCTGCTCGCGGCTGGACTTGTTCAGGTACTGGGTAGCCGAATCGTCACCGCCGGCGAGAATCGCCTTGGCGTCCTGCACGGTCATCTTGCGCACGGCATCGAGCAGCAGTTGCTGGGCCTCGGGCACGGCCTTCTCGGCGGCGAGGTTCATGCTGTTCTCCAGCTGCTCGACCTGCGCGCCCATGCCAAGCATCTTCAGCATCCGCGAAGCCTTGCCGATGTTGCCCGGCAGCTCGATGCGCACGTCCGGATCGCTGCTGAAGCCGCCAGGGCGGCCGAGCTGCTGCACGGCGACCTTGGCGCCCTGGCTCAGGGCATCCTTGAGGCCGGCGCTGGCGTCACTCTGGGTCAGGTCGGCGAGCGACAGGGCGAAGGCACTGGCGGAGAGGGCTAGGCCGGCGACGAGAGTGGTGATGCGATACATGGTGATTACCTTGCTGGCAGGTGGAGTGTGTCTGGCGTCTTAACGCCGCTGGGTTCTTGCATTGATGCTAGTGGATTACCGGCGGCGCGACATCCCGGCGACGATGCGCTACCGTCCTGCCCTTCGCCGTTTTGGAGAGCCGTACATGATCCGCCCTAACCGCCCCGATGACCTGGAAACGCTGCTGGGCATCTGGCTCGAGGCATCCAGCCGTGCCCATGATTTTGTCGAGCGCGGCTTCTGGGAGGCGCGGCTGGATGACATGCGCAACCTCTATCTGCCCGCTGCGCAGACCTGGGTCTACGAGCGGGATGGCACGGTGGTCGGCTTCGTGTCGCTGCTCGATGACGTCCTGGCCGCTATCTTCGTGGCGCCAACGGAGCAGGGCCATGGCATCGGCTCGGCGCTGCTCGAGCACGCCAAAGGCCTACGCGAGCGGCTGAGCCTGACCGTTTATGCCGCCAACAGCGCCAGTATCGCCTTCTACCGTCGCCACGGTTTCCAGATCGCAGGCGAGCAGTTGGACGCGCACACCGGCCACCCGGAACGGGTGATGACCTGGCAGCGTCAGGCGTCGGTTGCAGGCGGCGGTGAATCGCTTTCGTCGTGATGACGCTCCAGCGCGACCTGACGGATCGACAGGCGAATCTCCGCCGGTAGGACGCGCTTGGCCGCGCCCTCGGCCAGTTCCGCGAGCTTCTCGTGATAGCCGAGCCGGCCGTTTTCGTCCGGGCTGACCACGCCCTGTTCCTGCATGCTCTGGATGAAATGACGGAACAGCGCCTTGTCGAAGAACTCCGGCGCGTTAAGCCCATGCAGGATCGACAGGCGCTGGGCCATGACCGTGCAGAGGTTTTCCAGCTCCTCGGCGCTCAGGCTGTGCTGGCCGCTGTTGAGCAGCAGCGAAGTGGCCATGTAGAAGCGCTGCAGAGTCTGCACCACGACGCGAGCGAGAAGGGTAAGCAGGACGAACTGCCGCGAGCTCGGGGCCGGGCGCACGTAGTGGTTGCCGTCCACCTTGAGCAGGCCGCGCTCGACGAAGGCCGCCAGCCACTGGTCGACCACCGCTTCCAGCTCCTCGACTTCCCAGCGCATGAACAGCTCGGCACGCAGGTACGGGTACAGCGCCTCGGTGAAGCGCTGGATCTGCTCGCGGCTGATGCGTGAGCTGCTCTGGAAGAAGCTCGCCAACAGCGCCGGCAACGCGAAGATGTGCATCACGTTGTTGCGGTAGTAGGTCATCAGGACGGCATTCTGCTCGTCCAGATAGAGGATGTTGCCCAACGCGTCCTTCTGCTCGGCGAGCAGGTCGAGGCTCTTCACGTAGGCGATCAGCGCGTTGCCGTCGCCCTCCGGCAGGGTGGTGTGCGGCGAGTAGGGCACCGCGCGCAACAGCGCCTGGTAGAGATCGAGGATGCGTGCCAGGGATTGCTGGTCTAGCGCCTGACGGCTGGTGGAGAGCATCGCCAGCGCTACCAGGTTGACCGGGTTGACCGCCGCCGCCTCGTTGAGGCGCTGGGCGATGCGCTCGGCCAGGCGATTGGTGGTGTCGTTCAGCCATTCGGGGCGGTAATCCGGCGCGTAGGTCTGCTGACGCCAGCCGGGTTGTTCCTGCTCGAGGAATTCGTTGAGCTTGAGTGGCTCGCCGAAGTTGACCCAGACCTGACCGAAGCGCTGCTTGAGCGCGCCGATGACCTTGAAGATGTCGAAGATCGACTCCTTCTTCTTCGCCGCGCCGCGCAGTTCACCCAGGTAGGTGCGGCCCTCCAGCACCCGCTCGTAGCCGATGTAGACCGGCACGAAGAGGATCGGCAGGCGCGACGAGCGCAGGTAGCTGCGCAGGGTCAGCGCCAGCATGCCGGTCTTGGGTTGCAGCATGCGGCCGGTACGCGAACGCCCGCCTTCCACGAAGTACTCGACGGGGAAGCCGCGGGTGAACAGGTTGTGCAGGTATTCGTTGAACACCGAGGTGTACAGCGCGTTGCCCTTGAACGAGCGGCGCATGAAGAAGGCGCCGCCGCGGCGCAGCAGGCTGCCGATCACCGGCATGTTGAGGTTGATGCCAGCGGCGATGTGCGGCGGCGTCAGGCCGTTGCGGAACAGCAGGTAAGAGAGCAGCAGGTAATCGATATGGCTGCGGTGGCAGGGCACGTAAATCACTTCGTAGCCGCGCACGGCGTCCTGCAGCGGCTCGATATGGTTGACGCGGATGCCGTCGTAGATCTTGTTCCAGAACCAGGAAAGCACCACCTCGAGAAAGCGCACCGCCGTGTAGGCGTAGTCCGAAGCGATCTCGTTGCCATAGCGCAGCGCCTTGGCCTCGGCCTTCTCGATGGTGATCTTCTCGCGTTCGGCTTCCTCGCGAATCGCCTGGCGGACCTGCGGTGCGTGCACCAGACCCTTCACCAGATTGCGCCGGTGCGACAGGTCCGGCCCGATCACCGCAGTCTTCTGGTTGCGGAAGTGCACCCGCAGCATGCGATGGACCATGCGCAGCGTGCGCTCGTGCCCCTTGTTCTGCGCCACCAGCTCGTTGAGCTGGATCGGCGCGGAGAACTGCACGCGGGTCTTGCGCCCCAGCACCAGGATGCTGAGCAGCTTGCGCAGGCGCCCGGTGACCGCCCAGCTGTCGGCGAACAGCAACTTCCAGGCGCTGGTCTCGCGATTCGGCGACTGTCCCCAGAACACGCTGACCGGAACGATCTGCGCGTTCTCCACCGCGTTGTGTTCCAGCGCGCCGACCAGCCGCACCAGCGCCTGTGGCGCGACCAGTCGGGTGCGTCGGCCGAACCAGCTGGGTGCCGGATTGAGGAAGAAGAAAGCGGCCGGTTCCACCAGTTCGCCCACCGCCACGTCGGCCACCGGGCGCGGCAGCCCGGCCTTGCTGCACTCGGCATCGAGCACGGCGAGATCACTCAGCGAGGGTTGCTGCAGCACATAGAACACCGGTTTGCTGCGATCCAGCTTGAGGGTAAAGGCGGACTGGTTGATGGTCTCCGAGCGCACCCAGGTGTACAGCACACGGCGCAGCAGGGAGAAGATCAGACGGCGAACGGGGGAGCGGGTCATACGGCGGATTCGACTGTGGAAGGGGCGGGCCCTCGAAGGCGGCAAGTGTGCCCCAAGCGAGGTGGGCGGGCAAAACCTGCGCTGCTCGGTTGGGGCCCGATCGGACCGGCAACTGCCCGGCTCGTGACCTGCGATGGCTCGCTAGGCAGCCGTTTCGAAGCGCGTCAACGGCTACGAAGACGCGCGCCGGCATAGGCCCCGGCGAGAAACAGCAGCGACCAGAGCAGCAGAAACGCGAGGCCCACGGCGAGCAACGGACTGAGGGGCAGGAACAGGAGCAGGTACAGCACCTGACCGACGACGCCCCCCAGGTACTGTGCCCAGAGCGGTCGCGGCACGATAAAACCGGACAGCACGCCGGCGGTAAACAGCGCACCACTGTAGTACAGGCCGTCGCCGTCCCAGGGTTCGGCCTGACCACTGGCCCAGGGCGACAATGCCCAGATGAAAGCGCCGGCGAGAGAGGCGATCAGCAGCGCCTGCACGACCGGCCGGGCGCTAGGGCGCATCGGCTCGCCGCGCGTATCACGCATGGATCAGCCCGGCCTGGTAGAACGGCACGGGGCAGGCAAAGCCGCCGGCCTCGATGATGGACGCGACCTGCTCCGGGGGCAGTATCGCCACGTCACGGTCATAGGCGGCACGCATCTGCTCCAGGCCTGCCGCGGGAATGCCGGCGAGGGTCATCATGTTCAGCCAGGTTTCCAGCAGCGCCGCATACGCTGGCGTGGTGACGTCCGCTGCCAGGTCAGAGCTGGCCAATAGCGCTCCCGGGCCGAGTCGGGCGGCTATGTCACGAAAGAAACCGATGCGTACGTCGCGCTCGAGAATGAACTGGGATACCAGCAGGGAGGTTGCCGCGTCGAAGGGGGCCTGCTCAGGCAGTGTCTCCAGGTAGCCCTCATGGAACTGGCAGCGCTGTTCGATTCCGGCTCGGATTGCCTTGTCGCGAAGGACGTGCAGCATCGCGCCCGATGGCTCCACCGCGGTGAAGGTCCAACCGGGTCGGCACTGGGCCAGGTGCAGAATTTCCTCGCCGGTGCCGGCGCCGATGCACAGTACCCGCGCCTCGGCCGGCAGCGGTGCGAACACCGCCTCCAGAAGAAAATGCAGGGCATTGCGAATGGGCGCGGTTCTGGCCCAGCGCTCGTCATAGCTGGAGGCCTGTTGATCGAATACCGCTTTGATCTCGTCGCTGCGCATGGCGGCTCCATGTGGGGTGGTGCAGATCGTGGCTTCGCCGGCTACCGCGGAACTCGCCGGAGGATTCATTCGGCAGGCAGGATGCCCTTGGCCCGCAGCGCATCCAGCGCGATCCGCTGGCGCAGGGGCAGATCGGTCGCATCGCGGGTGTCCAGATTCAGCGCGAACAGCCAAGTGCCGGCGCCGGCTTCAACATAGCCGATGTACCAGCCGATGCCAGGATTGTCGCGAGCCGCCCAACCGGTCTTGGCATACAGGCTATAAGCCGGCGTGCTGTCGACGCGCATGATGGTCCTGAGGGTGTCGTAGCTCTTCGCCCGGTACGGCAGGCTGCGCGCGACCACCTGGCGCAGCAGGCCCACCTGTTGTTCGGCGCTGACCCGCAGCGAGCCATCGAGCCAGAACTCGGTGACGATGACAGGTTCGTGCAGCTGCCCGTAATGCGCCTGGCGGATGTGGCGCAGATAGGCCGCCGTGCCCACCCGCCGGGCCAGCCTCTGGTAGCACCAGACGCAGCTGACCCTGAATGCGCTCTTCAAGGTCTGGTCGCGGTTCCAGTCCTCGATCTCGTAACGGGTGCCGTCCCAGGGGATGATCTCGTCCGCCCCGGCGATGGCACCTTCCTCCAGTGCGATCAGGGTGTTCAGCACCTTGAACGTGGACGCTGCGGGAAAAGCCGTGCCGGCGCGTTCATCGTTGTGGACGAAGCGCTGGCCCGTGGCGACGGACTCGATCACCAGTGTCCCCTCGACCCCCGCGCGTTCGAACAGACGGGCAATTGCCCCGTCCTCCGCATGGGCGAAGCCGGGAGCAGCGAGCAGCAACAGGGAGAGCAACAGGACGGGCATGACCAGGACCAGGTTGTAGGTGGGAGCGTGTTCGGACGGGGCTCAGTCACCTGCAATCCGCTGCGCCCGATAGTCCACCTGCGAAAGACGGTACAGGCAGTGTGCGCGAAGTGGATGACCGATGGGTATGCTCGGATGCTCGAAGCGGCTCGCCTCGCGCATGCCGATTCGTTGCATGACCGCGCGCGAACGCTGATTGCCGACCGTGGTGAAAGAGACGATTTCCGCCAAATCCAGCCTGTCGAAGGCCACCGCGAGCGCACCGCGCGCGGCCTCCGTTGCCAAACCTCTGTGCCAGTGCTGGAAGGCCAGGCGCCAGCCGATCTCCACGCAGGGCGAAAAGGGCAGCTCGGCGATCGGTATATGCAGGCCGAGGAAGCCGATGAACTCGGCGGATGCCTTCAGCTCCACGGCCCAGAAGCCCCATCCTCGCTGCTCGATCAGCGCCTGGCAGCGATCGGCCAGCGCATTGCTCTCGTCGCGCTCGAGCGGAGCAGGGAAATACTCCATGACCCGCGGGTCTGCGTTCAGTTCGGCAAAGGGCGCCCGGTCGCTCGGGCGCCATTGCCGCATGAACAGGCGTTCGGTTTCGAATTCGATCGGGTTCGGCATTGCAGTGTTCTCGGATCAAAGGAGGAGGCTGTTGCTCGCAGCTCCGTTTGCAGCAAGGGCGGCGACTTGGCCGCGGCTAACCGGAATCACCTGAATAGCTGAGCGTGAGGCGCAGCATGTCCATGTGGCGGATCCCGTCCTCGATGATCGGCTCGGGGTAGTGCTCGACGAAGAAGTCTCGTTCTATTCGCGTTACGCGAAAGCCCTGGCGTTGATAGAACGTCAATTGATAGCCGAACGACCCCGTGCCCACTTCGAGCCGGCCGGCGCCCAGCCTGCGGTAGTGCTCGATGATCCATTCCAGCAGTGCCGTGCCGTAGCCCGCTTTCTGCCGGGTGGGTCGTACCGCGATATTCATCAGCTCATGCGCGCCTTCGCCGATCGGCCGCACGACACCGATGCCGACGACCGTTCCGTCGAGCGATGCGGCGAAGCACGTCGAGTCCGCCAGATACGAGCGCACCTTGCTCGGCGAAGGATCGGCGAGCAGCAACAGCTCCATTGGCGCCAGTGAGGCAGGAATTTCTCCGAAGCGTAGGGACATGTGTCGGTAACCACCTTGAGAGGCGGCGTGATCAGGCAGATCGATCGCCGCTTTCCATGGATTCGAGAACGTACTCCAAGCGCTGTGCGGGGTCCATTGCATCGCTTGGAGGCTTGGCGGCAACGTCCGGCAAACGTTGCCGTCAAGCCGCGTGGTTGCATTCGTCCAGTAGCTGTTCTTATAGTTCCGCCGGCATTTTTGCAGGGCCTGGCTCGGGTCGCGCGGCGGCACGCCAGGCCTTGTGCGCACTGGTGAGAGCCCATGATCGAAATAAGCAACCTGACCAAGCGTTTTGCCCAGCACACCGCGGTCGACGACCTGTCGTTCCAGGTCCAGCGCGGAGAGGTGCTGGGGTTCCTCGGCCCCAATGGGGCCGGCAAGTCCACCACGATGAAGATGCTGACCGGCTTTCTCGCGCCGACATCCGGCACTGCCCGCATCCTCGGTCACGACATCCGCACCCAGACCCTCCAGGCCCAGCGGCTGATCGGCTATCTGCCCGAAGGCGCACCTTGCTATGGCGACATGACGGTGCGTGGCTTTCTCGAGTTCATCGCCGAAGTGCGCGGTTTTCGCGGTGCGGACAAGCGTCAGCGGGTCGAAACGGCCGTCGCCCAGGTGGAGCTGGAGAAGGTGCTGGGGCAGACCATCGAGACGCTGTCCAAGGGCTTCAAGCGCCGCGTCGGTCTGGCCCAGGCGATCCTGCACGACCCTGACGTGCTGATCCTCGACGAGCCCACCGACGGACTCGACCCGAATCAGAAACACCAGGTGCGTCAGCTGATCCAGGGCCTGGCGCAGGACAAGATCGTCATCATTTCCACCCATATTCTCGAAGAGGTGAGTGCGGTCTGCACCCGCGCGGTGGTGATCGCCAATGGCCGGCTGGTGGCCGATGGCACGCCGCTGGAGCTGGAAAGCCGCTCGAAGCATCACCAGGCGGTCACGCTGGTCAGTGATGCGCCGCTGGACGAAGTCGCCCTGGCGGCCTTGCCGGGTGTCGCCGGCGTCGAGCGCAACGAGCGCGAGCACAGCCTGACCGTACTGGCGCAGCCCGGGCACGTGATCTTCCCGCAGGTCAACGCGCTGATCGCCCAGCAGGGCTGGGCCGTCACCGAGCTGGACGTGGAGCGCGGCCGGCTCGATGAGGTGTTCCGTAACCTGACGCGAGGGGAAGCGCTATGAGCCAGTTGCCGGTCATCTTCAAGCGCGAGCTGGGCAGCTATTTCGCCACGCCGCTCGCCTATGTGTTCATCGTGATCTTCCTGGTGCTCTCCGGTGTATTCACCTTCTACCTGGGCGGTTTCTACGAGCGCGGCCAGGCGGACCTGACGCCCTTCTTCAGCTTTCATACCTGGCTCTACCTGTTCCTGGTACCCGCTATCGCCATGCGCCTGTGGGCTGAGGAGCGCAAGTCCGGTTCCATCGAGCTGCTGATGACGCTGCCGATCACCCGCTTCGAGGCGGTCGCCGGCAAGTTCCTCGCCGCCTGGGTTTTTGCCGGGATCGCGCTGCTGCTGACGTTCCCGATGGTCATCACAGTCAATTACCTGGGTGAGCCGGACAATGGCGTGATCGTCGCTGGCTATCTCGGCAGCTGGCTGCTGGCCGGCGCCTTCCTGGCCATCGGCTCGTGCATGTCGGCGCTGGCGAAAAACCAGGTGATCGCCTTCATCCTCTCGGTGGCGGTGTGCTTCCTGTTCATCGTCAGCGGTCTGCCGATGGTGCTCGACGCTCTCGCCTGGGCGCCGCAGTGGCTGATCGACGCGGTGGCTTCGCTGAGCTTCCTGATCCGTTTCGACTCCATCAGCAAGGGCGTGATCGACCTGCGTGACCTGCTGTATTTCGTCACGCTGATCGTCGCCTGGCTGGCGGCCACCGCCGTGGTCGTCGACCTGAAGAAAGCCGCCTGAGGAGTCACCATGAAACGAGTCATCTATTCCGGTGCCGGGCTGCTGCTGATCGCGCTGGCATTCCTGCTGTTCAACGGGCTGACCGGCACGCTGCTGACCAATGCCCGGCTGGACCTGACCGAGCAGAAGCTCTACACCATTTCCGAAGGTACCGAGCGCATCCTCGAGGGGCTGCAGTCACCCATCGAGCTGCATTTCTTCTATTCGGACGAGACCGCCAAGGACCTGGTCGCGTTGCGCAACTATGCGCGTCGGGTCGAGGAGATGCTGCGTGCCTATCAGCGCGCCTCTGGCGGCAAGCTCAAGCTGCACGTGATCGATCCGCAGCCGTTCTCCGAGGAAGAAGACCGCGCCGCCGAGTTCGGCCTGCAGGCGGTACCGCTCAACCAGGGCGGTGACAAGGTCTACTTCGGGCTGGCCGGCACCAATGCCGAGGGCAATACGCAGATCATCCCGTTCTTCCCGCTGGATCAGGAGGAGTTTCTCGAGTACGAGGTCAGCCGCCTGGTTCAGAGCCTGGCGACTGCCGAGCTGCCGGTGGTGGGTGTGCTTTCCGGCCTGCAGCTGACCGGGGGCTTCGACATGCGCACGCAGCAGGCGACGCCGCCGTGGATGGTGCTGGAGGAAGTCCGCCAGCTGTTCCATATCGAGAGCCTGCAGCGCGATGTCGATCTGATCCCCACCAATGTATCGGTGCTGCTGCTGATCCATCCGAAGGATCTGCCCGAGCAGACGCTGTTCGCCATCGACCAGTTCGTCCTGCGCGGTGGCAAGCTCCTGGTGTTCCTCGATCCGCATAGCGAGATCGATCCGGGCATGGGCATCGGCCCGGGCGAGTTCGGCGAGGAGCGTGTCTCTGATCTGGAACCGCTGTTCAAGGCCTGGGGCGTGCGCATGCTGCCGAAGAAGGCGCTGGCCGATGCCGCTTACGGCATGTCGGTGGGCATGGGCGCCGAGCGCCGGCCGGTTCGGCATGCCGGTTGGCTGAGCCTGCCGCGCGCCGCGCTGGACCAGGATGACGTGAGCATCGCCGCGCTGGAGAACATCACGCTTGGCAGTGCCGGCATTCTCGAGCCGCTGGAAGGGGCGACCACGCGCTTCACCCCGCTGATGCGCAGCTCCGAATACGCCATGCCGGTGGATGCCGGACGCTTCGCCACACTGGACAACCCCGAGACCCTGTTGCTCGACTTCGAGCCCACCGGCGAGCGCTATACCCTGGCGGCGCGGATTCAGGGGCCGGCGCAAACCGCGTTCCCGAATGGCATCGAAGGGCGTGAGAAGGGCATCCAGGAGAGCCAGAACATCAACGTCATCGCGGTGGCCGACACCGATATGCTGGCGGACCGCATGTGGGTGCAGGTGCAGGACTTCTTCGGTCAGCGCGTTCCGCAGCCCTGGGCCGATAATGGCGCCTTCGTGATCAATGCGCTGGACAACCTCTCCGGCACCGATGCGCTGATCAGCGTGCGCTCGCGCGGGCGCTTCACCCGGCCGTTCGTGGTGGTCGAAGCGCTGCAGCGTCAGGCCGAGAACCGCTTCCGCGAGAAGGAGGAGGTGCTGCAACAGCGCCTGGCCGATACCGAGCAGAAGCTGGCCGAGCTGCAGAGCCCGGACCCTGAGCAGGCATTGGAGCTCTCCGGCGAGCAGGAGCAGGCGTTGCGCCAGTTCCTGCAGGAAAAGGTGCGCATCCGCAAAGAGCTGCGCGAGGTACGCTACCAGCTCAACGCCGATATCGAGGCGCTGGGGCGCACACTGAAATTCGTCAATATCGCCCTGGTACCGCTGGTACTGACGCTGGGCGTGCTCGCGCTGTGGCTGTGGCGCCGCCGCCGTAGTGCCTGACGCTGGCCTGCACGGCGGCCACGGCCGTCGTGCAGACGGACAATGCGAGACGGAAAGGGGCTGACAGCAGAAATCCTTGGCTTATACTCCGGCGACGGCTGCTTTCGAGTCGCATTTGCAAGCTGACGAATGCACGAGGGCCAGGCTGTGCAAACCCTCTTCCGAGGAATAACAAAAAGCGAGTTGGAGAAGTGGTAATGGCTGAGCGCGAAACCGGGACCGTCAAGTGGTTCAACGATGCAAAAGGCTATGGATTCATTCAGCGGGGTAATGGTGCCGACGTGTTCGTGCATTACCGCGCCATTCGTGGCGAAGGCCATCGCTCGCTGGCCGAGGGGCAGCAGGTGGAATTCTCGGTGATCCAGGGCCAGAAAGGCCTGCAGGCCGAGGACGTCGCCGGCCTCTGACTCCGGTCGCAGAAGAACGAAGCCCGTCCTGATGACGGGCTTTGTTTTTTGAGCCTGGCGACGCTCCGCTGCAGGCCACCAAGGGCCAATCTGCTGGTTCCTGGTGGGTGTTTCACAACCCGGGTGCGATCAACCCGTGCGCCAAACGATCTCTTCCTCGCCGTCGGCACTGACGCGTATCCAGCGGTCGGCCTCTTCCTCGGCTTCCTCTTCCTGCCAGCCGCCCGGGGCGCAACGGATTTCGACGCCCAGCGCCTGATGCGCCGCGCGCGCGCAGGCCAGGTCATCGGCCCAGGGCGTGGCGTCGCTTTCCAAGAGCAGGCAGTGCCATTTGCCGACCGCCTTGGGCAGCCAGGTCACGGGAATCCCGGCGGCGTTGCACTTGAAGGTCTGGCCTTTCTGCTGCCAGGCGGAGCAGGGGCCGATGGCCTCGGCCAGCCACTCGCCGACGGCTTCCTGGCTGGCATCCCTGAGGTAGATCTCGATATCGGGTTGACGCATGAGCGGTTGCCTTATGTGCTGTGCCTTGGCCTGCCTCGCATGCTATCGAGGCGTTTGCCTTAGGAAATTCGTTCGATCCAGTCGTAGCGTATCGCAACCCGCACCGCCAGCGGCGTGTCGATGACCGCGGCGCGCCGCTCGGCGCTGGCGCGCCAGCCGTGCGGGGTCATCGCCAGGAGGTCGGCTCGGGCCTGGGCGTCGTCCAGCTGCAGTTCATAGCTGAGGGTTTCGCTGTGGGTCAGGCGCATGCCGTCCGGAATCAGCGACAGGTGCTTCTCGTCGTCGTAGTCGCGTACCTCGTCGTAGAGCCGCGCGCGCAGCTCCCACAGGTGCTCGCGGGTCGGTCCCATGCGCAGCAGCCCGCCGCCGAGCGAGAGCAGGCGGCGCGCTTCCTGCCAGTCCAGCGGGCTGAACACGCTGGCCAGCAGGTCGCAGCTGGCATCAGCCAGCGGCACGCGGGCCATGCTCGCCACCAGCCACTCGAGTTGCGGGGCGCGTTTGCAGGCGCGCTTGATCGCCTCGCGGGAGATGTCCAGTGCATAGCCTTCTGCATCCGGCAGCGCGGCGGCCAGTTGGGCGGTGTAGTAGCCCTCGCCACAGCCGATGTCCAGCCAGCGTTGCGGCGAGCGCTCGGCGGCCAGCTCGGCGAGGCGTCGGGCCAGCGGCGCATAGTGACCGCCATCAAGAAAGCGCCGGCGCGCCTCGACCATCGCCTGGTTGTCGCCCGGATCGCGGCTGTTCTTGTGCTGCACGGGGAGCAGGTTCAGGTAGCCCTGGCGCGCGCGGTCGAAACGGTGGTTGGCCGGGCAGGCCACGCCGTTTTCCACCGCGCTGAGCGGCGTCTGGCAGATCGGGCAGATCAGCATGCCAGCAGGTTCACCAGGGTCTGGTAGTAGATGTCGGTCAGCACATCGAGATCGCTGGCCAGGATGTGTTCGTCGACCTGGTGGATGGTGGCATTGACCGGGCCGAGCTCGACCACCTGGGTACCCAGGGTGGCGATAAAGCGTCCGTCCGAGGTGCCGCCGCTGGTGGATGGTGTGGTTTCACGGCCGGTGACGCTGCGGATTGCCTTGGCCACGCCGTCGAGCAGCGCGCCCGGTTCGGTGAGGAACGGCAGGCCGGACAGTGCCCAGTCCACGTTCCAGTCCAGACCGTGCTTGTCGAGAATCGCGGCGGTGCGCTGCTTGAGCTGTTCGACGGTGGATTCGGTGGAGAAGCGGAAGTTGAACACCGCTTCCAGCGTGCCGGGAATGACGTTGGTGGCGCCGGTGCCGGCGTTCAGGTTGGAGATCTGGAAACTGGTCGGCGGGAAGAAGGCATTGCCGTCGTCCCAGTGCTCGGCGGCCAATTCCGCTAGCGCAGGCGCGGCCAGGTGGATGGGGTTCTTCGCCAGATGCGGATAGGCCACATGGCCCTGCTGGCCGCGTACGGTGAGGGTGCCGCCGAGTGAGCCGCGACGGCCATTCTTCACCACGTCACCTACCAAGGCGGTGCTCGACGGTTCGCCGACGATGCACCAGTCCAAGCGCTGGCCACGCTCGCGCAGGCGCTCGACGACGGCCTTGGTGCCGTGGTGCGCAGGGCCTTCTTCATCGCTGGTGATGAGGAAGGCGATCTGCCCCTTGTGGTCCGGATGGTCGGCGGTGAAGCGTTCCACTGCCACGACCATGGCGGCCAGGCTGCCTTTCATGTCTGCCGCGCCGCGACCGTGGAGCATGCCCTGCTCGTCGATGCGCGCACTGAACGGCGGGTTCTGCCAGGCCTGCAGCGGGCCGGTGGGAACCACGTCGGTATGGCCGGCGAAGCACAGCACCGGGCCTTCGTTGCCGCGAATGGCCCAGAAGTTCTCCACGTCCTCGATGTGCATCGGCTCGATGGCGAAGCCGCAAGCCGCCAGGCGCTGGCTCATCAGCTGCTGGCAGCCTTCGTCCAGCGGCGTCACGGAGGGGCGGTTGATCAGCTCGCAGGCCAGTTCGAGCGTCGGGGAGAGGGCAGGCGCGGTCATCAGGGCTCCGGTGCGGCGGGGAAAGGGCGCCATATTAAAGCAAAGGCGCGGTTGCGGTGACGGCTGGATGCAGTGGTCGTGGCGTGCTGAGGTCTTATAATCGCCAGGTTTTTTCCGGGGAGTCGGCATGTCTATAGATGATCAGCGTTTCGGCGGTATTGCCCGCCGGTATGGCCGCGTCGGCCTCGAGCGGCTGACGGCTGCGCATGTGGCGGTGGTAGGCATCGGTGGCGTCGGCTCGTGGGCGGCCGAGGCGCTGGCGCGCAGCGGGGTAGGCGAGATCAGCCTGTTCGACCTGGACGATGTGTGCATCACCAATACCAACCGGCAGATTCACGCCCTCGATGGCGCAGTGGGCAAAGCCAAGGTCGGCGAGATGGCCGCACGTATTCGCGCCATCAACCCGGCATGTCGGGTTCATGCCGTGCCCGACTTCGTCACCCGCGAAACCATGGCCGAATACATCACCGAAGACATGGACTGCGTCATCGACTGCATCGACAGCGTGCCGGCCAAGGCGGCGCTGATCGCCTGGTGCAAGCGCCGCAAGATCCAAATCATCGCTACCGGTGGCGCGGGCGGGCAGGTGGACCCGACGCAGATCCAGGTCGCCGACCTGAACAAGACCTTCAACGACCCGTTGGCGGCCAAGGTGCGCTCGCTGCTGCGTCGCGAATACAACTTCTCGCGCACGCCGGGGCGCACCTACAGCGTGCCCTGTGTGTTCTCCACGGAGCAGTTGCGCTACCCGAAGCCGGACGGCGGCGTGTGCCAGAGCAAGAGCTTCGTTGGTGAGGGGGTCAAGCTCGACTGCGCCGGAGGCTTCGGCGCGGTGACCATGGTGACCGCCAGTTTCGGCATGGTTGCAGCCGCCAGGGCCGTCGACAAGCTGGTCGCCGGAGCCCGTCGCCCCAGCGAGCGCAACGTTCGCAGCTGACGAAAAAGTGCCGCAGCCGCTCTGTGATGCGGCTCCACGGAAAGTTCCGCTGTCACAAAAGCTTTACATATCTGCCATTTGGCTGACATACGCCGTCGCCAAGATTCCCCCAACACAAAGAGCCCATCTCGTGTGTTTCCGACGCTAAACATAAAGGGGAATTTTGGATGATCCGTAAGCACTTCGCCGGTTTCGCTGCCAGCGCTCTGGCTCTGGCCGTTTCCGCCCAGGCTTTCGCCGGCACCGTCACTACCGACGGCGCCGATCTCGTTATCAAGACCAAGGGCGGCGTGGAGGTCGGAACCACCGACAAGGAGTTCTCGTTCAAGATCAACGGCCGCCTGCAGGCGGATGCCGACAGCTTCGATGGTTTCTACACCCAGAACGGCGAGCGCGCAGACGAGACCTACTTCCGTCGTGCGCGTCTGGAGATTTCCGGTGTTGCCTTCACCGATTGGGGCTACACCTTCCACCGCAACTTTGGCAACGATTCCAGCGATTGGCAGGAGCTGGCCATCCACTACAACGGCTGGAAGCCGGTCCAGGTTTCGGTTGGTCGTTTCAACCCGACGTTCGGCCTGGAAGAAGCCGTCAGCTCCAAGTGGATCACCGCCATCGAGCGCTCGGCGATCTATGACCTGGCGCCCTGGCTGAACGACCACGAAGACGGCGAAGGCATCCGCGTGCGTACCACTGTCGGCATGTTCCATGGTGAGGCTGGTGCTTACCGTCAGGACGCCGGTGCCGGTGCCGACATGCTGGAAGACGAAGATGGCTCCAACAACACCAGCTTCGTGCTGCGTGGCGTGATCGCCCCGATCGTCGAGAAGGACCAGGTGCTGCACTTGGGCGCGAGCTTCGGTCAGCGTGACGTGGAAGAAGGTTACCTGGAGCGCATCCGTCCGCGTCTGTCCGTGCGTGGCACTACCGAAGACAGCGCCAACGGCAACCGTGCCACATTCGGCGGCACGGTTACCGACGGCAGCGATCAGGCCTGGGGGCTGGAAGCGGCTTACATGATCGGCCCGTTCTCGGTTCAGGGCGAATACCTGACCCGCACTGTCGACGCTCAGGATGGTTTCGAGGATCTGGAAGCGTCCGGCTACAACGTCCAGCTGGCCTACACTCTGACCGGCGAGTCGCGTTCCTACAAGCTCGATGGCGGCAAGTTCGACAAGATCAAGCCGGAGAACAAGCAGATCGGTGCCTGGGAAGTGTTCTACCGCTTCGACGACATCACCGTCGATGAAACCGGTGTTGCACCGAGCGGTTATGTCGGTGCGCTGGACAGCGCAGAAGCTGGTGCGAAGACCCACACCATCGGTCTCAACTGGTACGCCAACGAGTCGGTCAAGCTCTCGGCCAACTACCTGAAGACCAGCGTGGACGACGTGGTAAACGCCAATGGCGACGACGACGGCGACGCCATCAGCCTGCGCGCCCAGTACGTGTTCTAAAACATCACCTCATCCGTGATGCTCCATTGAGCCCCGCCTTGGCGGGGCTTTTTTTCGTCTGCGCGACAGGCCAGACTGCGATCCATGCCTATCCAGACCCTGCACCGCCTCGCCGAACTCGATCCCACCGAATGGGATGCCTTGCTGGCCGATTCGCAACCCTTTCTGCGTCACGCTTTCCTTTCATCGCTGGAGGACAGCGGCAGTGTCGGCGGGCGCAGTGGCTGGCAACCCGCTCACTGTCTGCTGCACGACCCGCAGGGTAGGCTGCGGGCCGCGCTGCCGCTGTATCGCAAGAGCCATTCCTACGGCGAGTACGTGTTCGACTGGGCCTGGGCGGACGCCTGCCAGCGCGCCGGCATTCGCTACTACCCCAAACTGCTGTGCGCCGTACCGTTCACACCGGTCGCAGGCCAGCGTCTGCTCGGCGATGTCGAGGCGGCGGCAACGCTGCTCGACGGACTCACCGAACAGCTGGACGCTCAGCAGATGTCCGGCATCCATGTGAACTTCACCGAGTCGAAGGCCGAGCGGCTGATGGCTGGCCGGGAGGGTTGGCTGGAGCGCATCGGTTGTCAGTTTCACTGGCACAACCGCGGCTATCGTGACTTTCAGGACTTTCTCGATGCGCTGACCTCACGCAAGCGCAAGCAGCTGCGCAAGGAACGCGAGCAGGTGGCGGGGCAGGGCATCGTCTTCGACTGGCGCGAAGGGCAACAGCTCAGCGAGGTGGAGTGGGATTTCGTCTACGCGTGCTATGCCAACACCTATCAGGTGCGCGGGCAGGCACCGTACCTTTCGCGCGCGTTTTTCAGCCTGCTGGCCGAGCGCATGCCGCAGGCGATTCGCGTGGTGCTGGCGTTACAGGGCTCGAGGCCGGTGGCGATGGCCTTCAGCCTGCGTGACGACAGCGGACTATACGGCCGATACTGGGGCTGCCTAGCGGAGTTTGACCGTCTGCACTTCGAGACCTGTTTTTACCAGGGCATCGACCAGGCCATTGCGGACGGCCTGCAGCGCTTCGATGCCGGCGCGCAGGGCGAGCACAAGCTGATCCGGGGCTTCGAGCCGGTGATTACGCGCTCCTGGCATTACCTGCAGCACCCCGGTTTGCGAGCCGCGGTGACGGATTTTCTGCAGCAGGAGCGCGTCGGTGTGCTGGCCTATGCCGAGGCGGCGCGTCAGGCGCTGCCGTACCGGCAGGGCGGCAGCTAGCACTTGCGTCAGGCGTGGGACGCGGCGCTGTTTTCCTCGTGGATATCCAGCATGCGCTGCAATTCGCTGCGCAGCAGTGGGTCCTGGCAGCCCGGCAGATACTCGCGCAGCTTGCGAATCACCCATTGCTGCCCCTTGTCGACGAACGGCAGACGCTCGTCCAGCGACTGGATGGCCATAGCCTTGCCGTAGAAGGCGCCGGTGTCCTTGTTGGGCTCCACGCCCAGATGCTGAAGGCAGTTCAGCAGCAGCTTGCAGCTCTCGATCTCGCCCTGGCGAATCTGCTCGAGCAGCTGCCGCTGTTCCGGGTCCGTGGCCTGTTGCAGCGATTCGCCGGCAACCTTGGCGCCCGCACGTTCGGCGCTGAGCAGGTCCTGCAGCAGCTGGGCTTCGCCTTCCGGTGTGTTCAGCGGGCTTTGCGGGGTAGTCATATCGCGATCTCCTGTCGGTTGAGGGTTTCGCACGCTGGCGGCAGCCGGGTATGTGCCGGCAGAAATGAAAAGGGCCGGTGAACCGGCCCCTCGGGGATCAGAGTTTCTTCGCGGTGATGATCTTCACCGGGGTCAGCGGCACGTTCTGCATCATGGCGCGGTTGCCGGTGGGCACCTGGGCGATCTGGTCGACCACCTCCATGCCGCGTACGACCTTGGCGAACACCGCGTAGCCAAAGTCGCGGCCACCGTGATCGAGGAAATCGTTGTCGCGATGGTTGATGAAGAACTGGCTGGTAGCCGAATTCACGTTCTGGGTCCGGGCCATGGCCACGGTGCCGCGCACGTTGTGCAGGCCGTTGTCGGCCTCGTTCTTGATCGGCGCCTTGGTGGGCTTCTGGTTCAGCCCTTCGCCGAAGCCGCCACCCTGGATCATGAAGCCAGGGATGACGCGGTGGAACACGGTGCCGTCATAGAAACCGCTATCGACGTAGCCGAGGAAGTTCTCGACGCTGACCGGCGCCTTTTCCGCCTCGAGCTCCAGTTCGATCTCACCCAGGCTGGTGGTCAGCAGCACGCGAGGGTTTTCGGCAGCGAGCAGGTTGCCGGCCAGGAGTACGGAACAGGCGGCGAGGGCGATGCGTTTCAACATGATGGTTTCCTGATGTTGGGGAAAGCGGTCAGCCGGCCAGCGAGTTGGCCTGTCCGGCATCGTACGTCTTGATCAGCTCGATGAGAATCCGGGTAGCCGGCCCGAGCGGTTTGTCGTGGTTAGTGTAGAGATAGAACAGCGGCCGGCGAATGCTGCCTTGGACCAGTGGCAGCGGTTTGAGCAGACCTTCGGCCAGCTCGCGGCCGATCAGGTGGCGCGGCAGCCAGGCGAAGCCCAACCCGCTGCTGACGAAGGCCACTGAGGTAGCCAGACTGCCCACCGTCCAGCGCTGTTCGGCGCCCAGCCAGCCGGCGTCGCGCGGCTGACGCAGGCCGGTGTCGCGCACCACGATCTGCATCTGGCTCTGCAGGTCCTGCACGCTGAGCTTGCGTCCCAGTTGATGCAGGGCGTGGTCGGCATGGGCGACGGCGACGAACTCGACGGTGCTGAGTTCGCTGCCCAGATAGCCAGTGATGTCCAGACCGCTGATGGCCAGATCCGCGGTGCCGTCCTTGAGCACTTCTTCCACGCCGGACAATACCTCCTCGCGCAGCCGAACCCGGCAGCCACGGCTCTTGGGGATGAAGTCGCTGAGGGCGCGGATCAGCTTGGCGCTGGGGTAGGCCGCATCGACCACCAGCCGCACCTCGGCTTCCCAACCCTGCTCCATGTGGTGCGCCAGCTCTTCCAGCTGGCTGGCCTGGGTGACCAGTTGCCGTGAGCGACGCAGCAGCACCTCACCCGCTTCGGTCAGCACCGCCTTGCGGCCGTCGATGCGCAGCAGCGGTACGCCGAGCTGCTCCTGCATGCGCGCCACGGTATAGCTGACCGAAGACTGCGAGCGATGCAGGGCTTCGGCCGCCTGGGCGAAGCCGCCGTGGTCGATGACCGCCTGCAGGGTGCGCCACTGATCGAGGGTCACACGGGGCACTTTCATTCCTTCGGTTCCTTTAGCAAGGTCTGTTACGCTGGCCCTTCTGTCGAGGAGCTCAGTCAAATGAAAACAATCGGTTACCTGCTCTTTGCCCTGCTGCCTTTTGCGGCCAGCGCCGCCTCCTATCCCGTGGACATCGACCAGCAGCTCAACGGCGCCGAAGTCACCGTGACGCCGCAGGTCATCGATCGCGATCTCGCCGGCCTTCTGCTGCACAACTACGGGGAGATGGCAGCCGTTTGCACTGCCGTGTTCCGGAACGGTCCGGAGGCACCGCGTACCCGGCTCACGGAGCTGCAACCCGGTGAGCGCAAGGCGCTTACGTCGAAGTTCAAGCGCGACGTCATCCGGTTGCGCATCAAACTGACCTGCGAACCGAAGTAGCTCGGCCGCCAAGGCGCCAGCCGTACGGGATCAATCCAGTACGTTCTCCAGGATTTCGTAAACGATGGCCGTGGCGATGGCCACCAGGATCACGTCACGCCCCAGCTGCTTCCATTCATAGCCTTCGTAGCGTGGCAGATGGCCGAGCAGGCGATTGTCCAGGTTCTTGGCGATGCCCGGCGGTAGTGGTTTGCCGCGCGCCAGGTTCTTCTGGATGCCAGGGGGCAGGGACGATGGCGGCATGAGCAGCTCGCGGTGGTTGCGCAGCGTGATGCGAACCGCGCCGATATCCACGGACGGACCCTGGTGATGATATTGCTGCGCCGGCGCCTGCCCCTGGCCGCGCTGAGCCTTGTACTTACTGTTGCCGGGGTGATCGTTGTTCGGCTGCGCCGCCGTCACCGTGGAGAGTGCCAGTGAAAGCGCGCCGGCCAGCAGCGCGATCCGCTTCATCGAGTTCATGCGAACCTCCTGGGCATTAAGCCGCTTCGCTTTGTCAGCTTAGCCTGTGTTTGCCAGAGAAAACATGCCGGCTGTTACAGAACGCGCCTTTGCCGGGCAGACCGGGTAACCTATGCCATCGTTCTTTTCGACCTCCGAGGTAGCTCCCTTGTTTGACCAATTCGCCCTGCACGAACGCCTGCTCAAGGCCGTCGCCGAACTCAAATTCGTCGAGCCGACCCCGGTGCAGGTGGCGGCGATTCCGCCGGCGCTGGAAGGGCGCGATCTGCGTGTAACGGCCCAGACCGGCAGTGGCAAGACGGCTGCGTTCGTGCTGCCGATGCTCAACCGTCTGATCGGCGATGCCCAGCCGCGGGTCGACGTGCGCGCGCTGATCCTGTTGCCGACCCGCGAACTGGCCCAGCAGACCCTCAAGGAAGTCGAGCGCTTCTCGCAGTTCACATTCATCAAGTCCGGCCTGATTACCGGTGGTGAGGACTTCAAGGTCCAGGCCGCGATGCTGCGCAAGGTGCCGGACGTGCTGATCGGCACGCCGGGCCGGCTGATCGAGCATCTGAACGCGGGCAACCTGATCCTCAAGGATGTCGAGGTTCTGGTGATCGACGAGGCTGATCGCATGCTCGACATGGGTTTTGCCGAAGACATGCAGCGTCTGGTAGGCGAATGCGAAAAGCGTCAGCAGACGCTGCTGTTCTCTGCCACCAGTGGGGGCGCCGGGCTGCGCGAGATGGTCGCCAAGGTGCTGAATGATCCGCTGCACCTTCAGCTCAACCGCGTCAGCG
>Ga0114898_1000776_pt1 | contig 21870 bp, 22 predicted proteins | sample Malvired_Geostar_FD_83496 | JGI IMG/M metagenome (GOLD analysis project Ga0114898, IMG submission 83496) | Marine viral communities from the Global Malaspina Expedition - Malaspina viral metaG DeepMed_Geostar | ecosystem: Environmental > Aquatic > Marine > Oceanic | place: Mediterranean Sea... | reverse complement strand
GTTCGTCGGCAATCATGGGGGGCTGGCTGCGCATGGTCGAGACGACCGTCACGCGTTTGCCGCGCCGCTGGACCGCGTCCACGAGGCGGCGGAAATCTCCATCGCCGGAGAACAGGACCAGATGGTCGAGCTTGTCGGCGATTTCGAGCGCGTCGATGGCGAGCTCGATATCCATGTTTCCCTTGATGCGGCGGCGGCCATTTGCATCGGTGAATTCCTTGGCGGGCTTGGTAACGACGGCATAGCCGTTGTAGTCGAGCCAGTCGATAAGGGGGCGCAGCGGCGAATATTCCTGATCCTCAAGGAGGGCGGTGTAGTAAAAGGCGCGGACAAGCGTACCCTTTTCGCGAAAATGGCTGAGCAGACGCCTGTAGTCGATATCGAAGCCGAGACCGCGGGCAGCCGAATAAAGATTTGCACCGTCTATGAATAGAGCGACACGCTCATGCGGATAAAAGATCATTTATGAACTCCCGGGCCCAGGGGCCCTTACAACAACAAATACCGGCAAAAAATACGGGTTCAGGTCCGGTGAGCTGAAACGGTAAAAGAGGAATATGACCGAAGATCATGATTCCGCAAGTTTAAGGGGCCACCCAAGTTGTGCATTCGGGAAACCATGCGAGACCGTCATGTCTGACCGGATTCTGGTGGCTCTCGGCGGCAACCAACCGAGCGTAGAGGGACCGCCCGCAGCGACATTGCGCGCCGCGCTGGCGATGATGCCGGGCTTCGGTGTCAAAGTTGTGTCGGTCGCGCCGTTTTACCGGACACCGGCGCTGGCAGGTTACATACAGCCGGATTACGTGAATTCTGTATCCTTGATCGAGGCCGCCGATCCGCCCCAGGTACTGCTCGACAAGCTGCACCGGATAGAGGCCTTGTTCGGGCGTGTTCGGCGGGAGCGCTGGGCACCGCGACCGCTCGATCTAGATCTTCTCGATTTTCGGGGTGAAGTGGTGCCTGCGGAAGGACCCCGAGGCGCCGATGCCGAGGCTGGCCCCCTGCCGCTTGCGCTTCCCCATCCGGGAATTGCGGCACGAGCCTTTGTTCTCCTCCCGCTTCGCGATGTGGCGCCCGACTGGCGTCATCCGGTAACGGGGAAGAGCGTCGGGGAACTGATTGACGCGCTGCCCGAAGCCGAAGTGCGGGCGATCCGGCCCCATAAAGGCTGAAATCGTCGCAGTTTGGGCCGTAAGAGCCTGTTCTGGCTTGCTTTATGTGGCCTCAACCCCTACATACAGGCCAAATCACTATCCTGCATACCGGAGTTTCAAATGGCCCGCGTGACCGTTGAAGATTGCGTCGACAAGGTGCCCAACCGATTTGAGCTGGTTCTGCTCTCGGCGCACCGCGCGCGTGCCATGTCGGCTGGCGCGGAACTGACCGTTGACCGCGACAACGACAAGAACCCTGTCGTGGCGCTCCGCGAGATAGCGGAAAAGACGGTTACTCCGGAAGATCTCCGCGAAGACCTTATCGGCAGCTTGCAGAGCCGCGTCGAAACGGAAGAACCGGAAGTCGAGAACATGCAGCTTCTCATGTCCGGTGAGGCGGCCGCCGAGGTTCAGGATACGTTCGGTTCCGCAGAAGACAGCGGTGAACGAATGAGCGAGGAAGATCTTCTTCGTGCGATCCAGACCCAGATCGACTCACCGCAGCAGAAATCGGCAGATGCGGACGAAATGGACGGGGAAGACTGAGCCAGGGCGAGCAAGGCCGATTAGACGGCCTCAGGCCCAGACGTCATTCGGTTTAAGCGCCGCCCGGCCGCAAGGTGAGGGGCGGCGTTTTTCGTTTGAGGGAGGCGTTTCCCGTGAGACACGTTAGGAAGTTTGCAAGAGAGGACGACGGAGAATTTCAGGCATGTTGCGTCAGTATGAGCTCGTCGACCGCGTGCTCGGCTACGATCCGAAAGCGGACGAGGCCCTGATCAACCGTGCCTATGTCTATGCCATGAAGCAGCATGGCAGCCAGAAGCGCGCCAGCGGCGATCCCTATTTTTCCCATCCCATCGAAGTGGCCGGCATTCTAACCGACCTCAAGCTCGATACCGCGACCATCGTGACAGCGCTGCTGCACGATACGATCGAGGATACGGGCTCGACGATGGACGAACTGACGAAGCTTTTTGGCTCACAGGTCGCAGGGCTGGTCGATGGGGTGACCAAGCTCACCCGGATCGAGCTCACCTCGGAACGTTCCAAGCAAGCGGAGAACTTCCGCAAGTTCCTGCTCGCGATGTCGAACGATATCCGCGTATTGCTCGTGAAGCTTGCCGACCGGCTTCACAACATGCGGACGCTGCATTTCATTTCATCGGCGGAAAAGCGTCAGCGCATCGCGCTTGAGACGATGGAAATCTATGCGCCGCTGGCTGGCCGCATGGGGATCCAGGAAATCCGCGAAGAGCTGGAAGATCTTGCCTTCAAGGAGCTCAATCCCGAAGCGCGCGAAGCCCTGATAAAGCGGCTCAACGAGTTCCGCGAGGCAAGCGGCGACTCGGTCAAGAAAATCGCGAAAGAAATCCAGGCGAAGCTCGAAGAAACCGGGCTTTCCTGCGAAGTGCTGGGCCGTGAGAAGCGTCCCTATTCAATGTGGCGCAAGATGGAGCGGCGCGCCATTTCGCTTGAACAGCTTTCCGATATTTTCGGCTTCCGCGTGATCGTGGACGAGGTGCCGGATTGCTATACCGCTGTTGGCGTTCTTCATACCAACTGGCGAATGGTGCCGGGCCGTTTCAAGGATTACATCTCGACGCCGAAGGCGAACGGTTATCGCTCGATCCACACGACGATGATCGGACCGGAGAAGAAGCGCGCCGAAGTGCAGGTTCGCACGCGCAAGATGCACGAAATTGCCGAGTACGGTATTGCCGCACACTGGATTTACAAGGAAGGCCCGGGCGCGGATGCGTCGGGCGAATTCGCTGCCACGTTTCACTGGCTGCGCCAGCTTATCGAGATGCTGGAACACGGAGCCTCGCCGGAAGAGTTTCTGGAGCACACGAAGCTCCAGATGTATTCCGATCAGGTTTTCTGTTTTTCGCCGAAGGGGCTTCTGATTACGCTGCCGCGCGGTGCGACGCCTATCGATTTTGCCTATGCAGTGCATACCGATATTGGCGACACCTGCGTCGGCTGCAAGATCAACGGACGCCACATGCCGCTGCGCACGAAGCTCGAAAATGGCGATGAGGTCGAAATCATCCGTTCGCAAGCCCAACGGCCTTCTCCCGCCTGGGAAGCCTTCGTGGCGACAGGCAAGGCACGTTCGGCGATCCGCCGCTCGATCCGCGCGACGAAGCAGGCAGAGTTCAGCCGTCTCGGCCGGCAGATTTTGAAAGGGGCCTTTGAGGCTGCGGGCAAGGACGGAAGCGACACGATCCTGGAACGCGCATTGGGCCCGCTTCGCAAGCCCGACCTCGACGAGCTGATGGCAGCCGTGGGCGATGGAACGCTGAGCGCGCATCAGGTGTTGCAGACGGTTTACCCCGCAGAGCAGCCGAAAAACGGGCGCAAGAGGCCGGTCAGGGGCAACGGCAAGGATGGTAATGACAGTGCGGTGCGTGTAACGGGCCGCGCGGCGGGGCTGGTCATCAGCTTTGCGCCCGAAATGTTCCCGCTGCCGGGGGAGCGCATTGTGGGCATCATGACGCCGGGCGAGGGAATCACGATCTATCCGATCGATGCGCCCGCGCTCGAAGAGTTCGACGGCGAGACGATGCGCTGGATCGATGCAACCTGGGATATCGACCCCGAGCATCCGCAGACCTTTCCGGCGCGTCTCCGTGTGACTGCGAAAAACGAGGTGGGCTCCCTCGGACATATCGCCACGTTGATTGCCGACTATGGCAGCAACATCTCAAATCTTTCGCTCGCGCAGCGCGACATGGATTTCTACGACATCCAGATTGATCTCGATGTGAGAGACCTAAAACATCTGACGCGCGTCATGTCCGCACTGAACGGACTTTCCTGCGTCAACACAGTCATCCGTCCGCGGCGTTAGAGGGCGGCTCGTTTCCATATTTGAAGCCGGTGAAGAAAAGACATGGATCAAGAAAAGGTTTTGAAAGAGTTCGAGAAAGCGGGGGCTCTCCTTCGCGGGCACTTCATTCTTTCCTCCGGGCTTCACAGCCCGGTTTTTCTACAGAAGGCCCGCGTCTTCATGAACCCGGCGCGGACGTCGAAGTTATGCAAGGCGCTCGCGAAAAAAATTGCGGAAGAGGTCGATGGGCCTGTCGATGCCATTGTTTCGCCCGCAGTCGGGGGCATTATTCCCGGTTATGAAACGGCGAGGCATATGAAAGTGCCTGCCATGTATGTGGAACGGGAGAACGGCGAATTCGTGCTCCGGCGCGGTTTTGAACTCAAGAAGGGCATGCGCGTTGTGATGGTCGAGGACATCGTGACGACGGGACTTTCGTCGCGCGAATGCATTGCATCGATCCGCAATACGGGCGCCAGAGTGGTGGCGGCAGCCTGCCTGATCGACCGTTCGGGCGGGAAGGCGAAGGTGGGCGTGAAGCTGATCTCGCTGGCCAAGATCGCCATTCCTGCCTATCCGGCGGACAAGCTGCCGAAAGAACTCGCCGCCATGCCGGCCGTGAAGCCGGGAAGCCGTCATCTGGCCTGAAGGAGCGTTACTCGTTGTTTCGCCGCCGCGTAGAGCTGCATCCGATTCAGAAACTGAGGGAGATCTTCTGGCCCCGTTCGGGCTGGAAGCGTACCCTTCAGTACGGGTGGCGGCGTGTCTGGCGGCTTTCAGGTACGCCGCATGCGATAGCGCTTGGCGTTGCGGCGGGCGCCTTTTCGTCCTGCACCCCCTTGTTCGGCTTCCATATACTGCTTGCGATGCTGATCGCCTGGGTATTGCGCGGAAACCTGATTGCGAGCGCCATCGGTACCTTTATCGGCAATCCGCTGACATTCCCCGCGATTTGGTTCGTTGTCTACGAGACAGGCCGCTACATGCTGGGGACGCCGGCGGCGGCAAATCCGGATGTTGCCGAAACGCTGCAACGTGCTCATGCCTTCGACATGGTTCTGCCGCTTCTGCTGCCGCTCACGGTCGGTGCAATCCCGGTCGGGGTCGTTCTCGGATGCGTTTCATATGTTCTGGCGCGGAGTGGGGTCGAGGCCTATCAGGCGCAAAGACGCAAGCTGCTTGCGGAGCGCGTCCTCTCGCGCAGCAGCACGACCGAGCAAGCCAGGCCGGAGCAGGCGGGCAAGCCGGGAACGGTCGAAACAAGGCGAGGAGACATGATATGAGCGGGAATGAGCCTGGATATCTGCGGCTCGGCGTCAATATCGATCATGTGGCGACGATCCGTAACGCGCGTGGCGGCGAACACCCGGATCCGGTGCGGGCGGCAAAACTTTCCGCCGCGGCGGGCGCGGAGGGCATAACAGCGCATCTGCGCGAAGACCGGCGGCATATCCGCGATGGCGATATTGCGCGGCTCAAGGACGAGGTGGGGCTGCCGCTTAACCTCGAAATGGCGGCGACGCCGGAAATGCTGAGCATTGCGCTTCGGCACCAGCCCCATGCCTGCTGCATCGTGCCCGAACGGCGCGAGGAAGTGACAACCGAAGGCGGGCTCGACGCGGCGGGGCTTCACAATCATCTCAAGCCGATCGTAGACCGGCTCCGCGAGGCGGATATCCGCGTTTCGCTCTTCATCAATGCCGACAGGCGGCAGCTCGAAGCGGCTGTATCGCTGGGCGCGCCCGTGGTGGAGCTGCATACGGGCGCCTATTGCGAAGCTGCCTTTGCGCGCGAAAACGCGAAGCGGGATGCAGAGCTGGCGCGGCTTGCCAAGGCGGCGCGCGATGGCGTGGCTCTCGGTCTGGAGGTCCATGCGGGCCACGGCCTGACCTTCGATACAGTCGCCCCCGTTGCCGCGATGCCTGAACTGGCCGAACTCAATATCGGGCACTTCCTGATCGGAGAAGCGATCTTCATCGGCCTTGAGGCGAGCATCCGGAAGATGCGTGCTGCGATGGACGAGGCCCGTGGTGGTGCGCAGGCCACGAAAACGAAAGACCAGGCATGATCATCGGTATCGGCAACGACCTCATCGACATCAGGCGGGTCGAGAAAACCCTGGAGCGTTTTGGCGACCGCTTCGTCGAGCGCATTTTCACGGATATCGAGAGGCGGAAGTCAGAGGCGCGGCGGATGCGGGCAGCCTCCTATGCAAAGCGTTTCGCAGCCAAGGAGGCCTGTTCCAAGGCGCTCGGGACGGGCTTCCGGCGTGGTGTTTTCTGGCGGGATATGGGGGTCGTGAACCTTCGCGGCGGGCAACCGACCATGGCGCTGACGGGCGGTGCGCTGATCCGGCTCGCCGAGATCACGCCCGAAGGCATGGAGCCTGTCATCCACCTCACGATTACCGATGATCACCCGCTGGCGCAGGCCTTTGTGATCATTTCGGCCGTTCCGAGTGGCTGATCGGCAGGGGAGACGGCGCGATGGATTGTGGTAAGGTCCGCCGTTTTTCGGGGGAAGCCGAGGGCGGTGAGCAGGAGTTGGAAGATGGCGATGAGTGAAAACGCAAAAAAGCTGCGGGGCAGCTCCTGGGCTGAAAATGCCCGGACGATTGCCTATGCGCTGCTGATTGCGCTGTTCATCCGGGCCTTCTTCTTCCAGCCCTTCTACATCCCGTCCAGCTCGATGGAATCCACGCTGCTGATCGGCGACTACCTCTTCGTTGCGAAGTATAGCTATGGCTATTCAAAGCACTCGCTGCCGTTCTCGCCGCCGCTCTTCAGCGGCCGCATTGCGGGCGACGATCCCGAGCGCGGCGATATCGTGGTGTTCAAGCAGCCGACCGACAATCACACCGATTTCATCAAGCGTGTCATAGGTTTACCAGGCGACACCGTGCAGATGAAGGCGGGTGTGCTCTACCTGAACGACAAGGCCGTGCCGCGCGTGCGCGTCGATGATTTCATCTATCGCGACCCGGCTGGCAATCTGCGCCGCATCCCGCAATATCGCGAAACGCTGCCGAACGGTGTCTCCTACATCACGCTCGACATGATGAGAGACAGCGTATGGGACAATACGGGCGTCTATGTCGTGCCGCAGGGCCACTATTTCATGATGGGCGACAATCGCGACAACTCCGCCGACAGCCGCGTGCCCGACGTGGTTGGCTATGTGCCCTTCGAGAACCTTGTGGGGAAGGCCGAGATCATCTTCTTCTCCGCGAATGGAAGCGCATCGTTCTGGGAAGTCTGGAAATGGCCGTGGGCCATCCGCTGGGACCGGATCGGCAAATGGGTAGAATGAGCGCCAAACTCGAAAAGAGATTGGGCCATAAATTCAATGAGTTGGGCCTTCTTTCTCAGGCTTTGACACACCCAAGCGCGGAGGGCGCGAACTACCAGCGCTTTGAATTTCTCGGCGACCGGGTACTGGGGCTCGTGATCGCGGACTGGCTGATGCGCGATTTTGCGGAGGCCGACGAAGGCGAATTGGCCATCAGATTCAATGCGTTGGTACGCAAAGAAGCCTGCGCGGAGGTGGCCGGACGGCTCGATCTCGGCACCCATCTCGTCATGGGGGCAGGAGAAGAAAAAGCCGGAGGAAGGCAGAAAACCGCCATTCTCGGTGACGTATGCGAGGCGGTGATCGCGGCACTCTACCTCGATGGAGGCATGGAGCCGGCGCGCCGGATGATCGAGAAGGAATGGGCCTATCTCCTTGAAAAATCAGGGAAAGTCCGGCAAGACGCAAAGACGGCCTTGCAGGAATGGGCGCAGGCGCGGGGGCACCCGCTGCCAAACTACGAACTGATCGCCCGGACGGGCCCGGACCATGCCCCGGAATTTACCGTCGAGGTCCGGGTGGGGAGCGCCAAGCCATTGCAGGCGCGTGGAAATTCGAAACGGCAGGCCGAGCAGACAGCCGCACAGGCGATGCTTGAAGAGCTTGGTGTCTGGCCGGAACGGGGATAAGCCACCCCTCACTGTCATTGAAATGTCATTGAAACGTCACATGAACCACGAGTCAGAAACGAACACGGAAAAAGCGGGGACAAGCCGCTGCGGCTTTGTCGCCATCATCGGTGCGCCCAATGCGGGGAAATCCACGCTGCTGAACCAGCTCGTCGGATCGAAGGTGGCAATCGTCACGCACAAGGTGCAGACGACGCGCGCGCGCATCCGCGGCATTGCGATGGAAGGCGACACGCAGATCGTTTTCGTGGATACCCCCGGTATCTTCAAGCCGAAGCGCCGCCTCGACAAGGCGATGGTGGAAGCGGCCTGGGGCGGCGCGGGGGACGCGGACCTCGTGCTGCTGATGGTCGATGCCGAGCGCGAGCGGGCCGAAGACCTGGAGCGCATCCTCGAAGGGCTGAAGGCGCAGGACCGCAAAGCGATCCTTGTGCTGAACAAGGTGGATGTGGCGAACCACGAGAAGCTGCTGAAACTCGCGCAGCGGCTCGACGCGACGGAGCTTTTCACCCGGACCTTCATGATTTCGGCGATGTCGGGCGACGGTGTGGCCGATCTCAGGCGCTATATCGCGGGCGAAATGCCGAATGGTCCGTGGCACTATCCCGAAGACCAGGCGGCGGATGTGCCTCTGCGCTCGCTCGCAGCGGAAGTGACGCGCGAAAAGCTATTCCTGCGGCTCCATGACGAGCTTCCCTATTCGCTGACCGTGGAAACGGAAAGCTGGGAGACGAAGAAGGACGGCTCGATCCGCATCAGCCAAGTGATCTTCGTGGAGCGCGACAGCCAGAAGAAGATCGCGCTCGGCAAGGGCGGGCAAACGATCAAGACGGTCGGCCAGCTCGCGCGCGAGGAATTGCAGGAGATGCTGGACACGAAGGTGCATCTCTTCCTGTTCGTGAAGGTGCGCGAGAACTGGTCCGACGACCGCGAGCGCTACCGCGAGATGGGGCTCGATTTTCCGAAGGAGTGAGACGCTCCTATCGGCTGCGCGCGAGAACGAGGGTTCCCGCCGCCATGAGCAGGGCGGCGGCAGCGAATGCCGCTTGCGGCGCGAGAGCTGTCCATATCAGCCCCACCATCGAACTCGATATGAACTTTGCGGTGCCATTGACGGTACCAAGTGCGCCATAGCCGGTGCCGATCATTCGCTCGGGTACCATTTCGGCGGTGACCGTTGCTTCCAATGCTTCCTGCACGGCCACGTAGAGGCCGGCGGCGGCAAAAACGATGCAGAGAAGAACGAGACTGTCCGAGCCGTGCCAGAAGGCGAATGCCGTCAACAGCGCGGTGACGGCGCCGAGGGTGTAGCCCGCGACAAGAACGGGAGTGGCGCCTATGCGATCCGCGAGAACGCCGACGGGATAGGACACGCCGACCTGCACGATGTTTCGCCCGACATAGAGAAGCCCCGCGACCTGCGCCGCCTGTACGACGCCCATCGACGGGGTGAGCAGTTGCGTCGCGGCGAGGATGAGCAGGGTGTGCGAAAAATCGCCCATGCCGAAAACGCCCACAGCCGCGAGATATTGCCTGAACCGGGCAGGCAGGCTCTTGATAGTCGTGAAAAGCCGCATGGCGGGGTTGGGCGAGTGTTCGGGATCGCGCACGAGGGTGAGGAAAGCGAGAACCGCCAGCAGACCGGGAACGAGCGTCAGCCAGAATACCATGCGGAACGGACCGGCATTGTCGTCCCACGGCAAGGTCTGCGCCCATCCAAGCAAGGCGACGCCGAGCAGCGGACCGGCAATGGCGCCCAGCGTGTCCATTGCGCGGTGAAAGCCGAAGGCACGGCCGCGCGTATGCGGCGAAACCGCCTGTACGATGATGGCATCGCGGAGGGGACCGCGAAGACCTTTGCCGAACCAGGAAACGAGACGCCCGAGCAGGATCAACTGCCACCCCAGGGCAATGGCGATGAGCAATTGGCCGAGGGGTGTGAGCGCATAGCCGAGCGCGACCAGCATCTTGCGATGTCCGAACTTGTCGGCGAAATAGCCAGCCGCCATTTTCGTGAAGCTCGCAATGGCGTCGGCCGTGCCTTCGATGAGGCCGAGCATGGCGGCGGGAATTCCGAGGACGGCGAGAAAGCCCGGCAGGATCACGGTGGTGGTTTCGTAGCATAAGTCGCCAAGGGCGCTTGTCAGACCTGTTCCAAGAACCGTCCGGTTGAGCCAGCCATTCGTTCCGGCGCTTTTGTTTTCAGGCATTACCATGTTCGTGGAACCACGCTGCTACGGTGCCGGAGAGGAGCTTCGCGAACCCGGTTACCCGAAGCGTCTTGTCCCGATCTTCGCCGAACCAGCGTTCGGAGACGACGAGAAAAGACCAGACGATCCTTTTACCAGACTTGCAGACGATCCGGCATATTTCGATGTGGAAGGAAATGTCGGGCCTCCGGCCTCCAATGGACATGCCTGTCTCGCGTCCATTGGACGTTGCCGAGGCGCCAGCGGTCGAGACACTGGCCGGGTTGCTTGGGCTGGGGTTGCTTGCGCTATAGACGGCACGCCATTGCCGCATGAAATTCGCGCCCGACAAGCGGCCCATGACATCTGGTTCCGCCGATGGTCAATCCGGCAAGGCAGATGGAGGGAGCATCGTTCTTCCGCACGTGCAACGGACGGTACATGATTATACAGGCGAGGCCGACCTGGAAATTGACGAAATCGATGAAGGCAGGAGGGCGGGCCGAATTGCGAGAAGAACCCCGACTTACTGGAGGAGCGAGGCGGATGACAGGCATGGAGAAGGCGGCGAAGTTCAAGCCGCTGCTTGAAAAGGAGATCGGGGAGTTACGCGCGCTCTCGGAGACGGGGGCGGCGTCGCGCGCGCCGGTGACGCTCGATCAGCAGAGCGTCGGCCGGCTTTCGCGGATGGATGCGATGCAGGCGCAGGCCATGGCGCAGGCAACCGAGCGGCGGCGGCATCAGCGGATACAGCAAGTGGAAGCCGCGCTGAAACGGATGGCGGAAGGCAAATATGGCTATTGCCTGAGTTGCGGGAAGAGATCGAGGAGAGGCGGCTTGTGAGCGATGCGGCGGCGTCGCTCTGCATCGGCTGTTCGCGTGGAGAAAATTGATCTAGTTTCCCTTGCTTACCCCTCCCCGGCGAAGAGCATGGAGTGAACGGCCCCTCATGGACTGGCGTGACGAAGGAATTGTGCTGTCGGCACGCGCGCATGGCGAGACGGGCGCGATCCTCGAACTGTTCACGCGCGAGCAGGGGCGGCATCTCGGCCTCGTGCATGGCGGCGCGGGGCGCCGGATGCGCAGTGTGCTTCAGCCGGGCAACAAGCTCGCGGCGCATTGGCGGGCGCGGCTTTCCGAACATCTCGGCACTTATCAGGTGGAACTCGTGCGCCCGCTTGCCGGTCTGCTGATGGACGATCCGCTGGCGCTGCTGGGCCTGAGCGCGGCGAGCGCCGTTTGCGGCATCGTGCCGGAGCGGGAAGGGCATCCGGCTCTTTTCGACGGCTATGAGGTGCTGCTCGAAACCATGCAGGACGAGGATGTGTGGCCGGCGGTCTTCGTGCGCTGGGAGCTGGGGCTGCTACAGGAACTCGGCTTCGGGCTCGATCTCACGAAATGCGTGGCGACGGGGGTGCGCGAAGACCTGATCTATGTCTCGCCGAAAAGCGGGGGCGCGGTGTGCCGCGAGGCAGGCGAGCCCTATAAGGACCGGCTGTTCCGGCTGCCGCCCTTTCTTGTCGGTGCGCAGGCAGGCATGGCGATGAATGAGGATGTGGCGGAGGGCCTGCGGCTCACGGGGCATTTCCTGGAGCGGCATCTTTTTGCGGCGCATGAGCGGCATCTGCCGGATGCGCGGATCAGGCTGATGGAGAAGATGGCGGCGAGGGCGGAGTGAGGGGCGAATCGCTGGTATATTGGGGGTGAGGATTACGCGAGCTCCTGCCTGCCGGAGCCCCTGCCCCGAAATTTGTTCGCTTGCGCTCCCGAATTTCGACCCTCCCCGAGGGGAGGATGGGAAGCAAGGCTAGTTACCGAGAAGACCGACACATGACCAAGGCCGTTACGCCGCCCGAGCCCGAACACGAGATCAATCTGCGCGAGGCGCTGGAAGAGCGATATCTTGCCTATGCGCTCTCGACCATCATGCACCGCGCGCTGCCCGACGTGCGCGACGGGCTGAAGCCGGTGCATCGGCGTGTGCTGTTCGCGATGCGGCAATTGAAGCTCGAACCGGGACAGGGCTTCAAGAAATCCGCGCGCGTAGTCGGCGACGTGATCGGCCGCTATCACCCGCATGGCGACCAGTCGGTCTATGACGCACTGGTGCGCCTCGCGCAGGATTTTTCCGTGCGCTATCCGCTGGTCGACGGGCAGGGCAATTTCGGCAATGTGGACGGCGATAATGCGGCGGCCATGCGCTACACGGAAGCGCGGCTGACGGCGGTTGCGGCGCTACTGCTGGACGGGCTCGACGAAGATACGGTCGATTTTCGCGAGACCTATGACGGCGAGGACCGGGAGCCGATCGTGTTGCCCGGGGCCTTTCCGCAGTTGCTTGCGAATGGCGCATCGGGCATCGCGGTCGGCATGGCGACGAGTATTCCGCCGCATAATGCGGCCGAGCTTTGCGACGCGGCGCTGCATCTCATCAAATATCCGAATGCGCGGACGGAGAAGCTCGTCAGCTTCGTGCAGGGGCCGGACTTCCCGACGGGCGGCATTATCGTGGAGCCGCGCGCCTCGATCATCGACGCCTATGAAACGGGACGTGGCGGCTTCCGCGTGCGCGCGAAATGGGAAATGGAAGAACTGCCGCGCGGGCTCTGGCAGATCGTCATCACGGAAATTCCCTACCAGGTGCAGAAGTCCAAGCTGGTGGAGAAGATTGCAGAACTCCTGCAGGCGCGAAAGCTGCCGCTGCTGGACGATGTGCGCGACGAGAGCGCGGAGGAAATCCGCCTCGTGCTGGTGCCCAAGGCGAAAACGGTCGAGCCGGCCCATCTGATGGAATCCATGTTCCGGGCAACGGAACTTGAAAGCCGTTTTCCGCTGAACCTCAATGTGCTTTCCGCCGGACAGGTGCCGGGCGTGATGTCGCTGCGCGAGGTACTCCGCTCCTGGCTCGAACATCGCAAGGAAGTGCTGGTGCGGCGCTCGCGCTTCCGCCTCGACAAGATCGAGAAGCGGCTGGAAGTTCTGGAAGGCTATTTGAAGGCCTATCTCAATCTCGACGAAGTGATCCGTATCATTCGTGAGGAAGACGAGCCGAAGCCCGTGCTGATGAAGCGCTTCAAGCTGACAGACAATCAGGCCGAGGCCATTCTCAACATGCGTTTGCGGAGCTTGCGCAAGCTTGAAGAAATGGAAATCCGCGGCGAACACAAGAAGCTTTCAGCGGAGCAGAAGGAACTGAAGGCGCTTGTGCGCTCGGACAACAAGCTCTGGGAGCGCGTGTCCGAGGAGATCAAGCAGGTCAAGGCGACCTTCGGCCCGAAGACGAAGCTCGGCGCGCGGCGCACGCATTTCTCGGATGCGCCGATGATCGAATATGTGCCCGTGGAAGCGATGATCGAGAAGGAACCGGTGACGGTCGTCTGCTCGAAGAAGGGCTGGATCCGTACCATGAAGGGGCATGTGGCTCCTGGCACGGAGATCAAGTTCAAGGAAGGCGACGGCGCGCGCTTCACGCTTCATGCGGAGACAACGGACAAGGTGCTGCTGTTTGCGACGGATGGGCGCTTCTACACGCTTGATGTCAGCAAGCTGCCGGGCGGACGCGGACATGGCGAGCCGGTGCGCCTGATGATCGATCTCGACGAGAGCCGCGAGATCGTGGAACTATTTGTGCATCAGCCGGGGCGGAAGCTCATTGTTGCGTCGCATGAGGGCAATGGCTTCATCGTGCCTGAGGACGATGTCGTGGCGATGCGGCGCGCGGGCAAGCAGGTGCTGAATGTGACGGGCACGGACGAAGCGGTGGTCTGCGAAGTGGTGCAGGGCGACCATGTGGCCGTGATCGGCGAAAACCGGAAGCTGCTGATCTTCCCGCTCAAGGAAGTGAACGAGATGACGCGCGGCAAGGGCGTGCGCCTGCAACGCTACAAGGATGGCGGGCTTGGCGACATCAAGACCTTCACGCTGAAACAGGGGCTCATCGCCTATGACCGCTCGGACCGGGCGCGGACCTTCGACACGCTGAAGGAATGGCTGGGCCAGAGAGCGCAGGCCGGACGGCTGCCGCCCAAGGGGTTCCCGGTGGGGCACAGCTTCGGCGGCGGGTTCGGCTCCGCGTGAGGGCGCCGCTCAGTCGATGGTGATCGGTTCGCGGAGCTCGTGATCCCAATAGCGAAGGAAGAGAATGTAGTCGCCGGGCTTCACGCGGGCGGGATCGAGCGTGAGGGTGAACTCGCCGGAGATCGAGGTCTTCGCGTCGAGGTTGCCTTTCATCGGCACATCGAGGCAGGGCTCGTCATTGCGCTGCGACTGGACGAGGTTGTGATCTTCGTCCGCCACGAACCAGCGGAAAATATCGCATTGCGAGGGGAGCGAGAGCGGCATCGCCTCGTCCGTGTTGTTCGCGAGCGTGACAGCGACATTGAGCGTCAGCGGGCTGTTCTGCGTCCATGTCGCCGGCTGGGTGATGCGGGCGGTGAGCTCCACCGGTTCGTTCAGATCGACGCGTCCCGTGCCGACAAAAAAGAGAATGACGCCGGTCATCGCGAGGGCGACGAGGGAGAGGCGGATCAGATTGCTGCGCGCTCTGGCGGCGGCGCTGTCGGGATTTTCGATGTTCATAGGAAACCACTACCGCCGAAGAAGACGCGGGGCAACCATGTCGCGAGGGCGGGGAAGCTTGCGATGGCTGCGAGTGCGAGAAGCTGGAGCAGCACGAAGGGGATGGCGCCCTTGTAGATCTGCATGGTGGTGACGCTTTCAGGGGCGACGCCGCGCAGATAGAAGAGGGCAAAGCCGAAGGGCGGCGTGAGGAAAGAGGTCTGGAGATTGATGGCCATCATGACGCCGAGCCAGACCGGGTTCACATCCATCATCAGCAGAATGGGCGCGACGATCGGTACGACGACGAAGATGATCTCGATGAAATCGAGAAAGAAGCCGAGCACGAACATGATCACCATGACAGTGAGGACCGCGCCGAAGGTGCCGCCGGGCATGGAGGTGAGGAATTCATGCACCGTTTCATCGCCGCCGAGGCCGCGGAAGACGAGGCTGAACAGTGCGGCGCCGATGAGAATCACGAAGACCATCGAGGTGATGCGCGCGGTCGATTGGGAGACTTCGGCCAGGACGCCATTCTGCCAGAGGCGGTAGACAGAGGCGGCGAGGCCGGCAAAGACACCGGCGCAGAGAAGGTAGGCGAACCAGATGCCCGCCATGTCGGTGCCGGAGATTTCGCTGCGGGCGGTGCGCAGATCCATGACGGAGGTGAGGGCGAGAAGCGCGATGAGGCAGAGGGCGGCAAGATGCACGGCGCGCTTCATGCCGCCGGCGCGTTCGCCCGCGAGGAGGATCGCGCCGACGGCGCCGAGCGCGGCGGCCTCGGTGGGCGTTGCGATGCCGCCGAGGATCGAGCCCATGACGGCGACGATGAGGGCGATGGGCGGTACGAGGGCGCGCAGCGTCGAGCGGTAAAGCTCGGCGGTGGAGATGGTGTCGTCGACCGGCATGGCGGGCGAGGATTTCGGATCGAGGGCGGCGCGGAAGACCTGATAGAGGATGTAGAAACCGACCAGCATGAGACCCGGCAGGAGCGCGCCCGCGAAGAGATCGCCGACGGAAAGGGTTTCGGGCGAGAAGATGCCCTGTTCGAGCTGCGCCTTCTGGTAGGAGTTGGCGAGCGTGTCGCCGAGCAGCACGAGGACGATGGAGGGCGGGATGATCTGGCCGAGCGTGCCGGCGGCCGCGATGGAGCCCGCCGCAAGCGAGGGATCGTAGCCGCGCCGCAGCATGGTGGGGAGCGCGAGCAGGCCCATCGTCACGACCGTTGCGCCGACAATGCCGGTGGAAGCGGCGAGCAGCGCGCCGACGATCGATACGGAAAAGCCGAGGCCGCCGCGCAGGCGTCCGAAAAGGCGGCCCATGTTTTCAAGCAGTTCCTCGGCGACCTTTGAGCGCTCCAGCATGGTGCCCATGAAGACGAATAGCGGCACGGCGATGAGCACGTCGTTCGTCATGTTGCCGTAGATGCGCTGAGGGAGCGCGGCCATGAAGCCGAAATCGAAAACGCCGAAGGCCATACCGATGAGGCCGAAGGCAAGCGCAATGCCTGCCAGCGTGAAAGCGACGGGGAAGCCCGTGAGCAGCACCGCGCAGGCGGCGGCGAACATCAGGACATCGAGGGATTCGCGGAGGTCCATTTGGGCGGGCGCGCTTTCAGAGGATGGGCGAGGCTTCTTGCGTGGGCTGTTCGGCCCCGGAAAGAATGCGCAGCGCGTGAATGATAGTGGAAAGGCCCTGAAGGGCGAGGAGGACGGCGAAGATGAGGATCACGCTTTTCAGGAGATAGACGCCCTGAATGCCGCTTGTCTCGCGGCTGCCTTCTCGGACCGCCCAGGAGGCTTCGACATAGGGGAAGGAGACGTAGAAGATGAGGAAGCAGACCGGCCAGAGCAGAAAGAGCGTGCCGAGAAGATCGACCCATCCTTTCGTTGCGGGCGGCATGGCGCGGTAGAAAACATCGACGCGGACATGGGCGTTGTGGAGCAGTGTGTAGCCCGCAACGATCATGAACAAGAGGCCGTGCATATAGACGATCGATTCCTGCGCCCAGATGGAGCCGATGCCAAAAACATAACGCTGGAGCACGACGACGAACTGGACGAGCACCATTGCAAGCGCGAGCCAGGAAAAGACGCGGCCAGTGCGTTCGTTCAAGGCGTCGATGAGGCGGGCGATGCGGGTGAGTGCGGTCATCATGGTCAGCCGCGGCGAGCCTGCACGAAGCCCTCGTCGCCGATGCGCGTCCACTCGCTTGTCGTGTCGAGGAAGGAGCGGAAGCTCTCATAGACCTTGCCGGTGACGGCATCTTCCTTCGCGGCGTCCTCGAGCACTTCCTGCGAGGTTTTCTTCAGCGCGGCGATGACATCGTCCGGGAAGCGGCGGACCTGAACGCCATGTTTTTCAACGAGGGTTTTCAGGGCAGCACCGTTATGGGCGTTGTATTCGGCGAGCGTGTAGTCGTTTTCGGCGGCGCAGGCGGCACGAACCACGGCCTGCTGCTGCGGGGTGAAGGACTCCCAGACTTGCAGATTGAAGCCTGCGGCCAGCGACGAGCCCGGCTCGTGGAAACCCGGCCAGTAGTAATATTTCGCGAGGCGGTAGAAGCCGAAGGCCATGTCATTCCACGGTCCGACCCATTCGGCGGCATCGATGGTGCCGTTCTGAAGGGCGGGGAAAATATCCGGTCCTGCAAGCGTGAGGGAGGCGGCACCGAGACGGCGCATGACCTCACCGCCGAGGCCGGGTATGCGGATCGACAGGCCTTTCAGGTCCTCAAGCGAATTGATTTCCTTGCGGTACCAGCCGGGGAGCTGGACGCCTGTATTGGCGGCCATGAAGGGTTTGATGTTGAAGCCGCTGGAAAGATCGTCCCAGAGTTCCTGTCCGCCGCCATGATAGATCCAGGCGTTGATTTCGGCGGCCGTCATGCCGAAGGGCACAGCGGTGAAGAAGTTGAAGGCCTTGGACTTGCCCTGCCAGTAATACTCCGCGCCATGATAGATGTCGGCGGCACCGGAAGAGACGGTATCGAAACATTCGAGGGCGGGGACGAATTCGTTAGCGGCGAAGACCTTGATCTCGATCTGGCCGTCCGTCATCTCGCCGATGCGCTTGGCGAGACGTTCGGCGGAGACGCCGAGGCCCGGATAGTTCTTCGGCCAGGTGGTGACCATCTTGAGCTGGCGCTTTCCTTGCGCGATAGCGGGCGCGGGCATGGCGGCAGCGGCAATGCCGGCAAAGCCGGCGCCAGCCAAAAACGAGCGGCGTTTCATTGAAGACTCCCCGATATGCTTCTCCGGAGCGTGCCTCTGCGGGCCGCCCCATCCCCGATTGAAGGGGTGCAATTCGCGGCCAGTATAGGCGCGCGCGCGCGAGGCGCAACGGCGGGAGAAAGGCCCGGATCAGGCCCCGGATCAGGCCCCGAATCAGGAGGGGGGCGTCAGGCGGCGCCAGCCCTCATGCGTGAGGGCTTCGAGGGGCTGGAAACGGGTCTTGTAGGTCATCTTGCGGGAGCCATCGACCCAATAGCCCAGATAGACATAAGGCAGACCGAGACGCCTTGCGCGTTCGATATGATCCAGAACCATGAAGGTGCCGAGGCTACGGGCTTCGTCATAGGGCTCGTAGAAGCTGTAGACCATCGAGAGGCCGTCTTCGAGCGTGTCGGTCAGTGCAGCGGCGATGAGAGGGCCTGTCTCGCCCGGTTCGGCGGCGGGCCGGCGATATTCAATGATGCCTGTCTGGATCGTCGTGTCCTCGATCATCGCCACATAATCATGCTCCGTCATGTCGGCCATGCCGCCATCGGCGTGACGCGCATCAAGATAGCGGCGCAGCAACCCGTATTGCTCGCCCGTGGCGACAGCCGCGCGCGAATGACCCCGGAGGTCTTCATTGCGAGCGACAATGCGGCGGAAGGTGCGGCCGGGGCGGAACTCGTTCACCAGCACACGCACCGAGACGCAAGCCTGACAGTCCTCGCAGGCGGGGCGATAGGCGATGTTCTGACTGCGACGGAAGCCTGCCTGGGTGAGCGTGTTGTTGAGGGAGACGGGTTCATCGCCGAGGAGGTGGGTAAACACCTTCTTCTCGTAGCGGCCCTCCAGATAGGGGCAAGGCTGCGGCGAGGTAATGTAGAACTGCGGAAACCTTGTGCGGGACTGGTCCGTCACTGTCTTCTCGCGCTGGTTTTCGTTGTGCCCTCAGAGCCCATAATACCAGGGCGCAAAGAAAGAATATGACAACCAGAGCAAAATGACGAGGGGGGTGCCCGCGCGCACGAAATCCCGGAATTCATAATGGCCGGGGCCCATGACCAGCAGGTTTGTCTGATAGCCCATCGGCGTCGCGAAGGAGCAGTTGGCGGCGAAGATGACCGCATAGACGAAGATCATGGGGTCGACACCGAGCTGTGTCGCGGTGCTGATGGCGATGGGGGTGAAAAGAACGGCGGTCGCATTGTTGGTCAGCACATTGGTGGTGACAGCGATGGCGAAGAAGAAGGCCGACAGGATGACCGGCACGCCATAGCCGGCGAACATGACGACGGAGGCATTGGCGATGGCATGGGCACCGCCCGTGACCTCCAGCGCGGTGGCGACGCCGAGCATGGCACCGACCATGAGGAAGATGCGGCGGTCGATCGCGCGGGCGGCCTGGCGGACATTGAGGACGCCAAAGGCGATGATGGCGAGGGCGCCGCCGATGGACGCGATCTCGATGGGGAGGATGCCGGTGAGGACGCTCGCGACCATGACGCCGAAGATGGCGAGCGCACGATGGGCGAGTTTCGGATCGGGGAGTTCGGTCGCAGACCATTCGAGGAGCAACACGTCGCGATTGTGGCGCAAATCCTGAATCTTCGAGGCATTGCCGAGAACGAGAAGAACGTCGCCCGCTTCGAGGCGAATGTCGTTAAGCAGAGTGCGGATCATGCGGCTGCGGCGCTGTACGCCAAGGACGATACAGCCGGTCTGGTGACGGAAAGCGATCTGCTCGATGGTCTGGCCGATCATACGCGAGCCCGGCGCGACCACGGTTTCGGCAAGGACGAGCTCTCCGCCGGGTTTTGCCGGGCCGCCATGCGTGTCGGCACCTTCGGCAAAACGCTCTTCCAGCATACCTTCGAAGAAACGGGAGCCGGACTTCAGCGCGTCAGTGAGTGTCTGGCGCGTGGCGGCGACGATAACGACATCGCCCGCGCTGAGCGTGACGTCTTCGAACGGGGGGAGGATCGGGTGCTCGCCGCGCTGGATCAAGCGCACCGTCATGTCGCGGAGCGGTGGAAACAGGCCGGCGGTGGAACTCACGCCGAGAAGAGGGTGGCCAGGAGTGATTTCAAGCTGCGCGATATATTGCTTGCCGCCGCCGGTGTCGCTCCCCTGAAGCTCGATGGTGGAGCCGCCGCGATCCGGCAGGAGGTGCGGCACGACGAGCGTCGAATAGAGAAAGCCGATGGCTGCGAGAAACAGAGCGGGCACGACGAAATCGAAAATGCCGATGGGCGGCAGATGCGAGGTGAGGATAACGCCTGCGGCGAGCAGGTTTGTCGATGAGCCGATCAACGTTGTCATGCCACCGAGGATCGAAACATAGCTCAATGTCATCATGACCTTCGGCGCGCGCTGGCCGAAGCGCCCGGCCAGCGTGGCCAGTACCGGAATGAACATGACGGCGACGGGCGTGTTGTTCAGGAAGGCACTGATGGCGGCGACGAGAAGAAAGGTGAAAAAGATGGTGAGGCCCGGCCGGGTCGAGCCGAGATCGGCGACATAGCGCGCCGGACCATCGAGCGCTCCCGTCTGGAACAGGCCATGCCCTATGACAAGGAGGGCGAGGACGGCGATGAGCGCAGGATTGGCGAAACCCGCGAGCAGCGCGGTCGGTCCCAGCAGGTTGCGCCCGTCATCGCCGGGCACGGGGAAGAAATAGAAGAAGATCAGGAGCGCGCTGAGGATCGCGAGGGCGGAAACCTCAAGCGTGATCCGTTCCATACTGAACAGGACGACGGCGGCCAGAATAAAGCCGTAGGTCACCCACATCTGCCAGACGAAGTCTATCTCCATGCGCGCATCTCTTTAGTCGGCACAAAACCGTTACTGGCTGTCATGCCTCGAATGGAACTTCCAGTGTCTAGCGAAGGTGGACCCGGTTCAGAACGAGCTGCTACGGACGAAAACAGTACCGCAAAGATAGTCGTGGAGACAGCGGCGGCGCTTGTTGAAGAAGGGCACGAGAAGCACGAAAAACGTACCGACGGTGACTGTCACATAGAAGAGAACCGTCTGGAGGGCGGCCTGAAGATAGCCGGGGCGGTGGCCGTTCCATGCGCGCAGCTCGATCCCCTGCCAGCGCATGCCGGGCGTGGCTGAATGGCGGCCGCCAAGAGTCAGCGTGAAATAGGCAAGCGCGACGAGGGGTGAAAGGAGCGCGCCTGGCCAGAGCAGCCCGAATGTGAGGACGCCGAGAACGCCGAAAAGGGCGGACGCCAGAACGATCAGGACGCAGACAACGAAAAAATCGGCGATGAAGGCCAGGGAGCGGGCCATGATAATGCCGTCAAAGGCGCGGGCGGGCCAGTCGAAGCTTTCCGAAGCGGAAAGGCCCGGAGGCGCTACGTTATTGCTTTCGCTCATCTTTTCCCTGTCGTTCAGAAAACGGCCCTACTCACATAAGGGCAGAAAAAGCGGAAAGCAAGCACGGCAGGGAGGCAGGCGTCAGGGGCTGAAACCGGGCGGCGTAACCGGGGCTTCGCGCAGAAGGACCACGGAAAGGCGCCGATTCGAGGCCATATAGGGGTCTTCCGGGAAGAGAGGCTCGGAATCGGCCTTCCCCACGACCTGATAGATGCGGTCGTTCGCAAGTCCGGCATTTTCGAAAATGCGGCGGGTCGCGTTGGCGCGGTCCGAGGTGAGTTCCCAATTGGAATAGCCGGGGCGGCCGGTAACGGGGTTTGCGTCCGTATGGCCGGAAATGCTGATGCGGTTGGGCAGGCGCACGAGAATCTTTGCGACCTTCTCGATCAGGTGGCGCGTACGCTCATAGGGTTCGACGTTGCCCGGGGGAAACATGGAGCGGCCATCCTGATCGACGATCTGGATGCGCAGGCCTTCCGGTGTTTCGTCGATGATGACGTTTTTCGAGAGTTCGGCGAGGTCCGGGTTGTCGCGCATCGACTGGCGGATGCTTTCGGC
>Ga0114898_1000774_pt1 | contig 21950 bp, 23 predicted proteins | sample Malvired_Geostar_FD_83496 | JGI IMG/M metagenome (GOLD analysis project Ga0114898, IMG submission 83496) | Marine viral communities from the Global Malaspina Expedition - Malaspina viral metaG DeepMed_Geostar | ecosystem: Environmental > Aquatic > Marine > Oceanic | place: Mediterranean Sea... | reverse complement strand
GTGTATTATTACAGGATAAATCAATGCTTTGAAAGAAATGTTATAGATCGTTTTGCTGATATATGGGCAACTTATAACGATACGATACAGGCATTGAGTTTTATGAAATATGAAATTCGTAGTGATGAGTTTACATCTGCTGATTTTGAAGAAATCTATAACAGATAACCAAAGGAGAATGAAAAATGAAAAAGTTCTTAAAAGCAATGCAAAATGTAACTGATTTTGTAATTGGTAAACCTAAAAAGAAAAAAAGGAAGTATAAAAGGAGGAGTAAGAAATGAGATATTACTGGGAAGTTTTATTTAGCTCAGAGTATTTCCCATATTGGGAATTTACAATGGTAATGATGTTAGCATTAATACTAAGCATACTCTGGAGAATGCATAGAACAGAAACTAAAATTGATATACAGAACGATTTACTACATCATATTATTGATGAAGTTGAATAATGGAATCAGCAGTTCCTGAATCTCACTATAAAAGTGAGATGTCTCGATTATCAAAAGATATATTTGATTTAGAAAAGGAAGTGAAGCATTTAAAACTTGCTTTAATAGATATCAAATCAAAAAGCACAGATATACAATTCTATGGTGGTCAATCAGAAAATCTATCCCCCATAGTGGATGAGATTATTGACAAGATTAATAAAATACTGGGAAGCTAATGGTGATTATGAATATAGCAGAATGGATAGCAAATCTACTGGTACTAGGAGTAGCTGCAGGTATATGGGTTATTACAATATTTGGAATAATGCTAATAACCGTAACCCTTGTAGAAGGATATAAAAAACTTAAGACATAGGTAGGGCAAAGGAAGCCAAGATGGAGATGACGAATGGCTTCCAAACAAGAACAACGGGAATATCGTGATAAACGACGGGCTAGAATAGCTGATCTTAAATACTATTTTGGCAAAGATGCAGATGAATGGGTAAACCTTAAAATAATAGCAGAAGATAAGGCGTTAGATAGTTGGCGTGGTAAAAATCCCACCGAATATCCGCCTTATCTCTGTATTGAGTGCAACCGGTATTGGGCATACTACCTAGACCGAAGAAAACAGAAACAATGTGAATACCTTTCTAAGGATACATTTAACAGAATAAGATGCCACAGGGTAATCTGTGAGGAGTGTAAAAATGTATAAAACAACCATGTGGCGAGAATGCCCATTTATACGTAGTGATAAAGTATATCGGTTTCAAACAGATGACCCCCATATTCATAAAAAAATGAGACAAAGAAAAGATTTCAAACTTGTTTTATGGGGTTTGAATAAAAAACTATGGGTATACGCTTCAGAGAGAAATTCGCTCGAGAAAGCCAAAAGAACTTTAGGCAACCTTACCCATGGAAAAGTAAATAAAGGTACCGTAAAAGGCGAATATTGGGCTGAGAGTACCCCATATATCGCTCCAAAATAAGGAATAGTGATATGAAGTGGTATTATGAATGGAAAAAGAATGCAAAAGCATTAAAAGAAGAAAAGTATCAGGAAGCTTGGATAATTATTAAAATGTTTAATGAATTGGAAAAGCTGAAAAAATCAGTAGATAACGCTAAAAGGAGAATTACTTTTAGACCAAACTTTAAAGAGTAAAGTCTTCTATATCCGTAGCAAGTAAGGGGGCGTAATGTTTTTCGGTAGTAACTACGGATGTATGTCCTAATAATTTACTGACTTTAAAAATGGGCATATTCTTCTTTGTAATTAAGTTATAACCAAAGGTTCTACGTAAATCGTGGAAGCGACCTCCTGTTATTTCCAAATTGCGTAAATTCTTTTTAAAATGATGAGTTATATAATTTTCCTTATACTCCCACATCCCTACTTTCTTAGACAGTATTTCTCTTGCCTGTTTATTTAAACGAATAAGCCGTTTTCCTGTCTTGCCATGAGTTTCAAAATATAAGGGTTTGAAATTATAAGCCTTTAAACCTACCAGCTCCCCCCTCCTTGCTCCCGTATAATAAGCAAAATTAACAAATAACCTGAAATCTTCATCTTCAATACGATTTAATATTAAATACATTTCAGCATCATCAAAGACACGTGTCCTCGGTACGCCTTGCAAAAGACTTGTAAAGGGCTGTTGGTCTGTTCTTATGTTTCTATCTTTGCCCCATTTTATACAAGTATTGACTCTACCTCGTACTATAGCAGCACTATTGGGATTCTCGGGGACACCATCATTAATAAACTTATATAAAGCCCTAGTGGTCATATCACGGCTATCATCAGTCCATAAATGTTTATGTGCCAGATATTCAATAACTAAGTGCCTGAAAGGAATAAGTCTTGTCTCCTTAACTGGATTATAAAACTCGTTTAAAGCTTGATATTCTAAAGCTGAATGTAACTTATTGGCTATACTTTCTGATATGGTATGTGCGGGCAATTGTATTGGTCTACCTTTTATTGTTTTGCGATAATAGATGTATCCGTTTCTACCTTTATACAGATTCTTTTTCAACATTATTTACTGTCATATTGCTGTCTTGATATTTGGATTAGTTACTGAACTCTATGTTTACTGTCAGTCGGGGTGGGGAGATTCGAACTCCCGACCTCGTCGTCCCGAACGACCGTCAGACAACTTCCTTACAGGAGAAGATATAACGAAAAGTATAATAAAGTAAAGAAAAAAGTCTAATATGTTACTGCTGGGGTGATACTATTTTATATTGTATTGCTGTAATAAAGACTTTCTTGAATTAAATAACTTATCATACACATCTTGTGTATCAATTCTTTTCATAGATTTATCAAAATTCCACAACAGTCCTTCAATTTGTTTATTTGAATACCCAGCGTTTTGTAAATCTCGCAATTGTCTATTGTTATTTAACTTACCTGATCCCCAAACTGACCCCACCCTCGCTTCAACTTCTAGCGGTTTACTTACATAGCTATGATGAGCGCCTATTTTCTGTTTTAATCTACTTTTTTTCATGAAAGCCCAAGAATTTGGATGAAATTCATCCGATAAAGCCCTATTGGCTCTCCATTTAAAACCTAATTTGTCTATTTCAGCTCTCCATTGATGTTTATTTATAGCCTTACCCATATTTGGTAAATTTTCAAAATCCATTAAAGTTTTCCTCTTGTCAAACCATTGTTTACCACGGGAAAACCCAAATGTTTCTGGGTCAAAAATCTTATTAACAGTCCCTTTATGTTCTTGTAGGGCATGAACTTTTTCATGCATTAATGTATCAAAAGCACCTTTTTTGTAAAGCTTCATTTTAAACCAATTATTAGGGATATACATTTTTATATTTTCTGAAACATTGTCCCAAGGTGCATCTGCTGTATAACTACCAGCCGTCCTCTGTAAAGGCTTTTGATGTACATAGTCTATAGGTATATCAAGTTTATCAAATTGCTTATTTAGTAAGTTGTAATTTTTACTATGTATTCTTTCTGTGGGCAATTGACTAATCATTTTGGCTCTCATTGGTGCAGTAGCCTTATTTAAATTTCTATAACCTCGTGCAAGGGTAAGTGGATCAGCTATTACAGATATAGCTTCACCTAAATCAGATTCGGGAGATACAGTTTCATAATTACCCGATGGTAATATACCAAATAGGTTTCTGTCTGTACCACTATATAAGCCCTTTAATACACCACCTACACCTGTATCTGGAACAAGGTTACCAATCTTATCAATAAGGTTAGGGTTATATTCTGATATTAATCCATGTCTACGTGGGTTATCAACTATAGGTATAGGCATATCAACTCTCGTTGATGATGGCTCTTCTACAGTAAATCCGTTAAATTTAGGCGGCATTTTTAAGCTCCTGTTCTTCTTCTTTCTTTTTACGTGCCTTTTTCATCTTCTGTGCAAGTCTATGGACAGGGAGACCAGTTGTTTCTTCAAGCCACATTTCAGGCACATCTACAATTCTATTAATACTTCTAGCCATACGACCAAAAGGAGCCCAAGTCCATAATTGATAATTTAAAAATGGCTCCCAATCATTATTGATAATAGCCTTAGTCGGTCCAAGAAAGAATCTTAGCGAAGGACCGGTAACAGTAGACAAAGGTGCTAATGCGGGATGAGGCCATTGGTTAAAGAAAGCACGCTCTCTTCGTTTCTCATCACCAAATAACCAATCTGCCGTATCTTGCATATAAGACATAGGCGGTGGTAATGCTGAATCAAATATAGATGATACAAATATATTAGCCAGAGCAAAGGCAAAAGCATCTAGCATTAGTATTCTCTGAAATCTTTTACCGGGAACCGTATTCATGTCAAACCCGTAAATATTGGCTCTTTGGTAAGCTAGTCGTCTAAAACGTATTGAATTCCAAGCAAAAGGCATAAAACGGGTAAGCATCTTTCCCGTAGATGTTCTAGAAAATGCTGGTCTTGCACTCGCATGGTATAAGAACTGTGTGGCTTTAACACCTTCAGTCGCCATTCTTAACAGATAAGGATTATCAAATTTTAAATTTGGTATTACATCTGAAAGTATCTCATAGTTATTCAAATAGTGAGACAGGAATGCATCTCTTCTCAGCATACGTTCTGATTTACGCATGAACCACGCACCGCCATCAACCATTGCTTTATTTAAACCGTGTTTTTTAGCCAAGTCATATACAGACTGATCCGGCATATTGTAGTCTTTCTTTAGATCATCTACAAATTCCTTTAAAAAGCCCTTCATTTTGGTTCCACGAAAACCACGCTCTAACTGAGCTTCGGATACAATAAATGATTCCAAAGCACCTGATTCTTCAGCAAACCTATTTAACCATACATTAACATTGTCGGGTGTTATTTTTGTACCATCTCTTAGCTTACCGCCCTTAAATATGTTATACAGGAAAGGCTTATCTTTTGTGTTCGCAAAATGCCTAATGCCGTTACGAGATATAGTATTCACACTACCGCCCAGCATATTACCCATAGCTGTTTTTGGATGAGACAGAAGTGATATAAGAGACCATTTAGCTTCAAATGCACCTATTTTTTTAGCCACATTCATTAAAGCCAACTTTCTTGCTTGTTCACCCTTGGGTAGGTCTTCAACAAAAGGAAGTTTTGGATTTGCCTTACCTCCAAGTTTAAAAGCAACCCATTCTAATTTCTTAGCAATATTCTCATCACTCAATTTATAATAAGCAGTTTTCTTAACTTTCTTTAAACGATCATCCCTTCGTAATATTTCCTTGAGTTCTTTGTGATCCTTCATGTCTTCAGGGGTTATTAAATTATCTGGCTTTTTCTCAAAATCCTTTACCCTAGTTCTATATCGTTTAATTTGGTCTTTATTTAAACCTATTAAATCAGATGAGAAAACAGAAGCATAACCCATAACATCCCGAGCATACATCTTCATAAAGTTTTCCCAATCTTTCATATCATCTTCTTTCAGAATCTTGTTCTTTCTCTTGAATCTGTCTATAGCCTTATGGGAAACTAAAGCTGTGAGATTTTTATGAAAGGATGATACCCATTGGCTAGAATAAGCATCTACTACATCAAAGTCTAGACTGAACCCAGGCATAGGATTCTCACCCCTTGCTTTACCAGTACCGGGACGTTCATTAAAACCTATATTTTCAAATATTCTAGAATCGGTTTTATTTGCAAGTAGCCATTCAGTAGCCGTTTTACTTGCACCGCCATCTTCTGATACACGACCTCCTAAGAAATTTTCAAAGTCTACTTCCTGTTTAGCTACAAATCTTTCTATAAACTCATCTTTAGAAATTTCACCTTTAAGTAAAAATTCAACATTATCATCAGTGCTTTTACTGGTCATCCATTTCTTTTTTATTTTATAGTCACCCTTGGATAGGTCTAGCTTAGACACATTTAAAATATCGTCCGCATACTTACCAGCCTCCGATCTCAGAAGACCTATCTGTTCATTTACAAATTCCCTGACTTCCCTACGGCTTTTTCTTGTAGCCATATGCATCATCTGAGGCCAATAGTTCTGTACCTTACCAATTGATTTATAAGCAGATGCTTGGTCATCACCTTTCGGGTCTTTCTGCGCTCTTAAACTTTCACGATAACGCTTAGCATCCATAGAATCTGGTTTAAGTTTCTTTTTAGCAACTTGTTCTTCTAGGATTATTTCATACTGCATTCTGTTTAAAAGATCAACAGAAAGAGATGTTTGGTTTACTAAAGATTCAAATTGTTTCTTTTTACCAAAGGCTGCTGCATCCAATACCATTCTCTGTATTCTGTCTACATCCATTCTACCATAAGCATTAAAACGCACCAGATGATCTTTTATACCGTCATAGTCTCTTTTTTTAGCATCATCTATAATGCTCCAGTCAATTCCGCTTGTTACCCATTTTTTATATATTCTATCAAAAGTCTTTTCATGTTTATCAACAATCCATTGCATGACTTCTTCACCAGACTTTTCTTTAGATTTACCACCTTCAGTAATCCTATACGTTTTATTCTTTAGCTCATTATATATAGGTTTGTATTCTTCCCATAACTTTTTATAATATTCTTGACGTTTTGTTTTGGATTCTGGGGCTCCTGAAACTTCTTTGCCTTCCGACAACTTTCTTGAAGTAGCTGCCCTATGTAATTGCGCAAACTCTGTGGTACCATTATCAAGCCCAAGTATCTGATCTCTCCAAGGGTATGCTCTTTGAATCTCTTCTTGTTCTGCTTCTTTATAAGCATTCTCAAACTGATAAATCTGATTAAAAGATTCACTCAAATACTGAAACGTACTGAACGGAACACGTATATTTACAAAACCTACTTTTTCTTTTGCATAGTTATAGGGAACATCATATTTATAAACTTGTGTCATATCATAAGAAAGCTGCTTCTCGCCTAGGCGCTCAGGAAACATAAGATAATATGCTTTCTTAACTCGTGGAACTTTTGCAGATGCTATCCTTGTGGTTCTTAAATATTTCTGAAACTGCCTCAAGTCTTTCCATGTGGCATCTGATATCTTTTTACTAATTCCGCTACCTTCAAGACTGTACATGGCATACATTTCTTCTATCCTTGTAGGATACTCAGGTGGCATAGCTTTTAAGTCTTCAACAAGCATATCCATTATACGGGGTATATCTTCAGGTATCTTATCTTTTGGAATGTCTTCCATCTTCTTACCCTTAAAGACATTGTCAAAGAAACGCTCCAGAACAATCTTGGATTCTGTTTCCTTTTGTGACCTAGTAACCGCATCCCCAATTTCCACTTTTTCAGGAATCAATGCTTCTGCATCTTTTTTCATTGTATCAACAAGTGGCTTATCTCTGCGGACTACATTCCACATTTTAGCAAAACCCTGTATAAAATCCTTTTTAATACGTTCAGGGACTTCCCTGGTCTCAAACGGAAAACGATTTAAACTTGTTTTATTATAGAACTTGCTCCAATTATCAAGGGCTCCCTTATAGTATTCCACCATCTCCTTGTTGGGATTCTCTCTGGCTTCCTGTTCGCTTAACCAATCAGTTATAATCTTTTTAGACTTTTGACTTGAGAACGGTTGTGGATATAAGGTGCTTGTCATATAGGTATGATAGTAATCAAGAGCTAGGTCTGTTTCTATACCTAATTCTTTTGCTCTATCATTAATGGCACGTCTTACCTTTTTCATTGACCTTTCAACATCATCAAGAGCATATTTTGCAGGTAAAAACTTATTCTTATTCCCTTGCCTGGCATTACGCCAGTTTGTTTTAGTAAGTACCGCCTCTTCAGCTAATAGACCTAAGAAATCGTAAGCATCTTTTTCTGATCTACCAGCTTTAACAATAGCATTAAACAGTTTTTCTCCACGTTTGGATACAACTATGGCACTATAAACGTCCATTGCATCATTCAGAATGAGTTTAGATTCCTTTAATGGCTCCATAGGGCTAACAACTTTATCTGCCCACGCAGAATCGAATACTTTCTGCCAACGTGGATCAAGGTTAGGGTTATTCGCCAATCCCATTGATTTTAAACCTTCAATATTTATATCGTTTAAATCAGTATGATTTGAAAACTCCCTATCTATTCTCTTTTGTAATTCAACCACATCTGTTTCAAGATATGTAGGGCGAACCATAAACTTCTTTCTTACAAGGAAATCCCTTACACTCTTGTCCCCTTTCCAAGTATCATTAAGTGTATTAACAAGTTTTCTCCACTCTTTATTACCCTTTGCATACTTAAGATTAATAGCATTAGCAGACATTCTATCTGAAAGCCACAACAAGGAGTTCATTCTATCTTCGGTAGAAGTGGCGCCCTCCATAGCTTTTTGAACTTCTTCTATATTCCACTGTCTATTTGTTTTATAGTTAAAGCCGAATAACTTGTTATTGACTTCATATAAGTTGCCATAATCTGTGTCAACTATATCTTTATATTTAAAATCAATGACCTTTCCCTTATTGTCCCTGGCTACAATCTTATTAAAAGCGCTTTTCAATAGGACTTCTCTCATATCTAAAGGAATCATCATTTCCCAATAATTAGAACTATCTGCCGTTCTACTTGATGCTTCTACAGAAAGCCTTCTATAGCCTCTAACTTCATCAAGTTTCTTTTCAGAAGTCTCAAGGGTAACTGTACCATACTTCTTACCCTTTTTCATTAAGTCTAATTGTACTTTACCGCCTCTATTTTTAATAATATCAGCAGTCATATAATTCAGCATAGTTTTAGCATTGACCACTGTCCCCATACCTCGCTTTCCACTATACGATGATATACCGGCTTTTCTTAAAGACGATGGAAGATACTGACTTACTTTACTATTAATAAGGGCTGGTGTCTCTCCCGTACCGAATAAACCGTCCAACTCTTTTGATTTATTAGCATATGTAGCATCCTTGCCGTCTATTTTCATAGACTGCTCATTCTCATTTTTACGTATCTGGTAACGAAATGCTTTAGGAAGACCTTGATACATAAATACTTTATCGCCATCAACGTCCATACCGTCTAAATAGAAATGGTCTTTGGGATTCAAATATGTACCGTGGTCTGGCTTTTTGCTGGAGTTTTCTACAAATCCGTCAAATCTGAGCATTCTTGTACCGCTTACTGCAGATGATGGGACTCTCATTACAGCAATATCAAGCATCTCTTCTAGGGACATAGCAGTAGTATAATCTTTGCTTTTCATTGCTGTTTGATAGACATCCCATAATTCACCCAATGTTTGTTCGGTCTCAGTCTCTCCCCATCTGGCTTTAAATTTATCACGCATGGAATGACCAAGCTTGAATGTACCCTCACCTATTTGTCCATGTTTTAATGTTGTTATGGGATCAACACCAGCTCCCCATGAAGATGCAGAATATTTCCATTTTGGATACATATATTTAATTTTACGATACCTTAATACCATTGCCTGATAAAGTTCAGGTTCCCACATAGTTGATACAGGATCAAAATCACTGTATTTAGCTATTCTCTGTAGTCTTGTAGTATAGTCAGCTATGTCTATTAAACTATTTTCTTCACCAAAGGAATCTATATATTCATTATACTTTGTTTCCTTGGTCATATGCATAAGTAGTTGTTTAAAAAGCGGATGGTATGGATTATTTACAATAGAAACAAACTCAGCATCACCTATATCTTTGATATGGAAATTGTCAGGGATAGTAGACTTAGGATTCTTGGTTAAAGCTTTTACAACTTGATTAGCTTCCTTTACTCCATCAATAGCGGGAGCAAACACTTCATTCATTAGAGACTCATATCCTTCTTTTGATACTTGTAACTCATTTAAAAGTACATGAAACTGCTTTTTAACAGTTTGTGATTCGTATGCGTGTTCATCTTCCCTGACACCATAATCAATACGTAAATCTTTAATATTGATTTTAACGGGCTTTAAATCTTTGGTCTTTACTTTATTGCCCTTTTTATCTTTAAACCTATATTCAGCATTACCCTTTTTATCTTTGCCTGCTTCACCCCAGTATATTTCAGTATTATCAGGCAATACCTTTGTTGAGCTTATTGCTGCTATACCTACATTAGTTTGACCAGTCGCCTTATCGTATTCAGCATGGGATGGATGTAGACCACCCTTAATAGCAAATAGCTTACCATCTACCCAAGCCCATACAGTTGGTTTAATTCTTGATGTGCTTTCAGGGAAACCTTCAGTCTTAACTATACGTGAAAAGAGTTTCTCAGGCAATGTTATCCAACCATCTATCATACTCTCATAGGGTTGCCCCTTGTCCCTAGTTTTACCATCTGTTGTGGTATAGAATTTTGGATGCAAAGTTCCTACGGTATTAGTTTTGTGATTTCCTTTAGGAACGTCATCTACAATAACAAAACCGATAGTACCATCTGGTGCAATATCTAAGAAATCTTCTCCCCTTAACGGGATACCCTTACTTGCCTGTAGTGTTTCACGCTTTACTCTATCTGGAGCATTTTTAAATTGTGCATGAGGCTCATAAAGAAAGTTAGACATTACTGTCTTGCGATACATATCCCATGCTTTTGTACGCATCTCACTATTAACATTTTTCCAGTTCCCAAAATGGGATTTCATCCATATATCGAAATCCTGTGTTATATATTTTCTTGCCTGTGGGTCTACTTTCTGAAGTTCTTTAACTACTTCATCCCACTTCTCGGAGTTTACAATGCGCTCTCCCTTATTCTCTGGATTTACTATAGTAGCTTCAGGGTGATATGGATATACACGTTCTGTACCCTTGTCTTTATTGGGGATTTTAGCATAACGATTTCTTTCATCAAGATTGACTGCAAGATTCCACCAATCAGATGGCTTCATTACATTTACATAAGAATCTGAATCTTTATCATATCTGGTATCATATAGATCAAAAATGCGATCACCGTATTTGGTAGACTTTATTTCATTAACACGGATATTGGGTGGGAATACATTGAATCCATCGGAAATCTCTTCTTCCTTAAAATGCAGTTCATCTGATGCTGGAGGTCTATTATCCGCTACTCGCTTTCCCATAGGGTCATGAGTAGTTCTGTAATCAAGTTTATTCCCTAAGCGGTCAAAGTGTATATAGGGTTGCAGTTCTTCAACTTGCATACGATTAAATACTGAACGTATACCTTGCTTTGCTTTAGGAGATACTACATAACCGGGATAAGTTGATTGTATATCTTCTATAAAACTTTCAAAAGTAAGGGTCTCTTTTTTTGCTTTATTATAGACATCTACTATATTGCTTAATACCTCTATACTTGTTTCTTTCTTACCAATATGTTGTTCAACCTCCGTAAGAAGGTCCTTGATTTGATGAGGAACATCTACTTCTAGTTGTTCATCTATAGGTCTGTCCATATTGGCAATATCACGGACTTCTTTAGTACCTCTTGCCATATCACCATCACCACGTATAATATCAAATATTAAATCTATATCGCCTTCTTTTATACGGGCTATTTCTTTTTCACTCAGTTGATTATATACAACATCAGCTTCATTAGATATACGTAAACCTTCATTCCTGGTCTTATCCGTAACTTCAGCTACAATTTCACCTTCTCTCATACTTTGAGTAAATGTATCTACATCATCCATTGCCCTAATCTTAGCCAATGTTTCATCTTCTTCTGTAAGCTCTTCATTGCGTTCATTCTTCAATTCTTTACGTCTTTTTTCCAGACTTCTTTCTTTAAGAACCTCAGTAACCCTAGCTTTAGCAACCACAGATGCATAAGTAGGATCATCTTTTTTAAGATCGGGGAATAGTTCCATTTGCGGATTATATGTTTCAAAGCGTTCACCGATATGTTTATTAAAGTAATTTTTTACATATATCTGTGATTCCTCAGGGAGTATAGCAAATTCATCCACACTGGTCATTTCACGTTCCCTACCCACAAACTCACCGTCTTTACGGTAAAATTCACCCATATGTTTCTTAGCGGCTTTAATCTTCGCATTGGGATGAGAGTAGCCAAAGAATCCGCCTAAAAGGTATTCGTATATTTGAACAGACGTAGGTGCGCCCTGAGCAGTTGCCATACCACCTTGGAATGCACCACCAGCAACTCCTTGTGCTACCTTTTGCCATATCCATTCTTCAGCACCTTTACGGACATTAGGGTTTGGATGACCTACCATTTTACCAAGATTCATGAAGTTGCCTATGGTACCGAAAACACCACCGGCTATGGCACCATGAACATAGGAGTTCATTACTTCATCCTTACCGCCCCATATTCCGCTAACAGCTGTTGCAGCACCAAGATGCTGTGCGCTCATTAGTACATCTGCAGTTTTACTGCCAGCTAAGACATACTTATCAACACTGACACCGGCTTTTGCAAGACCTTTATAGAGTTGCTTATTTAAAGCATCTCCAACAAGAAACGGAACTGATTTTACACCTTGAGTAGCCTTGGATGTAGTAGCCATAAAGGAACTTGCAGTTTGCAGAGCTTTACCAACTTTAGTTGCCTGACCAACGGCTAATGCGCCTCTAGCAGCTCCAAATGCACCACCACTTAAAATAGTACCGGCAAGAGCAGGGGCAAAACCCAATAAGTGTCCCATACTGTGAACTATTTGACCAGATTCACTTGTGGGATCATCAGCCCATCCAAGCGTAGTGAAACCTTCACTAAAGCCTGAAACAAACTGATTTAATAAGTTATCTTGTTTTTGTTCTTCAACGCCTATATTGCGCTGAAAAGGAATGTCAAATTCCTTTGATGCTTTCTCTATTTCATCTACAAAATCGTCATCAAAATAATACGGATTCTGATTATATACAGAAACATATCTCTGGACTTCATAAGGATTCATGTTTATAAGCTATTTTAATAAGCACCGCTATTATATGCAGAAATCAATCTATCTGGTATTTGTCCCGTTTCTCTAATATATGATCTTTCTTCAGCAGTTAGAGGAGAGCCAGATTCTTTTTGTGAAATCTCCCTTAATTTACGTTTTAGCATATCTCTTCTTCCACGTTCTGCACGAGGAGCGTCTTTAAAAGAGACACCTTCATATGAAGTTTCTTCACCTACCTTACCAATAAGACCGCTACTTTTACCATTAGTTTTATTTATTTCACCACCTAATTTCTTTATGTAACTCTCTAATTCACTTGCTAAAGAACTTCTAATTTTTCCGTACTTACCGCTTTCTAATGCTAAACCACCAGTGGCAGATGCATATTTTTTACCAATCAATTCGTTATGTAATTTTTCAATTGATGATAAGACATGAGTTCTTTTAGCATTATCTTTTGGTAATACAGACATTAATTCAACAGTCTTACCCCATAATGCTACTTTTGGTCTTAAATTCGTTAAAGCATCTTCTTCGTCAAACCCCCACCAATCTGATTCTTCTGGGTCAAATAATAGCGGATCAATAGGTGCTATTTTTGCTTCATTGATTTTTGCCAATTTAAGTTGCTCTGTTTGTAGCCCTATTGCTTGCTCTATGGCATTTTGAGCCTTTATATCCAACACTGCTTCTTGAGTAGATATAAGTCTAGTTCCATCTGGACTAAAGTTCGCACCTCTAGCTACCAAGGTTGGATTTGGGATTCTTTTTTTAGAGTCATTTGGATCAACTATTGTCATAGATATCGGCTGCCCTTTTTCGTCTAGTACATCTACACCCCAATTTGCCATACTGTTCTGTTTTGCAGTGGTTATCATACTAGATAGAACAGCAGTTCGATGTTGAGCAGTGGACGAATCTCTACTTTTATCTCTCTCTATCCTTTTTTTCGCTATTTCATCTGCTCTTTCTCTTTCTTCAGCCCTATAGGTTAGGGTATCTGACCTGAATTTATCATCTCTTATTTTTTCAGCTTCTGCAAATTCAGTAGCTTGCTTTCTATAACTAGCAGTATCTGCCTGAGCTTGAGTTTCTAAGGCAAGTTTTTTATTTTCTATTATTGAAGATAAAAGATTTTGAGTTCCCGATGTGTATCCCGTCCAACGTGTAGCCATAATTCTATCCTTTATAAATGTTAATTAACATTGGGAAGATTCCAAACATTTTGCCCAGATAAAACGGGATTATTCATACCGTAATTAGGCATTGACATACCAGCCATATCAAATAAACTATTACTAAAACTGTCTCCCCAAGCTGCAGTCGCATTAGCATTGCCTATTCTCAACCCTAACTGCCCGCTATTAGCATATTGATTAGCTAAATTTTGCTGACCAGTATTAAACAAATTTGTTTGAAGCATCCTAGCGTCTATATCGCTCTGTAATCCACCAACTTGTCCATATCCAGCTATTCCTTGACCAAAAGCCGTATTTGCGAGACCTCCAAATTGAGAAGCATATCCTAGTCCAGTATTCTGTACATCAACGAATCCTTTTCTCAATCCTTCACTTGCTTGCCTATTTGATGCCTGTCCTAATAATCCAGCCATACCTCCTTGTCCAATTCCTCTTGACGCTAGAGCTTGATTAGTCTGTCTTGCCCCTTGCGCTCCTATATCCCCGAATTGTCTAGAGAGTTCTCCAAACTGCCTTTGATAATACTTAGACCCGGGATCAAGCATTTGTCTGTAAGCCCCCATAAACTCACGCCCAGCCCCCATAGCAGTCCCTGAAGCCCCTCTTAAATCTTTTATAGACCCAGTAAGACCTGAACTGGGATCGTAAGAGACATCCCCTACATCATAATCAAAATCGTGATATATGTCTTTCGGTTTATTTAAATATTTACTTAATAACCCAGCACCCATTAAACCTATTGTTATCGGATCCATTTCATTACTCCTATTTACTTATCCTTAAATGTTAATTCTGCAGATGCCCAACCGTCTTTTGTCCGCCCCTGCAGTTCATACTCTTTATCAGAATTTTGTACAACTCTAATATCACCTAGTTGTCCTTCATACCTATTGGTCTGATCGACTGTAATTTTTTTATTTACGGCATTAATAATATCATTCAAATCATCATACAATTTTGAAAACATTCTGTTTAAAGTCGGAATATCCGTATCGTTTAATATAAATGGTTTCTTTTGTGATATATACATTACTGTTCCGAAGTGACAATTTTGCGCCTATAAATAGTTCCCAGTGCATCTACTGTGCTTGTTTGCCCACTTAAAATCCACTGTAAATGTTTTCCACTTTGTTCATCCGCAGCTACCGTAAAAGAAGTCAAAGACCCAGCTTCCGTCCCTAATGTTCCGTCAATCTTAACAGCAATACCCGTAGACGCATGACCTAGAGAACCGCTTGGAGAACCAGTAACATTGAAATTATTAAATCTTTTTATTTGAGTATCTTGACCTAATGTTAATTTTTTACTGTGCCAATCCCAAGGTTTAACATTTGTAGGGTCATTCATTAAAGTCCACATTTTACTATTACAACTAGCTATTAGTTCTCCATCCTTCCCTAAGATTAAACTAATGGGCTCATTTGTATCTTGAGAACCACCATAGATCATAAAATTTCTCCATAAGTCCCATCTTTTTTTAATAACATTATAAGCCCAAGTAGCATAAACACCGCTTGTTGTTTTAAATACTATAACGAAACTTTTCATTTTATTATAAAACATTACTTTAGGACTATATGTTATATCGACATTTTCCCAACTATAAGTTGAGTCTCCTTTAGATATTGCAATAGAAATAGGACTGGAGTTAGTTCCGTTATTCAAATAAATATTATTTTTATCAGCAAAGCACATTCCATAATCAGATACCGATATTGAATCTTGAGATACGCAACCCACCCCTTCTAATGTGTCTTCTATATATAGATTATTAGGCTCAATCCTATACATATTGTTTTCATCAAAAGCATATACTCTTCCATTGAAAGATTTTAATGCAGTAGGTGTTGTAGGTAAGACTAGAAAGTCGTTTATCCAATTAAATTGATCATATTTATAAGGCTTAGATTTAAAGAGATAATTATTAGCGTCTTTAATAAGTTGGTGATGACATTTTGCAACAAATAAATGACTGTTTAAATCAGTAGATAGGGAATAATTAGGTATACTATGATCTAAAACTTCTGATATACCAGTCCTTCCTTCATAACTTGCACCAAGATTATAATTATCTATAACTGTTTTTGTTCTTGTTGCTCCCCATGTTGTATCAGTAGAATATTTCCAACTAACATTTAAATCATAAGTATCTACGAGTCTATAGAATCCAGTAGGCTCTGTTGTTCCGTCAGTTGCGCTTTCTGCCCTATATAATGCAACCCCTGTTACCCTAGTCCCCAAAGTTTCTGTATATAAGTCCATTGTTATTTCAACATTTTTAGCCAATGGGGATATTAATTGAGTAGCTATACCTAAAGGACCTTCTTGATAACCGTCATATATAAATGAAGCCTTATACCAATATTCTTTTGATGCACTAAACCCACTATTGTTTTCCATATTTGTTTGGGTAAGCGTAACATCTAATGGGGCGGCTAATTTACGTGTCCAAGCTCCAAAATTACTCGTACCAGTTGATGTCATTATGGCTATTTTTCCATTAGCGTAACCCGAGTTAAGGAATAAAGAATATGTAAATCCAGTATCATCTGACGTAACTATAGCATCTTGAACTTTAGCTGCATCTGTTGTGTACTCAAATGTCGGAACAGATGCCCCACCTGATGCAAATCTATAAACAGACTCATCAGTATTGTGAGCCCATGCCGATGTATCTCCCGTACAGAACCAATGGTTAGATGCCATTGTAGCTCCCCCACTTACAGTAGGAGTTGGGTCAATATACTTTAAATGCATTAATTTTGTATCGTGACTGGCTATCCCGCCGCTATTTGCAGTATTTACTGCTATTATAATTCTATCATCAGTTATATGTCCGCTATCGTGACTATAGATAGATGTAATATTATCCCACGTAGTTTGTAAGGTTGCGTTTGTTAAATCAGCATCATCTCCATATTTACCAATAATATCCGTACTAGCCGATGCGGTTTTAAGCCTAACAGGAAACCACTTTGTCTCATCAATATCATTATCGCCATAAGTACCACTGTATACAGGGGCATAATCATTCTTTACAAAATTAAGCACAGGACCATTTATATCTATAACTTGATGAGGAACTGCGCTACTTGTAGTTGCATTTATTAAACAATTTATACCCAATCTATAGGTTTGATGGTCTTCAACTGCAAATTCACATATCCACCCCACCCAATTTGTATCATTACCTTTAATTAACGATGCTTTTGTGTATGGAATAATAGCGGCATTTGCCGGATAAGTATGGCTAGGTGCAGTTCCTTGGCTAGTTGTATTGCTATCGTACCAGTGTCCTACTTGATGATTGTAACTACCCCAAAGAGAAGATTTTATTCCTTGAAAAGGTGTCCTATCCGTAAAAGTTAATGTACCGGCAGTTCCAGTAGGAGCAGTAGCATTTTGTAAAAGCCCTCTTCCAGTCGTTGTAGTTGGAGCAGCTACTTGCCCAGCTCCGTGATAAGTATGTCCCCCCGACTTAGCAAGCCATATATGCCACGTACTTGACGCTCCAGTTTCTATAATATCTGTAAAATCATGAGCGGTTTCAGTGCCAGCTTGGGTTATGCCATATGTCTTTGTAACTGAATGATCGGTAGATGATATATCAATCCAAAGAATTGTATTATTGTCATCTACTATCATTAACAAGTTATTATGGTCTAAAGCCATAGCCTTAGTCTTAGTAAAAATTAAATTAGATACATAAACTACGTACTTTGATGATTTATCAATATAGTAGAGATAGTTTCCGTCAAAAGATATGCCGTAGATATAATCTCCGTATTCTACGGTCTTGCAAAACGACGGGAAAGTCGTTGGGGAATGTAATTCAGCATCTTCAACATCAAGAAGCGTAGATGCAGCTTCTCCAAATTGTCCTTGACTGTGAAAACCACACCAAAGAGGTTTATTTTCCGAACCATTTCCCATTCCAATATGGACTTCCTTGTTGTTCTTCACCATTGTAGGAGTCCCGGTTACTGATTCAGCCGCCGTGGATATACTTGCCTGTATAGGAGAACCTGGACTAGCATAGAAATCATCTATTTTTTTAATCTTACTATCGCTCTCTTGAAAATAGACAATATGACGAGTGCCATTATTATTTATCATTGCTGATTGACTAGCTATATAAAGAGCGCCAGTAGTTTCAGAAACAGTAGTTTCATAGACAATTGCATCATTTAATAATGTACCTGCGCCAACCCAACCACTACAACCAGTTAATCTTTCAGTACCCCCGCTATTTCCAGTATAAGTTATAAACTGTACATAACCAAGCGAATCTGTAAATATAACAGACCCAGATGCAGAAAACCCAGAAGAGTCATCTAATGTTATTACACTAGAACCGCTTGCAACACCTCCATTTGCCGGGCTAGTGTCACTACCAGTAGATACTAAATTTTTAGCTTGGTCGTAAGGGATTCCCTTAAGAACACCATCTTCAGCCATGGGATCTATATTTAGGCTATAAGTAGCTGAATCTTCTGGGATATCGGTATCTACGGGTGTAGTAACCGTTCCAACATGAAAATTCTTTATTTCATGAAGTCGCTTAGGCACTGATTACTTTTCCCCCATATGTAGTAACACCATCATTGATATCCAAGACCATTAGATTAAAATTGCCATTCTCAAATATGTCTACCAATCCCACGTTATGAGTCCAGTTAGTAGGGCGACCTTTTAAGTAATCTTTAGTCATATCGGTTAAGCACCCCATTGAATATGCCATGTGCGGTCCAGAGATATGGGTGATAACGGCTTTTTGTGAGTCATGGGTGTGACCGTAGATGATGTTGCATCCCATTTGTAAGGCGTGAGTTCTTGCATGGGCAATTCCCATGTAGTGTCCTCCGTGGTAAGCATATAACTTGCTTCCGAACACTTTAAAGACTTCACCATACGGATGCCATTCATATCCTCTTTCGTCAAACTTGAAGGCTCTTCTGGAAGTGTAATCTTCAAGGTAGGGGTTTTCTTCAACAAAGTGATCGAACCATATTTCGTGGTTTCCTTGGGCGAACTGCTTTTTTGTACACCCAGCTTTAGCCAATACCTTGTCAATCCTATCAAGTCCTTTATTACCGTCTTTAATTTCTTTATCAATAGCCGGTAATTGATATTCAAGTGGAGGACGTTTCTTTTTACTCCACTGCCAATGGGATACGCTTTCTCCATCAATAGCATCTCCAATAAGAAGAAATGCAGTTGGCTTTACTGCTTTGATTACATTTAAGGCGCATTTAAAAGCCTTTTCATCGTGATTCGGGAAGTGAATATCCGGAAATACAACCACTCTTTCTTTGATCTTCATTCAGTATCCTTATGTTCATTCCCTACCCCTAGTCCAAAATTTCAAAATGACACAAATCATCGAAAATGTTATCTTTGGTTTCAAAATCTCCATCCCAATCTCCGCCCCACCTTATTTTGACACCTTGACTTTTTGCAATTCCCTTTACATATCCACCAAAGTAATGGAATCTATCCCTGTCTTTAAAATCTACAGGATACGGATATACATCCATCGCCTTACCTAAGACGTGTTTCCCAAATTTGGTCTTACTTTTACCCTGTGCTACTAATTCATTCTGGCGTTCTTGGCTTCGTAATCCTTCCGTAACGGTGCAATCAAATTCTTTGACTACTTCATTGAATACATTTTGAAGCTTTACGTCTACTCCCTTCATATTGCCCTTGCTTCTTTTTCCGAATTTTGGCATTAATCAGCATCCATATTCAAAGATTCAGCCAATTCATCAGTCACCATATCAACGATCTGCTTTGCCAATATTCTCTGCTCTGGATCACCAAACCCAGGAACATCTGGAACTGCTATTGCAACCGCATCGGCTACCTTGTTTTCAAACGCATCAGACTGTAATCTTTTGACTTGACCCTCTAAGACGCTTTTAAACATATCTTTGAGCCACTTTAATACTTTCTTTCCTATCATTACATTACCTTCATTATTAGATTTACGATTATAGGGATAGCGAACATCGCTACTCCACCCCAAGTTTTTATTTTTGCAATTTCTACGTTATTATTATTGGTTTTGCCATTCAGCATCGCCAAGTGCTGCTCAATCTTTTCAATTCTGTGGAATATAGTAATCTGTCTCTCATTAAGTTTGGTGAGATATTTGATTACTTCTTCTCTATGTTGTTCAGTTTTCATTTGCTATTACCGTTTATTCTTCCAGAGAGATAACTTATTTTTTCTGCCAAATCACTGGTCTCACGCAAAATATCCTCCCTATGTCGTAGAGAAACATCATCAGATTTATTCCACCTTTCTATTAGTTTAATAACCATCCCTTCAATATTCTCCAAAGTTTCGGATTGACCACGATTTTCTATTTTTAAATCTTCGAGTGTCTGTTGCTGAGACTCTGATTTCTTCGACATCGACACTACCAGATAAACAAACATTATTCCGACTACCGCAATCATACCGCCTTCTTGATAAACCGCCATAAAATCCATTTTTCATATTACCTTGATATTTGGTTATCGTATTGCCATATTTCATTGTATTCATCATACTTAATTGACTGCCACATAGACCATTGATATAGGTCTGCGAGTCTATCTTCTATCCACTCATAAGTTGGACTATTCATCCAGAGTAATCTGTCTGCATTGTGACCTAACTGATAGAACAGTATTGATAGTATCTTTCTCATTCCGATAATCTTCGTTCCGATGATTTGTAACTGTTTTTCATGCTCAATCATTGTTTTTCATAGTAAATGTAGCATAATTCGCACATTTACTTCTTTTTAAAGTATTTCGCATAAATATAAATACAGAAAGCAGAGAACATTAAAACTATTATAAGTACATCTATCATAGGACTCTCATCAACTTCAATTGCGCCTATAGGAGTTTCCATACGAATACTTTGAGATGTTGGATATTCAGCCACTTGTAATAATGTATCTTTCACGGTGATTACAATCCCACATAAACATACTTAACGGGGATGTCGTATGATGTTGAGATGTTATTTCCCATAATATATTCTTTTAATAAAGTTAATAATTTTTTTAAACATAGTCAATTTAGGCATATTGGCTCTTCTTTTAAGCCTATAAGTTCTTCTTACCCTCTGTAAGCTATGCATACTGCTGTTGAATCTGTATGATTTACTATACCGCTAAAATTGCCATACAATATTTCACCCGGTATCAAGTTAAAAAATGATGAAATATCATCTCCAATATTACTCGTCACTTTCAGCTTTAGAAATTCAGTAGTACCACTACTATCTTTACCCAGAGCTTGTATTGCAGACCAAGAATTTGTATCTGGAGTAACTACAGTAGTATTATGCTCCGCAATAATATCAAACCCATTCTGTCCGAGTAAAAGATTTAAAGCTTCACTTGCTGTATATTTATGTAAAGACATATTATATTCCTATACCTTTAGATGTTTAGATACTTCTGTAGTACCTTTATACTGAGGTACGATTCTTGATAGAAGTTCTGCTTTAGTTTCACTACCGCTATAGGTAACTCCACGTTTGTCATAGAAATCTTTTATTTCTGCTTTAGTATTTGCATCTGTTGGATAATCTGCTTGTGTAGTAGCGACACCATTAATTATATGATGTCCTCCTACTAATAATCTTCCATGTCCATCGCCATGCTTCTTAGAACATTCATCAACATAAAACTCTTCAATTACTTTAAAGCTGTTGCTTCTCTTCTCTATGTCGCCATCTACATCAACAAAGTACGCATAAGACGAAGGGTAGGTCAGAGTCTCAGTAGACCCATCTGCATATGTTTTTGTGCGAGTAGCACCGGGAGTTGTATTTCTATGAAGCCTAACTCCATGACCCTGACTACACCTTCGTACTATCATAACATCACCCACCATGCACCAGCAGTAGCAATCAATATATCAAGGAATGAATCGTCAGCGCATGCTCTCACAGAGCCATAAGGC
>Ga0114898_1000773_pt1 | contig 21975 bp, 1 predicted proteins | sample Malvired_Geostar_FD_83496 | JGI IMG/M metagenome (GOLD analysis project Ga0114898, IMG submission 83496) | Marine viral communities from the Global Malaspina Expedition - Malaspina viral metaG DeepMed_Geostar | ecosystem: Environmental > Aquatic > Marine > Oceanic | place: Mediterranean Sea... | reverse complement strand
GCTGGATTACAGCTTCAGCCGAGGCCGTACGCGCAGCATCCTGCCGACCGTTGCGGCGGAGATCGCGCTGGCGCTGGGCCGCATCGCCGGGCTGGCCGGGCCGCTCTCGCTGCGCGGCCTCACCGTGCGCGGCGCGCCTGGCTGGGAGGAGGGGGCGGAGCTGCATGCCGCCCTCGACCCACAGGGCGACAGCCTGCTGGTCCGGCTGGAGATGGCGGATGCGGCGGGCAACCGCACGCCCTATGCCGAGGCGCTGGTGCTGGTGGAGGCTGTTGCGCTGCCGCCGGAGAATCTGCCCACCGGGGGCGAGGCGCTGGATGGTGCGGCTATAACGGCAAAGCTGGCCGAGCGCGGCTATGGCTTCGCGCCCTATCTGGAGGTGGTGACGCGCGCGCTGGCCCTGCCGGGCGGCGGCCTGCTGTGCGACCTCGCGCGGGAGCATCCGCGGCAGGATTTCTTCAGCAGGAATGTGCAGCTGCCGCCGCGCGTGCTGGCCGCCGCCTATCAGGCGATGCTGCTCGATATGCCGCCCTCTGAGGCGCCACCGCTGCTGGCCGGGATGGCATCGGCGGTGCTGGGCGCGCGGGCGGACGAGACCGCCCGCCTTCTTGTCCGGCCGCAGGGCGATGGCGCCTATGCGGTGCGGCTGTTCGATGCCGGCGGTGCGGTGCTGGGCGCGCTGGACGGGGTGCTGTTCGCGGCCCCGGAGGCGCTGGATCGTGCGGCCCCTGCGCCGGTGCCAGTCACGGCGAGTGCCGCCGATGGACTGGTGGGTGAGTTGCGCGCGCTGGCGGCAGCGATCCTGAAATTCCCCGCCGAGGAGCTGAACCCGCGTGAGCTGTTCTATGAGCTGGGCTTCGATTCGATCTCGCTGACCCGCTTCGCCGGGGAGATTTCGGAGGCCTATAAGGTGACTCTGTCGCCGGCGGTGTTCTTCGAGTGCGAGCATATCGAGGCGCTGGCCGCCCACCTTGCCAGCCGGCATGGCGTGACGTCAGGTGCGGCGGCACCAAAGCCCGCCACGGTGCCGCTGAAGGCACAGCCGGTCGCGGCGGTGCGCCAGGCATCGCCGCAACCGCCAGCCGGCGCGGTGGCGATCATCGGCCTGGCCGGGCGTTTTCCCGGTGCGGCGACGGCGGAAGAATTCTTTGCCCGGCTGCTGGCCGGTGACGATCTGACGAGCGAGCTGCCGCTGTCGCGCTATGGCAGGGATTACCGCGCGCGGCTGGAACAGGCCGCTTTCCCGAAGCGCGGCGGCTTCCTCAATGATATCGACCGCTTCGATGCCGGCTTCTTCCGCATCTCCCCGGTCGAGGCGGAACGGCTGGACCCGCAGCAGCGCCTCATGCTGGAGACGGCCTGGCGGGCGCTGGAGGATGCCGGCTACCGCCCGGAGGAGCTGCCGCGCGATACCGGCGTGTTCGTCGGGGTGACGGCGCAGGATTACGCCGCCCTGCTGCGCGATCATGGCGTGGCCAGCGATGGCTATGTCGCCACCGGCAATTCGCTGGCGATGGTGGCGAACCGGCTGTCGCATTTCTTCGATCTGAACGGGCCGAGCGAGGCGGTGGACACCGCCTGTTCCAGTTCGCTGGTGGCGCTGCTGCGCGCGGCGGATGCGGTGCGGTCAGGGCGCTGCGGCGCGGCGCTGGTCGGCGGGGTCAATCTGACGCTGGCGCTGGACGGCTTCGAGGGGCCGCATCAGGCCGGCATGCTGAGCCCGGAGGGGCGCTGCAAGAGCTTCGGCGCCAATGCCGACGGCTATGCGCGCGGCGAGGGTGTGGTGGCGCTGCTGCTGAAGCCGCTGGCCGCTGCCGAGCGCGACGGCGACCGCATTCTCGGCCTGCTGATCGGCGGAGCGGAGAATCACGGCGGCCGCGCCGGCTCGCTGACCGCGCCGAACGCGAAGGCGCAGGCCGATCTGGTGGTTCGCGCCATGCGGGATATTGATCCGGCCAGCATAGCCTGTATCGAGGCGCACGGCACCGGCACGGCGCTGGGCGACCCGGTGGAGGCGAACGGGCTGCGGCTGGCCTATGACAGGCTGACCGGCGGCAATTCCGCCAGCCTGCCGCCGATCCTGCTGGGCTCGGTGAAATCCAATATCGGCCATCTGGAGGCCGCCGCCGGGCTGGCCGGCGTCGTGAAGATGCTGCTGGCGATGCGCCATGGGCGGCTGCCGGCCTCGCTGTATTGCGCCGAGGCCAATCCGCATCTGGATTTCGCCGGCTCGCCCTTCCGGCTGGCGGTGGAAACTCAGGACTGGCCGCTGCGCCAGGATGCGCAGGGCCGAACCCTGCCGCGCCGGGCCGGCGTCAGCTCCTTCGGGTTCGGCGGCAGCAACGCCCATGTCGTGCTGGAAGCCTATGAGCCGGTTTCCGAACCGCGCCGCCAGCCCCATCGCCAACCGCTGCCGCCGCACCGCTTCGCCGACACGCGCTACTGGATTCCGGGCGTGACGTCTGACTCAGTTACGGCGCTGGTGCCGGGCTGGGTCGAACAGCCACTGGCCCCGGCTGGCACCGCGCCCGCGCGGCATATCGTGCTGGCGGGCGGTCTCGATGTCGCGACAGTGCCGGGCGTCGAGTCGTTGGCCCCGTCCCTGCCGCCGGAGATTGGTGCCGCCTATGGCGCGCTGGCGGAAGCGCTGCTGCGCACGGTACAACAAGCGCTGAAACAGCCGGGCGAGGGAAGGGTGCTGGTGCAGCTTGCCGTGCCGGATGCCGGCGAGCCGGCACTGCTCGCCGGCCTCGGCGCGATGCTGGACAGCATCGCCGCCGAACATCCGCGCCTGCTCGGCCAGACCGTTATTCTGCCTGCTGGGATTACACCTGCCGAGGCGGCGCGGCTGCTGGCGGCGGAGGCCACCGGCCCGGGCGACCGCCATGTCCGCTTCATCTCCGGTAAGCGCCATGTGCGACGCTGGCGTGATGCGGCGCTGCCCGCCAGCGGCGTGTCCTGGCAGGCCGGGGAGGTCACGCTGATCGCCGGCGGCATGGGCGGACTCGGCCGGCGGCTGGCCCGCGACATCGCCGAAGCCGCGCCCGGGAGCGTGCTGGTGCTGACCGGGCGCGCAGCGCTGGATTCGGACCGTGAGGCGTTCCTTGCGGAACTGCGGCGGCTGGGGGCCAGCGCCGACTACCGGCAGGTGGATATCACCGACGAGGGAGCCGTCGCCGCGCTGCTGCGGGAGATATTGGCGGCGCACGGGCGGCTCGACCGCGTGGTGCAGGCAGCCGGTGTGCTGCGCGATGGCTATGCGCTGCGCAAGCGGCCGGAGGATCTGGCCGCCGTGCTGGCGCCGAAGCTGGCGGGCACACTTTCGCTGTGGCGGGCCTGCCGCGCCCTGCCGATAAAGCCATCCTTCGTGCTGTTCTCATCGCTGGCCGGGGCGGTCGGCAATCCGGGTCAGGCGGATTACGCGGCGGCCAATGGCTTCATGGATGCGCTGGCCGAACGCGAGGGGGCGGAACGTGAAGGCGCGCCGCTGCTCGCCATCGACTGGCCGCTGTGGCGCGAGGGCGGCATGCGCGTCGATGAATCGGTCGAGCAGGAGTTGTTCCGCCGCATGGGCCAGCGCCCGCTGGAAACGGCGGACGGGCTTGCCCTGCTGCGCCGCGCGCTGGCATCCGGCCTGCCCCGCCTTGCTGTCATCGCTGGCGAGGGGCAGCGCATCCGCGCCTTCTTCGCCGGTGCCGACCGTCCGGAACTGCCGCAGGTCGTGGCCACCACTTCATCCGATACGGCGCTTCGCGACCGGGTGACAGATCGGCTGCGCCAGATCTTCGCGGAGGCCAGCGGCCTGCCGGCGGACGGCATCGATCCGTCCCGCCCGCTGGAGGAGTACGGCATCGATTCGCTGATGGTCACCCGGCTGAACGCCGCGCTGGAGGCGCCGTTCGGCGCGCTGCCGAAGACGCTGCTGTTCGAGCACCGCACGCTGGCCGCGCTGGCCGCGCATCTAGCAGCGGCAAAGGCGGACGCGTGCCGGCGCTGGACCGGTCTGAATACGGCCGCTGTCTCCGTGCCGTTTGCCGCCCAGCCGGTGGCGCGCGTGACCGCCGCGCCGGTTGCTGCGGACGAACCCATTGCCATCATCGGACTCAGCGGGCGCTATCCCGGTGCCGACGATCTCGATTCCTTCTGGGCCAATCTGGCGGCGGGCCGCGATTCCATCATCGAGATTCCGCCCGAACGCTGGGACATGGATGGCTTCTTCCAGGCGGATGCTGACGAGGCGGTGGCCAGCGGGCGCAGCTACGCCAAATGGGGCGGATTCCTGGACGGCTTCGCCGATTTCGATCCGCTGTTCTTCCGCATCTCGCCGCGCGACGCGGCGGCGATGGACCCGCAGGAGCGGCTGTTCCTGATGACCGCCTGGGCGGCGTTCGAGGATGCCGGCTATGGACCGACAAGGCTGGCGCGCCAGCATGGCGGCCGCGTCGGCGTGTTCGCCGGCGTGACCAAGACCGGCTATGCGCTGCATGGCCCGTTCCGCAGCGAGGGCGGGGCGATGGTACGGCCCGGCACCTCCTTCGCCTCGGTCGCCAATCGTGTGTCGCACGCGCTGGATTTGACCGGTCCCAGCCTGCCGGTCGATACCATGTGCTCCTCTTCGCTGACGGCGATCCACGAGGCCTGCGCCCATCTGCGCGCCGGATCGTGCGAGATGGCGCTTGCCGGCGGCGTGAACCTCTATCTGCACCCCGCGAATTTCGTCGAGCTGAGTGCTGCCCGCATGCTGAGCGCCGAGGGCCGCTGCAAGAGTTTCGGCGAAGGCGGCGACGGTTTCGTGCCGGGCGAGGGCGTGGGCTGCGTCATCCTGAAGCCGTTGTCGCGGGCGCTGGCCGATGGCGACCGCATCCATGCGCTGATCCGCGCCACGGCGATCAACCATGGCGGCCATGCCAACGGCTATACCGTGCCCAGCCCGGCGGCGCAGCGCGACCTGATCCGCGCAACTCTGGAGAAGGCCGGCCTCACCGCCGATGATGTGACCTGCATCGAGGCGCACGGTACCGGCACGGCGCTGGGCGACCCGATCGAGCTGGACGGGCTGAGCCAGGCCTTCCGTGCCGATACGCAGGCGCGCGGCTACTGCGCGCTGGGCTCGGTGAAGTCCAATATCGGCCATCTGGAGGCGACGGCGGGCATTGCCGGCCTGACCAAGATCGTTCTGCAGATGCGCCACGGCCAGCTGGCGCCGACGCTGCATGCCAATGTGCCGAACCCGAATCTGGCGCTGGCGGACTCGCCCTTCCGGCTGCAGCAGGAACGCGCACCGTGGTCGGACCGCCCGCGCATTGCCGGCCTGTCCTCCTTCGGGGCGGGCGGGGCAAACGCCCATGCGATCATCGAGGAATGGCCGACGTCCTCCTTCCCTGTTGCGGAACCGCGCGCGGCAGCGGCGGGCGGTACGCCGCTGCCGGTGCTGCTGTCGGCGCGCGATCCCGAGCGGCTGCGCGAGATGGCCGAAAAGCTGCTGGCCTTTGTCGAGGGCGGCAGCGCGGCGCCCGCTTCGCCAGGCGACACCCTTGCCGTCTGGCTTACGAAACTCGCGGAGTTGCTGGCGGTGGCCGAAGCCGAGATCGATGCCGAGGAGCCGCTGGAGTCCTACGGGGTGGAGCCGGCGCAGCTGCTGGCGCTGAAGGGCTGGGCCGAGGATCGCTTCGGGCAGGCGCTCGACGCGGCCTGCTTCACCCCGGCGGCGACACTGCGCCTTCTTGCCGGCCCGGTCGCGGCGGCGGGCGGTGGCGCTACTCTGGCACTGGCCGATATTTCCCACACGCTGCAGATCGGCCGCGAGGCGCTGGACTGCCGCCTCGCCATCGAGGCCGGATCGCTGGCGGAGTTGGCCGCAGGGTTGCGCGCCTGGCTGGACGGGCGCAAGACACATCCCGGCCTGCATGAAGGCAATGCGAAGGCGGACCGTGCCGCACTGGCCGGGCTGCTGGATGCAACGGAGGCGCGGGAACTGGCGGCGCGCTGGCTGGCCGAGGGACGGATCGGCAAGGCGCTCGCGCTCTGGGCCAAGGGGCAGGATATCGACTGGCCGGGCGTGCCGGGCAGGCGCATCGTCTCGCTGCCGACCTATCCCTTCGCGCGCCAGCGTTTCTGGATTCCCCGCCCTGCCCATACGGTGGATGCGGCGGTCGCCGCCGCCGTGGTGGACAGCCCGGCGGGCCACGCGGTGCTGGAGGCCGGCAATGATCTGCTGGAACGCCAGATCGCGCCGGTGCTGCGGGATGTGCTCGACCGGCTGCCGGAAACGGAAATGGTGCCGGAGCTGCGGCGCTGGCGACAGGCCGCCGAAGCGCTGCTGGCTTCGACTCCGGTGGGCGAGGCTGCGGACTGGGACAGCTTCGCGGCGGCACATCGGGAGGAAAAGGCGCTGGCCGCCCGCATCGCCCTCGCCGGGGCGACCTTGCGCGCCCTGCCGGACATTCTGGCCGGGCGGGTGAAGCCGACCGCCGTGATGTTCCCGGATGGCGGGATGGGGCTGGTCGAGGGCGTCTATAAGGATAATCCGGTGGCGGCGCGGTTCAGCGACGGGCTGGCCGGGGCGGCGGCGGCCTTCGTCGCGGCGCGGCTGGCGGCGGCGCCGGATCGCCCTCTGCGCATTCTGGAAATCGGCGCCGGCACCGGCGGCACCAGCATCTGCGTGTTCCGGGCGCTGGCCCCGCACCGCGCCGGCATTGCGGAATATCTCTATACCGATGTGTCGCGCGCCTTCCTGATCCATGCTGAGCGCTCTTACGCCGACAGCGCGCCCAATCTGGCGACCGCCTTGTTCGATGTCGAAAAGCCGCTGGCCGGGCAGGGGGTGACGCCGCATGGCTATGATCTGGTGATCGCCGCCAATGTGCTGCACGCGACAGCAGACATGCGCCGTACGCTGGCGACTGTGTGTGAGACGCTGGCGCCAGGCGGGCTGCTGCTGGCGAACGAGACCAGTGCGGCGACCCTGTTCACCCATGTCACCTTCGGCCTGCTGGAGGGCTGGTGGCGCTTCACCGACCCGGAGGTGCGGATTCCGGGCACGCCCAGCCTGACGCCGGCTTCCTGGCGGAAGCTGCTGGAACAGTCCGGGCTGACCTGGGTCGCCGGCTCGCCGGAAGATGAGCTGGCGCTCGGTCAGCAGCTGGTCGCCGCGCGGATGCCGGAGGATGCCGTGGTGGCGCCAGTCGCGCCGGCTGCCGTTTCGCAAACAGCTTCCGCAGCAATCGAAAGGCCCGCCCCGATGCAGCCCTCCGGCAGCCTGCGCGACCTGCTGCTGCGGCTGCTGGCGGAGACGCTGAACGTGACGCCGGCCAGCATCGACGTGACCCAGTCCTTCGCAGATTACGGGCTGGATTCGATCCTCGGCATGGAGCTGGTGCATCGGCTGCGGCGCGCGCTGGATATCGAGTTCGACCAGACGCGGTTGTTCGACTTTGCCAGCGTGGCGCAGCTGGAGGGCTTCATCGCGGCGGACTATCCGGCGGCGGTCGCTGCCCTCGGCGCGGCACCCGAGCCGGCAACGCCCAAGGCCGAACCGGTCGTCACAAGCCCGGCGGTGCGGCAGGAGCCCAGGCCGGAACCCAGGCAGGAAAAGGGCCGCGAACCCATCGCCATCATCGGCGCCAGCGGCCGCTTCGCGAAATCGCCGGACATGGACGCGCTGTGGGGCCATCTGCTGGCCGGCCGCGATCTGGTGGAGCCGGTCAGCCGCTTCGACCTCGACAGCCTGTACAAGGACGCCGCGCCCGGAACCTATGGCCGGCATGGCAGCTTCATCGACGGGATCGACCAGTTCGACCCGGTCTTCTTCGGCATCTCCGGGCTGGAAGCCACCTATATGGACCCGCAGCAGCGGCTGTTCCTGGAGGAGGCGTGGAACACGCTGGAGAATGCCGGCCATGCCGGGTCAGACATCGCCGGGCGGCGCGTCGGCGTGTTCGTCGGCTGCAGTGCCGGCGATTATCACGATCTGTTCAAGGGCGAGGAAGCGCCGGGGCAGGCGTTCTGGGGCAACACCATCTCGCTGATACCGGCGCGCATCGCCTATCTGCTGGATCTGAAGGGGCCGGCCATCGCCGTCGATACCGCCTGCTCCAGCGCGCTGGTGGCATTGCATCTCGCCTGCCAGAGCCTGTGGAACGGCGAGGCGGAGATGGCGCTGGCCGGCGGCGTGTTCGTGCATGCGACGGCGCGCTTCTACCGCTCGGCCAACCAGGCAAAGATGCTGTCGCCGAGCGGACGCTGTGCCGCCTTCGGCGCCGGTGCCGATGGTATCGTGCCGGGCGAGGCGGTGGGTGCTGTGCTGCTGCGCCCGCTGTCCGACGCGATGGCCGATGGCGACACGATCCTGGGCGTCATCGCCGCCAGCGGCACCAATCAGGATGGGGCGACCAACGGCATCACCGCCCCCAGCGCCGCCTCGCAGGAACGGCTGATCCGCCAAGTCTATGACGGCTTCGGCATCGACCCCGAAAGCATCGGCATGGTGGAGGCGCACGGCACCGGCACGGTGCTGGGCGACCCCATCGAACATGCGGCGCTGACCCGCGCCTTCCGCCACTATACCGGCCGCACGGGCTTCTGCGCGCTGGGCTCGGTGAAGTCGAACATCGGCCATGCCACAACGGCGGCGGGCATCGCCGGGCTGGCGAAGCTGCTGCTGGCGCTGCGTCACCGCACCATCCCGCCGACCATCCATATCGGCAGCGGGAATCCGGCGATCCGCATGGCGGAGAGCCCGTTCTTCGCCAGCGAGACGCCGCTGGACTGGGCAGCACCGCAACCGGGCGCGCCGCGCCGGGCGGCGATCAGCTCCTTCGGCTTCAGCGGCACCAACGCGCATGCGGTGGTGGAGGAAGCGCCCACCCTGCCGCCGCGCGCCGGCTTGCCGAAGGGCGGGCTTATCGTGCTGTCGGCGCGCACGACCGAACAGCTGCGCCGGCAGGCGGAAAAGCTGCTGGACCATCTCGACACCCAGCCGGAACAGGAACTGGCCGATATCGGCTTCACCCTGCTGGCCGGCCGCCGGCATTTGCATCACCGGCTGGTGCTGGTCGCTACTGACCGGGCGGACCTCGCAGCACGGCTGCGCCTCTGGCTGGACGGATCGCCAGACTGCGGTGTCGAAACGGCGGAACTGGATGAAAAGGACCGCCGCGCCGATCCCGCCCGGCAGGCGGAGGGCGAGGCGTTGATTGCCGCGATCCGCGCCGCCGCCGACCCGATGGCGCTGCTGCCCGCACTGGCCCGGCATTATCTGGCCGGCGACGAACTGGAGTATGGCGCGGCATGCCCGGCCGGCGCGCGCCGGGTGCCGCTGCCGACCTATCCGTTCGAGCGCAAACGCTATTGGGTGAAGGCTGCGGAACAGCCGAAGCCGGCGCTGGTCGCAACTGCCGCATCGCAGCCCGTCGTTGTCTTGCCCAAGCCGGCAGCGATGCCGCAACCCGTATCTTCATCCGCCACGCCGCCGAAGATCCGGCTGGCACCGCTGACTGCCGCCCTGACTGCCGCCGCACCGGCGGCGGTATCGGCTGCGCCGGATGGCGCGCTGCGCCGCCTGCCGGATGCGGACGGGGTGCGCCGGCTGGAACTCTCCGGAAGCTGGAGCGATGCGCAGCAGGCGCGGCTGGCCGGCGAACTGGCGGCGGCCTCCAGCGACGACTCGGTGCGTGCGGTGCTGGTGATTGGCGATTGGGACGGCACCGCAACGACCGGTGCGGGGCTGAACGCCGCGCTCGATTGTGCCGTGCCGGTGGTGGCGGCGCTGGCTGCTTCGGCGCAAGGGGCCGGGCTGCTGGCGGCCCTGCAGGCGGATTTCCTGCTGCTGGCGGCGGATGGCGCCTATGCCGGCCAGCCGGGACTTGCGCCGCAAAGTGCACTCATGGATCAGCGGCTGGGCCGCGAAGCCGCCCGTCTGATGCTGGCCGAGGGCCGTGCGCTGACCGGTACCGAGCTGAGGGCGCGCGGCGTCGGCCTGCAGGTGCTGCCTTCGGCTGATATCGCCCGAACCGCCTCGGCGCTGGCGGTGCAGATCGCCAAGGCGCCGCGCCTCAGCCTCGTCGAGCTGAAGCGCCATATGCGCCATGTAATGCCGCCGCGCGCCGACCTGCCGGCTGGCGATCATCCGCTGCTGGCCGCCATCGGCGATGCTGCCAAGGCTCCCGCCGGCAATCCGCGCCGCATCGCGTTGACCAGCCCGGTGGTCGAGCTGGAACTCTGGCCCGATGGCGTGGCGCTGCTGCGGCTGTGCGAACGGCAGCACAAGAACACCTTCACCCCGGCCTTCATGGACGGCATCCAGGAGGCGTTCACGGCGATTGCCGGCCTGGCGGAGGCGAAGGTGGTGGTGCTGACCGGGCATGACGGCTATTTCGCCTGCGGTGGCACGCGCGACGGGCTGACCGAGCTGCAGAGCGGGGCGACGCGCTTCACCGACCTGAAGATCTACAGCCTGCCGCTGGAGTGCGAACTGCCGGTCATCGCCGCGATGCAGGGCCACGGCATCGGGGCGGGCTGGTCGCTCGGCATGTATTGCGATCTGGCGCTGTTCGGGGCGGAGAGCGTTTATCACAGCAACTACCTCTGGTTCGGCTTCACGCCGGGCGCGGGGGCGACGCTGATCTTCCCGGAACGGCTGGGCGACGATCTGGGCCGCGAGGTGCTGTTCACCGCCCGCGAGTACAAGGGCCGCGAGCTGGCCGCCCGCCGCCCTGGCCTGATGGCGCTGCCGGCGGCCGAGGTGCTGCCGCGCGCGCTGTCCATGGCGCATGCGCTGGCCGCCCGCCCGCGTGGCTGGCTGGTGGAGGCGAAGGCCGCGCTGGCGAAACCGCTGACCGACCGGCTGGGGGATGTGCTGGCCCGCGAGGTGGCGATGCATGAGACGACCTTCATCGGCAATGCCCGCGTGGCCGAACGCATCGCCGAGGCCTTCCCGCAGGCGCCAGCCGCCGAAGCCCCGGAACCGGCGAAGCCTGCCGCTGCCGATGGCGCGGCACGGCTGGCGAGGGCGCGCGGTGACATCGTCGCCACCCTGGCCGAGGAGCTGATGATCGAGGCCTCGGACATCCGCGATTCCTCCGGCTTCCTTGATCTCGGCCTCGATTCGATCCTCGCCGTCACCTGGCTGCGCCGGCTGAACGGGCTGTTCGGCATCGATCTGCCGGCAACCAGCGTCTATGCCCATCCGACGGTCGGTGATCTGGCCGCCCATGTCGCGAAGCTGCTGCCGGAGGACGCGCCGGCCCAGCCGGAATCCCCGGCGCAACCCGAGCCGGCACCCGTTGCGGCAGCACCTGTTGTGGCGGCCCCTGTCATCGCGGAACCTGTGGTCGCCGCGCCGGCGATCCGGCCAACCCCTGAGCCTCGCCAAACTCCTGAAACACGGGGCGCCGTGGCAGTGATCGGCGCGTCCGGGCAGTTCCCCAAGGCCAATGATCTGGAAGCCTTCTGGGAGAATATCCGCAGCGGGCGCGACTGCATCGAGGAGGTGCCGGCGGATCGCTGGGACATCGCCCGGCATTATCACCCTGATCCGCAGCATCCCGACGCGACCTATTGCAAATGGATGGGCGCGCTGTCGGATATCGACCGGTTCGATGCCGGCTTCTTCACCATGACGCCGCGCGAGGCGGAGCTGACAGACCCGCAGCAGCGGCTGTTCCTGCAGCATGCCTGGCACGCCATCGAGGATGCGGCGCTCGACCCGCTGAAGCTGGGCGGCGCGCAGTGCGGCGTGTTCGTCAGTTCCGGCCCCAGCGGCTATGCTGATCTGATCGCGGAGCGCAACGCCTACAGCCTGCTCGGCAGTTCCGGGTCCATCCTGGCGGCGCGCATCGCCCATCTGCTGGATCTGCGCGGCCCCAGCCTGTCGATCGATACCGCCTGTTCCAGCTCGCTGGTGGCGATTGCCGAGGCCTGCAACAGCCTGCTGCTGGGCGACAGCGACCTGGCGCTGGCCGGGGGCGCCTGCGTGCTGATCGGCCCGTCCATGTTCATCGACACCGCCAAGGTGGGCATGCTGTCGAAGGACGGGCGCTGCTTCACCTTCGATGCGCGCGCCAACGGTTTCGTGCCGGGCGAGGGCGTCGGCGTGCTGCTGCTGAAGCGGCTGGAAGATGCGCTGGCCGATGGCGACCCTGTGCGCGCGGTGATCCGCGGCTGGGGCACCAATCAGGACGGCCGGACCAACGGCATCACCGCGCCGAACCCGCAGGCGCAGACAAGGCTGATGCAGTCGGTGCACCGCAAATTCGGCATCGACCCGGCGAGCATCGGGCTGATCGAATGCCACGGCACCGGCACGGCGCTGGGCGACCCCATCGAGATCGAGGGGCTGTGCGACGCCTTCGCCGGCACCGGTCTGCCGGAAGGGGCCTGCGTCATCGGTTCGGTGAAGTCGAATGTTGGGCATCTGCTGGCCGCCGCCGGTGTGGCCGGCGCAATGAAGGCGATGCTGGCGCTGCAACAGGCCGAGCTGCCGCCGGCCGTGAATTTCCAGACGCTCAATCCGCATATCCGTCTGAGCGGCGCGCCGTTCCGGGTGAATGCCAGCCTCAAGCCATGGCAGGCCAGCACCGGCCCGCGCCGCGTGGCCGTCAGCTCCTATGGCTTCAGCGGCACCAACGCGCATCTGGTGATGGAAGAAGCCCCGCCGGCTGAAGCGGGAACGGGCGCGCCCGGCCCCCATCTGTTCGTGCTGTCGGCACGCGACCGCGAGCGGCTGACCGACTATGCCGCCGTGATGGAGCGCTTCATCGCCGCTGATCCGGCGCTCGATCTCGGCGGTCTGGCGCACACGCTGCGGGTCGCGCGCAGCGCCTTCGCCACCCGGCTGGCCTTCATCTTCCGCGACCGGGCGGAGCTGCTGCGGGCGCTGTCCTCCATCGCGGCCGGCCAGCCGGCGGAGGGTGTCTGGTTCGACCGCCGCGATGCCGATACGGCGGATGCCGGCACGCTCGACGGTCTGGCACGGCTGTGGGTCGCCGGCCGCGATGTCGATTTCTCAGGATTGCCGCAGGGCCGCCTGCCGGAGGGCCGCCGCATCCGGCTGCCGGGCTATCCCTTCGCACGCGACCGGCACTGGGTTGCCCCGGCAAAGCTCGTGGCTCCCGCTGTGGCTTCCGCCGGGCATCCGCTGCTGGAGGAGGTGATTGTGACGGCCGAGGGGCTGCGCGCCGGCCTTACGCTGCGCGCGGAGGAGCCCTGGCTGACCCACCACGCGACCGGCGAGACGCGGCTGTCGCTCGGCCTGTTCCTGCCGGAACTGGCGCGTGCCTCGCTTGCGCGGCAGACCGGCGGACCTGTGGCCGGGCTGCGCCATCTGGTCTGGGGCCGTCCGGTCGCGGTGAACGGGCATCCGCGCCGTGTGCGCCTTGCCGTCCGGCAGGATTCGGCCGGGCTGTTCTATCAGGTCACGGCGGACGGGGAGGAAGCGGCCCCCTGCCATCTGGGCGAGTGGCTGCCACAGGATGCCGAAGCGTTCCGCGCGCCGACCCTCGATGCCGCCACATTCGCTGCCGGCGCGGATGTGCTGTCCGCCTTCCGGACCTTCGCCGCGCGCTGCGCCACGCATTCCGGCCCGCCGGCACCGGAGGCGGCTGCCGTGCAGGAGCTGCGCTTCGAGGATGGCGTGCTGACCGCCCGTCTGACGCGGCCCGCTGGCGCGGCGCATGGCATGGTCATCGATCCGCTCTATCTCGATGCCGTCTGGCGGGTGCTCGGCTTTGCCGAGGGCGGGGAGTCGGGCGCGCTGCCCTTCCCCTATGCGATGGAAAGCGTCACGCTGGAACCGGTGGCGCAGGCCGGCCTGCCCGAGGCGCTGTGGCTGCGGCTGTGGCGGCGCGCGGACGATACCGGCTGGACGCTGTCGCTGCACGATGCCGGGGGGCAGACGCTGCTGACGCTGGATGGCGTGCTGACCGCGCCGCACGATGCGCTGGCGGAAATCCGGTTCGAGGAGGAACCCTTATGACGGCGGTGACGAGAAACGCCAAGGTTGCGATCGTCGGCGGCGGGCCGACCGGCATCGGTGTGGCGCGCGAGCTGGTGGCCGGCGGCGTGGAGGTCGAGCTCTACGAGGCGGAATCGGATTTCGGCGGTGTGTGGAATGCCGGGGCGGCGTGCGGCCGCGCCTATGACTCGCTGCATCTGATCTCGCCGAAATTCAACACCCAGGCGCCCGACTTCCCGATGCCGGAGGACTACCCGCCCTATCCGAACCACCGGCTGATGCTGCGCTACATCCGCGATTTCGCGCGCGCCTCCGGCCTGTATGAACGCACCCGCTTCGAAGCGCCGGTCTCGCGGCTGGCGCCGGTCGGCGACCAGTGGCGGCTGGTGACGGCGGCGGGGCATGACGCGCTCTATCCGCTGGTCATCGTGTGCAACGGGCTGCAGCGCGTGCCGCACCTGCCGGACCCGGCCTATCCCGGCACCTTCGGGGGCGAGGTGCTGCACACCATGGACTACAAGTCGGGCCGGCAGGTCGCCGGCAAGCGGGTGCTGGTGATCGGTGGCGGCAATTCCGGCTGCGATGTCGCGGTGGATGCGGTGCATCACGCCGCCTCGGTCCATCACAGCACGCGGCGCGGCTATTACTACCAGCCGAAATTCATCGACGGGAAGCCGACCCCGCAATGGATGATGGAGCTGGGCAACCGCTTCCCGCGCAAGGAGGACACGCTGGCCTATATCGCGGAAGTGTTCCGCATGGCCGGCTATGACGGCGCGGCCTACGGGCTGCCGGCGCCGGATTATCCGCTGGATGCCGCGCATCCGGTGATGAATTCGCAGATCCTCTATCATATCGGCCATGGCGACGTGGTGCCGAAGGGCGATGTCGCGGCCTTCGAGGGCCACACTGTGCGCTTTGCCGATGGCAGCACGGCGGAATTCGACGTGATCCTCTACGCCACCGGCTATGAGCGCGATTTCCCGTTCCTCGACAAGGGGCTGCTGGAATGGAAGTCGGGCATCCCCGACCTGTTCCTGCATTCGACGCCGCGCAACCACGACAATCTGCTGTTCATGGGCTTCATCAACGCCGCCGGCGGGCTGGGCGACGGGCTGAAGACGCAGGGTCTGTATGCGCTGACCTATGCCCGCGCGCTGTTCGGCCGGACGCCGGGGCTGGAAGCCTTCCTGAAGGCGAAACAGACCGACAATCCCGATATCGGCCAGGGCTATTTCGTGCCCTCCTACCGGCATCTGTGGGAAGCCGATTTGTGGAAGCTGCTGGCGCAGATGCGGCGCTACCGCGACATGCTGGCCGGTGAGGGTGCCACGCGGGAGGCGCTGGCGTCATGACCGACCGTCCAGACATCCGTAAACAGCTGGAAGAGGAGCTGATGCGCCGCGCCGGCATCGCGCCCGCCACGCATGAGGCGGCGCCGGAAGCGGCGGTGTCTGGTGGTGGCCTCGACCGTCTGGCCGGCGATGTGCTGGCCATCGCGGCGGCGGCGCTGCGCATCCCGGAAGAGAAGCTGGACCCGGCCGAGAATCTGGCCAATTACGGCATCGATTCCATCGCCATCACCGAGGTGATGGTGCAGATCTCGCGGCGCTTCGGTATTTCGGTGGCGCCGACCACCTTCTTCGAGGCGAAGAACCTCAACGATCTCGCGCGCATCCTGGCGGAACGCAACGGCAAGGCCATCGCCGCGCATTACGCGCCGAAGGCCGAACCTGCGCCCGGGCCCGTGGTGACGCCCGTGCCGGCACCCGCGCCTGTATCCGCGCCGTCATCGGAAGCGAAGCCGGCGGTGCCAGAGGCGAAGCCAGCGATGAAAGTGGCCGGCTGGATGGCGCGCCACCGCGCGGTGGCGAAGGCGCCCCTCTCCACGTCGGCACCAGCCGCCATTCCCGTCCAGCCAAAACCAGCGGTGCCGGATGCCGCCGCGCCCATCGCCATCATCTCGATGGAGGGCATGTTCCCGAAGAGCCCCGACCTCGACCGTTTCGCGGATCATCTGCGCCGCGGCGAGGATTGCATCGAGGAAGTGCCGGCCGACCGCTGGGACTGGCGCGCCGTCCATGGCGACCCGCGCAAGGGGCCGTTCACCGACGTGAAATATGGCGGCTTCGTCCCGGGGCACGATCTGTTCGATTCCGGCTTCTTCAGCATCTCGCCGAAAGAAGCCGAGCTGATGGACCCGCAGCACCGGCTGTTCATGGAATGCGTGTGGAAGCTGATCGAGGGTGCCGGCCATGCCCCCGGATCGCTGGCCGGGCGCAAGGTGGGGCTGTTCCTCGGCATCAATTTGCTGGACTACACCGAGATGGCGAACCGCGCCGGGGTGATGGAGGCGCAGCAGCTCACCGGCCTCGGCCATGCCTTCTGTCCGAACCGGCTGTCCTTCCTGCTGGACATTCACGGCCCCAGCCAGGTGATCGACACCGCCTGTTCCAGCTCGCTGGTGGCGGTGCATCGCGCGGTCATGAGCATCCGCCATGAAGGCTGCGAGATGGCGATTGCCGGCGGCTCTAACCTGATGCTGTCGCCGATGCAGCACATCATGTTCTCGCAGGTCGGGATGATCTGCCAAGACGGTCGCTGCAAGAGCTTCTCCGCCGCCGCCAATGGCTATGCCCGCGCCGATGGCGTGGGCGCGGTGCTGCTGAAGCGGCTGGACGCGGCGGAACGCGACGGCGACCCCATCCTCGGCGTGATCCTGGCCTCGGCGGAACATCATGGCGGCGGTGCCACCTCGCTGACCGCGCCGAACCCGCAGGCGCAGGCAAGGCTGATCGCCGAGACACACCGCGCCGCCGGCATCGATCCGCGCAGCATCGGCCTGATCGAATGCCACGGCACCGGCACCAAGCTGGGCGACCCGATCGAGATCGAGGGGCTGAAGCTGGCCTTCGCCGAACTGTACCGCGACCACGACCTGCCGATGCCAGCGCTGCCGCATTGTGGCCTCGGCTCGGTGAAATCCAATATCGGCCATGCCGAGACGGCGGCGGGCGTGGCCGGCCTCATCAAGCTGTTGCTGGCGCTGCGTGACGGCACGCGCTACCGCAGTCTGCATTGCGAGACGCCGAATCCGCTGATCGACCTCACGGGCACGCCCTTCCACTTGCTGGACACGGAAAGCCCCTGGGCGCGGGCCACTATCGACGGGGTGGAGCAGCCGCGCCGCGCCGGCCTCAGCTCCTTCGGGGCGGGTGGGGCCAACGCGCATCTGGTGGTGGAGGAATATATCCCCGCCGTTTCGCCGGCCCGTGAGGAGACCACCGGTCCGTTCCTGCTGCCGGTCTCGGCCAAGAGCAAGACCGCCCTGCGCAGCGCCGTCGAGCGGCTGCGCCCGGTCGCCGAGACCGCCAGCCTGGCCGATCTCGCCTACACGCTGCAGATCGGCCGCGATGCGATGCGCGAGCGGGTGGCCTTCCTCGCCAGCGACCGTGCCGGGCTGCTGCGCCAGATCGATGGGTTTCTGACGGACGGGCAGGCGGCCCACCGGGGCACCGCGCCGCGCGCCGGAAAGGGCGAGGCGCTCGATCCCGCCGGCATGGCTTTGGCGGATGTGGCGGCGCGCTGGGCGGCGGGGGCGACCATTGGCTGGGCGGTGCTGCATGAAACCCAGCCGCGCCGGCGGCTGGCCCTGCCGACCTACCCGTTCGAGCGCAAGCGCTACTGGCTGCCGGTGGGTGACGCCAAGGTGGTCGAGGCAAAACCGGCAGAGGCGGGTTTCGCGCTGACCGAGGCCGGGCCGGACCGCTATACGCTGCGCTTCACCGGCACGGAATTCTTTCTTGCCGACCACCGGGTGCAGGGCAGTCCGGTGCTGCCCGGCGTCGCCTATCTGGAGCTGGCGCGGGCCGTCGCCGCGCTGGCCGGCCTGCCCGCCGCGCATCTGCGCAAGATCGTCTGGCTGAAGCCGCTGATCGTGACCGAACCGGTGACGGTCGAAGTCGCGGTGAATCGGGCGGCGGGCGGCACGCGCATCGAGATCGCCAGCCTTGCCGAGGAGGGCGTGCGTGACCTGCACGCGCAGATGCTGCTTGCCGAGTCTGTTGGCGATGCCCCTCAGCCCGCCGATCTGGCGTCGCTGCGGGCCGTGCATCCGCACAGCCATGATGCCGCGCGCATCTATGCCGCCTTCGCGGCGCTGGGGCTGGAGTATGGGCCAGGGCACCGGGCACTGGTTGAACTGGCCACCGGCGAAGCGGGCGTGCTGGCGCGGCTGCGATTGCCCGCTTCCGTGGCGGACTCGGTGGTGCAAAGCGGCTTCGCGCTGCATCCCAGCCTGCTGGACGGCGCCTTCCAGGCCGCCATCGGCATGGCGCTGAACCCGGACGGCACGCCCGCCGAAACTGGGGCGGCGCTGCCCTTCGCGCTGGAGTCGGTCGAACTGCTGCGCGCCGTGCCCGCCGAATGCTGGGTCGCCATCCGCCCCGCCGCCGGGGGGCAGGGGGAGCGGGTGCGCACCCTCGATCTCGATCTGCTGGATGAAGACGGCGCGGTCTGCGTGCGGCTGCGCGGTTTTGCGACGCGGCTGTTGCAGGTCGCACAATCCGATTCCGTGCTGCATTTCGCGCCGGACTGGCGGCCGTTGCCGGCGGCCTCCGTCGATCCGGCCGGCTTCGCCGCGCGCCATGCGCTGCTGATCGGCCTTGATGCGCCAGCACTGCCGGGCTGGGACTGCAGCGATCTCACCGGCGACGGGCTGGCGGATTACAGCCGCCAGTTGCTGGGATTCCTGCAAGCGCTGCTGCCGGTGAAATCCCCGGTGCTAGTGCAGTTGGCATTGCCCGACGGGCCGGAGGCGCCGATGCTGGCCGCGCTCACCGGCATGCTGCGCAGCGCGCATCTGGAGCATGGCAATCTCTGGGGTCAGATCGTCCGCGTCGAGCCGGGGGTGAGCCCATCGGCGCTGGCGGAACGGTTGAAGAGTGCCGCGCACACGCCGCAGCATGCGCTGCTGCGCTTCCATAATGGCGTGCCCTCCGTGCAGGGCTGGCGCGAGACCGCCGCGGCTGAGGCACCGGCGCCATGGCGCGATGAGGGCGTCTATCTGATCGCTGGCGGGGCGGGGGCGCTGGGCCGGCTGCTGGCCGACGACATCCGCGCCCATGCGCCGTCTGCTCGCATCGTGCTGGCGGGCCGGCGCGCGCCGGACGCGGCCTTGCCGGAGAATGTCACCTTCCGGCCGGTCGATCTGACAGACGCGGACTCGGTCGAGGCGCTGGTCGCCGGTATCCGCCGCGCGCATGGAAGGCTCGACGGGGTGATCCAGGCCGCCGGGCTGCTGCGCGACAAGGCCTTGGCCGGCAAGACGCAAGAAGAGCTGGCCGAGGTGCTGGCGCCAAAGCTGGCGGGCACGCTGAATCTCGACCGCGCCATCGGCACGGAACCGCTCGATTTCTTCCTGCTGTTTTCCTCGCTGTCCGGCGCGCTGGGCAATCCGGGGCAGGCCGATTACGCCACCGCCAATGCCTTCCTCGACGGGTTCTCGGAGGCGCGCGAGGCGCGCCGCGCCGCCGGTGCCTGTCAGGGCCGCACCATCGCCGTCGCCTGGCCGCTCTGGCGCGATGGGGGCATGCAAATGGATGCGGCCAGCGAGCGGCTGATGACCCGCACCACCGGGCTGGTGCCGCTGGAGACGGCGGACGGGCTGGCGGCAATCCACGCCGCGCTGGCCGGAAATGAGGCGCGGCTGCTGGTCGCGCCGGGCGATGCGGCGCGGCTGCGCCGCCGCCTGCTGGACGCACCGGAGGCGCCGGTCTTCGAGAAGCCGGCGGTAGCATCGGTCGATAGCGGAGCCTTGCATGCCGCTGTGCTGGACGCGCTGATGCGCATGGTCTCGGCGCAGCTGAAGGTCGGGCTGGACGACCTCGCGCCGGATATCGAGTTGACCGAGTACGGCTTCGATTCGATCAGCTTCACCCAGTTCGCCAATGCGCTGAACGACCGCTTCGCGCTGGAGCTGACGCCGACCCTGTTCTTCGAATACCCGACGCTGGACGGGCTGGCCGGGCATCTGGCGGCGGCCGAGTCGGACCGCATGGCGACAGCACTCGGCGTGGCGGCAACGGTGACAGAGAAGCCAGCGCCTGCCCCTCAGGTTTCCCCGCCAGCTGCCTCTCAACCCATGCCGAAGCCGATGGCGTCCGACACGCCGCGCGACGCCATCGCCATCATCGGCATGAGCGGCGTGCTGCCGGGGGCCGCCGATGTCGATAGCTTCTGGCGCAACCTCGTGGAGGGGCGTGACTGCATTGGCGAAATCCCGGCGGAGCGCTGGGACTGGCGCGCGGTCTGGGGCGATCCGGTGAAGGAGCCGGGCCGCACCAATGTGAAATGGGGCGGCTTCATCGACGGTATCGGTGCGTTCGACGCCGGCTTCTTCGGCCTGTCGGCGCCGGAGGCGCGGGCGATGGACCCGCAGCAGCGGCTGCTGCTGACCCAGGCCTGGCGCGTCATCGAGGATGCGGGCTATGCCCCGCGCAGCCTGTCGGGCAGCCGCACCGGCGTGTTCGTCGGCATCGCCGACACCGGCTATGGCAGGCTGGCGGCGGCCTCCGGTGCTGCGGTCGAGGGTTATGCGATGACCGGGCTGGCGCCGTCGCTGGGGCCGAACCGCATCAGCTATTTCCTGAACCTGCACGGGCCGAGCGTGGCGGTGGAAACCGCCTGTTCCAGCGCGCTGGTGGCGATCCACCGCGCCGTCGAGGCGATCCGTTCCGGCGGCTGCGATACCGCCATCGCCGGCGGGGTGAATACGCTGCTGCTGCCGGATTCCTTCATCGGCTTCAGCCGCGCCGGCATGCTGTCGCCGGACGGGCGCTCCAAGCCGTTCTCGGACGCGGCCAATGGCTATGCGCGCGGCGAGGGGCTGGGGCTTGTGTTCCTGAAGCGGCTGGCCGATGCGGAGCGCGACGGCGACCGCATCCTCGCCGTGGTGCGCGCCTCGGCGGAAAATCACGGCGGCCGCGCCGGCTCGCTGACCGCGCCGAACCCGAAGGCGCAGGCCGAGCTGCTGCGTACCGCCTACCGGCAAGCGGGCTTCGATCCGCGCACGGTTTCCTATATCGAGGCGCACGGCACCGGCACGAAGCTGGGCGACCCGATCGAGGTGGAGGGGCTGCGCGCCGCCTTCGCCGACCTGACGAAGGAGGCGGAGGCCGAGTACGGGCCGGGTGTGGCGATGGCCTGCGGTATCGGTTCTGTGAAGTCGAATATCGGCCATCTGGAGCTGGCCGCCGGGGCGGCGGGCGTGCTGAAGCTGTTGCTGCAGATGCGCCATGGCGAGATCGTGAAGACGCTGCATTGCGACGCGCTGAACCCCTATCTGAAGCTGCAGGATAGCCCGTTCGAGGTGGTGCGCGAGAACCGGCCCTGGCCGCGCACGCTCGATGCCACGGGCCGCGAGATTCCGCGCCGCGCCGGGGTCAGCTCCTTCGGCTTCGGCGGTTCGAACGCGCATCTGGTGCTGGAGGAATATGTCGCGCCCGCCGAGCCGTCGGTAGAACGGGAGAGCGGACCGGCGCTGATCGTACTGTCGGCGCGCACGCCGGAGCAGCTGCGCGAGAGCGCCCGCCTGTTGCGCGACGCGGTGGTGGCGATGGGTGCAAACGCGGACCTGTCCGCCATCGCCTGGACGCTGCAGGTGGCGCGCGACGCGATGGAGCACCGGCTGGCCTTCCAGGCGGCGGATGTCCCGGCGCTGCTCGACCGGCTGACCGCTTTTCTCGACGGACGCGCGGAAGAAGCCGGCCTGCATGTCGGGCAGGCCAAGGCAAACCGGGCGATGATGGCGGTGCTGGAAAGCGATGCGGCGCTGAACGCTGCCGTCGCCGGGCTGGCGGATCGCGGCCGCGCGGACACGCTGCTGCAGCTCTGGGCCGGCGGGCTGGCCGTCGATTGGCGGGCCCTGCGCAAGGGCCAGCCGCCGCGCCGGGTGACACTGCCGGGCTATCCGTTCGACCGCACGCATTATTGGGTTGGCGACAAGGCCGCGCCGACCCCACAGG
>Ga0114898_1000771_pt1 | contig 21988 bp, 24 predicted proteins | sample Malvired_Geostar_FD_83496 | JGI IMG/M metagenome (GOLD analysis project Ga0114898, IMG submission 83496) | Marine viral communities from the Global Malaspina Expedition - Malaspina viral metaG DeepMed_Geostar | ecosystem: Environmental > Aquatic > Marine > Oceanic | place: Mediterranean Sea... | reverse complement strand
GTGCGGACTAAGGGGTTCGTCACAGAGAGCACGGAGAAGACACGGAGGGCACGGAGGGGGTATCGCTCGGCCTCAGAGGACAAGCCTGCGGATGCCGTCCTTAAGCCGCACAGAGTTGAAGTTTATCAGATAGCCGAGACGCACGCCTGAAAATCTCAGGTAGGTCAGAACCTGAGCCGAATGGATCGACGCCAGGGCGTCGATCGCCTTGATTTCAACGACGACCGAACGCTCGACCAGGACATCGATGCGAAATCCGACATCAAGTCGAGCGTCACGATAGCTGACGGGTACGCCTACCTGTCGCTCGGCCGACAAGCCAGCACTCTGCAATTCTTCAACCAGACAATGCTCGTAGACCGACTCGAGAAGGCCCGGCCCGAGAGAGTCATGAACGGAGAAGGCGGCTTTCAAAACGGCGGTGCCGACGTCGTTCACTACGGCGGGGATCGGCTCGCGATCTCTGTGCCCTCCGTGCATCCCCCGTGTCCTCCGTGAAGAACCGAACCCGCCTCACCCCGTCAGCCCGCGATTTTTCCCCTCGCGAATTCGCACGTCTTCTCGAACCGTTCGATGGCCTCGGCGGCGTCTTCGCGGGTCAGGTTCAGGGGCGGCAGCATGCGCACGCAGTTGTCGCCGCCGCCAGCGACCAGCAGCTGGTTTTCGTCGCGGGCCCAGCCCATGAATTCGCGGTTGTTGGGCTTGAGCTTCACGCCGATCAGCAGGCCCTTGCCGCGCACATCCTCGATCACATCGGGGAAGCGTTCCTGCAGCCCGGCCAGCTGCTGTTTCAGATAGCCGGCGATCTCGCGCACATTCTCAAGCGTCTCGGGCTTGGAGATTTCGTCATAGGCGGCGAGACCCACCGCCATGGCCAGCGGATTGCCGCCGAAGGTCGAGCCGTGCACGCCGACCGTCATGCCCTTGGCCGCCTTTTCCGAAGCCAGGCACGCCCCGACCGGGAAGCCGCCGCCCAGCGCCTTGGCGATGGCCATGATGTCGGGCGCCATGCCGGCCCATTCGTGGGCCCACAGCTTGCCCGTCCGGCCCATGCCGCACTGGACCTCGTCGAAGATGATCAGCACGCCGTGCTCGTCGCACAGCTCGCGCAGGCCGCGCAGGCAGACCTCGGGCACCGAGCGCGCGCCGCCCTCGCCCTGCACGGGCTCGAGGATGATGGCCGCCGTGTCCGGCCTGGCGATGGCCGCCTTGATCGCGTCGTGGTCGCCGAAGGTCAGCTGCGAATAGCCGGGCAGGCGCGGACCAAAGCCCTCGACATAGTTGGGATTGCCCGCCGCATTGATGGCGCCATAGGTGCGGCCGTGGAACGAGCCGTCGAAGCCGTAGATCTCGATCCGCTCGGGCTGGCCGTTGGCGTGGTGATATTTGCGGGCGGTTTTCAGCGCGCACTCGACCGCTTCCGAGCCCGAGTTGGTGAAGAACACCGCGTCGGCAAAGCTGTCGGCGCACAGACGGTCGGCCAGCTCTTCCTGACCCGGGATCTGGAAGATGTTCGAGACGTGCCACAGCTTTTCGGCCTGATCCTTGACCGCCTGCACCAGTCGCGGATGGGCGTGGCCCAGGGCATTGGTCGAAATGCCCGAGACGCAGTCCAGGTAGACGGTCCCGTCGGTCGCATAGAGGCGCGGCCCCTTGCCATGATCGACCGCCAGCGGCGCGCGGTTGTAGACACCCATCAGATGGCTGGACACGGAATCGGACCTCCAGAACGCGAAAGCCCCGGCGCGAGAACGGCACCGGGACCGATGAACAGATGTCAGGCGTTGTCCGCCTCCGCCCCGGCTTAGTCAACACCGGGGGGCCGCCGCCCGGCTCCGCGTCGAAGACAGCGCGACCGACCCCGGTCGAAGTCGGAACCCATCGGCGGGCGCATGGTTGATCAGTCAGCAAAGGAGACCGACATGAGCAAGCACCCCGCCCCGCAGGATCAACCGGCCAAGGGTCCCGACGACCTCGAGCGCAACCCCGGCATCGGCCAGGGGGCCGGCGTCTACCGCCGCGAGGGTCTGGAGCCGATCGAAGGCGAAAGCACGGTGATCGGCGACACCGCCAACAACGTCCAGCCCGACGGGTCGGTCGACCCCGACGATCGCGGCCGCGTGAACCGCTAGCTCTTCAGGCGCCAGCCCGAGCGGAACACGGCCCAGCAGGTGACGGCGAACACCAGCGTCAGCACGCCTGCAGCTGCGCCGCCGATCAGCAGATTGCTCTCGGCCTGACCGATGAAGCCGGCGCGGAATCCGTCGATCAGATAGAAGAAGGGGTTGAAGCGGCTGAAGGTGGCGAACGGCTCGGGCAGGCGCTCGACCAGATAGAAGGCGCCCGACAGGAAGGTCAGCGGCATGACCACGAAATTCTGCACCGCCGACAGCTGGTCGAACTTCTCGCTCCACAGGCCGGCCAGCACCCCGACCATGCCCATCAGCAGGCTGGCACACAGGCCAAACCACAGGATCAGGCCCAGGTTCTGGATCTGCAGCTGCGCGAACGGCAGCACGCACAGCGCGGTCACCAGCCCGACCACCAGCCCGCGCGTCGCAGCGCCGAGCGTAAAGCCGATGGTCAGCTCCAGCGGGCTGAGCGGCGGCGTCAGGAAGTCGGTGGCCGTGCCCATGATCTTGGCCTGGATCAGGCTGGAGGATGAGTTGGCAAAGGCATTGTTCAGCATGGCCATCATGATCAGGCCCGGCGCCACGAACTCGGCAAACGGCGTGCCGTGCAGCGGCGGACGCCCGCCCTCGAAGGCCACCACAAACACCAGCATATAGAGCAGGGTCGTCACCACCGGGGCGGCGACCGTCTGGGCCCCTACCTTCCAGAAGCGCCGCACCTCGCGCAGGTAGAGCGTCCAGACGCCGATCCCGTTGATCCCCACATAGCGGCGCGGCAAGGGCGGCCCCTTGGCGGCATCGGCGGTGGCGAGGTCAGCGAGAGTCGAGGGCGTGTGTTCGGTCATGCCCGGCCAGATGCGCCCGATAGCGGCTCCGTTCAAGCCACAGCGGCCCCGGGGCCTTCAGCGAACACTGATTCAAGATGTGGTTTCTGTGGACACTCCGAATCGCACATCTTGCGTCTGTTAACGAGAGGTTTACGACTGGTTGTGGGTCAGGCGCGCCAGCAGGGGCTCCCGACGCAAGATATTGAATCGACCAAACCGGGAGGATGGCATGACCGCAGGCTGGACCGAGGATCGCGTTGGCGCATTGACCAAGCTCTGGCTTGAGGGCCAGTCGGCCAGCCAGATCGCCAAGGCTCTGGGCGGTGGCGTGACCCGCAACGCCGTGATCGGCAAGGTGCACCGCCTGGGCCTGTCCGGCCGGGCCGCGCCCAGCCAGCCGGCGCGTACGACCTATCGCCCCACCCGTCCGCGCGCTGCGGCCCCCACGCCCAGCCAGCCCTCGGCCCCGCGCCGCATAGAGGCCGCCCAGTCGCGCCCCGTGCCGCCGACCCGTCCCGACCCGACCCCGGAAATGCCCGGCACGGCCACGGTCATGACGCTGGGCGCCCATATGTGCAAATGGCCGATCGGCGATCCGTCCTCGACCGAGTTCAGCTTCTGCGGCCGCCGCGCCTCGGAAGGCGTCTATTGCGTCGAACACGCCCGGGTCGCCTACCAGCCCCAGGTCAAGCGCGGCTCCAAGGACGGCAGCACCGACCTGGCCCGCAGCCTGCGCAGATATATTTAAGTGCGCTAACGCTCGGCCCGCGGGGCCTCGCTGCTTGAGCGGTTAAGCGCGCTAACGCTCGCCTCGCGGAGGCTCGCTGCTTGAGCGCAGCAGGCGGCTGCGGGGCCACCACCCCCTCGCCGGGCGTTCGCGCCGGGCGAGCCTTCGGGGGGCGGGGCTGCGGTTCTCCGGGTTGACGCAGCCCCGGCCTCGGCCCCGACGTCAGTCGTGCGCCGCGCCCGGCCGACGTTCGGCGATGTGCCACAGCACGCCTGACGGATCGTAGAGGTAGGCGATGCGGAGCCCCCAGGGCTGCAGGGCCGGCGCCTTGGGCGGCTGAACCCCGAATTCGCCCGGCAGGTCCAGCGCGCTCACATGCGACCACCAGGCGTCAAGGTCATCGACCATCAGCTGCATCATGAAATTCTCGGCCCACGCCTTCTGGAAATAGCGCTGCAGGATGAAGCTGCCCCGGCCTGCCCGGAAAATGGCGACCTCGCCATCCAGCAGGGTCTCGAAACCCAGCCGCTGATAAAAGGCGCGGCTCACGGCAAAATCGCGCGCGGGCAGAAACGGACGGGGCTCTTCGGTGCCGGACGGGGTCATGCAGTCCTCCTCAGTTCAGCGTCCTCGCCCCCGGCACATCCAGGCTGAAGGCGGGGATTTCCGCCTCGAACCGTTCACCGTCGGGCGTCTCCATCACATAACTTCCGCGCATCGCCCCGGAGGGCGTCGGCAGCGGGCAGCCCGAGGCATAGCTGTGGCTGTCGCCCGGCGCGATGACCGGCTGTTCGCCGACCACCCCGTCGCCGATCACCACCTCCTCGCGGCCGCTGGCATCGGTGATGATCCAGTGGCGCGACAACAGCTGCACCGGCACCCCGGTCAGATTGACGATCTCGATCTGATAGGCCCAAACCCACAGCCCCTCGTCGGGGTTCGAGCGCCCGGCCAGATAGCTGGGCTGGACCTTGACGCGGACGCCCCGGGTTTCGGCGGTATAGGCGGCGGTCTCATACATGCCCCCATGCTCGCCCCGCCGCGCGCGCGCCGCAAGCCTGTTTCGGCTTGACGACTCGCCCGTAAATCCGTGGAAGACTGATCGTATGACCTTTACCGCCCCCCGCCCCGGCATCCTGCCCTGCCAGGCCATCGACACCCTGATCGCCGCCGGCGCCGTGACCTCGGACACGCCGCTTGATGCGGATCAGGTCCAGCCCGCCAGTCTGGACCTGCGCCTGTCCGACCGGGGCTGGCGGGTGCGCGCCTCCTTCCTGCCCGGCGAGCGCACGGTCGAGACCCGCATCCAGGACGTCGTCATGCACACCATCGACCTCTCGGGCGGGGCGGTGCTGGAGAAGGGCTGCGTCTATATCGTCAAACTGCAGGAGCGGCTCAGCCTGCCGCCCGGCGTGGTCGCCCGCGCCAATCCGAAAAGCTCGACGGGCCGGGTCGATGTGTTCGTCCGCCTGATGACCGACCGGGGCGCTACCTTTGACGATGTGGCCGAGGGCTATGACGGTCCGCTGTATCTCGAAATCGCGCCCCAGACCTTTTCCGTGCTGGTGCGGCCCGGCACCCGGCTGAACCAGCTGCGGCTCAAGGCGGGCGAGCCGCCGCGTCTGGAAACCCGCAGCGTCGGCGTCGATCTGGCGTTCGAAAATGAGGGCGGCATCGTCGGCTATCGCGGGCGTCGCCACGCCGGGCTGATCGATCTGGACAGGGTTGCCGGCCACGACCCCGCCGACTTCTGGGAGCCGCTGCGCGCCCAACGCGGCGAGCTGATGCTGGACCCCGGCGAGTTCTACATCCTGGCCTCGCGCGAAGCCGTCGAGATTCCGGTCGACCAGGCCGCCGAAATGACCCCCATCGACCCCTCGGTCGGCGAGTTCCGCGTCCACTATGCGGGCTTCTTCGACCCCGGCTTCGGCACCGATGAGGCGCACGGTGCGGGCTCGAAAGGTGTGCTCGAGGTCCGCACCCACGACACCCCCTTCATGCTGGAACACGGCCAGATCGTCGCCCGCCTGGTCTATGAACCCCTGACCGAACGCCCCGACCGCCTCTACGGCGAAGGCGGCAGCCACTACCAGAGCCAGGGGCTGAAGTTGTCAAAGCACTTTCGGGCCTGAGATCCTCCCCCGTGCAACGGGGGAGGGGGACCGCGAAGCGGTGGAGGGGGCGGAAGCGTGCGCCTTCCTAAATCCAGCAGCCTGCCAGCGACATGATCGTGAGGAGCGACCAGAGCAAGGTGGGCGGCAAGAGCGCGACGGCCAGTCCCGCAACGAACCGGCGATAGCCGCGCGCTCCGGCGATCAACGCGATCGCGAGAACGACACTGCCAACCCCGAGCAGGAATGGCGCATAGTTCAGGGGTCTGTTTACACAGGTCCCGGCGGGCAGGGTGAAAAGCGCCTGCAGCACCAACAGGCTGGCCAACGGAGCCGCGAGGGCCAGGACGAACCAGACATAGGGGCGGATCGCCGGCTGCTTCCATCGATAGCCCCACGCGGCGAGCGGAAGCCCGATCAGGGCCGGTCCGAGAAAGATCGCCAGATAGGTGAGCATGGCCAAAGCTGGCAGGCCATCACCGCAGAGGCAATCACCAATCCCAAGTCGTCACCCTCGGACTTGATCCGAGGGTCGGTCCGGGCAGTCCGGTTGACGTGAGCGCGTGACACCGATCCTCGGGTCAAGCCCGAGGATGACGGCTGGCCTCACTCCAGTCGGTCCGCCTTCCTGAGGTCCGGGAACATCTTCGCCCAGAGGCCCGTCGAGGCCAGGGCGCCGAACCCGCCGAACACCGCAGCCCCCACCGGGCCCAGCAGCCGCACCATCACGCCGGAATAGGCCTCGCCCAGTTCGTTGGAGGCGCCGATGAACAGCATGGAGACCGAGCTGACGCGGCCGCGCATGTGATCGGGCGTGGCCAGCTGGATCAGGGTCTGGCGGATGTTGACGCTGATCATGTCGGCGGCGCCGCCGATCAGCAGCACCAGCGCCGACAGCCAGGCCATCCGCGACAGGCCGAAGGTCAGGGTGCAGAGGCCGAAGACAGCGACCGCCGCCAGCATCCAGGTGCCGCCGTTCCGGGTGATCGGAAACCGGCTGAGATAGACCGCCATCAGCAAGGCACCTACCCCGAACGAGGCGCGCAGCAGGCCGAACCCCAGCGCCCCCACATGCAGGATGTCGCGCGCAAACACCGGCGTCAGCAGGGCCACGCCCGCGAACATGACCACCACCAGATCCAGCGAAATGGCGCCCAGCACGATCTTGGTCTTCCACACATAGCGCAGCCCCTCGGTCACGGCCTGCAGCCGCGTCAGCCCGGTCTGGATGACCGGCGGGCGGCCCGAGGTGCGGATCAGCAGCAGGGAGGTGACCGCCACGGCAAACATCACCGCCGAGACGCCATAGGCCAGCGGCACCGACAGGCCGACGATCAGCCCGCCCAGCGCCGGGCCGGCAATGGCGCCGGTCTGAAAGGCGATCGACTGGGCGGCAATGGCGGGGGCCAGGGCCCGCCGACCGACCACCATGGGCAGGAAGGCCTGGGTCGCGGGGGCCAGAAACGCGCGCGCGGCGCCAAACACGGCGGCGATGGCCAGCAGCCCCCACAGCGGCGGATCGCCCCGGATCGCCAGCGCGAGGAAGGCGGCGGCGCAACTGCCCTCCACCAGAACCGACAGGATGACCGTCGTCTTTCGGTCGCGCCGGTCGGCCATGGCCCCGGCGGGCAATGTCAGGGCCAGCAGCGGCAGGAATTGCGCGAGGCCCACAAGGCCCAGATACAGGCTGGCCTGTTCAATCGGATGGTCGCGCCGGGCGATCTCATAGACCTGCCACAACAGAGCCGAGGACTGGATCTGGATGCCCAGCACCGCACTCAGCCGCCCGATCCACAGCCAGCGGAAGTCGGGCACCGACCACGGACTGGTCGGGCCTTCACTCAACGGCGAGGCGTCGGGTCGCTCGTCGCTCACGTGCGCCGGTCAGACTTGGGGTAAGGCGTGCCGTCCCGGTGCGAGAACACACCCGAGCGGAAGGTCATGTCGATGTCCGGATATTCGCCCTGATCACCGCCCGGCTTGCGGGTGCCGACCTCCAGCAGGACGGCATCGTGATCGCTGCGGTTTTCCAGCTTGTGGCCGTTTCTGACCCCCGCCTTGAACCCGGCGCAGTCGCCGGCGCGCAGGATGGTTTCTCCCTCATCCTCGACCAGAACGACCTCGCCCGACAGCACCCAGACGAACTCGTCCTCGCCCGCGTGCCAGTGGCGTTGGCTGGACCAGGCGCCGGGCGGCAGGGTCATATGGTTCACGCCGAACTGGTCCAGCCCCACGGCATCGCCCAGCTTCAGCTTCCGGCGCGCCTTGCACGGCCCGGCGTGGTCCTCGGGATAGGTGGTGCCGTCGGCCCGCGGCGCGGTGTTCAGATCGATACGGGGCATGGGGTCTTCTCGCAGGTCCTGACACCTCCTAAAGCATGGAGCCATGCACGCACCAGCCCGCCTGATCGATCCCGTTGCCCTGACCCGCGACCTGATCCGCAGCCCGTCAGTCACGCCCGTCGATGCCGGGGCGATGGCGACGCTGAAGGGGGCGCTGGAGGGGCTGGGCTTTACCTGTCGCGACCTGCCGTTCGAGGGCACGCCCAACCTCTATGCCCGACTGGGGACCGAGGGGCCGAACCTCTGTTTCGCCGGCCACACCGATGTGGTGCCGACCGGCACGGTCGCCGCCTGGTCGCACGATCCCTTCGCCGCCGAGGTCCGGGACGGTGTGCTGTACGGGCGGGGCGCGGTCGATATGAAGGGCGGCATCGCCGCCTGGGTCGCCGCCGTCTCGCGGGTGCTGGCCGAGGGCGGCGTGCCCGGCTCGCTGTCCTTCCTGATCACCGGCGATGAGGAAGGCCCGGCCCTGCACGGCACGAAGCGGGTCGTTGAGCAACTGATGGCCGAAGGCGAGCGGATCGACGCCTGCGTGGTGGGCGAGCCCTCCTCGTCGCAGCGCCTCGGCGACATGATCAAGGTCGGCCGGCGCGGCTCGCTGAACAGCTGGATCACCGTCCGGGGGCGTCAGGGTCACGTCGCCTATCCCGACCGCGCCGCCAATCCGGTGCCGGTGCTGGTGCGCTTGCTGAACCGTCTGGCCGAGGCCCATCTGGACGATGGCTATCCCGAGTTTCCGCCCTCGAACCTCGAGATCACCACGGTCGACGTGGGCAACCCGGCCTCCAACGTCATCCCGGCCGAGGCGACGGCGCGGCTGAACATCCGCTTCAATCCGACCCACACGGGCGACGCCCTGTCAAAATGGCTGGACGACCAGGCCGCCGAGGTCGCCACCGAGACCGGTCTGGCCATCACGCTGGAGCATCTGTGCTCGGGCGATGCCTTCCTGACCGACCGGGGTCCGCTGGTCGAGGCGGTCGAGGCCGCCGTAGAGGGTGTCGAGGGTCTCCGGCCCGAAAGCTCGACCACCGGCGGCACCTCTGACGCCCGTTTCATCCGCGCCCTGTGCCCGGTGCTGGAGCTGGGTCTGGTCGGCCAGACCATGCACCAGATCGACGAGCAGGTCCCGGTCGCCCAGCTGGAGTCCCTGACCGAGATCTACGCCGCCGTGATCCGCACCTGGTTCGCCCGAACCGCCTGAAATCCCTACTGTTCGAGGAACCGCAGGGCGGTGAAGACGTGGGCCTTCACCCCCACGATCAGGACATCCTCATTGACGTCGAACATCGGCGAGTGATTGGGCGCTGACGTGGCCGGATCGACTCCCTCGGCGCTGGCCCCCAGATGCCAGAAAACCCCGCGAATTTCCGCCTGGTAATAGCTGAAGTCCTCCGCCACCGTAGTCGGCGGAACAGCCGGATTGACCCGTCCCTCGCCCGCCGCCTCTTCCAGAACCGGGGCCAGCCAGGCCGATAGGGCCGGGTCGTTATAGACCAGTGCCGCATTCTGCTTGACCGAGAATTCCGCTGTCGCCCCATAGGCTTCCGCCACATGGCCGATGGCCACCTCGGCCCGCGCCACCAGATCGTCGCGCTGGGCGATGTCGAAGGTCCGCAGCGTCCCGCTCAGCCGCGCCTCGTCCGGAATGATGTTGTAGCGCACCCCCGCCTCGATCGTGGCGATGGTGAAGACGGTCGGGGTCGCCGTCGGATCGACCGTGCGGGCCGTCAGCGTATTGACCGTCTGCACCACCTGGGCGGCGACCGCGATCACATCAATGCCCTTCCACGGCCAGGCGCCGTGCGTCTGGCGGCCCCTCAGGACGATGTCGACCCGGTCCGAGGCGGCCATGAAACCTTCCGGCCGATAGGTGATGGTGCCCGGCAGGCCCGGCACGACGTGCAGACCAAAGATCGCCTCGGGCCGGGGATCGTCCAGCACCCCCTCGGCGATCATCAGCGCCGCGCCGCCCATCGGCTCACCCGGAGGGGCCCCTTCCTCGGCGGGCTGGAAGATGAAGACGATGGTCCCGGAAATCTGGTCGCGCATGCCGGCCAGCACCTCGGCGGCGCCCATCAGCATGGCGATATGGGCGTCGTGGCCACAGGCATGGGCCACGGGCACGGTGCGGCCCTGATAGGTGCCGGTCGCGGTCGAGGCGAACGGCAGACCCGTCGCCTCCTCGACCGGCAGGGCATCCATATCGGCCCGCAGCGCCACGGTCCGGCCCGGCCGCCCGCCGCGCAGGATGGCCACCACCCCGGTCTTGCCGACCCCGACCCGGACCTCCAGCCCCAGACCGCGCAGGTGGTCGGCGATCACTCCGGCGGTGCGATGCTCGGCAAAGCCCAGCTCGGGGTTCTGGTGAAAGTCCCGCCGCCACAGGACGACGTCCGGCATGACGGCCTCGACCGCCGCCTCGACCTGTGCGGACTCGATGGACTGGGCGCTCGCGGGCGCCGCCCCGGCCAGCGCCAGCGATGTCGTGAGCCCCATCAGGACTGTCACGCGTTTGAAGTATCCGATCATCACAAAAGCCTCCCCTGCCTGCCGGGCATGCTGTGCCCCCCTCATGCTGTGCCGCCCTCATGCTGTGCCCTTGTGCCGCCTTGCACAAGCGCAGGCCCCGCCCAATCTGGAACCCCATGGCCATCAAGACCGCGAAAACCGAATGGCAGGACGTGGTTCTGGTCTGTCGCAAATGCTCGAAGAAGCTGAAACGCAAGGGCTTTGGCCCCGATCAGGACCGCAGCCTGGCCAAGGCGCTGAAGCGCTGGCTCAAGCCCGGCAAGGGGCTGAAGGCGACCGTCGCCGTGGTCGAGACCGGCTGTTTTGACCTCTGCCCCAGGGGCGCCGTGGTGGCCACCAATGCCCGCTCGCCGGAAAAGCTGCTGGTCATCCAGCCCGGCACCGACCTGACAGAGATCCGTGACAGTCTGGGCCTGCGCGATGGTCGCCGCCGGAAACCCGACGCCACACGAATTGATCCGACGACCGCATCCTGACACTGGCCAGCGGGCCGCCCCCGGGCCTATCGAGGGGGCGTGAACCTCAAGAGCCCCACCTTCATGCTCCTGTTCGCGGTCAGTCTGATCGCGGCGGCGGGCAATATGGCGCTGCAGTCGGTGTTGCCGGCGCTGGGCCGGGCATTTGAGCTGTCCGACACGCTTGTGGCCGGGGCCTTTGCCATCTCGGCCCTGATGTGGACCCTGACCTCGCCGGTCTGGGCGCGGCTGTCGGACCGGCTGGGGCGCAAGCGCGTCATCCTGATCGGTCTTGGCGGCTTCATCCTGTCGATGAGCGGCTTTGGTCTGGCCGCGACGGCGGGGCTGGAGGGCTGGCTTATGGCGGTCGTCGCCTTCTCCCTGATGGTCGTGGCGCGCACCGTCTATGGCCTGTTCGGCTCGGCCGCGCCCATCGCCTCCCAGGCCTATGTCGCCGACCGCACGACCCCGGCCGAACGGACCCAGGCGATGAGCTGGCTGGCCTCGGCGCAGGGGCTGGGGACCGTCGTCGGCCCGGCGCTGGCGCCCTTCTTCGTCCTGCCGCTCGTCGGGCTGGCGGGGCCCATGTATGCCTTTGCCGCCATGGGCGCGGTCGTGCTGTGGGCCGTGTGGCGCTACCTGCCCAGCGGCGATGTGGTGCGCCAGCCGACCGACCGCCTGCGCGATCCCGGTCGCGGGCTGTGGCGGGATCCGCGCATCAAGGACTATCTGATGTACGGCCTCGCCCTGATGGCGGTGCAGGCGATCAACATCTCGGTCCTCGGCTTTCACGTCATTGATGAACTGGCCGTCGAGGGACTGGCCCCGTCGCAGGCCCAGCCCTTCATCGGCGTGGCCATGCTGGCCGGGGCCGCCGCCACCCTTATGGTCCAGTGGGGCCTGATCCCCATGCTGAAGATGCAACCCCGCGATCTGATGCGCTGGGGGGCCGGGCTGGCGCTGGTCGGCAATGCCATGAGCATCGCCTCGCCCGGATTCTTCGGGGTGGTCGTCGGCTATGCCGTGGTATCGATGGGGGTCGGCTTTGCCCGTCCGGGCTTTACCGCCGGGTCGTCGCTGTCGGTCGGCCCGCATGAGCAGGGCGCAGTCGCGGGCCTGATGATGTCGCTGGCCGGGATCAGCTTTCTGGCGCCGCCCATCATCGGCGTCGGCCTGTATGAGCTGATGGAGCCCGCGCCCTTCGTCTTCAATGTGATCCTTGGCCTTCTGGCCCTGATCGGCTGTTTCCTCAGCCCTGTGCTGCGCGTCGGGCCGGAAGACCTGCCCGACCGCGACGAGACGCCCGGCCCCGACACCGCCCCCGCCTCCCAGCCCGGACCGGAAGGCAATCGCTAGACGGTAGTCAGAAGCAGCATCTCGTGGCACATCCCCGGCCATGGACACACGCATCGAAAAACGAGTGGGAATCCAGGCCACCCCTGACCGCCTGTGGGACGTGCTGGTCGACTTCCCGGGCTGGAGCGGCTGGAACCCCTATGAGACCGACGTCGAGGGGCAGCTGGCCTTTGGCGCCCCGATCACCATGACCGAGACCTGGCCCGGAATGGCCGCCCGCGCGGTCGACGGCCGCATCAATGAGTGGCAGCCGCTGGCCCAGCTGGTCTGGGTGGAAAAGCGCGGCTGGCTGTTCTCGACCGTGCGCTATTTCGAGATCGAGGAGCTGGACAAGGAGTCCTGCATCCTGGCCACGGGCATGATGTTCCAGGGCCTGCGCGCCGAACTGTTCATGGACAGGCACCGGGGCGTGATCCGCGAGGCGCTGGGCGACATCTGTGACAGGCTGAAAGTCGTCGCCGAGGGCTGAGGTATCGGCGTCAGCCGCCCTTGGCCATCGTGTCCTGGATGTTGATGATCGCCGGGGTCAGGATGACGATGAACAGCACCGGCAGGAAGAACAGGATCATCGGCACCGTCAGCTTGGCCGGCAGGGCTGCGGCCTTCTTTTCGGCGGCGGACAGGCGCAGGTCGCGGTTCTCCTTGGCCATGGTGCGCAGCGCGGTGCCCAGCGGCGTGCCATAGGTCTCGGCCTGGGTCATGGCCGTGGCCACCGAGCGGATGCCGGGGTGGTTGGTGCGTTTGGCCAGCCCCTCATAGGCCAGCCGCCGGTCGGGCAGGTAGCTGAGCTCGGCCGACAGCAGGGTCAGTTCCTCGGCCAGATCGATGGAGGAGGCGCCGATTTCGCCGCTGACCTTTTGCACCGCCGCCTCGATCGACATGCCCGCCTCGACGCAGATCAGCAGCAGGTCCAGCGCATCGGGAAAGGCCTGCATGATCGAGGTGCGGCGCTTGGAGATGCGGTTCGAGAGATAGAGGTTGGGCGCGTAGAAGCCGACCACCGCCGCCGCCATCACCGCCGTGATCCGGGTCATGAACGGCAGGCCGAAGTCGTTGAACACGAACAGGTAGAAGGTCACCACCGCCATGAAGATGAACGGCATCGAGAAGCGGAAAAAGTAGAAGGTCGTGAGCGGCCGCGGCCCGCGATAGCCCGCCTGGGTCATCTTTTCGGCGACCTTGGGATCCTCGAGCAGCTTGGTCAGGTTCAGCTGGTCGACGACCCGCTTCTTGAACCCTTCGTCGGCCTGCCTGAGGCTGCCGCCCTGTGTAGCCATGGCCTGACGCGAGCGGCGCTTCAGCTCCTCGCGGCGGGCGGCGACGGCCTTCATCCGCTTGTCCAGCCCGACCCCGCCGCCCATCGACGACAGCAGGGTGAAGACGGTGGCAAACACGGCCACCGCGACGCCCAGGCTGAGCAGGTTCTGCGGATTGGTCAGGAACTGGATCATGCCAGCATGTCCATTGAAGCGGGGGCCATCAGAATTTGAACGCGATCATCTTCTTCATGACGAAGATGCCCAGCGACATCATCGCCACGGCAATCAGCAGCATGAACTGGCCGCGCGGGTCGGTGAACAGGATCATCATGTAGGCGGGGGTCGTCAGCGTCACGAGGATCATCACGGCCGGCGGCAGCGAGCCGATGATCCCGGCGGAGGCCGTGGCCTCGGACGACAGGGCCTTGATCTTCTCGCCCATCATCCGTCGGGCGCGCAGCACCGTCGACAGATTGGTCAGGGCCTCGGCCAGATTGCCGCCGGTCTTCTGCTGGATGGCCATGACGATCGAGAAGAATTTCAGCTCGGGCGTGGGCATGCGCTCGTACATCTTGTTGAGCGCCTCCGACAGCGTCAGGCCGACGCCCAGCCCCTCGACCAGCTTCTGGAATTCGGGCCCGAGCGGCGACGGGCTCTCGCGACCGATGATCTTGAAGCAGTCGTGGACCGGCAGGCCCGACTTGATGCCGCGCACGATGACATCAACGGCATCGGCGAACTGGCTGGAGAATTTCTTCATCCGCCCCTTGGCCAGGAAGGACAGCACCCAGCGCGGCAGGCCGAGGCCAAAGATCAGCGCCAGACCCAGGCCCAGCAGGATGTTCAGACCGAACATCAGCGCCACCAGCAGGGCAGTGACGCCCAGCCCGCCGCTGATGATCCAGAAGGTCTGCACCTTCAAGCTCAGCCCCGCATGGCGAATGCGTGCCTTCAGCGACATCCGGGCCTTGCGATCGGCGCGATCCGCCTCCTGCAGCTGATCGACGATCTGCTTGCGGCGCGCCTCGGGGGTGTTGGCGGCGGCGGTCTTCTTCAGGCGGCCGTTGTCGACCTTTGGACCACCAAAGGTCTGGGCGCGCTTGACGGCCTGGGTGCTGGAATCGTCGCCGCCGACCAGCACCCAGCCGACCGAGCCGATGGTGATGAAGGCGAGAACTGCGGCAAGGAGGGCCAGCATCGGCGCTACTCCGCCGCGTCGAGGGCTTCGGCCAGCTCGCGCTCGAGGCCATAGTAGCGCGCGCGGTCCCAGAAGCGCGGGCGGGCGATGCCGGTCGAGCGGTGACGGCCGATGATCTTGCCGTTTTCGTCCTCGCCCGTGATCTCATAGACGAACAGGTCCTGGGTGACGATGACGTCGCCCTCCAGCCCGACCACTTCGGTGATGTGGGTGATGCGGCGTGAGCCGTCGCGCAGGCGGGCGGCCTGGATGATGACATCGACCGAGCCGACGATCATCTCGCGGATGGTCTTAGACGGCAGGCCATAGCCGCCCATGGTGATCATGGACTCCATCCGGCTGATGGCTTCGCGCGGGCTGTTGGCGTGCAGCGTGCCCATCGAGCCGTCGTGGCCGGTGTTCATGGCCTGCAGCAGGTCGAACGCTTCCGGGCCGCGGACCTCACCGACGATGATCCGCTCGGGGCGCATCCGCAGACAGTTCTTGACCAGATCGCGCATGGTGATCTGGCCCTGCCCCTCGAGGTTGGGCGGCCGGGTTTCGAGGCGCACGACGTGCGGCTGTTGCAGCTGCAGCTCGGCCGCGTCCTCGCAGGTGATGACCCGCTCGGTCGGGTCGATGAAGGCCGTCAGGGTGTTCAGCAAGGTGGTCTTGCCCGAACCCGTACCGCCCGAGATGACCAGATTACAGCGCGAGGCGCTGATGACGCCCAGGACGCGGGCGCCCTCGGGACTGATGGAGGCATACTCCACCAGATTCTTCATCGTCAGCTTGTCTTTCTTGAACTTCCGGATCGTCAGGGTCGCGCCGTCGATGGCCAGCGGCGGGGCGATGACGTTGACCCGCGAGCCGTCGGGCAGGCGGGCGTCGCAGATCGGGGAACTTTCATCCACGCGACGGCCGACCTGCGACACGATCCGCTGGCAGATGTTCATCAGCTGGGTGTTGTCGCGGAAGCGGACGTTGGTCAGCTGGACCTTGCCGCCGACCTCGATGAACACCCGGCCGGCCCCATTGACCATGATATCGGCGATGTCGTCGCGCGCCAGCAGCGGCTCCAGCGGGCCATAGCCGAGGACATCATTGACGATGTCCTGGACCAGATGCTCCTGCTCGGCCACCGACATGGAGACGTTCTTGATCGCCACCAGTTCGGCGACGATGTCGCGGATTTCCTCGGACGCCGCCTTCTGGTCCAGCTGGGCCAGCTGCGACAGGTCGATGGTGTTCATCAACGCGTTGAAGATGGTCGTCTTGGTCGCGTGATAATAGTCGGACTGCTCCCGGACGATCTCGGTGACCGTCTGGACCTTCTTCATCTGCTCGAAGGCGGGGGTGGCACGCGGGCCGGGCCCCTTGCCGCGCGCGGGATCAGGGGTCGGCGAGGCCTTGGCCTCGGGCCGCGGGCGAGCCGCCAGTGCGTCCAGCCGGTCCGCATGTTCGGATGGCGCACGCGCCCTGGGGGCCTCGGCGGTCTGGATCCCGGGCGCCGCTTCGGCTTCGTCAAAGCCAAAGGCAAAGGCCTCGGTCTGGATGCCGGGTTTGGGCTCGCGCGCCTCAGCTGCGGCCGGCGCGGCGGGGGCCGGGCGCGGGGCCGCCCCTCCCGGGGCCATCGTCTGTGTGCGCTTGCCAAACACCGGAGCCGTCAGCCTTTCCTGAACAGGCTGCCGAACATCGACTTGCCCTTGGCCTTGGGTCCGGCGACGGCCGGCAGCTCACGGCAGGAGACGATCTGGGCCAGGGTCTGGAAGGCGGCGGCCGACTTTGACTTGTCGTTCAGGTCCAGCACCATCTGGCCGTTGTTGGCGGCCGTGCCGAACACCTTGGGCTCGAACGGAATGATCAGGCTGGGATGGACGCCCAACGCCGCGCCGAAGTCCTTGGCCGGGATCTCGGGACGCCCGGGCACGCCGACCTGGTTCAGCACCAGACGCGGCGGCGCATCATTGGGCCGGCCCTGACGGACCAGATCGATCATGTTCTTGGCGTTGCGCAGCGACGCCAGATCCGGCGTGGCCACGACCACCACCTCATCGGCCGAGATCAGGCTGCGGCGCATCCAGCCGCTCCAGATGTGCGGCAGGTCCAGCACGACGAAGGGCGCCGTCGCCCGGATGCGGCTGGTGACCTCCTCGAACGCCTCGATCGAGATGTCCCAGTCGGCTTCCAGCGTCGCCGGGGCCGCGAACAGGCTCAGCTTGTCGGTACAGCGGACCATCATCCGGTCCAGCAGGGTGGCGTCCAGACGATCCGGCTGGCTCAGCGCATCGGCCACGCCGTTCAGGGGGTCCTGGTTGAAATCGAGCCCGGCGGTGCCAAACGGCAGATCATAGTCGACGATCACCGTATTGGCGCCGATCCGCTCGCTCATCGCATAGGCGGTGTTGTGGGCGATCGAGCTGGAGCCGGTGCCGCCGCGCGCGCCGACAAAGGCGATCGAGCGACCGACGAACGGCTGGGCCGGGTCCGAGAACAGTCCGCCGATGGCCGCGATCAACTGCAGCGGCTGCAGCGGCGCGACCAGATATTCGCTGACCCCGCGCCGCATCAGCTCGCGGAACAGCAGGATGTCGTTGGTGGCCCCGATCACCACCACCTTGGTGCCGGAATCGCAGACCTCGGCCAGGCTGTCGATCTCGGACAGCAGGGTGTGCGGGTCCTTGAGGCACTCGACGATGATCAGCGGCGGCGTCGGCTCATGGGCATAGGTTTCGATGGCCGCCGGGATCCCGCCCACGCGGATGTGGGTGGTGGCGCGCGCCATGCGCCGGTCCTTGCCGGCCCGATCCGCCGCCGCCAGCGTGTCCTGACGCTCGGCGAAGACGTGGATGGCAATGCGCGGGATCGACACGCCGGAGGTGTCCTGCTGGCCATAGCCGGGGCTGGAGGCGACCTCGGGCAGGCCGGAGTCGATGGGCGCCAGCGCCGCCGACGCCCCGGCCACCAGCTCGCCGACGGGGTTGAAGGGCTCGCCCTGACCGTAGGGGGCGACAGGTGCGGCCGCCGCCGGAAAGGCTGCCGGCGCGCTGCCGATCGGCGCGGTGAACTGCAGCGGCTCATGCACAGGCGCGGGGGCCGGCGCAGGCGCAGGCGTCTCCGGCCGGGCATAGCTCATGTCCAGGTCGAAGGACTCGTCCACGTCCGCGTCATAGGCGTCTTCAGGTCTGGGAAAGGCTGAGGCGTTCATCGGGCCCTATTCCACCGCCCGCGCAATGCGGCCGCTGACCAGTTCATCCTGGGGTGCCGACGTCGGCTGACCGGCGCGGTAGTTCTGGAACACCACGGCGGCCCGACCCGAGTCCGCAGGCGTCATGGCGCGCGGGCGCACGATGTCGCGCGGATCGTCGATCTGGGCCGCCATATTGGCCGTCACCGCACAGCCGAGGCCGGGCGACGGGGCATTGCTGAATCGGGGGCGCCCGGCGCCGTTGACGGCGGCACAGTTCGGGATCACCGCCTGGACAGTATCGAAGCCGACCAGCACGGGCGCGCGCGGATCGGGAGCGGCATAGCCTTCGACCCGGATACGCTCTTCGGGCACGCCGCGCGCGGTCAGGGCCGATTTGACCGACCAGGCCAAATCGGCGGCCGCGGCATCACCACCGCCCGGAGCCTGGATCAGCACCCCTCCGGTCCCGGAGGCCCAGTAACGCTGGACCAGGGCGTCGATGGCCGCGCTCTGGTTCGCGGACATCCCCCGGTCGTGGACCGCGAGCGCGATCCGGTCGAGGCCCGGCTCGACCTGCATGTAGTATTGCGAGATCGGCGTCAGCGGCGTCATCCCGGCGCCGCCGCCACAGGCCGACAGGACCAGGGCGGCCGCCGCGACGGTCAGGCCAGCAAGGGTGCGAGGGGTGCGGGGGGTCATGTCCGGCCTCATTCGATCACATAGCCGACCGGGCCGACCCAGCGGGCCGGTGCGGCGTCGCCGGTCTGGCGGGCCGGGCCATAGGTCTGGGTCAACTGGCCGAACAGCAGGGTCGAGGCGTCGCCCGCGATGGTCAGACCGTCGGCCGGGGTCTGAAGCTGGTTCGGGCTGGTCGGCGAAACGATATAGGCCTCGAGAATGATCACCAGCTCGGTCTCGTTCGACAGATAGTCGCGCGAGCGGAACAGGCCTCCGGCCACCGGGATATCCCCCAGCAGCGGCAGCTGGTCGATGTTCTGGCGCGTGTCCTCGCGCAACAGGCCCGCGATCATCAGCGAGCCGCCGGACGGCAGTTCCACGGTCGAGGAGGCGCGGCGCACATTCAGCGCCGGGATGACCAGGGCGTTGTCGGCGGTGCCACCGAGCGTAAAGGCACCCGAGGTGCTGAGTTCCGACACCTCGGTCGACAGCTGCAGCGAGATCCGCCCGCCCGACAGCACGATCGGACGGAAGGCCAGACGCACCCCATAGGGTTTGAATTCGATCAGGATATTACCGCGATCATCGCGACCCACGGGCACGGGAAACTCACCGCCGGCCAGGAATTCGGCATTCTCGCCGGACACCGAAGTGGCATTGGGTTCGGCCAGAACCCGCACCAGCCCGGCGCGCTCAAAGGCGCGCAGCGTGCCGGTCAGGCCCTCGCCGTCGTTGTTGGCGTCGGTGTAGCGCAGGCTGCCGCCGCCCAGCTGGCTGCCGGCCACGGCAAAGGTGGCCGAATTGGTCAGCTGCAGGCCGTCACCGACCGTATCCAGAATCGTGGTGACGTCGAAGCCCAGCTGTTTCACGGCCGAGCGCTGCACCTCGATCACCCGGGCGCGAACCATCACCTGATCCGAGCCGGTGATGGTCATCATATTGATGATCTTCTCCGGGGCATCGACGAAGGCGCCGGCGATCTGGGTGACGCGGTCGGCCTCACCGGGGCTGGACACCGTCCCGGTCAGCAGGATCCGGTCATTGACCGCCTCGGCCCGCACATCGGTGCCGGGCAGGATGCGGCTCAGCGTGTCCTGAAGCGCGCTGACCCCGGCATCGACGCGGATCCGCAGCGTCAGGATCGAGCGACCGGCAGAGTCCAGGAACACGGCATCGGTCTCGCCCGGCGCCAGACCGATGATGGTGATGCGACGCGGGGTATGCAGAACGGCTTCGGCGACCGTCGGATTGGAGACGATCACATCGCGGGCGTCATTCGGCAGATCGACCGCCATCGACGTGCCGCGCGGCAGGCTGACCAGACGCGTGCCGGTGCCCATGGTCACCACTTCGCGGCTCTGGGCCTGGACCGGCAGGGCCGTGAACGGCATCCCGAGCAACAGGGTGGCCGCAGCCGCAAGGGCTGTGCCTCCGCGTCGGAACAGGCGGGACATCGGGCTCATGGGACCACCACCACTTCGGTTTCGCCGCCGCGATAGACGCGCACCGTGCCGCCCTGGGCACTCGGCCCCGGTCCGACCCGACCCGAGGGGCCACCGGTATCGGCATAGGATCGCAGCACCAGGCTGAGTTCACCTTCGGACTTGGCCAGCGCCAAGGCCTCGGCATCGCCCGGCCGGACCTCGAGCGTGGCGGTCGCCCCGACCACGGCCTGTTCGGAGTCCGAGACGCGGGTCGACTGGTCGATGGCCAGCACCTTGACGTTCTGCAGGACGGTCGAGGAGGCAAAGCGCGGCCGGTCGCCTTCCTGGGCGCCCATGTTGGACAGGGTGGTCTCGCGCGTCAGCAGCACATCGACGCGGTCGCCGGGCAGGATGAAGCCACCGGCGGCGGTCTCGACCGTCACGCGGATGGCCATGGCCCGCATGCCGGGCTCCAGATAGGCGGCCATATAACCGCTGTCCCCGGCGGGCACGACCTTGCGCGCCACGATCGGTTCTCCGGCCAGAATGGTCTCGCGCACCACGGCGCCGACGAAATCGGATTTGGAGGCCTGGGTGACGGCCTCGGTGGCGGCGCGGGTCACGCGGGCGACCGCGCCGTCCGGCTTTTGCGCCACGGCTTCCGTCTGGCCCCTGGCGGGGATCGGCACCGTGCCGTCAGTGACGAAGGTGGCGTCGACCGCGCTGACGGCCCAGTCCTTCCAGACCATGTCAGCGGCGGTCAGACGGCTGCCCGCCTCGAGGTCCTTGGCGGCGACGAGCACCTTGGCCATCGGCTCGGTCGGCTGGGCGGGAGATTCAGCGGCGGCGGGCGTGGTCGGCTGGCCCGAGGACGAGCCCATCGTGCGCACCACCAGTGCCAGGCCGATGGCAGAGATGGCCGCAACGCAGATCACGACGATACGGGCGGGCTTCATCCAGGGTCTCCGACGGCAAGCGGTCGACCCGAATCATGCCTCGGGCAACCTGACCGTTAACGACCATGAAGCCCGCGAGTTAACGCTCCCCTAAGCCCGGATTCACAAGTGCTTAGTGCGTCAAAATCCGGCGGCGAACCGCTCGACCAGGGTGCTGGCCGGATAGGCCAGAAGCGCGCCGACGGCGATGGCCACGCCGTAAGGGATGTCGCCCTTCGGCTCCATCAGCTGAGACACCCAGCCGGGGGCGCCGAACAGAAACGGGCGGGCGTGAAACCGGGCAAAGATCAGGGCGAGGCAGAAGAAGCCGCCGGCAACCCCCGTCCACAACAGGAAATAGCCCGACCCCGACACGCCCAGCCACAGACAGGAGGCTGCCATCAGCTTGGCATCGCCGCCGCCGATCCAGCGCAGGGCGAACATGCCGGCCCCGGCAAACAGGGCGACCAGCGCCACGCCGACGTGGGCGGCCACTGTCGACAGCGGCAAGCCGACCGCCAGGGCTGTCGGAAAGAAGGCCCCGATCAGGATCAGCGAGATCCAGTTGGGAATGGTCATCGACGTCAGGTCCTTGAGCCCGGCGATGATCACCAGGGCCGGCAGGGACGCCAGAAGCATCAGGGTCAGTGTGTCCATGACCGGAACCCTTGCATGGCACGCGTTAAAACGGGGTTTCTCCGCCCGCCTTGCCCGCGCCAACGACAAGGGGCCGGAGCGTCGCCGCTCCGGCCCCCATTCGGTTTTCAAGACGCGTCGGCGATTAGGCGCCGGCGGTGCCACCCATGCCGGTGACGACTTCGTTGAACTTGGTCTTGATGGTCG
>Ga0114898_1000766_pt1 | contig 22094 bp, 22 predicted proteins | sample Malvired_Geostar_FD_83496 | JGI IMG/M metagenome (GOLD analysis project Ga0114898, IMG submission 83496) | Marine viral communities from the Global Malaspina Expedition - Malaspina viral metaG DeepMed_Geostar | ecosystem: Environmental > Aquatic > Marine > Oceanic | place: Mediterranean Sea... | reverse complement strand
TTTCTGCCGCCGGCCTGCGACCTCGTCAATGCCAGCTTCTCCCTGCCGCTGTGCGTTCCTGCGGATTTCCCCGCCCTTTGGGCGCGGCTGACTGCGGCAATTCGACCCGGCGGCCGTTTCGCCGGCCAGCTTTATGGCCCGCAGGATGACTGGGCCGGGCGCGGCATCACCATCCATGACCGGGCTGCCATCGACAGCCTATGTGCCGGATTCAGCGTCGAAAAGCTGGACGAGACCATCGAGGACGGCGTCACGGCCCTGGGCAAACCCAAGCGCTGGCACATTTTTCATCTGGTGCTGGCGAAACAACCTGCTTGCACTTTTAATTAAAAATTTATCATTCTTTGTTTAGCTGCCTCCCCTGCCATCGAAGCGTGGCTTTCGAAATCTGTTACAGAATGTGGTGTCGGTTTGTCGGAGAAGATTGATTTCAGCCAGATTCGGTTTCTGATCGTGGACCCGAATCCGCTCTCCACGGAACTGCTATACGACATCTTGCGGATGCTGGGTGCCATCGCCATCCGCAAGGTCGCCGACAGCAACAAGGCGCTGGCGGTCATCAAGGCCGGCGAGGTGGATGTGATGATCACCGAATGGATCGTCGAGCCGCTGTCCGGCATTGAGCTGATCGACACGGTGCGCAACACCATGCATTCGCCGAACCGGATGCTGCCGATCATCATGCTGACGGCGAATTCCGAGCCGGAATATGTGGTGGAGGCGCGCGACCGTGGCGTCACCGAATTCCTGGCCAAGCCTTTCACCGTGGATTCGCTCTACCGCCGGCTGGTGTCGGTGATCGCGCGGCCACGCCCCTTCGTGAATGCGGAGCAATATTTCGGGCCGGACCGGCGCCGCCGACAAGTGCCGCATGGCGGCCGCAACCGGCGCGCCGACTAGCACACAGACTTGCAGACCCAATCAGCAGACTAAGGTCGAACGAACATGGCGAAGGCCCAGATCATTCCGCCCTCGATGGATCTCCGCCGCCGCGCGGTGAACAGCAAGAAGGGCTTTTCGATCAATCCACAGCCCGAAGAGCTGAAGAAGATCGAGAAGGCCGTCCATCAGTCGGGCGACAAATTCATCGCCAGTGTCGCCGCCGCGCTGCGGTCGCTGCGGTCGGCACTCGCCGACGCCGAAAAGGACCCGGCGCGCTGGGACCCCCTGATGGTCGATATCCGCCGGCATGCCTTTGACATCAAGGGGCTCGGCGGCACCTTCGATTATCCGCTGCTGACCGAAATCGCCCGCTCGCTGCACGCCGTCGCCGGACGGATCGGCGACGCCAACCCGAAGCAGATGGCGATCATCCGCTGCCATATCGACGCGCTCTATGTCGTGCTGGCCCAACGTATCCAAGGCAGCGGCGGCAAGATCGAGCAGGAGTTGCTGGAGGCGTTCCGCCTGGCCATCGCGAAAAACTGGTAACCGACGGGAATCCGGGTCATTGGAGGAAGCGCTTGCGCGGGCAGCGATTCAAATCGAGAATGGCCGAAGAAAATGGCACGGCAGGCGTGGCCGGGATTACTTGCCTTGTGGCACGCCTTTTACGGCATGTCCCCGAAGGACATGTCCCTTGCGGGACACATCCTTCGGCGGCAGCGCAGGAGATAGGATGACACCCGAGAACAGCCAGGCCAACAGCGGCAACAGCCAGGCCAAAAACAGCCAGGACCGCCAGGCCCTGGGCATACTGGCCGAGACGGTCAGCGTGACACTGGGCATGTCCAATATCGTCACCCGCGAGGTGCGCCGCGCCTATGAGAGCGGCCGCACCGTCGATCTGTTCACCGCCAAGGCCGCCTTCAACGCGCTGCCCGGCTGGCAGCGCCAGCAGATCGGCGACGCCGTCGAAGAACGCGCCTGGCAGTTCGTGCGCATTGCCCGCGCCAGCCAGCGCGACTGGCGCGACCTCGCCGACCGCGAGAAGACCATTATTTTCCCGCGCCTGCCGAACGGCATCCGGCCCAGGGATGCGGCCGCCACGGCAAGCAGCCGTCCGGCCGCGCCCCGCGCCGCCAACCCGGCAGCGCCCCAGGGAAGCGGGGCGCAGGGAAATGGCCAGTACGGCAGCAGCCAACCCACCTCCTTCAAGTCGGTCGGGCCGCAGACGCCGCTGAAACCCGCGTCGAAAAATCCCGTCCCAGGCCTGCCGCCCCGCCGACCTAGCTGAAACCGGGCCAAGCTGAAACCGGATCAGCCTTAACTCGGCCATGAATCGAAACTGAACTCGGCTGCTGAACGGCGCCTCGCTGGCCGGTTAATAACACGCGCACATATCGCTTTAATAATTCAGCCGGTGGCGTGGAAATTATCCGCCTCGTATCAACAGTCCGTATTCTCCGGGGCTGTCTTTTGTTGCCGATATCCGCGCCCAGGGGAATTTCACTTAGTACAGCGGCACTGACCTTTTGAAGCTTTCCCAGTGACTTTTTGTTTTTAAGTGCTTATTCTGACAGTACATTAACCTGCAGAGTGGGTTGGCTAAAATGGCCTCGCCCTTGTGGGCGATCGGTGCATGTGCAGGCCGATCCGAAGCTTCCGTTGCAGGGCAGGCGCGTAGACCCGTCGTCAGATTCGTCATAATAGGCTTTATATTTGGTTGATTCGGCATCATCTTTGTTGCATGAGGGGTGCCGAAGAAGGGAATCAGAGTATGCGCATCCAGAGCCAGCCGTCCGACCCCAAGATCGTTCAGTACTTCGCGAAGGAGTTCGCGCGGTTCCTGAATCGCGTCCACGGCGCCGGCAACGATATGCTGGGCTCTTTCCTCGTGGAGCAGGAGTGGGACCGCTACGCCGAGGATGCGAACGATCTGGTGAAGTCGCTGGAGATTGCCGGCTTCATGGTGACCCCGCGCGAGCTGACCGACCAGATGATCGCCCAGGCCGACCAGCAGCCCGGCGCGAACAAGCTGATGGGGCAGCGCGGCGCCGCCCTGTACATCAATGCCGTCCTGGGCGCGATGGCCAATGCCTGGATTCAGAGCCGCGACACGGATCTGCTGGTGAACATCATCTCGATGGCGCTGGCCCGGGCCTCCGCCCCCACCGGGCGCAAGGACATGGTCGATTCCTCCTACCGGCGCTTCGCCAAGACGGCGATCGAAATCATCGCCGACCTGGAGCGGACCGGCTATCATATCATGCCGGACGAGGCCACGCCCTTCATGGTGTCGGCAGGTGTCGCCGAGACTGCCGAGCGCACCAGCGGCAGCAACCGGACGATCGGCGCCGACCCGGAATATGTAAAGAAGCTCTATCACAATGTCGTGAATGCACGGCCCGACGACTGCCGGCCGCGCGCTAAGTAATCATTGCCTTAAAACCTGACCGGCACATCCCGGCCAGGTAATCGCAAATCCCTCAGCTTTTCGGCTTGTAGGCTGACGCCAGGAACTGCACGGCGCTGCGATGGCGCGTGCTGGCTTCCGAGGGCGCTGTCAGCGGATTGCGCGTGGAAGTCATGGCCGGTGCCCGCTTGCCGCTCAGCGCCTCGGCAACAGCCTCCAGCGCCGCCTTCTCGGTAACCGGCGGAGACCGGCGACGGCGGCTGGCGCGATAGCCATCATCCTTGCCGGCCGCGCGCTGCACCGCCAGAAGCGACAGGCTGGGCAGCATCGGCTTTACCAGCGCCTGCAGCAATTCCTGATCTTCCAGGGCCCAGCCATGCAACAGCCTGGCCGCCAGGCTGGCATTGCCGTCGGCTTCCTTCAGCGCTTCCTGCGCCTTTTTCTTCAGATGCTCCCGACTCATGCCCGTTCCGCCCCCTCGCATCCACGCGTCGTCAAACACTGCGCTTTAACAATAGCATGATTTCCCCGGCCAGGAATCGCCCTGGAGGGGAATCAGCCCGGATGGAATTGATGATTCCGGTGTTCCGGCGGATGCGGAAGGCTGGGTTAAAAGGCGCTAGACCGGCATATAGCGGGCGCGGGCGCCGCGCTCGATGGCGGCGGCGACCAGCCGGTCCACATGCAGCTTGTGGCGGAGCATCTCCAGCAGCCGCAACTCTTCCTGGCTTGCCTTGCCATCGCTGGCGGCAACGTCGCAGGCAACCGCATAGGCGGTCTCGCGCAGCTTTTCCGGCAGCGATTTGTGCACGAGGTCCAGCGCGGCATCGAGGCCATTGTCCTCCTGCAGCATGTCGGCGCAGCTGCTGGCGACGGACGGCAGATTATCCACCTCGAACTCCGTGAACACCGGCAGATGGGTGACGATGTCGCCGATGGTCTTGAATTCGGCGTCGGTCATGTCGCTGTCACTGGCGGACACCAGAACCATGACGTAGATCAGCGCGACCTGGGGAGAAATCATATCCGTCCTTTTTGCTTCAAGCATGCTGTGCCAACGGTTCTAGGGTGTAACATGGGATCGTGGCGCAAGCTAGGCAGCGCGGCGGCGAGAGGCAGACATGCGAGCAGGAATTCTCCTCCGTGTATGGGACCACCAGACGGGGCGAATCGCGCGGCTGGCCTCCGGCCTTGTGGATGCGCTGCTGCCGCCGCTCTGCCTGTCCTGCCGCGTGCCGGTGGACCGGCAAGGCACGCTGTGCGCCGAATGCTGGAAGCAGGTGGATTTCCTGGGCCCGCCGCACTGCGCCTGCTGCGGCCTGCCCTTCAGCTTCGAGATGCCGGAAGCCAGCCTGTGCGCCTCCTGCGTCGCCAGCCCGCCGCCCTACAGGCGGCTGCGCGCCGCGACACGCTACAGCGACATCAGCCGGCGCCTGATCCTGGGCTACAAGCATGGCGACCAGCTGCACATGACCCCGGCGCTGGCCGGCTGGCTGGACCGCGCCGGCGCGGAACTGCTGGATGATGCCGATCTGATCGTGCCGGTGCCGCTGCACCGCTGGCGGCTGCTCGGCCGGCGCTACAACCAGGCGGCCTTGCTGGCACTGGCGCTTGGCCAGAGGCGGGGCCTGGCGGTCGCCACCGATGCGCTGCTGCGCACCCGGCGCACCCGCAGCCAGGGCGGCTTGCGCCGCCGTCAGCGCCTGACCAATCTGGCCGGTGCGATCATTGTGCCGGAGGCACGGCGTGCCCTGGTGGCCGGGCGGCGCGTGCTGCTGATCGACGATGTGGTGACAACGGGGGCGACGGTGGAGGCCTGCAGCCGGGCGCTGCTGAAGGCCGGCGCGGCGCAGGTCGGGGTGCTGGCACTGGCCCGGGTCTTCACGGCTGAGAATTAGCGACCATCTATAGAAGAATAGGCTGCGCTGCGCCGCCGCCCGGCGTTATGCTGCCTTTCTGCCGCAACGAGGATTCCATGGCCAAGATTATCATTTACAGCACACTGATGTGCCCCTACTGCCACGCTGCCAAGCAGCTGCTTAAGCAGAAGGGGGCCGATTTCGAGGAAATCGACGTCACCTTCAACAGCGACAAGCGCTCGGAGATGCGCGAGAAGGCCGGCGGCCGCACCAGCGTGCCGCAGATCTTCATCGACGGCACCCATATCGGCGGCTGCGACGATCTGCACGATCTCGACCGCGCCGGCAAACTCGACCCGATGCTGCAGGGCGCCGCCTGACCCCCTATTAGGAGCCTGTCATGACCGCCAAGTTCAAGGTCGCGCTGATCCAGACCAATTCCGAGCGGGAATTCCAGCCGAACATCGACTTCGTGAACGCGCAGGCCCGCGCGGCGAAAAAGGATGGTGCGGAATTCATCCTGACCCCGGAAATCGCCGCCATGTTCGAGCCGAAGCGCGAGCAGTCGCTGGCGAAGGCGTGCCCTGAGGAAACCCATCCGGCGCTGGCTGCCTGGCGCGACCTGGCGCGGGAACTCGGCGTGTGGTTCCTGGCCGGCTCGCTGTCGGTGAAGCTCAGCGACACCATGCTCGCCAACCGCTCGATTCTGATCGACCCGAAGGGCGGCATCCAGGCGCGCTACGACAAGATCCACATGTTCGACGTGAATGTGAAGGACGGCCAGACCTACCGCGAATCGGCAACCTACCGGCCGGGCGAAAAGGCGGTGCTGACCGACCTGCCCTGGGGCCGGCTGGGCATGACGATCTGCTACGATCTGCGCTTTGCCTATCTGTACCGCGCGCTGGCCAAGGCCGGGGCGGATTTCATCACCATCCCCGCCGCCTTCACCAAGGTGACCGGCGAGGCGCACTGGCATGTGCTGCAGCGCGCCCGCGCCATCGAAACCGGCTGCTTCGTGTTCGCCCCCGCCCAGACCGGCGAACATGCCGAGGGCCGCAAGACTTTTGGCCATTCGCTGGTGATCGCCCCCTGGGGCGAGGTGCTGGCCGATGCCGGGACCGAACCGGGCTTCGTCACCGCCGAGATCGACACGGCGCTGATCGCCGAGGCGCGGCGCATGGTGCCGTCGCTGACCCATGACCGCGACTTCGCGGTGGACGCACCGGAACCGCTGCGCGCCGCCGGGGAATAAATCCCTACGGCCAGGGCTGCTCCACCACAGCCATTCCGGCACTCTTGAAATACTGCTCGAAATCGGTGAACGGGCCGGCAAGCTGGTGCACCAGCCGGGCCAGATCGTGCTGCCGGCGCGGGATGGCCTGGGGTGGTTCGCCCCACGCCACGGGCATCGGCAGGATGCAGCGCTGCCGGTCAACCTTCAGCAATGTCTCGGTATGGATGAGCTGCCCTTCATACAGGCAGTGCAGCAGGACCGTCCGGGCATTTTCCTCGGCATAGGGCATGCCCGGCGGCAGCGGGTAATGCGCCATTTCGACCAGCCCGAACAGCAGGGTCAGCCGGATGTCCGGCCGATAGCTGAAACCGACCATCGGCTCGTCGAGCACCTGCCGGATCAACTGGTCCTTGTCGTCCAGCATCGGCGTGAAACGGTGGCGTAATGTCGGGCGCGCGATCATCAGCCAGTCTTCCGGCTGGCTGGCGGCGGCGATCTCCATATAGCGTTCGAGGCGCATTTCCTGCTCCGCCATCAAATCTTCCGACGGCGCGCGCGTCAGGAGGCCAGGCTTTTCGTGGGGTCGATATGTGGCCATTCGGGCAGCTTCTCGCCGGTGGCCTGCTCCAGCGTCTGCCGGGCATTTTCGATGATCAGCCGCGCCTTGCCGTATATCCGCTGGTCCGCCTTGATCGCCGCCACCACCGAAGGCTGCGAGACCAGGCGATACATCTCCTGCAAATCCTCGGACAGATCGGCGGCAAAGGAAACCAGCCGCGCATTGCCGGCGCGATCCTCGTGCTTGCCGCTCCAGTACATCTGGCCGACCTGCGCCGGCGCACCGCCGCGCGGATAGGACCAGAGTTCGCCGTTAGACTTCATGCGCCACGGTCCGGGTGTATACCGCATTTGCCCCACCTTTCCCCATTCTTGACCTTTATTTCGGTCACTTTATCGAACCGGCCGGAGGCTGCCTAGCGCCGGATTAGGCTACCAGGGACGGGCAGGTGGCGCGGCGCGCCGGAACGGCACCCGCGCGAGGCTGAGCGCCGCCTCCGCCAGCAATACCCCGAGGAACAGCCCGGCAACGCCGTAGAACAGCGCCGTCAGGGACAACGGCAAACGCGGCGTGTAACCGGCAAGTGCACTGTCCGCGACATCGGCAATGACCGCATTGCCGCCGGCCACCGCCGGCAGGACCAGCAGCGGGCGCAGCAGCGGCGATGCCTCGACCAGCCGGCGGTGCGCTGCCTCCAGCGCCGACAGACGCTGGGCGCTGCGGCGGATTCCCTCGGCATTGGCGGGTTCGCGCTCGGTCAGGTGCAGCAGCACGGCACGGGCATCGGCGGTATCCGGCAGGCTGTAGAAGCGCCGCGCAACATCGATCCGTCCGGCGATATCGACACGCTGTTCCTGCGCCCGCTGATCCAGCGCCGTCATGTAATGCTCGGCGAATCCCGGCGCCTGTGCCGCCAGCGCCAATGCCAGAATTCCGGCGGCCAGCGTCAGCGATTGCCCGAGCCACCGCCCAATGAAGCGCATCGCCTACTCCCTTAGCATTCAGACCGGCATCATTGATGACCGCAGTACACCGGCTTGGCAATGCTGAGCCGGGGCCGACAGCCCGCCACGATGGATATGGCGGCCAATCGGGCGATGAGGCATAAAGGCGCTTTCCCGCCTGCAAAAACTGGGCGGGTGCAGGAATGGAGGAAAACGCATGTTCAAGAAAAGTGCTGCGGCGCTGGCCCTTTCGCTGGGATTGGTCATGGGTGCTGGCGCGCTCGCGCCGGATGCCGCCGCGCAGACCCGCGTGACGCTGAAATCCGCCAAGGCGGGCACGTCCTACTATGTGATGATGGTGCAGCTCGGCGAGATGATGAAGGCGCAGAGCGGCGGCAAGATCCAGGCGACCGTCGAGGAAAGCCAGGGATCGGTGCAGAATGTGAAGGAATCGGCCCGCCGTCCGGGCAATTTCCTGTTCACCACCCCGCCCAGCCTGCTGGCCAGTGCGCGCGCCGGCAAGAAGCCGTTCGAGGGCGAAACCGGCTATGACCGGGTGCGCACCCTGTTCGTCATGCCGTTCGTGACCATCCATTTCGCCGTGCAGAAGGACAGCGGCATCACCGATGTGATGCAGCTTGCCGGCCAGAAATTCATCGCCGGCGGCAAGGGCACATTCTGCGAGGGCCGCACCCGCCGCGTGTTCGAACTGCTGGGCCTGGAGGGCAAGGTCGAGGCGGTGGATGTCGAGTTGAGCGCCGCCTCCAACGCGATGCGCAACGACAAGGTGGCCGGCTTCGCCACCTGCTCCTCGCATCCGACGCCGCAGCTGGTGGAGCTGGCGACCACCAATCCGCTGACCGTGCTGTCCTTCACCGATGCGCAGCGCGAGGCGATCCTGAAGGCCGACCCGATGTCCGGCCCGCTGACCATCGCGGCCGGTACCTACAAGGGCCAGGATGCGCCGGTGAACACGGTGGGCGTGCCGGTCGGTGCCTTCACCACCACCGACATGGATGACGAGACCGCCTATTTCATCACCAGGAATTTCTGGCAGCAGCGCAATGCGCTGGCCAAGGAAAACCCCTGGTGGGCCGGCGTCAGCCCGGAGATGGTGAACCAGCTGGGCACCAAGCTGCATCCCGGCGCCCTGAAGTACTACAAGGAAGCCGGCGTGAAACTTGACGCCAGCCTGATGTAATCACCCCTGTCCCGCACCCCGCCCGGCGGATTCAGCCTGCCGGGCGGGGTGTTTTCTTGATCGAAGCCCGAGACCGCCTGTGACGATGCGTATTTCCTGGAAGGACAGCATGGTGCTGGCCGTGGCGGCCCTGTCCGTCGGCTTTCACCTCTACCTCATTTTCTCCGGCCTGCTCCCGAATCTGGTGACGCGGCCGCTGCATCTGATGCTGGCGATTCCGTTCATCTTCTTCTTCGGCGTGCAGGGTGGGCCGGCCGGAAGGGGCGTCGCCTATGCGACCGGCGCCATCGGCCTTGCCGCCGGCCTCTACATCGTCGTGAACCGCGAGGATCTCGCCGACCAGTATGGCGCGCTGTCCGGCTGGCTGCAGCATGGCGTCGCCATCGTGCTGATCCTGCTGGCGCTGGAAATGGCGCGCCGCACCATCAAGGCCGTGCTGCCGGCCATCGCCGTGCTGGTGCTGGCCTATGGCCTGCTGGGCAGCCATATCCCCGGCGCCTTCGGCCATAGCGGCATCCCGCTCGACTATTTCCTCGGCACGCTGGTGATCGCCGAGGGCGGGCTGTGGGGCGACCTGACCGGCATCTCGGCGGAGATCATCGCGCCCTTCATCATCCTTGGCTGCTTCATCTCGGCGGGCGAGGCCGGCACCGGCTTCATGTCCTTTGCCACCCAGTTCGCCGGGCGCATGCGCGCCGGTGCCGCCAAGGTCTCCATCGTCGCCTCGGCGCTCTATGGCACGATCTCCGGCTCGGCCTCGGCCAACACCGCCTCCACCGGCACGGTCACCATCCCGGCGATGAAGCGGCTCGGCTATCCGCCCAGCTTCGCCGCCTCGGTCGAGGCCGTCGCCTCCACCGGCGGCCAGATCATGCCGCCGCTGATGGGGGCCGGCGTGTTCGTCATGGCGGAGCTGCTGCGCACGCCCTACACCGACCTGATGATCCTGGCCAGCCTGCCGGCCTTCCTGTTCTTCCTGGCGGCCTGGGCCGGTGTGCATTTCTATGCCATCCGGCACGGGCTGACCGGCATGCGCGGCGAGGATCTGCCGGGCTGGGGCAAGGTTGCGCGCACCGTGCCGTTTTTTCTGCTGCCGTTCGGCCTGCTGGTGATGATGCTGCTGTTCACCCGCTATACCGCGCCCTATGCGGCGGCGATGGCGACCGCGCTGACCGTGGCGCTGCTGCTGATCGATTCGGAAGGCCGCGCCTCGGCAACCCGCTGGGTTTCCCGCGTCGCCGAGGGCACCAGGGGTGCCGCCGAGCAGATTGCCAGCATCGCCGCCATCCTGATCTGCGCCAGCCTGATCGTCGGCGTGTTCCACATGACCGGACTGGGGGTGAAGATCACCTCGGTCATCCTGTCGCTGTCGGGTGGTGAGCTGTGGCCGGCGCTGCTGCTGACCGCGCTGGCCAGCCTGGTACTGGGCATGGAGCTGCCGACCACCGCGGCCTATGTCATCTGCATCGCCGTCGCCGGGCCGGCGCTGGTGGCGCTGGGCCTGCCGGAACTCCAGGCCCACATGTTCGTGTTCTGGTACGCGCTCTTGTGCACCATCACGCCGCCGGTCTGCGGCAATGTGTTCATCGCCGCCGGCATTGCGAACACGCCCTGGCTACCCGTCGCCGGCAATGCGCTGCGGATCGGCGTCGGCCTGTTCCTGGTGCCGCTGGGCTTCATCGCCAACCCGTCGCTGCTGCTGGTGCTGGAAAGCCCGGCGCTGGCCTTCCTGGCGATGGCGAAGGTGGGGCTGGGCATCTGGCTCTTGAGCTACGTCGCCATCGATCTCGGCCGCCGCCCGCTGTACAGCCTCGGCGCGCTGGTGGGCGGCGTTGCACTGCTGTTCTTCTTCGGGGTCTGAGGCGGCCCTACCCCGCCAGCGCGGCGTTGCCGAAGCGCAATTCCTTCTGTGCCTCCAGCTTGCCGACCAGCGCCCAGTCGCCGGCCTGCGGATAATTGGTGGCCAGGAAGCGATAGACCGATTTCACCAGATTCTCATTTGTCTGGCTGGCCTGCGGGATCAGATTCTCCCACGCCGTCACCAGCCCGTCCCAGCGCATCATGCCGTTGTGCAGTTCGTCGCGGGAATCGCGGATGAAGGCGATGTAGGGGCCATGGGCCATCAGCACCAGCAGGATCTCGCTCACCTGCGCATAGAGGTTGGTGAAGACCCCTTCGAAATCGTCCATCGGCGCGCGGATCAGGGCCAGCGCGCGATCGATGTCCGGCCTGATCACCGGGTCGCGGCTGTAGGCGCGCCGCAACTCCGCCAGCCCGCGCTGCACGGCACGGATCTTGTTGAAGCGGTCGCGCAGCGCCTCGATATAGATGATCTCGCGCGCCAGGGCATCGATCCGCCTTTGCACCGTCTTGCCGTCGCTGTCGCGCTTCAGTCCCAGTTTCCCTGCCAGCTTGCGGCAACCATTCAGGTAGCGGGCCTCGAAGTCCGCCGTGCTCGTCAGCCGCGCCATCTCCGCCATGTCGAAGATCAGCATCTCCTCGCCATCGCCATAGCTGGCGACCTGAATCCGGATGCGCTGTGTCGAGCGCCGGCGATGCACCTCCTCGACGGTCCAGGAAGCGCTGCCATCCAGCAACTCGCGCGGAATCGAATCGCCGGGGCGGATTTCCTTCACATAGCGCAGGCCTTGCGCCACCACATCCAGCAGCCTTCCATCGTCCGACTCCGGATCGATCCCGAATTCCCGGCGCAGCGTCGCGAAGGGCAGCGCCGCGTTCATCTCGCCGAAGGAAACGAAGAAGACCGGCTCGCGATGCTCATGCGACAGGCCGAAATAACCGTCCAGCGATGCGAATATCTTGTGCGCGAAGATGAAATGGGTCGCGCGGTCACCGGCGGCTGTTCCTGCCTCCTCTGCGCTGCGCAGTCCCGATATGTCGTTCGGCATTTCGGTACCAACCCCACAAGACCGCCGCGACAGCTCTGGAGCACGGCGAAATAATAGAATTTTCTAAAATTCAGCCTTTATTCTTATTCATTTTCGCCGATTAACAAGCGGTAAAATTAGTTAACATACTGAAAAGAAAAACAAATCGAACAGAATCAAACCGATTCTGACAGAATCTTCACGTAACATGACACCGCGCCCGGGAAGCCCGAGGCGGTTTTTCAGTTCTGTGATGGGGAAGGAATGGTGCCGGTGGAGGGATTTGAACCCCCGGCCACCCGCTTACGAAGCGGATGCTCTACCGCTGAGCTACACCGGCGCCAAGGCGGCGGACATTAGCGGCATGATGCCGCTTCTGCAAGCCTAGAAACGCCGCTTCGGACATCGGCTCAGGCATGGCCCCGGCATGACTGGCACACGGGTTGCGCAAGCCGTGCTGGTGGGCTTTGCTGGAGGCGGGCCGATGCCCGGCAGCAAACCGCCGGCGATGCGAAAAAACAAACCGGCCGGAAACAAACGCGGGAGGATAAAAGGTGCCCCTCTGGGCCAATGCCCTGGCGGCGACGATGCTGGTGCAGACCGTCGGCGCCTTCATCCTATTCGCCGTGCCGGTGATCGGGCCGGTGCTGACCGAGGCCGCCGGCCTGCCGGGAGAGAGTATCGGCTATCTCTCCTCGCTGTCGGCGCTGGGCGTGTGCTGGCTGCTGTCCAACGGCGTGCCGATGCTGGCGCAGTACGGCCCGGTCCGCATGCTGCAGATCGGCCTCGCCCTTGGCGTGCTGGGTTTTGCCGCGATCTGCACCGCCTGGTGGCCGCTGGCCGTGCTGGGGGCGGTGGTGATGGGTTTCGGTTACGCCACCAACAACCCGGCCAGCAGCGAGATCCTGGTGCGCACCGCCCCGGCGCGGAACCGTGTGCTGGTGTTTTCCCTGAAACAGGCCGGCGTGCCGCTGGGCGCCATGCTGACCGGGCTGATCGTGGCCCCTCTGGTCGGCCTGCACGGGCTGTTCGGCGTCACCCTGCTGATGCTGGCCCTTGGCACCATCGCCCTGCTGCTGGTACAGCCGGCGCGCGCGACGCTGGATCCGCCCGGCGAGCGGCTGCCCACGGCCTGGTTCCCGGCGCTGTTCTCCTGGCGGGTGATGCGCAACTCGGTCGCCGCCCTGAAGCTGCATCCCAGCCTGCCAATGTTCACCGCGCTGGGCCTGTCCCTCGCCATCCTGCAGGCCTGCCTGACCGCCTTCCTGGTCACCTATCTGGTGACGCGGCACGGTTTCAGCCTGGCCGAGGGCGGACTGATCGCAGCCACCATGCAGGGCGCCAATCTGGTCGCCCGGATCACCCTTGGCTGGCTTGCCGACCGGATTGGAAACGCGCAGTTGCAACTCGCCGTGCAGGGCTTCCTGGCCGCGGCATCACTCGCGGCACTGGCGCTGCACCAGCCGGTTTCCGGCGATCTGGTCACCTATGCGCTGGTGGCGCTGGCCGGCTTCACCGGGACCAGCTGGAACGGCCTGCATATGGCGGAATCGGCGCGGCTGTCACCGCCCGGCCGCGTCGGCGAGGTGACCTCGGCCGTCAATCTGTTCGGCTTCGTCGGCTCGGTCAGCGGGCCGATCCTGTTCGCCCTGCTGGTACAGGCGACGGACAGCTATGCCGTCGCCTTCCTGCTGGCGTCGGCGCAGCTTTGCCTGGTCTGCCTGCTGGCGCTGCGCCGCATACCGCGCTAGCGCGGTATGCGGGAATCCGGCGTTAACGCGCCGCGGAGGAGCCTTCACGCAGCTTGTAGGGGGGCGGCTCGGCATAGCCGGCGCCAACCTCGCTGCGCTCGCTGGCCGTCACCATCACCGGGACATTGCGCAGCCGGACCAGCTTCCAGTAGCCGAACAGATTGACCGGCTTGATCTCGACCACCTCGATGGCGGCAAGACTCAGCAACTCGTTCAGATCGAAATCCGGATGAAAGCCGATCTGCGAGGCGAAGGGCGACATGGCCTTCTCCAGCGCGCGCAGGGCCGGATTCTCGGACGAGAAGTGATTCACGATCAGGATGTCGCCGCCCGGCACGCAGACGCGGCGCATCTCGGCCAGCATCTGCGCCGGGTCCGGCACCACCGAGGCGACATACATGCCAACCACCGCATCGAAACTGTCATCGGCGTAGGACATCGACTGCGCGTCCATCTCCAGCAGCGCCTCGACATGCGACAGGCCCAGCCGCGCGACGCGCTGGCGGGCGCGATCCAGCATGTCGCCGGAAATGTCGATGCCATGCACATGCGCATCGGGCCGGTAATGGCCAAGCGACAGGCCGGTACCGACACCAACCTCCAGAATGCGCTGGGCCGGCTTGGTATTGACCTCCGCCACCACTTCCTTGCGGCCGGGCTCGAACACCGCGCCGAACAGCCGATCATAGACGGCGGCATAACGGCGATAGGCCAATTTCACATGCGCCGCATCAACCAGTTTATTCATCTTTTTCCGTAACCTTGCGTGCCTTCCGGCAACGGTTTCTAAAGGCAGTCCTGACGATCACGCCAAGACCAAGAAGAGATCAGGTCTAACCCTGCCAGAACGGTTTCCCGCAAGTCCATGCAGTAAATCCTAGCGAAGCGCGCGGCAAGTTGCACCCGCTTCGCGGCATTTTTTCGGCAAGCAGGCATTATGCCTCTTCAGGCCGGACGGATAGCGGCTCCAGACGCCAGCCGCCAGTGCCCTCGCGCGCCAGCGTCCGGGCCAGCAGCGGCAGGCAATCGGCCAGCGCCTCGCGCAGCCCGTAAGGCGGGTTCACGATCACCATGCCGGTGCCGTTCAGCCGCAGTTCCGTGCGTTCCGGCCAAATCGTCAGCTCGGCGACCAGCGCCTCCTTCGGCTCCAGCGAGCGCACCAGATCGTGCAGCAGCCGCACATCGGCGCGCGCCTTGATCGGATACCACAGCAGATACTGTCCGGTGGCGAAACGCCGCAACCCCTCGCGCAGCGCCTTGCCCAGCCGCTCCATCTCGCCCTTTTCCTCGAACGGCGGATCGACCAGCACCAGCCCGCGCCGCTCCTTCGGCGGCAGGGTGGCGCGCAGCGCTTCGTAGCCGTCGCGGCACTCCACCTTCACCTGCCGGTCTCGGCCCAGTGCGTCGAGCAGGGCGGCGTGTTCCTCCGGATGCAATTCGGCGAACAGCGCCCGATCCCCCTCGCGCAGCATCGCCTGCACCAGAACCGGCGAGCCGGGATAGCGGCCCTGCGCCAGGAAAGGCCGCACCGCCGCCAGATAATCCGCGAGCGCAGGCGGCAGCGGTTCCGCCGGTGAGTCGGGCAGCGACAGCAGCCGGCCGATACCGTCACGATATTCGCCGGTCTTTTCCGCCTGCTCGCCGTGCAACTCGTAGAGTCCGCGCCCGGCATGGGTGTCGAGCGCATAGAACGGCTTGTCCTTGCGGCGCAGATGCTGAAGCACCTGGACGAGAACCAGATGCTTCAGCACATCGGCGAAATTGCCGGCATGGTAGGCGTGACGGTAGTTCAAGTGGCTGTCACCCCAGCGCGCGGAGTGGCTTGCCGTCGAGCCAGGCGGCGATGTCCTCGACGGTCTGGCTGAAGAAAGTGCGGTAATTATCCTCCGTCACATAGCCCAGATGCGGGGTCATCAGCAGGTTCGGCGCGCCATACAGCACATGCCCCTTGGGTAGCGGCTCCGTATCATAAACATCGACTGCAGCGCCGGTGATCTTGCCATTCGTCAACGCCGCGACCAGCGCGTCCTGATCGACGATCTCCCCGCGCGAGGTGTTGATCAGGAAAGAAGACGGCTTCATCAGCGCCAGTTCATCGGCGCCGACCAGCCCGCGGCTGCGCGCGCTCAGCACGACATGCACCGACAGGAAGTCGGACTGGCGGAACAGCGCCTCCTTGCTGACATACCCCACACCCTGCTCGGCGCATTTCTCCGGCGTCAGGTTCTGGCTCCAGGCGATCACCTTCATGTCCAGCGCCTGCGCCGCGCGGGCCAGCCGGCTGCCCAGCCGCCCCAAACCGAGGACGCCCAGCGTGCGGTCCTTCAGGTCGGTGCCGATGCTGCTCTGCCACAGCCCCTGTTCGGCCAGCCGACGGCTTTCGGCCGGGATGTGGCGGGCCAGCGCCAGCATCAGCCCAAGCGCCAGCTCGGCGGTCGGATGGCCATGCCCCTCGGTGCCGCAGACGGTGACGCCATGCTCCTTCGCCGCCGCCAGATCGATGGCGGCGTTGCGCGCACCTGTGGTGACAAGCAGCTTCAGGTTCGGCAGGCGGGCGAAAAGCTCGCGGGGAAACGGTGTGCGCTCGCGCATGATGCAGATGATCTCGAACGGCGCCAGCGTGGCGGCGAGATTCGGGTCCTCCGCCATATAATGGTCGAACACGGTCACCTCGACGCGGCCCTTGAGCGCCGACCAGTCGGCCATCGTCAGGGCGACCTGCTGGTAATCGTCCAGCACGGCGCAGCGATAGGTCATGGGGTTTCCTCCAGCGGATTTCGTTGATTGAAGAATTGCGGCAACGATGGTGGGCGGCGGCAGGAAGATCAAGTGCCCGTGAGCGACAGGCCGCATGGACTTGTCAGCGCCCATGCAATCCCCATTTCCAGAAGGCCCGGCATGGCCTGAATGGACCTGCGGCGAAACGCGGCGTGCTTTGACCCCGATTCGAGGCTAGCTTCCTTGCGGATATCGCTTTTTCACGGACGGATTCGGCGGATGCCCCCTATCGCTCTGACGATTTTCGGCGCTGTGCTGGCCCTGCTGGCCGCCGTCGCGTCGCCCGCCCATGCCGCCGGTCCGGTCGCTACCGACCATGTTCGCGCCGAACTGGTCGCGGGCGCCGAAGCGGTCCGCCCCGGCGAGACCATCCGCATCGGCATCCGCAAGCAGATCATCCCGCACTGGCACACCTACTGGCTGAATCCCGGCGATTCCGGCCTCGCCACGACCGCCGACTGGACTCTGCCGGAAGGCGCCACGGCCAGCGATATAATCTGGCCGGCGCCGGAGCGCATCGCCGTCGGCCCGCTGATGAATTATGGCTATGAGGGCGAGGTCACGCTGCTGACCGACATTGCTGTGCCCGCCGACGCGCCGGTCGGCGGCAGCTTCCCGATCCGCGCCACGGTGGACTGGCTGGTCTGCGAGGAAATCTGCATCCCCGAGCAAGTCGAGCTGGGCCTCGACCTGCCCATCGTGGCTGCCGGCGCCGATGCCGGGCCCAATACCGGGTCGGCGCACCCCGCCATTGCCGCTGCCGAGGCGCGGCTGCCGGTGGACAGCCCGTGGACCGCGCGTTTCGAGGCCGGGGACGGCACGCTGCGGCTGGCCTTCGACGCCTCCGGCCTGCGCCGCGATTCCATCGAGGATATCTGGTTCTACCCCAATGAATGGGGCGTGATCGCCCATGCCGCGTCACAGCAGCTGAGTGTCGAGGCGGACCGGATCGTGCTGAGGATGACGCCCGGCGATGCCTTCCAGCCGACGCTCGCCAGCCTCGATGGCGTGCTGGTGGTGAAGGAGCGTGCCGGCGGCCAGCTGCTGACCCAGGCGCTGACGGTGAGTGCGCCGGCCGGCAGCGTCGCCGCCGGCACCGGCGGGCTTGGCATCGGTTCCATCGGCATCGGCACCGCGCTGCTGTTTGCGCTGCTGGGCGGGCTGATCCTGAATCTGATGCCCTGCGTCTTCCCGGTGCTGTCGATGAAGGCGCTGGCGCTGGTCGAGCAGGCCGGCAAGCAGCCCGCACAGGTGCGGCTGCACGCGCTTGCCTATACCGGCGGAATCCTTGTCAGCTTCGCCGCACTGGCCGGCCTGCTGGCCGCGCTGAAGGCCGGCGGCACTGCCGTCGGCTGGGGCTTCCAGTTCCAGTCGCCGATCTTCGTGCTGCTGCTCGCCTATCTGCTCTTCGCGGTCGGCCTCAGCCTGTCCGGCGTGTTCACCATCGGCGGCTCGGTCGCGGGCGTAGGGGCAAACCTCGCGGCACGCGGCGGCTATGCCGGCAGCTTCTTCACCGGCGTGCTGGCCGCCATCGTCGCCACGCCCTGCACCGCGCCCTTCATGGGGGTGGCCATCGGCTTCGCGCTGGCGGCCTCCCTGCCGGTGCTGTTCGCCGTGTTCCTGGCGCTGGGGCTGGGCCTGGCATTGCCCTATGTCGCCCTGTCCGTCTGGCCGCCGCTGCTGCGCCTGCTGCCGAAGCCGGGATTGTGGATGGAGCGCTTCAAGCAGTTCCTCGCCTTCCCGATGTATGGCGCGGCGATCTGGCTGGTCTGGGTCTTGTCGCTGCAGGCCGGCGCCGAGGGCGTGCTGACCGCGCTGGGCGGCATGCTGCTGATCGGCTTTGCCGCCTGGCTGTATGATGTCACCCGCGCCTCGGACCGGGCGGCACGTCATGCCGGCAGCGGCCTCGCCGCGCTCGCCCTGATCGCCGCCATCGGCTGGGGTATTGCCGCCGGCAACCAGGCCGCGCCGCGCGCCGCGCCGGCGACGGCGGAGGCAGGCGCCGCCGAAACCACGCCGTGGGAATCCTACAGCCGGCAGAAATTCGAGGCGCTGCGCGCCGAGGGCCGGCCGGTCTTCCTGAACTTCACCGCCGCCTGGTGCATCACCTGCCTGGTGAATGAGCGGGTGGCGCTGAACCGGCCCGACGTGGCCACGGCTTTCCGAACCGGCGATGTGACCTATCTGAAAGGCGACTGGACCAACCAGGATGCGGAGATCACCGCCAAGCTGGAGGAATTCGGCCGTTCCGGCGTGCCGCTCTATGTCTTCTATCCGGCCGGCCGCGACTCGCAGCCGGTCGTGCTGCCGCAGCTGCTGACCGTCGATATCGTGCTCGGCGGGATCGGGGCCGGCTGATACACAAGACCATGCGTACCCTTTGACACCATTCCTGACCCAGGAGAGATGCCATGCTGATGCGCAAGATGTTCCTGCCGGCCCTGATGGGCCTTTCCCTGTCGCTGGCCGTACCGGCTGTGGCCTCGGCCAGCCCGGAGGTGAACCAGCCCGCCCCCGCCTTCACCGGCAAGGCCGCCGACGGCAGCACCGTCGCGCTGGACTCCCTGCGCGGCAAGACTGTCGTGCTGGAATGGACCAACCATGACTGCCCCTTCGTGAAGAAGCATTACGGCGCGGAGAACATGCAGGCGCTGCAGAAGGAGGCGAAGGCCCGCGACATCGTGTGGCTGCAGGTGATCTCGTCCGGCCCCGGCAAGCAGGGCCATGTCGATGGTCCGACCGCGATGAAGCTGAACGAGCAGCGCAGCGCCGTGCCGGCCAATACCGTCCTCGACCCCGAGGGCACCATCGGCAAGGCCTATGGCGCGCAGACCACGCCGCACATGTACATCATCGATGCCAAGGGCACGCTGGTTTACAAGGGCGCGATCGATTCGATTCCCTCGGCCCGCGCCGACGACATCCCGCAGGCGGTGAACTATGTCCGCGAGGCGCTGCAGGCGATGGACAAGGGTGCTGCGGTGCCGAACCCGGTTACCCGCGCCTATGGCTGCTCGGTGCATTATTCGTCGTAAGCGCCCGCAAGCTTGAACGACAACGCCCCCGGCCTGCAAAGCCGGGGGCGTTTTCTTTACGCCTTCACGATGGGATCGATAGGCAGGCGGGTGGCAAGACGGGCGGCCTCCTCGAACAGTTTCGCCGCCTGCAACATGGCCGCTTCGCCGCGCGGCTTGCCGACGATCTGCAGCCCGACCGGCAGCCCGTCCTTCGTGAAGCCGCAAGGCACCGAAATTGCCGGGCAGGAGGTCAGGGTGATCGCCGAGCAGACCAGCACCCATTCGATGTAATTCTCGAAGGTGTGGCCATCGACCTCCGCCACATAGCGCTGCTCCACCGGATAGGGCGGCACGATGGTGGTCGGGCAGACCAGCACATCGTAGGTCTCGAAGAATTTGGCCGTGCGGTAGAACAGCTCGCCGCGCCAGCGCTCGGCCTTGCCGATTTCCTCGGCGGTCAGCTTCTGGCCCTTCTCGATGTTCCAGATCACCTCCGGCTTCAGCAGGTCGCGGTGCTTCTCCAGCAGCGGCGCCTTGGAGGCGGCGAACTGCGCGGCGCGCAGGATCTGGAAGGTCTCCTGCGCCTCCTTCAGGTCGGGCGCGGCCTCCTCGACCGTGGCGCCCATCGCCTCGAACAGGCGGGCCGCCTTGGCGACGATCTCCCGCACCTCGGGATCGACCGGCGTGATGCCATTCAGGTCCGCCGAAAAGGCGACGCGCGACAGCTTGCCCGGATTGGCGACCGCCGCCGAGAAGGAGGTGGCCGGCTCCGCCAGCGAGATCGGATCACCCGGATGCTGGCCGGCCATCGCGTCCAGGAACAGTGCCGTGTCGGCAACGGTGCGTGCCATCGGCCCATCGACCGACAGGTTGGCGAAGGGCATCAGCGACGGGCCGTGCGCCACCCGGCCCGGGCTGGGGCGCATGCCGACGATGCCGCAGAAGCTGGCCGGGCTACGCAAGGAGCCGCCAAGGTCGGAGCCGGTGGCCAGCCAGACCTGGCCGGTCGCCAGCGCCACCGCCGCACCGCCGGAAGACCCGGCGCAGCTTTTCCGCGTGTCCCACGGATTCACCGTGGTGCCCAGCACCTCGTTGAAGGTGTTGGCGCCGGCGCCGAATTCCGGTGTGTTCGACTTGGCGATGGTGACGGCGCCGCGCCGGTCCAGCATCTCCACCATATGGTCGGAATGATCCGGCACATAATCCTTGTAGATCGGCGAGCCATAGGTGGTGCGCACACCCTTCACCGGGTTCAGATCCTTCACCGCGATCGGCAGCCCGGCGAGATAGCCGGCATAGTTCTTGTCGCCCGGTTCGGATTCCAGCCGCTTCGCCTGCGCGCGCGCCCGGTCCAGGCACAGGGTCGGCAGCGCGTTCACGGTCTTGTCCACCTCGGCGATGCGGGCGGCGGCGGCATCGATCATCTCCAGCGGCGAGACCTTGCGCTTTTTCAGCAGATCGACAGCCTCGACGGCGGTCAGCTTCACGAGATCGGCGTGGCTCACGGATTTCCCCCTCGGTTTTCGTTCGGCAAGTTGTCAGTGGCGTGACCATCTGACATACATCCTTTCGACCCTGCCCGCCACAGATCGAGACACATGCCGCACCGTCTTTCCCTACCTGAGCTGGAAGCGTTGATCCGTGACGTGATGCTGAACAGCCGCGTTGCGCCCGCCACCGCCGACAGCGTGGCCCGCGCCCTGACACGGGCGGAGGCAGAGGGCATCAGCTCGCACGGCGCCGCCCGCGCGCCGGTCTATGCCGGGCAGGCGCTGAACGGCAAGGCGGACGGTCTGGCCGAACCGACGGTCGAACGCACCGCCGCCGCCACGATCCGGGTCGATGCCCGCGCCGGCTTCGCCTTCCCGGCCATCGATGCCGGGCTGGAGGCCGCCTATGCCATCCTGCCGGAGACCGGCATCGCCGCCATCGGCATCGCCAATTCGCATCATTTCGGCGTCGCCGGCCATCCGGTCGAGGACGCGGCATTGAAGGGCTATATTGCGCTGGCCTTCTCCAACACGCCGCAGGCCATGGCGCCCTGGGGCGGCAATCAGGGGCTGTTCGGCACCAACCCCATCGCCTTCGCCTTTCCGCGCCAGGACCGGCCGCCGCTGGTCATCGACCTGTCGCTCAGCATCGCGGCGCGCGGCAAGATCGTGCTGGCGGCGAAGGAAGGGCGGAACATACCGGAAGGCTGGGCCATCGACGCGGATGGCAACCCCACCACCGATTCAGCAGCCGCGCTGGCCGGCACGGTGCTGCCCATCGGCGGTGCCAAGGGATCGGCGCTGGCGCTGATGGTGGAGCTGCTGTGCGGCGCGCTGACCGGTTCCAATTTCGGCTATCAGGGCACCTCCTTCTTCGAGCCGACCGGCGCGCCGCCGCGCGTCGGCCACATGATCCTGCTGTTCGACCCGGCGCGCTTCGGCGGCGGTGACGTGGCCGGTCGCGGCGAAGAGATGTTCGCCCGGATCATGGGCCAGCCCGGCGCCCGGCTGCCCGGCGAACGGCGGCAGGTGCTGAAAGAAGCGGCGGCACGCGACGGCGTCGTGCTGCCGGATA
>Ga0114898_1000763_pt1 | contig 22196 bp, 21 predicted proteins | sample Malvired_Geostar_FD_83496 | JGI IMG/M metagenome (GOLD analysis project Ga0114898, IMG submission 83496) | Marine viral communities from the Global Malaspina Expedition - Malaspina viral metaG DeepMed_Geostar | ecosystem: Environmental > Aquatic > Marine > Oceanic | place: Mediterranean Sea... | reverse complement strand
GTCCCCGTCCCCCGCCTGGCCCGAGGGCCGGGGCCTGATGCTGCTCCGCCCCATGCTCGATGTCGGCCGGGCCGAGCTGCGCGACTGGCTGAAAGGGCAGGGAGCTGACTGGATCGACGACCCCGCCAACGACGACCCGAAATACGCCCGGTCGAGAGCCCGCGCGGCCCTTCTCCCGATGGGTGGAGGAGGCTCGCATCGCGAGCCGACGACGGGTGCCCCGGAGGGGCGGATGAGGGCCGACTGCTCGAGCGGCGAAGCCGCCCCCGGACAGCCGTCCCTCACCCTTGAGCGCAAGAACGACCGCTCCGCGCTCGTGCGCTCAAGCCCTCTCCCAATGGGAGAGGGAATCCTGGAACTGGACCGGCAGGTCGACGCCCGCACCCTGGCCGCCGCCCTCGTCTGCGCCGGCGGCGGCGACCGGCCCCCGCGCGGCGACCGGCTCGACCGCCTCCTGACCCGTCTCCGCGCCGGCGAGACCTTCACCGCCGTTCTCTGCGGCGCCCGCGTCGAGGCCGGCCGCGATCACATCCTCGTCACCCGCGAGTCCGGCGAGTTCGCCCGCCGGCCCCGGCCGCCCCTGCCGCTGCCCGCCGGCGTCGAGACCGTCTGGGACGGCCGCTGGGCGATCACGGCCGCGGAGCCGGGCTGGAGCGTCGCGCCCGCCGCCGGCCGTCTCGCCGCCCTGCCGAAGGCCGACCGGGCCCGGCTGAACGCCCTGCCGCCCGCCGCCCGCGGCGCCGCGCCCGTCCTGATCCGGCACGGCGAAGCCGCCCCGGTTCTTGCAGGAACCGTCGCCGTGGCGCACTCGCTGGTCGAGGAGAGACTGGCGCTTGCGCTGGACCGAATGACGCATGAATCGGAACTGGAGCCGCGCGCGCATGGCGCAACGCCCCGGAACCACCTATTTTCTGGCGCTGACTTCACCGAAGACGGGAGCGCGCCGCGCTTCCAGGGATCGAGACGAGAATGAACCTTCGCAATCTGGCCATCTGGGGCGCCGTCATTCTGGGCGCGCTGGCCATCTATGTGGCCGTCAACCGCGGCGGCCCCATCGCCACGCCGGGCCAGACGGCGGCCTCCGCCAAGCCCGAGGAGATGACCTATTCGCAGCTTCTGGCGGCGCGCGACGCCCGCGAGATCAAGGCCGTCGAGGTCAAGAACGAGACCCTGACCGTCACCAAGAACGACGACAGCAAATACACCGTCGTCACCACCCTGCCGAACGGCGACCTGATCGAGAGCCTCAACGCGGCCGGCGCCCAGGTGGACGTCAAGAACGCCCGCCAGCCCTTCTGGGTCGGCGCCCTGATCACCCTGCTGCCCTTCCTGCTGATCATCGGCCTGTGGATCCTGATCATGCGCCAGATGCAGGGCGGGGCGCGCGGGGCCATGGGCTTCGGCAAGTCCAAGGCCAAGCTGCTGACCGAGCACAAGGGCCGCAAGACCTTCGAGGACGTCGCCGGCGTCGACGAGGCCAAGGAAGAGCTTCAGGAGGTCGTCGACTTCCTCAAGGATCCGGGCAAGTTCCAGCGCCTCGGCGGCAAGATCCCCAAGGGCGCCCTGCTGGTCGGCCCTCCCGGTACGGGCAAGACCCTGCTGGCCCGCGCCGTCGCGGGCGAGGCCGGCGTGCCCTTCTTCTCCATCTCCGGCTCTGACTTCGTCGAGATGTTCGTCGGCGTCGGCGCCAGCCGTGTCCGCGACATGTTCGAACAGGCCAAGAAGAACGCCCCCTGCATCATCTTCATCGACGAGATCGACGCCGTCGGCCGTCACCGCGGCGCCGGCCTCGGCGGCGGCAATGACGAGCGCGAACAGACCCTCAACCAGCTGCTGGTCGAGATGGACGGCTTCGAGTCCAACGAGGGCATCATCCTGATCGCCGCCACCAACCGCCCCGACGTGCTCGATCCGGCCCTTCTGCGTCCCGGCCGCTTCGACCGCCAGGTCGTGGTGCCCAATCCCGACGTCGCCGGCCGCGAGAAGATCCTCCGCGTCCACATGAAGGACGTGCCGCTCGCCGCCGACGTCAACGTCAAGACCATCGCCCGCGGCACCCCCGGCTTCTCCGGCGCCGACCTCGCCAACCTGGTCAACGAGGCGGCCCTGATGGCGGCCCGCAAGGACCGCCGCATGGTCACCCACCGCGACTTCGAGGACGCCAAGGACAAGGTCATGATGGGCGCCGAGCGCAAGTCGATGGCCATGAACGAGGAAGAGAAGCGGCTGACCGCCTACCACGAGGCCGGACACGCCATCGTCGCCATGAACGTCAAGATGGCCGACCCGGTGCACAAGGCCACCATCGTGCCGCGCGGCCGCGCCCTGGGCATGGTCATGCAGCTGCCCGAGGGCGACCGCTATTCGATGAAATACCAGCAGATGGTCGACCGCATCGCCATCATGGCCGGCGGCCGCGTCGCCGAGGAGATCATCTTCGGCAAGGAGAACATCACCTCCGGCGCCTCCTCCGACATCGAGCAGGCGACGAAGCTGGCCCGCGCCATGGTCACCCGCTGGGGCTTCTCCGAGAAGCTCGGCACCGTGGCCTATGGCGAGAACCAGGAAGAGGTCTTCCTCGGCCACTCGGTCGCCCGCAGCCAGAACGTCTCGGAAGAGACGGCCCGCATCATCGACGTCGAGGTGCGCCGCATCGTCACCGAAGGCTGGCAGGCCGCCCGCAAGATCCTCACCGACAAGGCCGAGGATCACGAGAAACTGTCGCAGGCCCTGCTCGAATACGAGACCCTGTCGGGCCAGGAGATCAAGGACCTGCTGGAGAAGGGCGTCGCCCCCAACCGCGACGAGAGCAACTTCCCCAACGCCGGCCCCTCCGTCTCCGTCCCCATCACCCCCGTCTCCGACGGCACGAGCGTCGAAGCCCCCTCGACGGTGCACTAGGGCGGCATCGTCTCCTCCCTGTCGTCGAAGGCGATGGGGAGGGGGACCATCCGGAGCCGCAGGCGAAGGATGGTGGAGGGGTGGAGGGCCGAAGCGCGCCGCCCTTCTTTCCTTTCGTCATCCCGGGGCAAGCGGCGCAGCCGCGCAGACCCCGGGACCCAGCGGCGCGCGCGAGCGCGAAGCTGTCGCGAGCGCCGCTGCTGACGACAGCCTGCCTGAGCAGATCGCCTTCGGCGCCGCTGGGTCCCGGGGTCTCGCTGCGCTCGCTCCCGGGATGACGAAAGTGGAATTGCTGCGCTGCAAGTTCATGTGCAGCCATCAATCTTTTCAGGCCTAACCCCCTGTAATCGAATGACATGACCTCTTCGACAGCGTCCTGAACCCGCCTGAGGGCCGGGCGGGTGTAGGATAGGGGCATCCCGTCGGTGGGAAGGGCGTCGGATCCACGTTCTCGATGGCGGCGGGCTGTGGTCGAGCGATGAAGCCGGGGCGATGGAGAGTCCCGGGGTCCTCGCGGGCGCCGATGGATGACGCCTGCTTGCTCGCCGCGCGCTCTGCGGTTTCGGGCCGATGCCGCTACATGCGGTCACGTCCGAACCCGGGGCGGGTCCAGCAATGGCCCGTCCCGTTCCGGTAAGGCCTCAACCGGGCCGCCAGCCGGAGGGGTGTGTGGAAAACGACCGCGCGGGACAGCCTGTCTCGTCGAAACGGTAACAACACAACAGCACCGGGCGAGGCCCGGCTGTCCCGCGCCCTCCCCACACCGCTTGTCCGCGAGCGGCGATCAACCTCGGCCAATGCCCCCGTACGCCAACGAGTTTGCAAAACAAACAAGTCTAGGCTAAGCGGGATCATCGAAAGGGGAGAAACCCATGAACGCCGAAGACCACGCCAAACCCGACCGCCTGCACGGTCTCGACGCCCTGAGAGGCGGCGCCCTGCTGCTCGGCGTCGTCCTCCACGCCAGCCTGTCATTCTTCCCGCAGCAGATCTGGATCGTCGCCGACGACAGTCGCTCGATCGGCGCGGCCGGGCTGTTCTTCGTCATCCACCTGTTCCGGATGACGGCCTTCTTCCTGATCGCCGGCCTGTTCGCCCACATGATGCTGGCCCGCAAGGGCTGATGGGCCTTCGCCCGCGACCGGGCCTCGCGCATCGCCGGGCCGCTGCTGGCCTTCTGGTTCCCGGTCATGGCCGGGATCGTCACAGCCCTGGTCTGGAACGCCTACGCCAACGGCCTCGTCGTGCCGGGTGCGCCGCCGCCGCCGTCGCCGACCTACGACTGGACCAATTTCCCGCTGACCCATCTCTGGTTCCTCTACGTCCTGGTCCTGTTCTGCGCCGCCGCCCTGATCCTGCGCGCGCCCTTCGCCGCGCTCGACCGCGACGGCGGCTGGGGCCGGATCGTCGACCGCCTGACCGGCGCCCTGATCGGCTGGTGGACCCCCGTCGTCCTCGCCGTCCCGCTGGCGTTGGCGATGTGGCTCGACCCGGCGTGGATCGCCTTCTTCGCCGTCCCCACGCCGGACGAGGGCCTCGTGCCCGACACCGCCGCCCTCGTCGGCTTCGGCCTCGCCTTCGGCCTCGGCTTCATGCTGGACCGCCGCCGCGACCTGCTCGACCGGATCGCGGCCTGGTCGCCGCTGTTCCTGATCGTCGCCATCGCCGCCGGCGTCTGGGCCTGGCTACTCGCCGGCGGGCCCAACATCGTCCCGATGGTCGAGCCGACCGCCGCCAAGGCGCTCGCCGCCGGCGTCGTCGCCCTCGCCGTCTACGCCTCCGCCCTCGCCGCCATGGGTCTCTGCCTGCGCTTCCTGTCGGGGGTCAGCCGGGTCCGGCGCTACCTCGCCGACGCCTCCTACTGGGTCTACATCCTGCACCTGCCGCTGGTCATGCTGGCCCAGGTCTGGATTCAGGACTGGCCGGGGCCGTGGTGGCTCAAGCTGGCCGGGGTGTCCGCGGGCGTCTTCGCCGTCTGCCTGATCACCTACGAGCTGGCGGTCCGCCACAGCTTCATGGGCCGCTGGCTGAACGGCCGTCGCATCCCGTGGCGCCGACCTCGCCAGCCCGCCCTCGCGCCCGCCGAATAGCTTGCCAAGCCCCTCCGGCTCGTCCACCCAACGGGACGAGCCGGATCCGGAGAATCGCTGATGCCCGCCAGTCCCGCCAAGCCCCGCATGCACTCCGCCGAGGACGACCTCGCCTTCATGCGCTCGATCGTCGAGGGCGGCGGCCGTCCGCAACTGACCCTCGGCGTCGCCTATCTGGCGGGCGGCCTGCTCTACGGCCTGCAGTGCCTGTTCCACGTCGGACAGGCCACGGGCGTCATCCGCTGGCCCGACCTCGCCAATCTCGCCGTCGTCATCGCCATCAGTCTGAGCTTCCTCGTCGTGCTGGTCTGGGCCGTCCGGCGCGACCGCCGGGACGGCGTCGCCACCACCCGCGGCCCGATGGCGACCCGCACCCTCAACGCCGCCTTCAGCGCCACCGGCATGGCCAATCTGGCGGTGATCCTGATCTTCGGCTTCGGCGCCGCCCGCGACCAGGACTTCGCCGTCTGGCTCTACTATCCGGCGGTGATCTTCGCCCTGCAGGCGGCCGCCTGGTATGTCGCCTTCAGCCTGAAGCGCAAGCCGTGGATGCTGGCCTGCTCGGCCGGCGGCTGGCTCACCGCCGTCGCCCTCGGCCTGCTGGTGCGCCAGCCCGAATTGTATCTCGGCGTCTGCACCGTGGCCCTGTTCGCCCTCTTCGCCCTGCCGGGCTGGATCATGGTCCGCGACGCCCGCGCCGCGCGGACGGCGGCCTGACGCCATGGGACTGGCCGACCTCGGCAGGATCGACGACGTCATCCACGGCCGCATGCGGCTGGGGATCATGGTCTATCTGGCCGACGCCGACGCCGCCGATTTCACCGAGCTCAAGACCGTGCTCGAGGCCACCCAGGGCAATCTGTCGGTCCACCTCAAGAAGCTGGAGGAGGCGGGCTACGTCGCCATCGCCAAGAGCTTCGTCAACAACAAGCCCCTGACCCGCGTCTCGATCACCCAGGACGGTCGCCGCGCCTTCGCCGCCTACCTCGAGGCCATCGGCGCCCTGATCGGGGGCCGGAATTGATGCCTCGCCCGCAGGTCATGGGCATCGTTAACGTCACCCCGGACAGCTTCTCCGACGGTGGACGCCTCGCCTCGGTCGAGGCCGCCGTCGCCCACGGCCTGCGGCTGGTCGAACAGGGCGCGGACATCCTCGACATCGGCGGCGAAAGCACCCGCCCCGGCGCCGATCCGGTCCCGGAAGCCGACGAGATCGCCCGCGTCGTCCCCGTCATCGAGGGCCTGCGCGCCCGCTGGCCCGGCCCGATCAGCATCGACACCATGAAGCCCGCCGTGGCCCGCGCCGCCGTCGCCGCCGGCGCCACGATGTGGAACGACGTCACCGCCCTCGGCTTCGCCTCTGACAGCCTCGCCACCGCCGCCGACCTCGACTGCGACGTAGTCCTGATGCACATGCAGGGCGAGCCGCGCACCATGCAGGCCGATCCGCGCTACGACGACGTCGTCGCCGAGGTCACCAGCTGGCTGGTCGCCCGAGCCGACGCCGCCATGGCCGCCGGCGTGGCCCGCGAGCGGATCCGGCTGGACCCCGGCATCGGCTTCGGCAAGACGCCCGCCCACAACCTCGCCCTGACCGCCAACCTCGCGCAGCTGACCGCCCCCGGCTTCCCCGTCCTCTACGGGGCCAGCCGCAAGCGCACCATCCAGTCGATCGACCCGACCGCGACCGACCCCGCCGACCGTCTCGGCGGCTCGCTGGCCCTGGCGCTGGAGGCCGCCCGCAACGGCGCCGCCATTCTCCGCGTCCACGATGTCCGGGAGACCGTCCAGGCGCTGGCGGTCCAGGCGGCCATCGACGCCGCTTCGGCCCGAACTTGACCGGTCGGCCCTTGCCGAACCGGCCCGGATTGGTCATCCCCTCGCCATGACCTCGCCCTCCGGACGCGTCCTGATCATCGCCGGCTCCGACTCCGGAGGCGGGGCCGGAATCCAGGCCGACATCAAGGCGGTCACGGCCATGGGCGGCTACGCGGCCACCGCCATCACCGCCATCACCGTCCAGAACACCCTCGGCGTCCACACCGTCCACCCGCTGCCGCTGGACCTGATCGAGGCCCAGGCCCGGGCGGTGCTCGACGACATCGGCGCCGACGCCCTCAAGACCGGCATGCTCGGCTCCACCGAGGTGGTCGAACGAGTCGCCGCCATCCTCGACAGCAGCGACGCCCCCGCCGTGGTCGACCCCGTGATGATCGCCAAGGGCGGCTCGCCCCTGCTGCCCGACGAGGCGGTGGAGGCGGTGCGCAGCCTGATGGTCCCCCGCGCCGCCCTGCTGACTCCCAACGCCCCGGAGGCCGAGGCCCTGACCGGCATCCCCGTCGCCGACCTCGACGGCCAGCGCCGCGCCGGCGAGGCCCTGCTGGCCATGGGCGCCCGCGCCGTGCTGATGAAGGGCGGCCATGTGGCTGGCGAAACGGTCATCGACCTGCTGCTCGCCCCGACGGGTGAGACCCTGCTGGAGGGGCCGCGGGTCGACACCCGCCACACTCACGGCACCGGCTGCACCCTCGCAAGCGCCTGCGCCGCCGGTCTGGCGAAAGGCCTGCCGCTGGAGGCCGCCGTCGCCGAGGCCTGGGCCTATGTCGCCGAGGCCATCCGCCGCGCGCCGGGGCTGGGGCAGGGCCACGGCCCGCTCGACCACGGCTGGCCGCTGAGGGACGCCCGGTGAGCGATCTGGAGCAGCAGCTGGTCGAGATCGTCCGCGCCGATCCTGGGCTGATGCATGTCCTGAAAGGAGTCCGCGAGCAGGATCTGCCCGACTGGCGGATCTTCTCCGGCGCCGTCTACCAGAGCGTCTGGAACGCGCTGACGCGCCGCCCGGCGGGCTACGGCGTACGCGATTACGACGTCGGCTATTTCGACCCGGACACCAGCTGGGACGCCGAGGATGTGATAATCAGACGGGTCGCCGCCGCCTTCGACGAGCCGTTCCGCAGCACGGTCGAGGTGCGCAATCAGGCGCGGGTTCCGCTGTGGTTCCCCGCCCATTTCGGCGAGCCCTATGACCCTCTCTCGGGCACCGACGAAGCACTGGAGAGGTTCGTGTCGCCCGCCTTCGCCGTGGGCGTGCGGCTTGAGAAGGATGACACCATCAGCGTCGCCGCGCCGCTGGGGCTCGAGGACATCTTCGCCCTCACCCTGCGGCCCAACTCCAACCGGGGCGTGGCGAAGGACTGGACGCGCGTGGTCGAGCGAGCGCGGGCGCGCTGGCCGGAACTGACCATCATCGAACCGGAGCCCGCCTGATGCGCCAGTGGACCGTGGACGCCTTCGCCTCCGCCCCCTTCCGGGGCAATCCCGCCTGCGTGGTCGAGCCGTTCGACCAGTGGCCCTCCGACGGCTGGATGCAGGCGCTGGCGAAGGAGAACAACCAGGCCGAGACCGCCTTCCTGCTGCGCACCGCCGATCCCGCCCGGTTCGGCCTGCGCTGGTTCACGCCGGGGCGGGAGGTCGACCTGTGCGGTCACGCCACGCTCGGCTCGGCCCATGTGCTGATGGCCGAACTCGGCGTCGACGCGGAGGCCCTGACCTTCGACAGCCGCTCGGGCCCGCTGATCGTGCGCCGCGCCGGCGACGGCTACGAGATGGACTTCCCCGCCGATCCGCCCCGGCGCACCGGCCCGGTCGCCGGACTCGCCGAAGCCCTGGGCGTCGAACCCGTCGAGGTCTGGGCCGGCCGCTATCTGGTCGCCGTCCTCGCCGATGCGGAGACGGTGCGGACGCTCCGCCCCGATATCCCGGCACTCGCGGCGCTGCAGGGCGAGGCGGGCGAGGCCGGCGAGGTCATCGTCTGCGCCGACGCCGATGCCGGCGACGACGTCGATGTGGTCGACCGCTTCTTCGCGCCGGGCTGCGGCGTCGACGAGGATCCCGCCACCGGCTCGGCCCACTGCATCCTCGGCCCCCTCTACGCCGACCGGCTCGGGCGTGCGGCGGTGCGCTTCCGGCAGGTCTTCCCCGGCCGCGGCGGCGACATCCAGACCGAGACGCGCGGCGACCGCGTCCTGCTCCGGGGCCGGGCTGTCACGGTCATCGAGAGCCGCCTGCGCATCGCCCCATAGGAAAGGGGCGCCGCCCTTTCGGACGACGCCCCTCGGGCCTTCCGGGGAGGAAAGGCCGGACCGTTACCAGCGACGATTGTCGCGGTCGCGGCGTTCGATGCGGACCTGCACGGCCAGGCGGTCGTAGCGGCGGTCCAGGTCGTTGCGCTCCCAGCGGGTCAGGCCGCCGCGCATGTAACTGCGCTCCAGGCGGACCAGGCTGTTCAGCTGCGCCTGCAGCCGGACGGCCTCGCGGCGGCTCAGCTGGCCGTTGCGGATGCCGACGTCGATGCGGCGGTCGAGCTGGTATTTGCGCTGGGCGATCGACTGCCAGCGGCCGTGATTCTGATAGCGGTCGCCGCGGTCATGGCGGTCGTCGCGATCGCGACGGTCATACCGGTCGTGGCGATCCCGGTCATTCCGCTCGTAGCGGTCATGGCGGTCGTACCGGTCGTAGTTCTGGGCCGCGGCCGGAACCGCGACGGACGCCGCGGCGATGGCCAGCACGGGGATGAGGGCTTTCTTCATCATCGTCTTTATCCTTCGCGTTCGACGCAGGCCGGGCTGGCTGCGTTGACGCCACAGGACGCCTTTCCGTCTGAGCCCGATCTGAACGGCATGCGTCAGCTTGCGTTCATCTCTATGAAGACGCATCCATGCGCCCCGCGCGTGGACCGATCATTCGGGGCCAGCGGGGCGCGGGAACGGTGAAATATGTCTACACTCCCCGTTCAGCCGTCGTTCAGAGCCTGAGGCCTACACCGTCGCCCATGACCCGGATGCCCGCCTACATCCTAGCCGCCCTGATCGCCGCCGCGCCCCTGTCCGCGACGGCGCAGGATCGCGGCGACCGCGCCGAGGCGCGGCAGGAGCGTCGCGCCGCCGCCGGCGGCGAAGGCGGCGGCGGTTCGCAGGATCGCGGCTCCCGCCCTGACCGCGACGACCGCGGCCAGTCCGGTGGGCAACGCGAACGGCCGTCGCGCCAACAGGCGGAGCCCCCGCGCGTCAGCATGGGGGCCGCCGTCCAGCGCGCATCCTCCGGCCGCCCCGGGCGTTTCCTGGGCGCCAGCAATCGCGGCGACACGATCGTGGTCCGCTGGGAATACCCCGGCGGCCGGGTCGCCGACATCATGGTGGACGGCCGCACCGGCCGGGTGATCGGAGAACGCTGAATGCGCGTGCTGCTAGTCGAGGACGACGCCGACCTGTCGCGCCAGCTGAAGGGCGCCCTGTCCGACGCCGGTTATGCGGTGGACCACGCCGCCGACGGCGAGGAGGCCCATTTCCTCGGCGACACCGAGCCCTATGACGTCATCGTGCTGGACCTCGGCCTGCCCAAGATCGACGGTGTTTCGGTGCTCGAGCGCTGGCGGCGCGAGGGCAAGACCGCGCCGGTGCTGATCCTGACCGCGCGCGGCGCCTGGTCGGACAAGGTGTCGGGCTTCGACGCCGGGGCGGACGACTATCTGACCAAGCCCTTCCACACCGAGGAGCTTCTGGCCCGCTTGCGCGCCCTGCTGCGCCGCTCGGCCGGCATCGCCTCCTCGACCCTGTCCTGCGGCGGCCTGCGGCTGGATCCCCGCGCCGCCCGGGCCAGCGTCAACGGCGAACCCCTGCGCCTGACCTCGCTGGAATACCGGCTGCTACACTATCTGATGATGCATCAGGGCCGGGTGATCAGCCGCACGGAGCTGGTCGAACACCTCTATGACCAGGACTTTGACCGGGATTCGAACACCATCGAGGTGTTCGTCGGGCGTCTGCGCAAGAAAATCGGTCCCGACAGGATCGAGACGGTGCGCGGTCTCGGCTATCGTCTGACGCCCTTGCCCGGGGAGAGCGACGAGACGTGACCGACGGCGCGGGGGGGCCTGCCGACACGACGACGGCGGCGGAGGAGCCGCGCAGCTGGGGCCGCTGGTTCGGCCGCCCCGGACGAAGCCTGACCCGGCGGCTGATCTGGCTCGCCTCCGCCTGGATCGTTATCGCCCTCTTCCTGGCCGGCTGGGCCCTGACCAACCAGTACCAGGAATCGGCCCTGCGCCGGCTCGGACACATGCTGTCCGCCACGATCGACGAGGTGGTTCTCGCCGCCAACGCCGCGCCGGACGGCTCCCTGACCGTCGACGAGGTCAGGGACGAGCAGACCCTGCGGCCCCTGTCCGGGAAATACTGGGCCGTCGCCGAGCCCGGCTCTGACGGCCGACTGCGGATCCTGGTGCGCTCTCCGTCGCTGGCGGGCGAGAGCCTGACCATTCCCGACGAGCTTCCCGGCCGGCTGGAGGCGGCCCGCGGCGCGACCATCAGCTACAACGACCCGGACGGCCTGCGCCGCGGGGGCGAGGGCCCGCTCGGCGTGCCCCTGCGCGTGGCGGCCAGCATGAAACAGCTGCCCGGCCGCGATGAGCCGGTGGTCTTCCTCGCCGGCATCGACCGCTCGAACATCGACAGCGACACGCGCCAGTTCGCCACCTTCACCTGGACGGCCCTGCTGATCCTCGGCCTCGGTCTGGTGATCGCGGTCTTCCTGCAGGTCCAGATCGGCCTGCGTCCGCTCTACGCCCTGCGCAACGAGATCGCCGATGTCCGCAAGGGTCGGGCGGCGCGGATCGCCCGCAGCTATCCGCTCGAGATCCAGCCCCTCGCCGAACAGGTCAACCGCCTGCTCGACCACAATCAGGAGACGGTCGAGCGCCAGCGGACCCACGTCGGCAACCTGGCCCACGCCCTGAAGACGCCGCTGTCGGTGATGCTGGCCGAGGCGGGGGCTCAAAAAGGCCCACTGCCTGATATCGTGCGCCGCCAGACCGAGATCATGAAGGCCCAGGTCGACCACCACCTGCGCCGCGCCCGCGCCGCCGCCCGCGCCCAGATGCTCGGCGAGGTCACGCCGATCGAACCGGTGCTCGACGAGATGGCCGTGATGCTGGAGCGGGTCTTCGAGGAGAAGGGCGTCGTCATCGACTGGCGCGCGCCCGACGGCCTGGCCTTCCGCGGCGAGCGCCAGGACCTGCAGGAGCTGCTCGGCAATCTGATGGAGAACGCCTGCAAATGGGCGAAGCGCCGGGTGCGGGTCTCGGCCGGCGCGACCGGGCTCGGCCAGATGGTGGTGGTGGTCGAGGACGACGGCTCCGGCCTGCCCGAGGATCAGCGCGAAGCGGCTCTGGAGAGGGGCTCGCGGATGGACGAAACCACGCCGGGGTCGGGACTGGGCCTGTCGATCGTGGTCGAGCTGACCCGCGCCTATGGCGGCCGCATCTCCCTGTCCGACAGCGAGCTCGGGGGATTGAAGGCCGTGCTCGAACTCCCCGCCGCCGAGGCCTGAACATTCATCCGGATAGCGGATGTTAACCCTGTCCCGGGCAGCATGGGGGCGGCCGGACGCTTGACCGGTCGCAAGGTGCTTGAATGTCCGGGCTGTCCGTCGCCCATCGCGTCGCGCTGGCCGCTCTGATCGAGCAGGCCTCCGACGCCACGCTGACGAAGCTTTCGTCGGCGGCCGTCGCCCTTCCGGGAGCGCGGGCGCTGGAGCTCGCCGACATGCTCGCCGAAGAGGTTCTCGATCGCCAGCGCCGCCGTCTGGTGATGGCGCCCCTGCTGCCGATGTTCCGGCCACGCGCCGACGGCATCGAGGCCATGACCTTCCCGCCCGCCGTGCTGCCGCGTCTGTGGAAGGCCGGATCGGCGCGCGAGCCGGCCCTGCTGCCGCAGCTGGACGAGGATGATCCCCGAGCCGTGGCCGTCGCCGACCGCATCTGCGTGGCCGCCGCCGCCGCGGTGCGCGACCGCCCCGACCTGATCTGGCCTGCCGACGTCGAACCGGACCGCCGCGAGCAGGGACTGACCGACCTTGCCGCCTGTCTCGACCTTGCCCATCTGGCCCGCCGCGGCCTGCCCTCGATCGAAATCTGGCTGAAGCGCCCGGACGGCGACCAGATCGCCGAGCTGCGCCTCCTCATCAAGGATTGCGCCGCCATCCATCTCGACGGGGCCCAGCGCGTGCTGGAGATGCTGTTCTCGCATCTCGACGACGCCGTCCTGATCCTGCGCATCATCACCCAGAGTTCCTGCTCGTCGGGCCGCGAGGGCTTCCTCAGCGCCTCGGAACTGGCCGGCTTCGTCGAGCGGCTGATCGCCGGCGTCGACGCCCGTGTGGCCCGCATCGGGGCCTTCCGGCCCGGCTCGGATCTCGCCAACGTCGATCCGGTCATCGAGGATCTGACCTGGTGCGCCAATGTGCTCAACGAGCTGGACGTCACCCTGACCCTCAATCCGCTCAGCGTCTGGGGCAAGTCGGTCCGGGACGCGCGGGTCAGCATCGCCGCCCAGCTCTCGGCCTTCCTCCGCGCCGCCGACCGGGCCGTGGACCGGGCCCTGCCGCTGGAGCGGGTCCAGCTCTCCGGCCGCATGACCCGCAAGGCGCCGCAACTAACGGCTCCCATCCAGGGCGAGACCGTGCAGGCGGTCCGTCATCTGCTGAAACTGGTTGGGGCGGTGCGCGGTCCGGCCTCGATCTTCGGCGCCGAGTCCGATCGCAAGAAGCTGGTCGAGTCGTTGACGGTTCGCCTGACGGACTATGCGGACATGGCCCTGCTGATCGTCAATGACGGCGAGGCGGAGAACGAGCTCAACGCCCTGCGGCTGGTCGAACTGGCCGCCCGCTGCCTAGATCTGATCGACGCCCGGGACGCCGCCCGCACCGTGCGTCGCCGCGCCGCAGTGGCCGGGGCCGGGAAGGGCGGGTCCAACCCCTCGTCGCGGGCCGCCTGATCGGCTACATCGCCGGACGATGACGGTGTTCTGGATCATGACGGCGCTGATGGCGGCCCTGGCGGGCCTGCTCGTGCTGGCCGGCGCGCGCCGCGGCGCGGACGCGGGCGAGGTCGTGACCCCCGCCGTCGCCTCGGCCGAACTGTCCGAGCTGGATCGCCTCAAGGCCCGCGGCCTGCTGGACGAGGCCGGCTGGGCCGCCGCCCGCGCCGAAGCCGGCCGCCGCATCCTGTCGGCACAGCGCGATGCGGTCCCGATCGCCGCCGGTCCGCGCGACCGGTTCTGGGTCCTGGGCGGCATCGTCGCCACCGTCGCCGGCGCGCTCGGCCTCTACATGATGGTCGCCGCGCCCGGCCTGCCCGATCAGTCATACGAGCGCCGCGTCGACGAATGGGCGACCCGGCTCGACACGCTGCAGCCGCCGCAGATCGCCGCGGTGGTGGCGCGCGAGGTCGAGGCGCGTCCCGACGACTATCAGGCCCTGACCATGCTCGGTCTGGCCCGGACCGCGTCCGGAGACCCGATCGGCGCCGTCTCCGCCTTCCGCCGGGCGGCCGCGCTTCAGCCCGGCGACGCCGGCGCCTGGGTCCGGCTTGGCCAGGGTCTGGTGCGGGTCAACGGCGGGGCGGTCAGCGGCGACGCCGAGGCGGCCTTCCGGCGGGCGCTTGAGATCGATCCCGGCCAGGGCAGCGCCCGCTATTTCCTCGGCGATGCGGCGCTGGCGCGCGGCGACGCGGCGGCGGCCCGCGAGATGTGGACGCCCCTGATCGCCGCCATGGAGCCCGGCGATCCCGACCGGGCGCAACTGCAGGCCCGACTGGCCGGAGCGGATTCATGAGCTGGCTGCCGAAATCTCCGAAGGCCCGCCGCCGCCTCTGGGTGGTGGCCGCCGTGGCGCCGGTGCTGGCCCTGGCCGTCGGCCTGTCCCTGTACGCCATGCGCGACAGCGTGACCTTCTTCTTCTCGCCGTCCGAAGCGACCCCGGAGGCCGCGCCCGCCGGCCGCGTGGTCCGGCTCGGCGGTCTCGTCGAGGCCGGCAGCGTGGTCCGGAACGGTTCGGGCCAGGTCGCCTTCGCGGTCACCGACAACGTCGCCACCACCCGCGTCGTCTACCAGGGCGACCTGCCGGATCTGTTCGCCGAAGGAGAGGGCGTGGTGGCACAGGGCGCCTTCCTGCCCGACCGCAGCTTCCGCGCCACCCAGGTGCTGGCCAAGCACGACGAGACCTACATGCCGCGCGAGGTGGCCGAGAGCCTCAAGGCCAAGGGCGAATGGCGGCCTTCAATCAGCGCAACGGCCGCTCCGTGATCATCGAAACGGGCGCCTTCGCCCTCATCCTCGCCTTCGCCCTGGCGGCGCTGCAGACGGGTCTGGCGGTGGCCGGACGGCTGCGCCGCAGCCCTGTGCTGGCCGGAGCCGCCACCGGCGCCGCCATCGGCTCGGCCGTCGCCGTGGCCATCGCCTTCGCCGTGCTGATCCACGCCTTCGCCGGCTCGGACTTCTCGGTCGCCAATGTCGCCGCCAACAGCCACACCGACAAGCCGATGCTCTACAAGGTGGCCGGCGCCTGGGGCAGCCACGAGGGCTCGCTGGTGCTGTGGTGCCTGGTTCTCACCGGCTTCGGCGCGGTGCTGGCCCGGGCCCGCAATCTGCCGTTCGGGCTGAAGACCTCGGCGGTGGCGGCGCAGGGCTTCCTCGGCGTGCTGTTCCTCGCCTTCGCCGTCTTCACTTCCAACCCGTTCGCGCGTCTGGACCCGGCTCCGTTCCAGGGCAATTCCCTGAACCCGCTGCTGCAGGACCCGGCGCTCGCCTTCCATCCGCCCTTCCTCTACGCCGGCTACGTCGGCTTTTCGGTCTGTTTCTCCCTGGCGGTCGCCGCCCTCGTCGAGGGCCGGGCCAACTCCGCCTTCTGGCCCGCCTGGGGCCGCTGGGTGCGGCCGTGGGCCCTGGCCAGCTGGGCCTTCCTCACTGTCGGCATCGCCCTCGGCGCCTTCTGGGCCTATTACGAGCTCGGCTGGGGCGGCTGGTGGTTCTGGGATCCGGTCGAGAACGCCAGCTTCATGCCGTGGCTGGCCGGCGCCGCCCTGCTGCATTCCGCCGTCGTCACAGAGCGACGCGGCGCGCTGGCCGGCTGGACCACCTTCCTCGCCTTGCTGGCCTTCACCTTCTCCATGCTCGGGGCCTTCCTGGTCCGCTCCGGCGTGCTGACCAGCGTGCACGCCTTCGCCGTCGACCCCGAGCGCGGCCTTATGCTTCTGGCCATCCTCGGCCTGACCGGCGGCCTCGCCTTCGGCCTGTTCGCCCTCCGCGCGCCGCAGCTGAAGGGCGGCGGCATGTTTGCGCCGGTCAGCCGCGAGGGCGCGCTGGTGCTCAACAACGTCTTCCTGACCGCCGCCTGCGCCACCGTCCTGCTCGGCACCCTCTATCCGCTGATCCTTGAGGCGGTGAACGGCTCGACCATCTCGGTCGGCCCGCCCTATTTCGCCCTGACCTTCGTGCCGTTGATGGCCGTCGCCTTCCTGATCCTGCCCGCCGGGCCGCTGCTGGCGTGGAAGCGGGGCGATCTGCCCGGCGTGATGCAGCGGCTGGCCGTGGCCGCCGGCCTCGCCGTCCTGCTGGCGCTGATCGGTTTCGGGGTGTTCGAGCCCCGCAAGGCGCTGTCGGCGGCGGGCATCGGCCTCGGCGCCTGGCTGATCCTCGGCGCCCTGTCCGAGACCGCCGAGCGCATCCGCCTGTTCCGCGCCCCGGTGGCCGAGAGCCTGCGCCGCGCGAAGGGCCTGCCGCTCGGCGCCTGGGGCACGACCCTCGCCCACGCCGGGCTCGGGGTCTTCGTGCTCGGGGCGGTGGTCGAGACCGGCTACCGCGTCGAGGCCGCCCGCCCGATCGCCGTCGGCCAGGTGGTGGAGGCTGGGCCGTGGGCCGTGCGGCTCGACGACGTGCGGGTGGTCGAGGGCCCCAACTATCTCGCCGAACAGGGCCGCCTGACCGTCACCCTGCGCTCCGGCGCCGCGCCGCGTCAGGTGACCGCCGAGCGCCGCTTCTTCCCCGCCGGCGGCCAGACCACCACCGAGGTCGGCCTCGATTTCCGCGGTCTCGACGACGTCTATGTGGTGCTCGGCGAGCGCGGCCGGACCGAAGCCGGCGAGCCCGCCTGGAATGTCCGCGTGTGGTGGAATCCGTGGGCGCGGCTGATCTTCCTCGGCCCGGCCCTGATGGCCCTCGGCGGCGTGCTGTCGCTGATGGATCGCCGCCTGCGGCTCGGCCTCGGCCAGCGGAAGGCGGCGGCATGACGCGGATGCTCCTGATCGCGGTCGCCGTCCTCGGCCTGATCGCCGCCCCCGCGGCGGCCCAGGAGCCGCCGCCCGCACCGGACCGGCCGCTGCCCGATGCGGCGCAGGAGGCCCGGGCCCAGGCCCTGTTCGACGACATCCGCTGCGTCGTCTGCCAGCACGAGGCCATCGCCGACAGCCCGGCCGTCATCGCCGCCGACATGCGCCAGCTGGTCCGCGAACAGGTCGCCGCCGGCCGCACGAACGCACAGATCGAGCAGGACCTCGTCCGCCGCTACGGCGATTTCGTGCTGTTCCAGCCGCCGGTCCGGTTCGGCACCTTCCTGCTCTGGTTCGGGCCGATCGGCCTGATGGCGGCCGTTCTGGCCCTGCTCCTGCTGCGTTCGCGCGGCCGCCGCGCCGAGGCCGCGCCTCTGACCGCCGAGGAAGAGGCGCGGCTGGCGCATATCGTCGCCGGGGACGATCTTCGCCCCGATCCTGACGCAAAGCCGTCTGACCACTAGGACCGCACGGACCCATCCTCGCGTCCCGGCGTTGGCTCAGAAAGCCTGCGCCCTATATTGACGGAACTGACCGGGCCGCCGCGCCCGACGAAAGGAACGTACGAAACCCGATGATGAAGCGTAAGGAATTCATGCTGGGGGCCACGTTCGGCCTGGTTCTCGCGGCCGGCGCCACCGCCGGCGGCGTCATCGACTGGCCGACCGCCAACGCCGGCCCCGTCGCCGGCAAGTCCGGCCGCCTGACCGCCGACGCCGGCGCCGCCGGCCTGTTCGCCCCCCCGCAAGGCGCCCCCCTCAGCTTCGCCGACATCTTCCAGCAGGTCGCCCCAGCCGTGGTGCAGATCAACGTGGAATCGCGCGTTTCTGGACCGTCGACGGTTCGCGTTCCGGGCATCCCGTTCGCGATTCCCGTTCCGGAAGGGGAGGAGGGCGAGGAAGGCGACGGCCGCACCGCCCGGGGAGCAGGCTCCGGCTTCTTCATTTCCCGCGACGGCTACATCGTCACCAACAACCACGTCGTCGCCGACGCGGTCGACATCACCGTCGTCCTCGCCGATGAGCGAGAACTCAAAGCCGAGGTGGTGGGGCGTGATCCGGCCACCGATCTCGCGGTGATCAAGGTGGAGGGCTCGGGCTTCCCCTTCGTCCAGTTCGAGGAACAGGCACAGCCGCGCGTCGGCGATTGGGTCATCGCCGTGGGGAACCCCTTTGGGCTCGGCGGCACGGCCACGGCCGGCATCGTGTCCGGCACGGGCCGGCAAAATATCGATCCAGACTCGAACGCAGGCTACGTTGACTTCCTGCAGATCGACGCGGCCATCAACACCGGCAACTCCGGTGGGCCGACATTCGACATCTACGGCCGGGTCATCGGGGTCAACTCGGCCATCTACACACAGACCGGAGGCTCGGTCGGTATCGGCTTCGCCATCCCGGCTTCGGTCGCCAAGCCGATCACCGACCGCCTGATTCAGGACGGCAAAATTGATCGCGGCTATGTCGGCCTGACACTGACGACGCCTCGTGCCGCAATGTGGGAGGCTTACGGCCTGCCACGGACCACTGAGGGCGCTCTGGTGACCGAGGTCACTCCCGGCGGTCCCTCCGACCGAGGAGGCGTTGAAATCGGCGACGTGATCACGGCCGTCAATGGCGAGCCGGTTGAGGACAGCACCGAAGCCACCCGCGTCGTCGCCGCCGTTCGGCCCGGCTCTACCATTCGTCTCGACATCAATCGTGGGGGACGCAGCACGACGGCGAATGTTCGGGCGGGCACTCGTCCCTCCGAGGAAGAACTCCGTCAGGGGCTGCTGGGGCCGAATGGCGAAGATCAGGTCGAGGGACCATCGGGAGAGGCCGAAGGCGCTGCCATCGAAGGCGTCAGCGTCTCGTCGCTGACTCCCCTGCTTCGCCAGCGGTTTCGCTTGTCTCCTTCAGCGACGGGGGTCGTAATCACCGGAGTAGCCCGTGGCACTCCAGCGGCCCGACTCGGCCTTGGCGCGGGGATGCTGATCACCCATGCTGACCGGCGTCCCGTGTCTACCGCCGGCGAACTCCGATCCGTCGTCCAGTCTCTGCGGTCAGCCGGCAGGCCAGGCGTGGTGCTGTTCGTCATTCAGGCAGGCGGTTCGCAGCGGGTCCCTGTCCTTCTGGAATTCCAGGCCGCCGATTGAGCCCGATCCTGAATAAGCGGTAACTGCCCCCATCGCCGCCGATGCGCTACCATCGGCGGCGATTCCGCATCTGAGGGCTGATTCCATGCGCATCCTGGTGGTCGAAGACGACGCCGAAGCCGCGACCGCCATGGTCCGCGGGCTGACCGAGGCCGGTCACGAGCCGACCCACGCCGTCGACGGCGCCTTCGGCCTTCTGGAGGCCCAGAAGGGCGGCTACGACGTCTATGTCGTCGACCGCATGATGCCGCGCCTCGACGGCATCGGCATGGTCGAGACCCTGCGCAAGGACGGCGACCAGACCCCGGTCCTGTTCCTCTCGGCCATGGGTGAGGTCGACGACCGCGTCGCGGGTCTCAAGGCCGGCGCCGACGACTATCTGGTCAAACCCTACGCCTTCTCCGAGCTGATCGCCCGGGTCGAGGCCCTGTCGCGCCGCCGCGAGACCGGCAGCGTCGCCACCATGCTCAAGGTCGGCGACCTCGAGATGAACCTGATCGCCCGCACCGTTCACCGCGCCGGCCAGGAGATCGACCTGCAGCCGCGCGAGTTCCAGCTGCTCGAATTCCTGATGCGCCACGCCGGCCAGTCGGTGACCCGCACCATGCTGCTCGAGAAGGTCTGGGAATACCATTTCGACCCCCAGACCAACGTCATCGACGTCCACATCAGCCGCCTGCGCGCCAAGATCGACAAGGGCTTCGACCACGCCATGCTGCAGACGGTTCGCGGGGCGGGGTACCGGCTGGAGGCCTGACGCCTCCCGATGACGCTCCCCTCCCTCCTTCGCCGCACGCCCTTCCGGCTGACGCTGCTGTTCCTCGCCCTGTTCGCGGCGGCGGCCAGCGCCATCCTGGCCTATGTCTATTTCGCCTCGGCTGCGGAGGCGCGGGTCAGCGCCGAGCGCGAGGTGCGCGGCGAGATGAAGGTGCTGACCGGCATCTATGAGGCGCGGGGGCTGGACGCCCTGAACCGCGAGGTGATCGACCGCACCTTGCGCGACAGCACCTTTCTCTACCGGCTGGAGCCCGCCGACGGCAGCTGGTTCGCGGGCAGCCTGACCATCTTCCCGATCGAGACGCTTGAGGAAGATCAGCAGTGGATCACCTTCCCCTTCACCGAAACGGACGCTGAAGGTCGGGTCCGTCGGCCCCAGGTGCGCGGCGTCCAGACCCGGCTGGCGGGCGGCGGCATGCTGTTCGTCGGCCAGTCGCTCAGCGGCGCCGAAGCCTATCTGTCCCGCCTCACCCAGGCCCTGTGGGGCGCCATGGGCATCGTGCTTCTGCTCGGCCTGGCGGGCGGCTTCCTCGTCAGCCGCAACCTCGAGAAGTCGATGGGCCGGCTCAGCCGGGTGGTCACGGCCGTTCAGGAAGGGGACCTCAAGGCCCGGGCTCCTGTGCGAAACTCCGGGGACGAACTCGACGAGCTGGGGGCCGGCCTCAATACCATGCTGGACAGGCTGGAGGCGTCGATGGCCTCGATCCGCCACGCTGGCGACGCCATCGCCCACGACCTGCGCTCGCCGCTGACCCGGATGCGGGCCAAGCTCGAGGTGTCGCTGATCGACGCCGAGGCCGGCAAGATCACCGGCGTCGACGCCCTGCAGCTGGCGCTCGACGAGGCCGACAACCTGCTCAAGACCTTCAACACCGTGCTCGCCATCGCCCGGCTGCAGGCCGCCGCCGGCCGCACCCCTGACCCCCAGCGCTTCGACGCCGCCGACCTCGCCGCCGACATGGCCGAGCTCTATGAACCGGCCTCCGAGGACAAGGGGCTGGAGTTCTCGGCCGAAATCGAGCGCGGCCTGATGGTCGAGGCCAACCGGCCCTTCCTCGCCCAGGCCATCGCCAACGTCATCGACAACGCCATCAAATACACCCCGACCGGCGGCGCCGTGATGCTGCGCGCCCGCCGCCGCAGTTCGGGCGAGATCGAGTTCTCGGTCACCGACACCGGCCCCGGCGTGCCCGAGACCGACCGCGAACGGGTCCTGCAGCGCTTCGTCCGCCTCGACAACAGCCGCACCGAGCCCGGCTCCGGCCTCGGTCTGTCGCTGGTCGGCGCCGTGCTGGAGGCCCACGGCGGCCGCGTCCAGCTCGACGAGGGCCCGGGCGAATACGGCGGATTCGGTCCGGGCCTGCGGGTGGCGCTCGTCTTGCCGCCGGCGGATCCGGCGTGAGCGAGACCTTGGCCGCGGCCCTGACGCCGTGCGGCCCCGTCCTGGACGCCGAGGCCGCCGGTCGCGCTCACGAGCGTCTGGCCGAGGCCGCCGCCGAGGCTGGCTGGCTCGACACTCTCGACGCCGCCTGGCCCGCCCTCGCGCCGGTGTTCGCCGCCTCCGGCTATCTGTTCGGCCTCGCCCGGCGCTGGCCCGACCGCCTGCGGATCACGCTTGAGGAGCCGCCGGCGGCCCGCCTCGCCGCCGTCCTCGCCGCCACGGAAGCGCTCACCGGCGGCGCCGACGACCTGCGCGCCCCGCTGCGCCGGCTCAAGGGCGAGCTCCACCTGCTCACCGCCCTGGCCGACCTCGGCGGCGTCTGGGACCTCGACCAGGTCACCGACGCCCTCAGCCGCTTCGCCGACGTCTCGGTCAACGCCGCCCTGCGCGCCGTCGCCCACGACCAGCGCGAGCGGGGCAAGCTCGTCAGCGCCGCCGACGACCCGCGCGGCCCCGTCCCCGGCCTGTTCGGCCTCGCCATGGGCAAGCACGGCGCCTTCGAGCTCAACTACTCCTCCGATATCGACATCAGCCTGTTCTGGGAGCCGGAGGCGCTGATCCCGGCCTTGGCCGAGGGTGTCGAGCCGCAGCGCTTCGTCGACCGTCTCGCCCAGTCGCTGGCCAGCCTGATGCAGGAGCGCACCGGCGAGGGCTACGTCTTCCGCGTCGACCTGCGCCTGCGCCCCGACC
>Ga0114898_1000762_pt1 | contig 22206 bp, 20 predicted proteins | sample Malvired_Geostar_FD_83496 | JGI IMG/M metagenome (GOLD analysis project Ga0114898, IMG submission 83496) | Marine viral communities from the Global Malaspina Expedition - Malaspina viral metaG DeepMed_Geostar | ecosystem: Environmental > Aquatic > Marine > Oceanic | place: Mediterranean Sea... | reverse complement strand
GAGCTGGCCCAGGCCCACCAGATCAGCCGGGAAGTGCTCTCCACCCGCGAGCGAATGCTGAAAATCATGGAGCAGCTCAGTCAGGATGGCGAGGGCGGCCGTTATACGCCGTTTGAAGCGCTGTTTACCCTGGAAGAGGGACGTGCCGGTGTGGTCGTGACCTTTATGGCCATTCTAGAGCTTGCCAAAGAGGCCATGATAGAGATTGTTCAAAATGCACCGCTGTCGCCCATTCATGTGCGTGCCCGCCAAGCGGCGCTGGTCGATGGGGAAGAGGACGCATTCGAGCGTTTGGAAGAGGAGCAGGACGATGCCGCCTCAGCATTCGAAGAGTCCGCGTTTGAACCTGACGAGGAGTCGCGGTGAGAGACACCACGTTAGACGACATTATTGAAGCGGCGCTGCTAGCAGCGGGTGAACCGCTGCCGGTTGAGCGCCTGGAAACGCTATTTTTGGCCGACGAGTGCCCTTCCCGCAAAGCGTTGAGGGAAGCGCTGTCACGGCTGGCGCTGCGCCACGATAACGGCGCGCTGGAACTGGTCGAGACTGCCTCGGGCTTTCAGCTACGTATTCGTCCACGCTTGGCTCACTGGGTCTCGCGGCTGTGGGACGAGCGGCCCCAGCGCTATTCGCGAGCGTTGCTGGAAACCCTTGCGCTGATCGCTTACCGCCAGCCGGTGACTCGGGGCGATATCGAAGATGTGCGGGGCGTGAGCGTCAGCAGTTCGATCATTCGCACGCTGATGGAGCGCGGCTGGATACGCGTGGTAGGTCACCGGGATGTGCCGGGTCGCCCGGCGGTCTATGCCACCACGCGCAGTTTTCTGGATGACTTCGGTTTGAAAACCCTGGATGCGCTGCCGCCCATGCATACGCTGGTCAACGGCGACGACCCCGAAGCGCTTTCTCTAGAGAAGGCATCAACCGAACAAAACCCGCCGCCAGCACTGGACGAAACGCCTGAAAGCGTGCAGGATGCGCCACCCCAGCAAGATGAGAATACGTCGGCAGCGAGTGCCGACCACCACGCCGAGACGGCGTTAACCCAGCCGCTCAGCTTTGCCGATTTAGAGGCACGGCTGGCGGCACGTGCAAAGCGTCAACACGAAGACGCTAGCACGCAGACCAACGATGTGAGGTCAGACGACCATGAGTCAGAGTAATAACACCACACCCCCCTCCAGCGAAAAGCTGCAGAAAGTCCTCGCCCGTGCAGGCCTTGGCTCCCGTCGTGAAATGGAAACCGCCATTGCCGACGGCCGAGTGAAGGTGAATAGCCAGGTCGCCAAACTGGGCGACCGAGTGGAAGTGCGGGATAAGGTCAGCTTTGATGACCGCCCGGTGACGCTGCGTCCGGAAGAGGAAGTGCCGCGTCGGGTCATTATGTACAACAAGCCGGAAGGCGAGCTGTGCACCCGTAAAGACCCGGAAGGCCGTCGCACGGTCTTTGAGCGCCTACCGCGCCTGAAAGGCGAGCGCTGGATTGCCATTGGCCGCTTGGACATCAATACCAGCGGCTTGCTGCTGTTCACCACCGACGGTGAACTTGCCAACCGCTTGATGCACCCCTCTACCCAAGTAGAGCGTGAGTACGCGGTGCGGGTCATGGGCGACGTCAAGCGTGAGCATATCGTCGCCATGGTCGACGGCGTCATGCTAGAAGATGGCCCAGCGCGCTTTACCGACGTGCAGGAGTTTGGTGGCGAAGGCATTAACACTTGGTTCCACGTGGTGATTCTGGAAGGCCGCAACCGTGAAGTGCGCCGCCTGTGGGAGTCCCAGGGGCTTACCGTTAGTCGCCTGAAGCGTGTGCGCTACGGCAACATCTTCCTCGACAAGCGGGCGAAAGCCGGTGAGTGGGTCGAGCTCTCTCAGGATGAGGTGGATGACTTAGCGACGCTGGCCAACCTGGAAACCCGCAAAGTGCCTGAGCTGACGCCAGACGAGAAGAACCGCTGGAGCCGCGACAAGCATAAGCGTCGTCCGGTGCAGGCGATGCGCAAGCCGAAACCCAAGCGCGGTTAAGCTAGGCGCGGTTCAAGCAGTGCGCTCTGCACGGGGTAAGGCTTTTTGGCACCGTGCAGAGCAGTAGATATAGACGAAAGATAAAAAAGGGCTTGCTATTCACAAGCTGTATCCGTACTATATGCATCCGTTCGGACGGGTCGTTAGCTCAGTTGGTAGAGCAGTTGACTTTTAATCAATTGGTCGTAGGTTCGAATCCTACACGACCCACCATCCGAAATAAGCAAGCGCATCAGGTAGTAGTTCGACCAATGCTTTGTTTTTAATATGTGTTTTGATGTGAGTTAGTGTAGAATTTGCTAGTCGTTTTTGATTAGCGCAGCAAAATTTGGGTCGTTAGCTCAGTTGGTAGAGCAGTTGACTTTTAATCAATTGGTCGTAGGTTCGAATCCTACACGACCCACCAAATTCCGACGCCCTTGGTAGCTTGCTGCCAGGGGCGTTTTGCTATGTGCATCGTGGTGCATGGCGAAGTGACGTTGTGCTTGCAGCAACGAAGGGTTGTCCACCACAATGTCATAACAACGACGTTATTGTCCTGACTCTCAGCAGTCAGGTTGGCAGCGTGCCACCGCGAGAGACGCAGCGGTCGTTGCCCCGAGTGCGGCGCATGCGGAGCGCATACGCCGTGACTGGTGTTTAACAGGGGGATTCCCTGTTCGTCACAGTGGTAGACACAATGACTATGATGACCTCTCAAGCTGAGCTAGACGCTCCGCTACCAAGCCCATACTGTCCTACCCGTATCCCTGCGGAAGACGAAGCGCGAGTGGCTGAGATCAAGCAGTTGCTCAAGGCGAATAACGCCGTTTTGGTAGCGCATTACTATACCGACGACGCCATTCAGCAGTTGGCCGAAGAGACTGGTGGCTGTGTGGCGGACTCCCTGGAAATGGCCCGCTTCGGTGCCCGTCACGATGCCACCACGCTGGTGGTTGCAGGCGTGCGCTTTATGGGCGAAACGGCCAAGATCCTTTCCCCAGAAAAGCGTGTGTTGATGCCTACGCTCGAAGCGACCTGCTCGCTCGATATTGGCTGCCCGATTGACGAGTTCAGCGCGTTCTGCGATGCCCATCCGGACCGTACCGTGGTGGTGTATGCCAATACCTCGGCGGCGGTAAAAGCGCGTGCCGATTGGGTCGTGACCTCTTCGATTGCCGTGGAGGTCATTGAGCACCTGCAGGCGAAGGGTGAAAAGATTTTGTGGGCACCGGATAAGCATCTGGGTGGCTATATTCAGAAAAAAACCGGTGCCGACATGCTGATGTGGGACGGTGCCTGCATCGTGCACGAGGAGTTCAAGGCTAGAGGTATCGAGGATCTAAAGCGCCTCTACCCAGATGCCGCCGTGCTCGTGCATCCGGAATCGCCGGAGGCCGTCGTCAAGCTGGCCGATGTGGCGGGTTCCACCTCGCAACTGATCAAGGCGGCGAAAACCCTGCCCAACGAGCAACTGATCGTAGCGACCGATCGCGGCATTTTCTTCAAGATGCAGCAGGCGGTGCCTGGCAAAACGCTCTTTGAAGCGCCCACTGCCGGTAACGGCGCGACCTGCCGCAGCTGTGCCCACTGCCCGTGGATGGCGATGAACGCGTTGGATAATTTGGCTGGCGCGCTGCGTGAAGGCAGCGGCGAGATCTTTGTTGATGATGCCTTGCGTCAGCAGGCGTTAAAGCCCCTTGAGCGTATGCTGAACTTTAACGCTTAAACATTAGCGCTTAAGTATCAGCGCTTTAATATCAGTACAACGTTTCTGCTGTAAGCCAAAAGCCCGAACGCGATGCGTCGGGCTTTTTTGTATGTTTTGCATGTGCTTTAGGGCGCTAAAACTTCTCTAGCGCCTCTCGGTACTCAAGAAACGCTTCTCTGCGCTGTTCAATGCGCGCTAGCGCCTGAGTGTCGTTTTCTTGCTGGGCGGCGTCTTTGGCAATACTTAACTGTCGAATGCCGCGGTCCACTCGGCCGGTGAGCTGCAGGTGCTCGGCACGGGCCAGGTGACCCCAGCCGTTAAACCCGCTGCGCCCGGCGGCCTCTGCCAGCAGGTTGAAGCCCTGGGGGCTTTCCGGGTGCTGCGTGGTGATATCACGAAGCAGGTCGTAAGCCGCTGCTGGATCGCGCTGTAGCTGCGCCTCCGCCAGGGTCAGCTGAGCAGGCAGATAGTTAGGCATCAGCCGCAGTAAACGCTGGCTGCGGGAAATGGCGTCATCGTAGCGTTGGGCTTCCAGGGCTACGTTCGCCGCGGAGGCGGGCAGCATGCCGTAATCAGGAAGCTCGTTGGCAAGCTGATCGAGGGTTTGCAGCGCGCGGTCGGTTTGACCATTGTGCGCATCAATAAGTGCGTTGATATAACGCAGCGCAGGCTCCTCGGCATCCTCCTGAGCCAGCCGCGAAGCCGCTTGCTGGGGTGAATTGCGGTAAATGCTCAGCAAAGCGCGAGCGCGCATCATGTCGTAGAGCGTATCGCTGGTGTAGCGGCTGGCCACGCTAAGCTGAGAAACCCGCGCTTGGGCGTCGCTCAGGCGGCTATCTGACACAGGGTGGGTCAATAGAAATTCAGGCGGCGTGCCGCCTTGAAGCCGCGACAGGCGCTGCATGGTATCGAACATACGCACCATGGCCTCTGGGTCGTAGCCTGCCTCTGCCATGGCCTGTAGGCCAATACGGTCAGCCTCCTGTTCAAAACGTCTGGAGTAGGTGAGCTGGTCCTGAATAAGCGCCGCCTGAGAGCCCATGGCGGTGGCAATGCCTGCATCGCCGCCGCCGCTGGCAGCAATCAGCATACCGGCTAGCATAGCCGCCATGGCGGGCAGCTGGGTCTGTTCTGCACGGGCGCTGCCACGGGCGTAGTGGCGTTGGGAAAGGTGGCCAAGCTCGTGGGCAATCACCGATACAAAAGCGCCTTCATCTTCAGCAAAGGCAAACAGCCCTGAATTAATGCCCACCACGCCGCCGGGCACCGCAAACGCATTGAGCGAACGGTTATCCACCATCACCGTGGTGGTTTGCAGGCTGCCGAGCTGGCTGTAAGGAGCCAGGCGTGCCACCAGGCTCTCCAGGTAGTCGCTGACAATAGGATCCTGCCACTGAGGGGCCTGGGCACGAAACTGGCGCAGCCATGCGCGGCCAAGGCGAAACTCTTCATTGCTTACCGATACCGGTGCGCCCCCTAAACTGGGCAGTTGATAGTCGTCATAGCTGTGGCTGGGCAAGCTAACGCACAAAGCGCTGAGCGAGAGCGCAAGCGTGCAGGCCCAGCGAGAGTAGGCGGGTCTAAAATGCAGCATGACATCCCCATTCGTTCGAATAATAGGCACGGCTAACAACGGTGTGACATTGATTCAGGCAGGGAAGTGCCGTTAAATCAATATCGCAGTGGGCATCGCAAAAAAACAGTTTATGCAACAATGCGATGGTTATGTAGCCATTGAACGATTTAGCATCATGGAAGCTGCCTTTGGGGGAGAGTATGTCTGAGCAAACAGCGTCAGGGTTAGCCGAAGGGCTTAAGCCCGATCAAGTGTTGGACGCCACCGGATTGCACTGCCCGCTACCGCTTTTAAAGGCGAAGCAGGCATTGGCGGGTCTGGCGCCGGGCCAACTGCTGGAAGTAAGTGCGACCGATGCGGGTTCGTGGCGGGATATGGCGGCATTTACTGAGCTAAGCGACCATGTGATGGAAGCGCGGGTGCAGCGCGGCGACGTGTATGTATTTTGGATTCGTAAAGCAGGGAACACCCACTCATGACCATGCGCAGTATTCTGAAAAGTTGGGTAGAGCGCTACTTTTCAGACGAAGAGGCGTTAATTCTTCTGGTGGTGCTGGTGGCAGGGTTTGCCGCCATTATTTGGTTTGGCCGCATGTTGGCACCGTTCTTTACCGCGTTGGTGCTGGCGTTTTTACTGCAAGGCGTGGTTAGCGCGCTCACGCGACGTCGAGTGCCGCATTTGCTGGCTGTCATTATGGTGTTTTTGGCATTTGTCAGCGTGCTGCTCACGCTAGCGTTTATCTTGATGCCGCTGATCTGGAATCAGCTGGTCGGGCTCGTTCAAGAGACGCCGCGCATGTTTGCCAGCGGCCAGGGCTGGCTAGATCAGTTGCAGGAGCGCTTCCCTAATATCGTGACGCCTGATCAGATGCAGAGCTGGATTGGCGTCGCCGGGCGGGAAATTAGTCAGCTAGGTCAGCGCGCCTTGACGCTCTCGTTGACCTCGCTTGGCAATGTCATGTCGTTGATCATCTATTTGGTGTTAGTGCCGATTTTGGTCTTTTTTATGCTGAAAGATCGTGAGGCGCTGGTGGGCTTTACGCTCTCGCTGCTGCCGCAGAAGCGTACGCTGCTGACGCGCATCTGGCATGAAATGGATCGCCAAATCGCCAACTATATTCGCGGTAAGTCCATTGAGATCGTCATCGTTGGCACGGTGGCGTATATCACCTTTGCCTTTTTTGGCTTGCCCTATACGGCGCTACTGGCCGTGCTGGTCGGTTTTTCCGTATTGGTGCCCTACATTGGCGCGGCGGTGGCAACCATCCCCGTGGCGGCGGTAGCGGGCTTCCATTTCGGTATTAGCGAGCAGTTTGTCTACGTTTTAGTGGCCTACGGCGTGCTGCAGGCACTGGATGGCAACGTACTTGCCCCCGTGCTGTTCTCAGAAACCAATAACATCCACCCGGTCTCGATTATCGTTGCGGTGCTGTTCTTTGGCGGTATTTGGGGATTCTGGGGGGTGTTTTTTGCCATTCCGCTTGCCACGCTGCTGAAAGCGCTGGTGTATGCATGGCCAAGAGGGCTTGAAGGCCGACAAACATCGCAGGTGCCACCGCTGAAGCAGGATTAGCCGTGAGCATGGCTGTGCCCGATATGGGCACAGCCAGCGGTGCATTATTACTGGCTATTCAGTGCCTGCGCCGCGCTTAGTACCTCATCTACGTGGCCAGGAACTTTAACGCCGCGCCACTCTTGGGCAAGCTTGCCATCCTGGTCGATCAAGAAGGTGCTACGCTCGATGCCCAGGTGCTCTTTGCCGTACATTTTCTTGAGTTTGATCACATCAAACAGCTGACAAACGGTTTCGTCTTTGTCGGAAATCAGTTCAAAGTTGAAATCCTGCTTGGCTTTGAAGTTTTCCTGGGCGCGCAGACCGTCCCGGGAGACACCGATGACCACGGTGTTGGCGGCATCGAAGGCAGTTTTGCGATCACGGAAGTCGCCGCCCTCGGTGGTGCAGCCTGGAGTGCTGGCTTTCGGATAGAAGTAGATGACTACCTGCTTGCCACGCAGTTCCGACAGCGTGATGGTGGTGTCGCCGGTGGCTGGGGCGGAAAAATCAGGGACGGGCTTGCCGAGTTCAATCGCCATAAAGGCTCCTTATAGGGGTGACTTTCATAGAAAATTACACGCAAGCGCTGCGCTGCTGTCAAAGCGTTAAGTAAACTCGCAGCGCTTTACGCTGTACAGGCTCGAATCGCCTGAGTACCATTTGCTGTTTGTGGGCAGGGGTGATCGCGCTCCTTCAAAGTATCAACGCCGCGTCTTAACTCAATGTGCGTCATTGCACCCTACGTGGCAGCTTGATTTCAACTTTTTGCAGGTGAGGAAAATACGGATGATCACAGGCAGCATTGTCGCCCTGGCGACGCCGATGAAAGTCAATGGCGACATCGACTGGGAGGCGCTTCGTCGTCTGGTGAACTTCCACCTCGATAATGGCACTGATGCCATCGTCGCTGCGGGCACCACGGGTGAACCCACGACCATGTCCTTTGCTGAGCACTTTGATGTGATCCGCAGCGTGGTTGAAGAAGTCAATGGTCGCATTCCTGTCATTGCCGGTACCGGGGCGAACGCTACCTCGGAAGCCGTTGAGCTGGCGCGCTACGCCAGTGAAGTGGGCGCGGACTACTGCCTATCCGTCTGCCCCTACTACAATAAGCCTACCCAGGAAGGCCTGTACCAGCACTTTAAAGCGGTCGCTGAAGGCAGCAAACTTCCGGTCATTATGTACAACGTTCCTGGCCGCACTTGCTCCGATCTCTACAACGAGACGGTGGTGCGCTTAGCGGAAGTGAACAACATTATCGGCCTGAAAGATGCTACCGGGAACCTTGAGCGCGCTGAGGATCTAATCTCACGCCTGAAAGGCAGCGATTTCATGCTCTACTCGGGTGATGACGCAACGGCCTGCGATTTCATGCTAATGGGTGGGCATGGTGATATCTCCGTGACCGCGAACGTTGCCCCCAAAGCCATGCATGACCTGTGCGCGGCTGCTGTGGCGGGCGATGCCGACAAGGCTCACCAAATTAATACGCGCTTGATGCCGCTGCACACTAACCTAGGCATTGAATCTAATCCCATTCCCGTAAAGTGGGCGCTGCACCGCATGGGTTACATGGAAGCAGGTATTCGTCTGCCGCTGACGTGGCTGTCGGAGAAGTACCACGGCACGGTAAGCGAAGCACTGCAGCTGGCGGGCGTCGTAGAGGAGTAACCCGGCGCTCGAAACCCTTTTGCTACCCGGTGATAGCATGGCCTTCCGGGTAACTGATCTGTTGACTGTTAAGGTGGCTTGATGAGCTCTGTGCTTGAACAACGTGCGCTTAAATGGATACCGCTGGCACTCGCAGCTGCTGTCACACTGGCAGGTTGCGCGCGCGATGGTTATTACCACGACCGCAACTTGGACTACACCGAAGCGGCTCCTGCGCCGCCCCTCGTGCTGCCTGAAACCCGTAATACGCAGCGTTACCAAGATGCCATGCCCGTTCCCCAGGTAGCGTTGCAGGGTTCACAGCTTGACGAACCGGCAGAGATTGAACCGCCGCAGTCGTTGGCCATTGGTGGTGGATTAGAGCCTGAGTACGTTGAGCGCCGTCAGGTGGGCGATCAAAGTTGGTTAGTAGTTGCCGCCGATCCCGGTACCGTTTGGCCACAACTGGAAGCGTTTGTACGCAGCCGCCAGCTTCCTGTTCAAGAGAGCAGTGCCAACCAAGGCGTGATCGTGACCCCGCAAGCGACGTTGCGCCTGCAGAGTGCCCTACGCGCTGGTAGCAGCGAAGTGCGCTGTGACCAGAGTGGGCAAAGTGCTGAGAGCTGCTTAACGGCACTAGAGCAGTATCTGGGCGCGCGTAGCGCAACGGCTAGCTCCTCTTCCTGGACCGCTCAGCGCTTGGCTAGCGAGCAAACGCTGCAACTGCGTCAACAGGGCGATGAGTGGGAAGTGCTGATTCCGCAACCCATCGACCGCGTTTGGGCGGAGCTGAACCACTACCTCTCTCTTGATTTCACCCAAGAGGGGCAGCGTAATCTGCTCGCGACCTCCGCCGATGACTATGAGTTCTCGGTGGAGGACATGACGTAAACTGAGCGTGGGCGCAACCCGTTGCAGATCGTCTTTAGCCCTGATGTTCGTCGCATGTCGCAGCAGATTCGACTAGCGCTTGAGCCCAACGGTGACCAGACCGTGCTGCGGGCTATCAACGCCAGCGAGCGTAGTTTTAGCGCTGATGATCAGCGCGAGTTGCTTGAGCGCGTCTCCGGCTACTTACGTTAACCCTTTGACTCTCACTTTCTCACGGAGCCTCCATGGAAAAGCGCCAAGAACTCTATGCCGGCAAGGCAAAATCTGTCTACACCACTGACGATCCTGACCTGCTGGTACTGCAATTTCGTGATGACACCAGCGCTTTCGATGGTAAAAAGAAAGAGGCGCTGGCCCGTAAGGGGATGGTGAACAACATTTTTAACGCTTTCATCATGGAGCGTTTAGAAGAGGGCGGTATCCCGACGCATTTTGAGAAGCAGCTTTCCGACAACGAGAGTCTGGTCAAAAAAATGCAGATGATTCCGGTCGAGTGCGTGGTGCGCAACATTGCCGCAGGTGGTTTGGTGAAGCGACTGGGCGTGGATGAGGGGATCGCCCTTAACCCGCCGACCTTTGAGCTGTTCTTAAAGAACGATGAGAAGGGCGACCCAATGATCAATGAGTCGCTGGCGGAAACTTTTGGCTGGGCAACACCCGAGCAGCTCGCCAAAATGAAGACGTTAACTTTTAAGGTGAATCACATCCTCAAACAGCTGTTTGCCGAAGGCGATATGCTGCTGGTGGATTACAAGCTGGAGTTCGGTGTGTTCAAAGGCGAGGTGGTGCTGGGTGATGAGTTCTCCCCGGATGGCTGCCGTTTATGGGATGCCAACACCCGCGAGAAGCTGGATAAGGACCGCTTCCGTCAGGGGTTGGGTGGCGTCATTGAAGCCTACGAAGAAGTCGGCCGTCGTCTAGGGATTACCTTTCCCGCCTAACGTGTTTCGTTAGTCAGCGTATCGATCGCCACCACCTTCAGGGTGGTGGCGTCGTTTGCAAGGGGTGTTTCTTTTACCGCTTGGAATTTCACGTCTATATCCCGCAGTCGTACCCCATAAATGCGCCCACTCTGCTCCTCACGCTGGTAAGCCGGGCGTGGGTCTTGACCTAACACCTGCTCAATTAGCGCGTAGAGCGACGCTCCGTCGGCGCGGGCGGCAAGGCTGGCCTGGGCGGCCTGGCTAAAGCTCACGGGCAGCAGTGACGGGGCGCTGGGGGCAAATCCCGCCCGCGCCTCGGGCTTCGCTTCGGCCCAGGGCAGGTAGGGTTTAATATCGACCACTGGCGTGCCGCTGACCAAGTCACAGCCTGCCAAGTGCAAACTCACCCCTTGCTGAGTATCAATGTGCGATAGCTCAATCAACGAAAGCCCCAACCGGTTAGGGCGATGGGTGCTGCGGCTGGCAAAGACACCGACTTTACGGTTGCCACCCAGGCGCGGCGGGCGCACTAAGGGCGTCCACCGGGTTGGGCTTTGATGAAAGATAAATGATATCCATAGGTGGCTAAAGTCTTCCAAGCCCCGTACGGTGAGAGGATCATCAAACGGCGCTGTGAGCACTAGACGTGCATTGGCCGCTGGCGCTAACCCTGGCTGGCGGGGGACGCCGAATTTATCCGGATAGTCGCTGATGATATGACCAATGGGCGTCAGCGCAAATGACGCGCTATCTGAACGATCGTGCATAGCACTGCCTTTTGAAGGTTGGTCGGTGCCAACGTGGTCAACGAAGTCGTGGGTATTTAGTAATGTAGCGATGAGTATAAAATAGCCAACTGGCGGCAGACAGTGAGTTGTCCGTTGCCAGCCGCTAAATCGCATTGAGGCGAAGCATGTTGAAAACGAACGAACGCGCACCATCCCCTGCGCCCACCGCCCGCGTTACCTATCGCGCGGCATTAGCCAAGGATGCCGCTGATCAGGCGGAAGTATTTTACCATGCCGTCATGCAGGGGGCGGCCACCCATTACGGGTTGGATGAGCGCCGCGCCTGGGCCAATGCGCTACCCCGCGAGGCGAGCGCCTGGGCGGCGCGCCAAGCGCTATACACTACGCTGGTAGCCGCTTGTGATGGCCGATGCGTCGGTTTTTTAGAGCTTAATATCAGCGCTGGACGTATTGAGACCCTCTACGTGTGGCCGTCATTAGCGGGACGCGGCATAGGCACCACGCTACTGATCCATGCCGAGCGTATTCTGCTGGAACATGGCGTGTCTCAGGTGGAGATTGAAGCAAGCTTGGTGCTTTATGAGCGCCTGCTGCGCCGAGGGTTCGATAACCTCGGCGAGCAGTGGGTGGAACGCAGTGGTGAAATGCTGCGCCGCTACCGGCTGGTGAAACAGCTCAGCGCCGTAGAAACCTAACGACTAAACGTTAAAGGTTTGAGTGATCCGCATCGACAGGTCAATGGATTTGACGTCTTTCGTCAGCGCGCCGCTGGAGATGCAATCGACCCCCGTGTCGGCAATCGCTCTCAGCGTCGTGTCATCGACGTTGCCAGAGGCTTCCAGCGTGGCACGGCCGCCGTTGATTTCTACCGCTACGTGGAGATCTTCAATGGCGAAGTTATCCAGCATAACGATGTCGGCACCTGCCGCCAGCGCTTGGTCCAACTCCTCGAAGGTTTCGACTTCCACTTCTACCGGCAGGTCGCTGGCTAGTTTGCGGGCCTGCGCCACAGCGGCCTGAATGCCACCACAGGCCGCGATGTGATTCTCCTTGATCAAGAAGGCATCCCACAGGCCCAGGCGGTGATTATGGCCACCGCCACAGGTGACTGCGTACTTTTGTGCCAAGCGTAGCCCCGGTAGCGTTTTGCGGGTGTCCAGCAGGCGTACGCCGGTGCTTTCGATCAGGTCTACATAGCGACGCGTGGCGGTGGCCGTGGCAGACAGCGTCTGCAGAATGTTAAGCGCTGCGCGTTCACCGGTCAGCAGGCTACGGGCCGGGCCTTCAATCTCTAAAAAACACTGCTCCGCATCTAAAACATCGCCGTCAGCAGCCTGCCAGCGTAATGTCACGCGGCTATCCAAACGACGAAAAATTTCATCAACCCAGGCAACTCCGCAGAGCACGGCAGGTTCACGGGTAATCACCTTAGCGGTTGCCCACTGGTTCTCAGGAATCAGCTGAGCCGTGATATCTCCCGTGCCAACGTCTTCCGCTAACAGGCGGGCAGCACAGGCGCGAATCTCTTCAGCAAGAGCAGTTTGATAATCCATAGCGGTGAGGTCTCTGGGCGTCGTCTTCGATGACGGGCATTATAGTGAAACAGAACGCTAACGTAGAGGAGCGTGTGCGATCATGAACCAAGAAAACAGGGCAGGGCAGTGGTCCAGGGCACGGCAGGTAGCGTCGCCTAACCAGGATACACGCCCTCACGGCGAGGTGTCGCTGCTGCTCTTGCACGCCATTAGCCTGCCGCCTGGGCAGTTCTCGGGCGATGCTATAGAAGCGCTGTTTACCAATCGCTTGGACCCAAACGAGCACCCTTTTTTTGCTGAGATTGACCATTTGCTGGTCTCGGCGCATCTGCTGATTCGCCGGGACGGCGAGTGCATTCAGTTTGTCGATAGCGATCAGCGAGCCTGGCATGCTGGTTGCTCCTACTGGTGGGACTCCGCGCTGAGCGTATGGCGATCAAAGCTCAATGATTTTTCTGTGGGCATCGAACTTGAGGGCGATGATTGCACTCCCTTTACCAAAGCGCAGTACTCTGCCCTGGTCGAAGCCACCTGCTGGCTGATGGCACGCTATCCTGCATTAACGACCCAGCGAATCACCAGCCATGCCAAAGTGGCCCCGCTGCGTAAAACCGATCCAGGGCCCGCCTTTGATTGGGCTTACTTTCGCCAGCAGTTGGCACGGCGTTTAATGGATAAAAGTGTTGGTTAAAAACACCCTTTAAGTGGTTCTGGTGGCAGACAATAAAACGGTAGTTTAACTACATTCAGAAGGCGTTAGCTGCAGCGATAAAGGTCTTATAAAGCGCTTATGTTGCAGTGCAATAGTTTGTTTTCGATGGCTTTTTGCGGCGTGCCGGAATTGGCAGCGTGGCGACTTTGCGGTATCTTCGCATATACAAAAGGCTAATTTTTACCAAATACCTGTAGCTTAACTACATTCATGAAAGCGTAGCTCATTGAATGTAGGGTGAAAATCCCCTGCTCGATGCATCGCGTCGGCTATTCACAGGCCTGTGGTGGCCAAACACTGCAGCCGCCCCAGGCCCGAAGGGTTGGCGGGGCTCATTGTCATTTATCGTCATTCGGAGAGACCTCTATGAGTCTGGAGACAAGAGAAGATCTCGATCCGGTCGAAACCACGGAGTGGCTGGAATCCCTGGAATCGGTACTGGATCGTGAGGGCGAAGATCGTGCCCGCTACCTGATGACCCGCCTGGCGGATCGCCTGCGCCGGGACGGGATGAAGGTGCCCTTCTCGGTGACAACCCCCCACCGTAATACGATCCCGGTTCATCGCGAAGCGCCCATGCCGGGCGACCTGTTCATGGAGCGTCGCATTCGTTCCCTGATTCGCTACAACGCGATTGCCCAGGTGATTCGTAACAACCGGGCCAACCCGGGCTTGGGGGGCCACATTGCAAGCTTCATGTCGTCCGCCACGCTGTACGACGTGGGCTTCAACCACTTCTTCCGCGCCCCCAAAGGCGACTTTGAAGGCGACCTGGTTTACATTCAGGGCCACGTGGCACCAGGTATCTATGCGCGCTCCTTCCTGGAAGGCCGCCTGACCGAAGAGCAGATGGACAAGTTCCGTCGTGAAGTCGACGGTGATGGCCTCTCTTCCTACCCGCACCCGTGGCTGATGCCGGACTACTGGCAGTTCCCCACGGTCTCCATGGGTCTTGGCCCGATTCAGGCTATCTACCAAGCCCACGTGATGAAGTACCTGCATCACCGTGAGCTGAAAGACATGCACGACCGCAAGATCTGGTGCTTCATGGGCGACGGCGAGTGTGACGAGCCGGAATCCCTAGGCGCGATCTCCCTGGCGGGCCGTGAGAACCTCGATAACCTGATCTTCGTGATCAACTGTAACCTGCAGCGCCTGGACGGCCCGGTACGCGGCAACTCCCGCGTTATGGACGAGTTCGAAGGCGTCTTCCGCGGTGCCGGTTGGAACGTGATCAAGGTCGTTTGGGGTCGTCTCTGGGATCCGCTGTTCGAGAAGGACAAGAAAGGCATCCTTCAGAAGCGCATGGACGAGGCGGTCGACGGCGAGTACCAGAACTACAAGGCGAACGGCGGTGCTTACACCCGTGAGCACTTCTTTGGTAAGTACCCAGAAACCGAAGCGATGGTCAAAGACCTCTCCGACGAGGATATCTGGAAGCTCAACCGGGGTGGCCACGACCCGTTCAAGGTCTACGCGGCGTACCACGAAGCGGTCAACACCAGCAACGGCAAGCCCACGGTCATCCTGGCGCACACCGTCAAAGGGTACGGCATGGGCAGCGGCGATGGCGAAGCCGCCAACGAAGCCCACCAGGTCAAGAGCATGGAGTACGAAGCGCTGAAGAAATTCCGCGACCGCTTCGGCATTCCGCTCACCGACGAGCAGCTCAAAGACGTGCCGTACTACAAGCCGGAAGAGGACTCTCCCGAGCTCAAGTACATGCACCTGCAGCGCGAGCGTCTCAACGGCTACCTGCCGAGCCGCCGCAGCGATTTCGAAGCGCTGGAAATCCCCAGCCTGGAAGACAAGACGTTTGCTTCTCAGATGGGCGGTTCCAAAGGCCGCGAAATTTCGACCACCATGGCCTTCGTGCGTATCCTGAACGGCTTGGTGAAAGACAAGCAGCTGGGCAAGCAGGTTGTGCCGATTGTCCCCGATGAGGCCCGTACCTTCGGTATGGAAGGCATGTTCCGCCAGCTGGGTATCTACACTGCCGAAGGTCAGAAGTACGAGCCGGTCGATAAAGGCCAGATCATGTACTACCGCGAGGACCAGAAAGGTCAGGTACTCGAGGAAGGCATTACAGAGGCAGGCGCGATGTCGGCGTGGATCGCCGCCGCAACTTCCTACAGCAACAACAACGTCACCTTGCTGCCGTTCTACATCTACTACTCGATGTTCGGCTTCCAGCGTATTGGTGATTTGGCATGGGCCGCAGGCGACCTGCAGGCGCGTGGCTTTATGGTCGGCGGCACCGCCGGGCGTACCACGCTCAACGGCGAAGGCCTGCAGCACCAGGATGGCCACAGCCTGATTCAGGCCTCCACCATCCCCAACTGCCGCAGCTACGACCCGACGTACGCTCATGAAGTTGCGGTCATCGTGCAAGACGGTCTGAAGCGCATGTTCACGGACAAAGAGAACTGCTTCTACTACCTGACCGTGATGAACGAGAACTACGAGCACCCCGAGCTTGAGAACGTACCGGCCGACGACATCGTCAAGGGCATGTACCTGCTTAAAGAGACGAAGGGTGACAAAGGGCGCGTTCAGCTGCTGGGTTCCGGCACCATTCTGCGTGAAGTGGAAGCTGCCGCTGAGCTGCTGGCCAACGACTGGGGCATCGGGGCGGACATCTGGAGCGTGACCAGCTTCAACGAGCTGCGTCGTGAAGCGCTGCTGCTGGAGCGTGAAGCGTTCCTCAACCCGGATGCCGAGGCCAACAAGCCCCACGTTACCAAGTGCCTGGAAGGTCGTGATGGTCCGGTGATTGCGTCTACCGACTACATGAAGCTCTACGCGGATCAAGTACGTGCTTGGGTGCCCAGTGATTACACTGTGTTGGGTACCGACGGCTTTGGTCGTTCTGATACCCGCGAGAAGCTGCGCTACTTCTTCGAAGTAGACCGCTACTTCGTCACCGTTGCTGCGCTGCGTGCGCTGGCCGACCGTGGTGAGCTTGATCGCAAGCAGGTTGGCGAAGCGCTGAAGAAATATGGCATCGATGCCAACAAGCCGAACCCGCTGACCAGCTAAACCGCTGCCCGGCGGGCAGATGTCCGCCGGCTCGATCCGATTTGGAAGGAGCGCGACCTTGAGTAGCGAAATCATCAAAGTTCCCGACATCGGTGGGGATACCGATGTCGAAATCATCGAGATTGCGGTGTCAGAAGGCGACGTCATCGAAGCGGAAGACACCCTGATCACTCTGGAATCCGACAAAGCCAGCATGGATGTACCGGCCCCGAAAGGCGGCAAGGTGGTCAAAGTGTTGGTGAAAGAGGGCGATAAAGTCTCCGAAGGCGACGATATCGTTGAGCTGGAAGTGGAAGGTGGCGGTGAGAGCGATGCCGAGCCAGAAGCCGCCGCAGAAGACAGCCAGCCCGAAGCCGACGCGCCCGCCAAGCAGCCAGAAGCGGCCCCTGCGCCGAAGAAAGCCAGCGGTGGCAAGCAGACCGTCGACATCAAGGTGCCTGACCTTGGCGGCTCCGATAACGTCGAGATCATCGAAGTCGCCGTGAGCGAAGGCGATGACGTCAACGCTGAAGACCCGTTGATCACCCTGGAGTCTGACAAGGCTTCCATGGACGTGCCTAGCCCGCACAGCGGTAAGATCGTGTCGCTAACGGTGAAAGAGGGCGACACCGTTTCCGAAGGCGACGTGATTGGCCAGATGGAGATCGCGGGCGAAGGTGACGATACCGACGACGCGGACGCGCCTGAGCAGGCTGACGAGTCTGCCACCGCTAACCAATCTGCCGACGCCGAAGACGATGCGGCCGAAGAAGAGGGCGGCAGCGGCGAGCCCGAACGCAAAGAGATTCGCGTGCCGGATCTGTCAGGCTCTTCTGACGTGCCGATTATCGAAATTGGTGTTGCCGCTGGCGATGAAGTTGACATCGAAGACCCGCTGATCACTCTGGAGTCTGACAAAGCCTCCATGGACGTGCCAAGCCCCTTCAAGGGCAAGATTCTGGAGCTCACCGTCAAAGAGGGTGATACGGTCTCCGAAGGTGACGTGATCGGCTATATGGAAGTCGCGGGTGCCAAGAAAGCCGCACCCAAAAAAGCAGCTCCTGAAAAGGCGGATAGCAAGCCGCAGAGCGCACCCAGCGCCAAGCAGGCTTCTCCGGCGGGTTCTCCCAGCCCCGAAGCGCAAATGGCCGCGCATAAGCCGCGTGACGGCAAGCTGGTTCACGCAGGACCCGCAGTACGCATGCTGGCCCGTGAGCTAGGCGTCGACCTTGGCCTCGTGAAGCCCAGCGGCCCGAAAGACCGCGTGCTGAAAGAGGACGTACAAGCGTACGTTAAGCAAGCCATTGCGAACCAGGGCAAAGCCCAGGCAGCCGCTCCTGCTGCCAGCGGTGGTGCAGGTATCCCCGCCGTGCCGGAAGTCGACTTCAGCCAGTTTGGTGAAGTGGAAGAGAAGCCGATGGGTCGCCTGCTCAAGATGGGCGCAACGAACCTGCACCGCAGCTGGCTCAACGTACCCCATGTGACTCAGTTCGATGAAGCCGACATCACCGAGCTTGAGAACTTCCGTAAAGCTATGAAGGCGGAAGCCGAAGCCCAGGGAGCCAAGCTCACGCCGCTGCCCTTCCTGGTCAAGGCGTGTGCCTTTGCACTGCGCAAGTTCCCGCAGTTCAACGTCAGCTTGAAAGGCGACGGCGATACGCTGGTATGGAAGAAGTACGTCCATATCGGTATCGCGGTGGATACGCCGGACGGTCTGATGGTGCCCGTGCTGCGCGACGCCGATAAGAAGTCCTTGATTGAGATTGCCAAGGAGATGGCGGAGCTGGGCAAGAAAGCGCAAACCAAGAAGCTCAAGCGGGAAGAGATGACCGGTGGCTGCTTCACCATTTCGAGCCTGGGTTCGATTGGTGGCACGGCCTTCACGCCGATCGTCAACGCCCCTGAGGTCGCGATCTTGGGTGTATCGAAAGCGCAGATGAAGCCGGTATGGGATGGCAGTGCTTTCCAGCCGCGCTTGATGATGCCGCTGTCACTCTCCTACGATCACCGCGCGATCAACGGTGCGGATGCAGCGCGATTCACCGCCTTCCTGGCGGACGTGCTCACCGATATCCGTCGCTTGCTGCTGTAAGCGATCATACGAGCAAGCCACAAGCGGCGCCCTTTCGGGCGCCGCTTGTGTTTAAACGGCTTAGCCGTGTAAACGGTGGCTTGGCGCAAACAGGGTGACCAAAGTACTAACGCTGGCCACTTTGCTGTTTTTGCTCAAAAAAACACAAAATAATCGTGCTCTCAGGCTTTTGGGGAGTTGTGTCGCCTGAACGGCACGGTTATTGTCGGTTCATTGATTTCATCTATCACTACCATTCAAGACGATCATTCAAGGAGCAGTGCCATGCGTTTAATCCTGTTGGGTGCCCCCGGCGCAGGGAAGGGGACTCAGGCTCAGTTTATTTGTGAGCAGTTCAAGATTCCCCAAATTTCCACCGGGGATATGCTGCGCGCCGCTATCAAGGACGGCACTGAGCTGGGCCTGAAGGTTAAAGAGATTATGAACAGCGGTGGTCTGGTGTCGGATGACATCATCATCGACCTGGTCAAAGAGCGTATTAGCCAGCCCGACTGTGAGAATGGGTTCCTGTTTGACGGCTTCCCGCGCACCATTCCTCAGGCAGATGCCATGAAGGAGGGCGGTGTGAAACTCGATCACGTACTGGAAATCGCCGTGCCGGATGAAGAGATCGTCAGCCGTTTGGCAGGTCGCCGCGTACACCCGGCCTCTGGTCGCGTGTATCACATCGAGCACAATCCGCCCAAAGAACCGGGTAAAGACGATGTGACCGGTGAAGCGCTGATCCAGCGTGAAGACGACCAAGAGTCCACGGTGCGTAACCGCCTGTCGGTCTACCACGAACAAACCGCGCCGCTGGTGGACTACTACCAGCAGTGGGCGAAAGAGGACCCGGCCGCCGCGCCGCAGTATCACCGCGTCGAAGGCGTGGGCAGCGTGGCGGACATCACGCGCCAGGTGAAAGAAGCGCTGAGCTAAGCGCGCCGCAGCGTCACGTGTCACGATGGCCCGCAGGCTTCCTGCGGGCCATCGTCGTTTCAGGCGTGTGACGGTATACTAGAGGCCTATTTTTACGGAGTGCAACACCGCTATGTCGTCGTTATACCTTCTGGCACTGGATGCCTCCTCCAGCGCCTGTTCTGCGGCTTTGCTCCGCCAAGCAAGCGGTCAGCGTGACTGTTTGGCGCGCTATGAAATGACGCCACGCGCGCACACCAAGCGCTTGATGCCGATGGTGGACGAGCTGCTCGCTGATGCGGGCATTGCCCCTCAAGCGCTGAACGCCATTGCGTTCGGGCGTGGTCCCGGTTCGTTTACCGGCCTGCGCATTGCGGCCGGTGCTGCCCAAGGCCTGGCGTTTGGCTTGGACTGCCCGCTGCTCGGCATTTCGACCTTGGAGGCGCTCGCGCTACAAGCGCATCGGCGTTATCACTTTCGCCATGTAGTCACCGCGTTGGATGCGCGCATGGGCGAAGTGTATGCGGCCACCTGGCACTGCTTGAACGATACCCTAAGCTTACAAAGTGACGAGGTCGTCATCGCGCCCAGTGCATTCTGCTTGCCGGCCGACGAGACCGATTGGGTGGGCGTAGGCTCGGGCTTTAGCCTGTGGGATGAGTTTGCTGTCGGCGTGCAGGCCAGTATGTCGCAACATCTCACGGACTTAGAACCGCGCGCAGAGGAGATGGCCTGGCTGGCCGCCCGCGACTTGGACGCAGGCTTAGGCCGGGCGGCCCATGAAGCGCAGCCGGTGTACTTGCGCAATAATGTTGCCTGGAAAAAACCGGCATGAGCCAGCCGGTGCCACAGGTGGCCCTGCCGCCAGGGCTAACCCTGGGGTATGTGAATGGTCAGCTTGCCTTAGCGGGGGATGAGCGCCAGTACGGCAAGCCGCTCAGCGTTGATTTTGTCTCGGGCAAGGCCGCGCACCGCCGTCAGTTCGGCGGCGGCCGTGGGCAATTGGTGGCCAAAGCCTGCGGGCTTACCAAGGGCATCACGCCGAGCGTGGTTGATGCCACAGCAGGCCTTGGCCGCGACGCCTTTGTGTTGGCAAGCCTAGGCGCGCAGGTGCTAATGATTGAGCGGGTCGAAGCCATTGCGGCGCTGCTGCAAGATGGCCTTGAACGTGCCGCTAGCGCAGATGAAACGGCATTGATTGCCGGGCGAATGGCACTTCGCCATGGCGACGCCGCGGAACAGTTGGCAGCTCTCATCGCTGATGCTGAGTTTGCGCCTCAGGTCATTCATCTGGACCCCATGTTCCCCCATCGCGAAAAGTCCGCGCTGGTGAAAAAAGAGATGCGCGTGTTTCGTGAGCTGGCCGGGGATGATGACGATGCCCCGCGCTTATTAGCAGCGGCGCTGGAGGTGGCAACCCACCGCGTGGTGGTGAAACGCCCGCGTAAGGCGCCGCCCATTGCTGGGCCTGCGCCGCAGCACACGCTGGAAGGCAAAACGAGCCGCTACGATCTGTACGTTCATCGTTCACTCAGCCGCTGAGCGTGGATGAAGCAGCGTAGCAAGAGAAGGAGTCTCTATGCAGCACGAGTGGCGAGAAGGAAATCGTGTGATTCTGCTGCCGGAAGCATCGCGCTTTTTACCGGCGATGTTTGAGGCGGTGAGTCAGGCGCAGCACTACGTGCTGGTGGAGCTCTATTTGATGGAGTCCGGCGAGCTCGCAAACCAAGTCATTGACGCGTTAGAAGCCGCAACGCGGCGAGGGGTGAAAACCTATCTATTGCTAGATGGCTATGGCGCCATGGGGTTGGAGCGAAGCGACCGTGAACGTTTGCAGGCAGCGGGCGTGGCCTTGCAGCTGTTCAACCCGATTGGCTTCCACTCGCTGGCACGCAATCTTAGCCGTGACCACCGCAAGATCGTGGTGGTGGATGGCGAGGTAGCCTTCACGGGCGGGTTTGGCGCGGTGGATGAATTCCTGGAGGCCTGGTACGAAATCGCCGCCCGGGTCGAAGGGCCCGTGGTGGCCGACTGGGAGGCGCTGTTTCGTCGCTTGTGGTGTTCGCGGCTGACCCGCTATGCGTCCCCGCAAGGGCCGCGTCTGGCACTGCCGGAGGCGCGGGTAGCCGAGCCGCAGGAAGAGGGTGTCAGGGGCAGGGTCATCTCGGGGCGTGGCTATCGCTACCAGGCCATTCGGCACTCACTCTACGCGCGGGTCCACCAGTCTCGCCAACGACTGTGGTTATGTACGCCCTATTTTGTGCCGACATTTGCGCTGCGTCGTCGCCTGATTCGAGCCGCCCAGCGAGGCGTCGACGTTCGTCTGCTACTGCCCGGTGCCAAGCACGACCACCCCGGCGTGCGCTATGCGGGTCAGCGTTTTTATCAAGGGCTGCTGAGAGCGGGCGTGCGTATTTTCGAGTTCCAGCCGACTTTTATACACGCCAAGTTCGTCCTGGCCGATGAGTGGGTTAGCCTCGGCTCCTGTAACTTTGACCACTGGAACCTACACTGGAACCTAGAGGCCAATCAGGAGATCGAGGACTCGGCGTTTGCCTGCGAAGTGCAGGCGCTTTTCGAGCGTAACTTTGCCGCCAGCCAAGAGGTGGATGCCCATGCCTGGGCCGCGCGGCCCTGGTGGCAGCGCGCCCGGGAGTGGGTATATGGCGCGCTGGATGGCCTGGTGACGCGGCTCAAGTAGCGGCTACTTGCGCTTTTTGCCCTTGGCAGGGGTTTTCTTGCGGGGCTTGGGTTTGGGCGTCTCGGGGGGTACGCGGTAGTGCAGGTACAGGTCGAGCACCAGTTCGGGCAGCTGGGCCACCAGCGCTTCCTGATTGGCCTGGTCGCTGGCCATCTCGGCCATGTCGGGTTCGTCGTCAAACAGACCCGAGAG
>Ga0114898_1000757_pt1 | contig 22323 bp, 35 predicted proteins | sample Malvired_Geostar_FD_83496 | JGI IMG/M metagenome (GOLD analysis project Ga0114898, IMG submission 83496) | Marine viral communities from the Global Malaspina Expedition - Malaspina viral metaG DeepMed_Geostar | ecosystem: Environmental > Aquatic > Marine > Oceanic | place: Mediterranean Sea... | reverse complement strand
TATCGCCATGGAAGTGAAGCTGATCGCGCCGATCGCCATGGATGAGGGCCTGCGCTTCGCGATCCGCGAAGGTGGGCGCACCGTCGGCGCCGGCGTCGTCGCCAAAGTAGTCGAGTAATCGGGCGCAACGGCGTCTTGCTGTGAACGGGCCCGAGCGCCCAAAGGTGAAATGATGGATACGCAGAATATTCGCATTCGGCTGAAAGCGTTTGACCATCGCCTTCTGGACCAGTCCACGAAGGAGATTGTCAATACGGCGAAGCGCACGGGTGCTCGCGTTCGCGGCCCGGTGCCACTGCCGACGCGAATCGAGAAATTCACGGTGCTGCGAGGCCCGCACATCGACAAGAAGTCGCGTGAGCAGTTCGAGATGCGGACGCACAAGCGCCTTCTGGACATCGTCGATCCGACTCCGCAGACCGTGGACGCGCTGATGAAGCTCGACCTCGCTGCCGGCGTCGACGTCGAGATCAAGCTGTAAGGCCGGGAGTAGCGGAAGATGCGTACCGGATTGATCGCCCAGAAACTGGGCATGACGCGGGTCTTTAACGAGGAGGGGAATCACATCCCCTGCACCGTGCTGAAGATCGACGGCTGCCAGGTGGTTGCTGTCCGTACCGAAGAGAAGGACGGCTACAACGCCGTGCAGCTCGGTGTCGGCAAGGCCAAGGTGAAGAATGTCTCGAAGGCCAATCGCGGTCATTTCGCGAAGGCCAATGTCGAGCCGCGCAAGAAGCTGGCTGAGTTCCGTGTCAGCGCCGACGCGCTGCTGGAGCCGGGCCAGGAGATCTCTGCCGCACATTTCATTGCGGGGCAGAAGGTCGATGTGACCGGCACCAGCATCGGCAAGGGCTTTGCCGGCGTCATGAAGCGGCACAATTTCGCCGGTCTGCGCGCCTCGCATGGTGTGTCGATCTCGCACCGTTCGCACGGTTCGACCGGTCAGCGCCAGGATCCGGGCAAGGTCTTCAAGGGTAAGAAGATGGCCGGCCACATGGGCGATGTCCGCGTGACCGCGCAGAGCCTTGAAGTTGTCGCCAGCGACGAGGACCGCGGCCTGCTTCTGGTCAAGGGCGCGATCCCGGGCTCGAAGGGTGGCTGGGTGCTGGTTCGCGACGCGGTGAAGGTGAAGCTGCCGGAGGGCCTGCCCTTCCCGGCGAAGCTGATCGAGATGGCCGCTGCGGAAGCGCCGGTGGCTGCGGCGGCGGAAACGCCTGCTGAAACCCCGGCTGCCGAGACTCCGGTCGAGAACGATGGCGCCGAAGCGCCCGAGAACAAGGACTGAGACGATGAAGGTCACGGTCAAGAACCTTGAAGCCGCCGACGTCGGCGCGATCGAACTGGACGAGGCCATCTTCGGCGTCGATGTCCGGGCCGACCTGCTGTCGCGCGTGGTGCACTGGCAGCTTGCCAAGCGCCGTTCCGGCAACCACAAGACCAAGGGTATCAGCGAGATCGCTGGCACCACGAAGAAGCCCTACAAGCAGAAGGGCACCGGTCGCGCCCGCCAGGGCAGCACCCGTTCGCCGCAGTTCCGTGGCGGTGCGACGATCTTCGGTCCGGTGGTCCGCGATCATGGCTACGATCTGCCGAAGAAGGTCCGCAAGCTCGGCCTGATGTCGGCGCTCGCGTCGAAGCTGAAGGACGAGAAGCTGATCGTCCTCGACGATGCCAAGCTGACCGAGCCGAAGACGAAGATGCTGAAGGCGCAGCTCGAGAAGCTGGGCATCACTTCGGCGCTGATCGTCGATGGCGCGGTGGACGAGAATTTGAAGAAGGCGGCTTCGAACCTGATCGGGATCGACGTGCTGCCGCAGATCGGCGCCAATGTTTACGACATTCTGCGGCGTGACACGCTGGTGCTGACGAAGAACGCCATCGAAGCGCTGGAGGCGCGTCTGAAATGAGCAGCCTGAAGCCGCGCAACACCAAAGAGGTGAAGCTGAGCAAGGAGCAGATGTACGAGATCATCCGCTCCCCGATCATCACCGAGAAGGCGACCCGGGTGTCCGAGTACAACCAGGTTGCGTTCCGGGTGCCGCTGACCGCCACCAAGCCGGAGATCAAGGTCGCTATCGAGACCCTGTTCGAGGTGAAGGTCGATGCCGTCAACACGCTCCGCCAGAAGGGCAAGGTGAAGCGTTTCCGCGGGATCGTCGGTCAGCGCAGTGACACCAAGAAGGCGATCGTGACCCTGGTCGAGGGTCATTCCATCGACGTGACGACCGGGGTCTGAGACCATGGCACTGAAATCCTTTAAGCCGACTACACCTTCGCAGCGCCAGCTGGTCGTCGTTGACCGCAGCGATCTGTGGAAGGGCAAGCCGGTAAAGCAGCTGACCGAGGGTCTGACCAAGACCGGCGGGCGCAACAATTATGGCCGCATCACCGCCTTCCAGCGCGGCGGCGGCCACAAGCGCCGCTATCGTCTGGTTGACTTCAAGCGGCGCAAGTTCGACATGCCGGCCACCATCGAGCGGCTGGAATATGACCCGAACCGCACCGCCTTCATCGCGCTGATCAAGTACGAGGATGGCGAGCTCGCCTACATCCTGGCGCCGCAGCGTGTGAAGGCCGGCGACGTGGTGGTCTCGGGCCTGCGCACGGACATCAAGCCGGGCAATGCGGCGCAGCTGCGCAACATCCCGGTCGGCACCGTGGTGCATAATGTCGAGCTGAAGCCGGGTCGTGGCGGCCAGATCGCCCGCTCCGCCGGCAGCTACTGCCAGATCGTCGGCCGCGACGGCGCCAATGTGGTGCTGCGGATGGTTTCCGGCGAACTGCGCCAGGTGCGCGGCGAGTGCATGGCCACGATGGGTGCGGTGTCCAACCCGGACCAGCAGAACATCAATAAGGGCAAGGCTGGCCGCAATCGTTGGCTGGGTCGTCGCCCGTCGGTTCGTGGCGTTGCCATGAACCCGATCGATCATCCGCATGGCGGTGGCGAAGGCCGTACTTCGGGCGGTCGCCATCCTGTCACTCCGTGGGGCAAGCCGACCAAGGGCCGGCGGACTCGAAACAACAAGAAGACCGACGGCATGATTGTTCGCCGCCGGTATCAGAAGTAAAGGAGAGCAGTCGTGGCTCGCTCTGTTTGGAAGGGTCCGTTCATCGACGGCTACCTTCTCAAGAAGGCGGATAAGGCGCGCGCATCGGGCCGGAACGAGGTCATTAAGATCTGGACCCGGCGCAGCACGATCCTGCCGCAGTTCGTCGGCCTGACTTTTGGCGTGTACAACGGCCAGAAATTCGTGCCCGTGCTGGTGACCGAGAATATGGTCGGTCACAAGTTCGGCGAATTCTCGCCGACCCGTACCTTCTACGGTCACGCTGCCGACAAGAAGGCGAAGAGGGGTTAACGATGGGCAAGCAGGCACGGGAACGGTCTCTGGCCGATAACGAGGCGAAGGCGGTGCTGCGCAATCTGCGTGTCAGCCCGCAGAAGCTGAATATCGTGGCCCAGTTGATTCGCGGCATGGATTGCGGCAAGGCGCTGAACGCGCTGACCTTCTCCAATCGTCGGATTTCCGATGATGTGAAGAAGGTGCTGCAGTCGGCGATTGCCAATGCCGAGAACAACCATCAGCTCGATGTCGATCGGCTTTATGTGAAGGAAGCGACCGTCGGTCGCGGCCTGGTGATGAAGCGGTTCCATGCCCGGGCGCGCGGTCGCGCCGGGCGCGTCGAGAAGCCCTTCAGCCACGTGACGATCGTGGTCAGCGAACGCGAGGAGTTGGCGTAATGGGCCATAAAGTCAATCCGATCGGGCTTCGGCTCGGCATCAACCGGACCTGGGATTCGCGCTGGTATGCGGATCGCGGCTACGCCGAGTTGCTGCATCAGGATCTGCGCCTGCGCACCTATCTGCACGATCGTCTGGCCCAGGCCGGCGTCAGCAAGGTGATCATCGAGCGTGCGGCCAAGAAGGCCCGCATCACGATCCACAGCGCCCGTCCGGGTGTGGTGATCGGCAAGAAGGGCTCGGATATCGACAAGCTGCGCGCCGATCTGCAGAACCGTACCGGCAACGAGGTCAACCTGAACATCGTCGAAATCCGCAAGCCGGAGATCGACGCCCGCCTGATCGCGGAGAGCATTGCGCAGCAGCTGGAACGCCGGGTTGCGTTCCGCCGTGCCATGAAGCGCGCGGTGCAGTCCGCCATGCGCCTCGGCGCGCTGGGCATCCGCATCAATTGCGGCGGCCGTCTGGGTGGCGCCGAGATCGCGCGGACCGAATGGTACCGCGAGGGCCGGGTGCCGCTGCACACGCTGCGCGCTGAAGTTGACTATGGCACGGCCACGGCGAAGACCACCTATGGCACCTGTGGTGTGAAGGTTTGGGTGTTCAAGGGCGAGATTCTGGGGCATGACCCCTACGCTCAGGACAAGCGTCAGGCTGATCCGCAGCCGGCGTCGCGCTAAGGCCGAACGGAACGCGAGAAGAAACGGGTAACGTATCATGTTGCAACCGAAGCGGACCAAGTATCGCAAGGCCTTCAAGGGCCGTATCCATGGCGTGGCCAAGGGTGGCACGACGCTCAATTTCGGCGCTTTTGGCCTTAAGGCCATGGAGCCGGAGCGTGTGACCGCACGCCAGATCGAGGCGGCCCGCCGCGCGATCACCCGCCATATCCGCCGCCAGGGGCGGGTATGGATCCGCATCTTCCCGGACGTCCCGGTCTCCAAGAAGCCGGCCGAGGTTCGTCAGGGTAAGGGTAAGGGTACCCCGGAATTCTGGGCGTGCCGTGTGAAGCCGGGCCGGATCATGTTCGAGCTGGACGGCGTGCCGCGCGATCTTGCGGAGCGCGCCTTCGAGCTGGCGGCTGCAAAGCTGCCGATCCGCACCCGTTTCGTTACTCGCTTGGGCGAGGAGGGCTAAGACATGAAGGCGTCCGATATTCGCGCCAAGAGCGAGGACGAGCTGAAGCAGCAGCTGGTCGATTTGCGCAAGGAGGCGTTCAATCTGCGCTTCCAGAAGGCAAGCGGCCAGCTTGAAAACACCGCGCGCGTCCGTCAGGTGCGTCGCACCATCGCACAGATCAAGACCATTCTGCACCAGCGCCAAGTCGGCGTTGGCGCGGCGTGAGCCCGGAAAAGGGCGGGAGTTAGAAGATGCCGAGGCGTCAATTGCAGGGCACCGTGGTCAGCGATGCGAACGAGAAGACCGTCGTCGTACAGGTCGATCGTCGCGTCATGCACCCGGTCTATAAGAAATTCATCACGCGCTCCAAGAAGTACCACGCGCATGACGAGGAGAATCGGTTGAAGGTCGGCGATCTGGTGAAGATCGAAGAATGCCGGCCGATCTCCAAGAACAAGCGCTGGCGCGTCGTTTCCGACGAGCTGGGCGCAGGCGCCTAAAGGGTCGAGGACGAAGAAATGATCCAGGTTCAGACCAACCTAGAAGTGGCCGACAATTCCGGCGCGCGCCGTGTGCAGTGCATCAAGGTGCTGGGCGGTTCCAAGCGTCGGTTTGCGTCGGTCGGGGATATCATCGTCGTCTCGGTTAAGGAGGCGATCCCGCGCGGCCGCGTGAAAAAGGGCGATGTGCATCGCGCTGTCATCGTGCGCACGGCGAAGGATGTTCGCCGCGTCGATGGCACGGTGATCCGCTTCGACCGTAACGCTGCCGTGCTGATCAACAAGCAGGGCGAGCCGATCGGCACGCGTATCTTCGGCCCGGTGGTGCGAGAGCTGCGGGCCAAGAAGTTCATGAAGATCGTCTCGCTGGCGCCAGAGGTGCTGTGATGGCCGAAAAGTTCAAGATCAAGAAGGGCGACCAGGTCGTCATCCTGACCGGCAAGGACAAGGGCAAGCGCGGTGAAGTGCTGCGCGTGCTGCGCGCGGACCATCGCGTGCTTGTCCAGGGCGTCAACATGGTGAAGCGCCATCAGCGCGCCACCCAGACGAGCCAGGGCGGGATTGTCGAGAAGGAAGCGGCGTTGCATATCTCCAACGTCGCCCATATCGATCCGAAGGAAGACAAGCCGACCCGTGTCGGTTTCAAAAGTCTCGATGATGGCCGCAAGGTGCGCTTCGCCAAGCGTTCCGGCGAAATCATCGACGCGTGAGGACCAAGGCTATGACCCGGTTGCGAGAGCACTACGAGAACACGATCCGCAAGCGCATGCAGGAGAAGTTCGGGTATGAAAACCCGTTCTCCGTGCCGCGCCTCGACAAGATCGTGATCAATATGGGCGTCGGCGAGGCGGTGCAGGACTCCAAGAAGGTCCAGCTGGCTGCCTCCGAGATGGCCATGATCGCCGGCCAGAAGCCGGTCATCACCCGCGCCAAGAAGTCGATTGCCGGCTTCAAGCTGCGCGAGGAAATGCCGATTGGCTGTAAGGTGACGCTGCGCCGCGAGCGCATGTACGAATTCCTGGACCGGCTGATCACGATTGCCCTGCCGCGGGTGCGTGACTTCCGGGGGGTGCCGACGAAGAGCTTCGACGGGCGTGGCAATTACGCGCTGGGCCTGAAGGAACAGATCGTGTTCCCGGAAATCGATTACGACAAGATCGATGATATCCGCGGTATGGATATCGTGATCTGCACCACCGCGAAGACGGACGAGGAAGCCCGCGAGCTTCTGGACGGCTTCAATATGCCGTTCACCAAGAGCTGAAGGGCGGAGGCGAAAAACGATGGCTAAAAAGAGTGCAATCGAGAAGAACAAGCGTCGGGCCCAGATGGCTAAGCGCGACGCTCCGAAGCGGGCGCGCCTGAAGGCGACGGCCGACGATCAGAGCCTGCCGATGGAGGAGCGGTTTGCCGCCCGCCTGAAGCTGGCGCAGATGCCGCGTAATGGCGCACCCACGCGCGTGCGCAATCGCTGCGAGGTTACCGGGCGTCCGCGGGCGTTCTATCGCAAACTGAAGATGTCGCGCATTGCGTTGCGCGATCTGGCCTCCACCGGGCAGATCCCCGGTATGGTCAAGTCGAGCTGGTAGAGAGAGGGCGGTCACATGTCGATGAGCGATCCCTTGGGGGATATGCTGACGCGCATTCGGAATGCGCAGCAGGCACGTAAGACGAGCGTCGTTAGCCCGTCCTCGCGTCTGCGGCTGAACGTTCTGAACGTGTTGAAGAGCGAAGGCTATATTCGCGGCTTCGAGGAGCTCGATGTGCGCCCTGGCGTGCGTGAGATCCGCATAGAGCTGAAATATCACGACGGCGCGCCGGTCATTAACGAGATCAGCCGCGTGTCGAAGCCGGGTCGCCGCGTCTATTCGCGGATCAAGGAACTGCCGCAGGTCTATAACGGCCTGGGGATTTCGATCCTTTCGACCCCGCGTGGCGTGATGTCCGATCATGAGGCCCGCGCTGCCAATGTCGGCGGCGAAGTCCTCTGCCGCGTGTTCTAAGGAAGGCGGAGAGCTATGTCTCGCGTAGGGAAAAATCCGGTCTCCGTTCCCAGCGGCGTCGAGGTTAAGATCGCCGACGGAACGATCACGACCAAAGGCAAGCTGGGTCAGCTCAGCCTGCCGTACGTGACTCACCTTGTCAGCGTCAGCGTTACCGACGGCAACGTCGATGTGACGCCGGCCAATGACAGCAAGGAGTCCCGGTCGCTGTGGGGCACCACCCGCAACCTCGTCCGCAATATGGTGGTCGGGGTCAGCGAGGGCTGGACCAAGAAGCTGGAGATCACCGGCGTCGGCTATCGTGCCGCCGTCGAGGGCAAGGATCTGGTGCTGAGCCTCGGCTTCAGCCACCCGGTCCGGCACCCGATCCCGGAAGGCATCCAGATCAAGTGCCCAGCGCCGACCCAGGTTGAGATCAGCGGCGCGGATAAGCAGCTGGTCGGCCAGGTTGCCTCGGAAATTCGCGCTTATCGCGGCCCCGAACCCTATAAGGGCAAGGGCGTGCGGTACGCCGACGAGGTGATCCGGCGCAAGGAAGGCAAGAAGAAGTAAGGCTTGAAAGAACGGTAAGGAACCTCCCAATGCGGAAGGCGAATGAGCTTTATGAACGGCGCAAGATGCGGGTACGCTCGCAGCTGCGGAAGAAGTCCAGCGGGCGTCCGCGCCTGTCGGTTTTCCGTTCCAGCAAGCAGATTTATGTGCAGATCATCGACGACGCTCAGGGGGTAACCTTGGCTGCGGCCTCGTCCCTCGAGAAGGATATGCGCGAGAAGCTGAAGACCGGGGCAACGATCGATGCGGCCAAGGAAGTTGGCAAGCTGATCGCGGAGCGCGCGCTGAAGGCGGGCGTTACCACCGTGGTATTCGATCGCGGCGGCTATATCTATCACGGACGTGTGAAGGCCCTGGCCGACGCCGCCCGCGAGGCTGGCCTGTCGTTCTGAGCCGAGACAAGGAATACGGAAGGGCCTGAAGATGGCACGTGGGCAGAGAGAAGAGCGCGGTCGCGACCGGGATCGGGAAGAGTCCGATCTGATCGAGAAGCTGGTCGGCATCAATCGCGTTGCGAAGGTGGTGAAGGGTGGCCGTCGTTTCGGCTTCGCGGCACTGGTGATCGTCGGTGACGGTCGTGGCCGGGTTGGCTTCGGCACCGGCAAGGCGCGTGAGGTTCCGGAATCGATCCGCAAGGCGACGGAGATGGCGCGACGCACCATGATCCGCGTGCCGTTGCGCGAGGGCCGGACCCTGCATCATGACGTGTTCGGCCATTATGGCGCCGGCAATGTCGTGCTGCGTGCGGCGCCGGCGGGTACCGGCATCATCGCCGGTGGCCCGATGCGCGCCATCCTGGAATCGCTGGGCGTGCAGGACGTGGTGGCCAAGTCGGTCGGCACTTCCAACCCGCACAACATGATCCGGGCGACCTTCGAGGCGCTTAAGCACATCTATTCGCCGCGTCAGGTGGCGGCACGTCGCGGCAAGCGCGTGTCGGACATCCTGGGCCGTGGCGACAAGGCGGACGCCGATTCGGCGGAAGCCGCGCTGCAGGAGTAAGATAGATGGCGACGAAGAAGAAGGCGGCGGCCGGCATCATCCGCGTGACCCAGACCGGCAGCCCGATTGGCCGCGAGAAGGATCAGCGGGCAACGCTGGTTGGCCTTGGCCTGAACAAGATGAACCGCACCCGCGAGCTGGAGGACACCCCGGCCGTGCGTGGCATGATCGCCAAGGTGCACCATCTCGTGCGGGTCGAACCGTCGGCCTGATATCGGTTCCGCCCCGCCGTCAACCGGCGGGGCCTCCGATTTTCGGTAGGAATTTTCACGTGGCCCTGTGGGCCGCGAACGACCATTTAGGATTGAGCGCACCTGCTCCGGGGATACGTCATCATGAAGCTGAACGAGATTCGCGACAATGAAGGGGCCCGCAAGGGCCGCAAGCGCCTTGGCCGGGGCATCGGCTCGGGCCTTGGCAAGACGTCGGGCCGTGGCCACAAGGGCCAGGGCGCGCGTACCGGTGTGGCGATCAAGGGCTTCGAGGGCGGTCAGATGCCGCTGGAGCGCCGGGTGCCGAAGCGTGGCTTCAAGTCGCTGTTCCGGGTTGAGTACCAGGTGGTGAATCTGGGCCGTCTGCAGTCCGCCATCGACGATGGCAAGCTGGACGCCAAGAAGGACATCGACGCTGCTGCTCTGGCGGCGGCCGGCCTGGTGCGCAACGCGGCCGACAAGGTCAGCCTGCTGGCCAAGGGCGAGCTGAAGGCCAAGGTTAAGCTGAGCGTTGACCGTGCTTCCAAGACGGCGCTGGCCGCCGTGGAAAAGGCCGGCGGCTCTGTTAAGCTTCCGGAGGCGTCCGCGCCGGCCGCGAGCGAGTAACGCCTCATGGCCTCTGCCGCCGAACAGCTCGCCTCGCAGATCAATTTCGGTGCCTTCTCCAAGGCGACGGAACTGAAGAAGCGTATCTGGTTCACACTGGGTGCGCTGATCGTTTATCGCCTCGGCACCTATATCCCGATTCCTGGCATCGACCCGGTGATTCTGGCGGAAATCTTCCGCCAGAATTCCGGCGGCATTCTGGGCATGTTCGACATGTTCGCCGGCGGTGCGCTGGGGCGCATGACGATCTTCGCCCTGAACATCATGCCGTACATCTCGGCCTCCATCATCCTGCAGCTGATGACGGCGGTATCGCCGACGCTGGAGACGCTGAAGAAGGAAGGCGAGTCGGGCCGCAAGAAGATCAACCAGTACACCCGTTATCTGACGGTGGTGCTGGCGACCGCGCAGGCATTCGGCATTGTCGTCGGGCTTGAGGGCATGAGCGGATCCGCCGGTTCCGCCGTGGTCGATCCGGGCTGGTTCTTCCGCGTGACCGCGGTCATCACCCTGGTCGGCGGTACCATCTTCCTGATGTGGATGGGCGAGCAGATCACCGCGCGCGGTATCGGCAACGGCATCTCGCTGATCATTTTTGCGGGTATCGTCGCCAACCTGCCCTCGGCCCTGGTGAACACGCTGGAGCTGGGCCGCACCGGCGCGCTGTCGGCCGGCCTTATCATCCTGCTGCTGGTTGGCGCGGTGGCGGTCATCGCCTTCGTCTGCTTCATGGAGCGCGCGCAGCGCCGCATCCTGGTGCAGTATCCGAAGCGCCAGGTCGGCGCCAAGATGTATGGCGGCGACACCTCGCATCTGCCGCTGAAGCTGAACACTTCGGGCGTCATTCCGCCGATCTTCGCCTCGTCGCTGCTGCTGCTGCCGATCACGCTGGCCAATTTCACGGCCGGGCAGGGGCCGGCCTGGATGAGCACCGTGACCAGCCTGCTGGGCCATGGCCAGCCGCTGTATATGGCGCTGTATATCTTCCTGATCGTGTTTTTCGCCTTCTTCTACACGGCTATCGTCTTCAACCCGGCGGATACGGCCGAGAACCTGCGCAAGCATGGCGGCTTCGTTCCGGGCATTCGCCCCGGCAAGAACACGGCCGACTATCTGGACTATGTGCTGACCCGTCTGACGGTCGTGGGTGCCGGCTATCTGGCGATTGTCTGTATCCTGCCGGAACTGCTGATCAGCCAGTACGCCGTGCCGTTCTATTTCGGCGGCACCAGCCTGCTGATCGTGGTCACGGTGACGATGGATACGGTCGGCCAGGTACAGTCCCATCTGCTGGCACACCAGTATGAAGGGCTGATCAAGAAGTCGAAGCTTCGGGGGAGGCGTGGATGAATTTGATACTGCTGGGGGCGCCGGGCGCCGGAAAGGGAACCCAGGCACGGCGACTGCAGGACGCGCATGGGCTGGTGCAGCTTTCCACTGGCGACATGCTGCGCGCGGCCGTTGCCGCCGGCAGCGAGGTCGGCCAGAAGGCCAAGGCGATCATGGATGCGGGGCAGCTTGTCTCGGACGATATCATGATCGCCATGATCGCGGACCGCATCGTCCAGCCGGATTGCAAGAACGGGTTTATCCTGGACGGCTTTCCGCGCACCACGGCCCAGGCCGAGGCGCTGGACGGGATGCTGGCCGAAAAGGGGCTGAAGCTCGACCATGTCATCGAGATGAAGGTCGATGAGGAAGAACTGGTCGAGCGCGTGAAAGGCCGTTATAGCTGCGCCAAATGCGGCGCCGGCTATCACGACCGCTTCCAGCAGCCGAAGGTCGATGGTGTCTGCGATAGCTGCGGCGGTACCGAATTCAAGCGCCGTGCCGATGACAATGAGGAAACGGTGCGCGCGCGCCTGGTCGCCTATCGCGAGCAGACCGCGCCGATCCTGCCCTACTATCGGGGCAAGGGTGTGCTGACCTCGGTTGACGGCATGGCGGAGATCGACGAGGTCACTCGTCAGATCGAGGCGGTTATTAGGTGATGGTATTGGTTGACTCCGGATCGAAGGGACGTATAATCCGCGCCCTCGGTTGCGCAGCTTCCGTACCGTTTGTCGTGTCTGAAATCAGGGCTGATGTTCAGCCCCTGTCTGTTGTTTAAGGAGCAGGTCTCGTGGCTCGTATTGCTGGCGTGAACATTCCGACGCAAAAGCGTGTGGAAATCGCCCTTACCTACATTCATGGCATCGGTCGCACCAAGGCGAAGGATCTGTGCGCCAAGCTCAGCATTCCCTTCGAGCGCCGCGTGAACGAACTGACGGACGACGAGGTGCTGCGCATCCGTGAGTCCATCGACGCCGATTACATCGTCGAAGGCGATCTGCGCCGCGAGACGGCAATGAACATCAAGCGCCTGATGGACCTTGGCTGCTATCGCGGCCTGCGTCATCGCAAGGGGCTGCCGGTGCATGGCCAGCGTACCCACACCAATGCCCGTACCCGCAAGGGTCCGGCGCGGCCGATCGCCGGCAAGAAGAAGTAAGACTGGAAGGACGCAAGAATTATGGCCAAGCAGCCGCAGCAGCGCCGCCGCAAGGAACGCAAGAACATCTCCTCTGGCGTGGCGCATGTGAACGCCTCCTTCAACAACACGATGATCACGATCAGCGATGCCCAGGGTAACGCGATCTCCTGGTCCTCGTCGGGTATGATGGGTTTCAAGGGGTCGCGTAAGTCCACCCCCTACGCCGCGCAGATGGCGGCTGAGGATGCGGGCCGCAAGGCCCAGGAACACGGCATGCGTACCCTTGATGTCGAGGTCAAGGGTCCGGGGTCCGGGCGTGAGTCGGCGCTGCGTGCGCTGCAGTCGCTCGGCCTGCAGATCATGTCGATCCGCGATGTGACCCCGATCCCCCATAATGGCTGCCGGCCGCCCAAGCGGCGCCGGGTCTGATCGAGGCCATTTTCTCCGGGTTTCCTGCCGCGGCCGTTCCTTCAAAAGAACCTGGCCGCGTCAGTGTTAGCAGTGAAGCCCGTTTTTGACACAGATGTGTGAGGTCGCTCCAGTGATCCAGAAGAACTGGCAGGCATTGATCAAACCGAACAAGCTCGACGTCCAGCAGGGCGGCGATGTGGCGCGACAGGCAACCATCGTTGCCGAGCCGTTGGAGCGTGGTTTCGGCCTGACGCTCGGCAACGCGCTGCGCCGCGTGCTGCTGTCCTCCTTGCAGGGGGCGGCAGTTACCGCCATCCATGTGGATGGCGTGCTGCATGAATTCTCCTCGATCCCCGGGGTGCGCGAGGATGTGACGGACATCGTCCTGAACATCAAGGCGCTGGCCCTGCGGATGCATGCCGAAGGCCCGAAGAAGATGCGCCTGCGCATCGACGGCCCGGCCGAGGTGACCGCCGGCATGATCGAGACCGGTGCCGACATCGAGATCATGAATCCGGACCTGCATATCTGCACGCTGGATGATGGTGCCCACCTGGTCATGGAACTGACCGTTGAAACCGGCAAGGGCTATGTCCCGTCGTCGGCCAACCGTCCCGAGGATGCGCCGATCGGTCTGATTCCGGTCGATGCCATCTTCAGCCCGGTGCGCAAGGTCTCCTACAAGGTGGAGAACACCCGCGTCGGCCAGACCACGGACTATGACAAGCTGTTGATGGTGCTGGAGACGAACGGTGTGGTCACGCCGGAGGACGCGGTGGCCCTGGCCGCCCGCATCCTGCAGGACCAGCTGCAGCTGTTCATCAATTTCGAGGAGCCGCAGGCGCGCGGTGCGGAGGAGGAATCTTCCGAACTGCCGTTCAACAAGAACCTGCTGCGCAAGGTGGACGAGCTGGAACTGTCGGTCCGGTCGGCCAACTGCCTGAAGAACGACAATATCGTCTATATCGGCGACCTGGTTCAGAAGACCGAGGCCGAGATGCTGCGGACCCCGAATTTCGGCCGCAAGTCCTTGAACGAGATCAAGGAAGTGCTGTCGCAGATGGGCCTGCACCTCGGCATGGAAATCCCGAACTGGCCGCCGGAGAATATCGAGGAGCTGGCGAAGCGGCTGGAAGAGCCCTACTAAGCCAGTTTTCAGTCTTGTGTTAGGTCGCGGTTGGCGGTAAATCCCCGGCCGGGTTTCAGAAGCAACGGCGGGAAGCCGTCGCGAGGGAGTTTTAGAAATGCGTCACGGTAAGAGCGGTCGGAAGCTCAATCGCACTTCGTCGCACCGTCAGGCGATGTTCAGCAACATGGCGTCGGCCCTGATCAAGCACGAGCAGATCAAGACCACGCTGCCGAAGGCCAAGGAGCTGCGCCCCGTGGTCGAGAAGCTGATCACGCTGGGCAAGCGCGGCGGCATCCATGCGCGCCGCCAGGTTTTTGCCTTCCTGCGCGACGATGCCACCACGGCCAAGCTGTTCGAGACGCTGGGCCAGCGTTACTCCGAGCGCCCGGGCGGCTATACCCGCGTGCTGAAGGCGGGCTTCCGCTATGGCGATGCCGCCCCGATGGCGATCATTGAGCTGGTGGATCGCGACCCGGAAGCCAAGGGCCAGGACAGCGGCCCGGTGCAGGGTGCGGACGAGGCCGAGGCGGTCGCCGCCTGAGGCTTTCGGCATAAGCAATTCGCAAAAGGGCGTCCTTCGGGGCGCCCTTTTCGTTTGTCCCCGTTTCATCTGCATATGACCCCATCGCTTGCAGGGGCTTGTAGGCTGACGGGAAATTCACATATCTGCCGCATCCTTTTCCACCCAACAGCAAGAACAGAAAAACTCATGTCGGCAGAAAAGCTCTCCTTCCAGGCGGAAGTCAGCCGCCTCCTCGATATCGTCGTGAACTCGCTCTACAGCGAGAAGGAAATCTTCCTGCGCGAGTTGGTCTCCAACGCCTCGGACGCCTGCGACAAGCTGCGCTATCTCGCACTTACCGATGCCGGGATGCTGGGCGAGGATGGTGCGTTTGCGATCACGCTCACCACCGATGCGAAGGCGCGCACGCTGACCATTTCCGACAATGGCATCGGCATGGACCGTGACGAGCTGATCGCCAATCTGGGGACCATCGCCCGCTCCGGCACATCGGCCTTCCTTGGCGAGCTGAGCGGCGATGCCAAGAAGGACACGAACCTGATCGGCCAGTTCGGCGTCGGCTTCTATTCCGCCTTCATGGTGGCCGAGAAGGTCGAGGTGCTGACCCGCAAGGCCGGCGAGGAGGCCGCCTGGCTGTGGGTTTCCGACGGGCGCGGCGATTTCACCATCCAGCAGAGCGAGAAGGCCGGTCGCGGCACCCTCATCACGCTTTATCTGCGCGAGGGCAATGAGGAGTATCTGGAGGCCGACCGGCTGCGCCAGATCGTGAAGCGCTATTCCGACCATATCGCCATCCCGATCCGGCTGGCCGATGGCGACAAGGTAGAGACGCTGAACCGCGCCTCCGCGCTGTGGACGCGGTCGAAGAGCGAGATCAAGCCGGAGGAGTACAAGGAGTTCTACCACCACGCCGCGCATGCTTTCGACGAGCCGTGGGAAACCCTGCACTGGCAGGCCGAGGGGATGATCGCCTATACCGGCCTGCTGTTCGTGCCGGGCTCGCGGCCCTTCGATCTGTTCCATCCGGAACGCAAGACCCGCGTGAAGCTCTATGTCCGCCGTGTCTTCATCACCGACGATTGCCAGGAACTGGTGCCGGAATATCTGCGCTTCCTGCGCGGCATCGTCGACTCGGAAGATCTGCCCCTGAATGTCAGCCGTGAGATGCTGCAGGCCAGCCCGGTGGTGCAGAAGATCCGCCAGGGCGTGGTGAAGCGCGTGCTGGGCGATCTGCAGAAGAAAGCCGAGAAGGAGCCGGAGTCTTATGCCGGATTCTGGGAGAATTTCGGCCCGGTCCTGAAGGAAGGGCTCTATAGCGAGCATGGTGGCGACCGTGACCAGCTCCTGAAGCTGGCGCGTTTCCGCTCCAGCAATGGCGACGGGCTGGTCAGCCTTGCCGACTATGTCGGCCGTATGCAGGACGGCCAGGACACCATCTTCTACATCACCGGCGAGGATGCCGCCGCGCTGCTGGAGAGCCCGCAGCTGGAAGGCTTCCGCGCCAAGGGTGTGGAGGTGCTGCTGCTGACCGACCCGATTGACGAGTTCTGGATTCCCGCCGTCGTCGAGTATGAAGGGCACAAGTTCAAATCGGTCACGCGCGGCGGTACCGACCTCGCCAAGGTGAAGGGTGCCGAGAAGTCGGACGCGGACAAGAAGGCGGAGGCCGACAGCAAGGACGATGTCGGCAGCCTGGTTGCGCTGATGAAGCTGGCGCTGAAGGACGAGGTGAAGGATGTCCGCGCCTCCGAACGGCTGACCGACAGCGCGGTCTGCCTGGTCGCCGATGAGGGCGATATGGACATGCATCTGGAGCGGCTGCTGCGCCAGCACAAGCAGCTCGACAACAGCTTCAAGCGCATCCTGGAGGTGAACCCCGCCCATCCGGTGATCCGCAAGCTGGCGGCGCATGTGGCCCAGAAGGGCGGCGAGGCCAGCATTGACGATGCCGCACTGCTGCTGCTCGATCAGGCGCGCATCCTGGAGGGCGAGCCGCTGCGCGACGCCAGGGGCTTCGCCACCCGCCTGTCCGCCTTCCTGGAAAAAGGGCTGGCCTGAACCAGCCAGCCCCTCACGAACCGACTGCTGGCGGCGTCAGATCGCCGCCAGCGCCTGTTCCAGATCGGCGATCAGATCCTCGATCTTCTCGATGCCCACGGAAAACCGCAGCAGGTCGCCCGGCACCGGGCTGCCCACGCCCTCAATGGAGCGGCGGTGCTCGACCAGGCTCTCCACGCCGCCCAGCGAGGTGGCGCGCTTGAACAGCTTCAGATTGGCAGCCAGCGCGACGGCCTTCTCTTCGCCGCCCTTCACCCGCATCGACAGCATGCCGCTGAAGCCGCCGCTCATCTGCCGGGCCGCGATGGCGTGGCCGGGATGCGCGGCGAGACCGGGATAGAGCATCTGCTCCAGCTTCGGGTGCTTCTCGAAATGCTGGGCGATGGCCATGGCGTTGGCGCTGGCGGCCCGCACACGGATGTGCAGGGTGCGCATGCCGCGCAGCAGCAGCCAGGCCTCGAACGGCCCCATGATGGTGCCGACATCCTTGCGGATACCGACGATGCGGCGCCAGAAATCATCCTCCTTCGCGGTGACGATGGCGCCGGCGATCACATCGCTGTGGCCGTTCAGATATTTCGTCGCGGAATGCATGACGATGTCGGCGCCATGTTCCAGCGGGCGCGACAGCACCGGCGTGGCGACCGTCGAATCGACCGCCAGCTTCGCGCCGACCGAATGGGCGATGCGCGACGCCTCGGCCAGGTCGGTAATGGTCCACATCGGGTTGGAGGGCGTCTCCGCCCAGATCAGCGCCGGGCGGTGCTGCTCGGTCAGCGCCTTCAGCGCCGCCATATCGTCATTCTGGTAATAGACGATCTTTACGCCCCATTCGGCGCCCCATTCATTCAGCCATTTGCGGACGCCCCAATACATCACTTCGGGCACCAGCGCGGTGTCGCCCGGCTTCAGTGCCATGAACACGCCGGTCGCCGCTGACATGCCGGACGCGACCAGCAGGCTGGCCGCGCCGCCTTCCAGCTTGGTCAGCACGCCCTCGGCCAGGCGGACCGTCTGATTGTCCGGACGGCCATAGATATGGCCACGGCTGTAGGTAAGGTCCGCCTCGCGCTCGTAGGTGCTGGCGATATAGATGGGCGGGGTGACGGCGCCGGTCAGGGGCTCGACGAAACCAAGCGCCTGGGCGGCCAGCGTCTCGGGCGACGCATCGGGGAAGTTCTTGCTCATGATGCTAGCACTAGCGCGCCATGCCTGCCCTCGGCAAGTGCGCTGCATGCATGGGCCAGGCGCTTTCGTGCGGTCAGTGCAGCGCCGGCTGCCGTGGCAGGTTCAGCCTGGGCTGCGGGCGCTTTACGGCGATGCGGGGCCGGGACGCGCGGCCGGCTCTTCGTCTGAGGGCGAACAGCCGTTTCACGCGCTGGCGGATCGGATGCAGCCAACGCGCAAAGGCAATGGCGCGCAGGCGATGGGCGCGGCGCAGATGGGCTTCCACGATCTCCGGCGTGGGGTACTCGGCAAGGATTATGATCCGGGGTCCGCTCATCTCTCATCCCTTCGGTCCGGTGGCAGGGAAGATGTCTGGCCCCAAGATTATTCATTGCCAGAACAATGATAATCCGCTGAACTGTGGTCGATTAATTTCCATTAGGGAAATAAAGCGATGGATCGTTTCCTGGCATTGCGCATCTTCAACGCGGTCGTCGAGGAGGAGAGCCTCATCGGCGCCAGCCGCAAGCTGGCGCTGTCCCCCTCGGCGGTCAGCAAGAATCTGGCAGCGCTGGAGGAGGAGCTGGGCGCGCGGCTGTTGAACCGCACCACGCGCCGGGTCAGCCTGACCGAGGCAGGCGAGGCCTATTTCGAGCGCACGGCGCGGCTGCTGGCCGATCTGGACGAGGCGGATGGCATGGTCAGCCGGATGGAAGGGGCGCCGCGCGGGCTGTTGCGGGTCTCGGCGCCGATCAGCTTCGGCCAGCGCCATCTCGCCCCGGCGCTGCCGGACTTCCGGGCGCAGCATCCGGAAGTGGTGGTGCAGATGATGCTGGAGGACCGGGTGGTCGATCTGGTCGGAGAGCGTTTCGACCTTGGCATCCGCATCGCCAATCTGCGCGATTCCAGCCTGGTGGCCCGCAAGCTGGCCTCGAACCACCGCAAGATCTACGCCGCGCCATCCTACATCGCGCGGCGCGGCCTGCCGGTGACGCCCTCGGATATCGAGCAGCACGCCCTGGTGACGATGCCGCCGGGCTCGCCGCTGCTCGACCTCACGCTAACGCGGGGGGAGGAGGTGCGCGCGCTGCACCTGCTGGGCGACATCCAGCTGAATTCGGTGGAGGGCGTGCTGGCGGCCTGCCTGGCCGGCGGCGGGTTGGCGGTGCTGCCCAGCTACATGGTCTGCGATCATCTGCTGGCCGGGCGGCTGGTACCGGTGCTGCCCGACTACACGGTGCCGGACACGGTGATCCAGGCGGTGTTCCCGTCGTCGCGGCATCTGTCGATCAAGGTGCGTGCCTTCATCGACTTTATGGTCGCGCGCTTCAGCCCGATGCCGCCCTGGGAGTGCGTGGACCGTGCGCCGGCCACCGCTCCCAAGGCGGAACTGGTGACTGTCGATTAGGAATCAGGCCGCCGGTTTCGGCAGCGCCTCCTGCGGCACCTTCATGCCGGGCAATGCGGCCATGCGCGTCATCCAGGACTGGATTGCCGGATAGGCGTCCAGCGACAGTTCCGCATCGCCGGCATAGGCGGCGGTGACGTAGCAGGCGATGTCGGCCACGGTCGGCTTCGTGCCGACCAGATACTCCTTGCCGGTCAGCGCCTCGTTCAGCATGCCGAGCGCGCGTTCGCCCCGGCCCTTGAAGAAGGCGATCACCTCCGCCGGGCCATTGTAGAACAGGCGCTGGGCGCGGGTGGAAGCGATACCCGGATACATCAGGTCAGCCTCCCAGAACAGCCATTCGCGGACCTGGCGCTTCTCTTCGGGGGTGGCGCCGTCGAACTTGCCGGCCTTCGCTGCCAGCTCCAGCAGGATGGCGCCGGACTGGGTCATCGCCTCGCCATTGGCGACCAATACCGGCACCTGGCCCCATTTGTTGAGCTTCAGGAAGTCCGGCGTCTTGCTCTCGCCGGCGCGCAGATTGACGTGCTTGTACTCGTAGGGAAGGCCGCACAGGTCGAGCATCAGCCCGGCCTTCACGCAAGGCATGGACAGGAAGGTACCGTAGAGGGTGTAACTGGACATGGATTCCTCGTTTGAAACGGTTCCGGAGTTGGAACTGCCGCGAGGTTAGGCTTTCGTCCGGCGCTACACCAGAGGCTCGAAGGGCGACTCCAACGGTTCGGAGAAGCCGAAGAAGGCCCAGCTCTGCGCCATGTGCGGCGGCAGGGGCGCGGTGATGGTCAGCAGCTTGCCGTTCGGGTGCTTCAGCGTGATCTGCCTTGCATGCAGGTGCAGCTTGCGCGACAGCCCGTCGCCGGCCAGCAGGGCGGCCTGTCCGCCATATTTGCCGTCGCCTTGGATCGGTGTGCCGATGGCCTGCATATGCACGCGCAACTGGTGCGTGCGGCCGGTCACCGGGCGCATCGCGACGAAGGCGGCCTGCTTGCCGACAGCCTCCACCACCATGAAGTCGGTGATCGAGCGCTTGCCCTCCTCCTCGTCGATATCCATCTTCTCGCCGCGCCGGCCGGGCAGCTTGGCGATCGGCAGATCGATGCGGCCCTCGCGCGGCTTGGGAATGCCCGCCGTGATCGCCCAGTAGAGCTTCTCCGCATCCTTGGCGCGGAAAGCGGCGGTCAGCCAGCGGGCGGCCGCTGCCGTGCGCGCCAGCAACAGCACGCCGCTGGTATCCTTGTCCAGCCGGTGAACCAGGCGCGGCCGTTCCTTCGCCTCGAAGGTCAGCGCGTCGAGCAGCGCATCGACATGCACAATCGTGCCGGTGCCGCCCTGCACGGCGAGGCCGGCCGGCTTGTTGATCGCCAGCACCTCGTCATCGCGGTACAGCACGGCGTCGCGCAGCATTGCTTCCAGCTTCGGATCGGCCTTCGGGCGCGGCGCTGTTTTCGGCGGCGGCGGGGAATCGAGGTCGCCCAGCGGCGGCACGCGGATCGCCTGCCCGGCCTCCAGCCGGTGGTTCGCCTTTACGCGCTTGCCATCGACACGGACCTGGCCGGTGCGCAGCAGCTTCTCCAGCCGGCCATGGCCCAGCGCCGGGTAATGCTTGCGAAACCAGCGGTCGAGGCGGGTGTCGGCATCTTCCGGAGCGATGGTAAGGGTTTCAACGCCGCTCATGACAGCACCTGCCTTGTCAGATACATGGCCAGGAAGACGGCGGCCAGACAGCCGATGACGGAAACGCCGGCATACAGGAAGGCCGGCCCGAAGGCGCCACGCCCGGAGAGTACGGCGACATCCAGCGAAAACGCGGAGAAGGTGGTGAGCGCGCCCAGGAAGCCGGTGACCAGGAAGCCGCGCAGTTCCGGCGATGCCTCGAATTTCAGCGCCAGCCCCTCGACCAGCACGCCGATCAGGAAGCAGCCGACCAGATTCACCGTCAGCGTGCCCCAGGGGAAGCCGGTGCCCAGCCACTGGCCCATCAGCCGGTTGACCTCATGGCGCGTCACTGCGCCCACCGCGCCGCCCAGCGCTACCGCGATCAGCATGTTCATTGGCGTTCTTTCACCCGGTTTCCGTCCCGTCGATCCTGCGTGTCCTGCCGTCGGGGTCAAGCCTGTACACCGGCAGCAATGAAAAAGGCAAAAAATCGACCGGTATCGGGATTAAGGAACAGGTTCAGCTTGCTGGACTTTCGAGGGCCGATACCTTAGAACGCCGCCTTCGATTGCGAGAAAGCCGACATCCCCATGGATCATCTCGACGCGCTCGAAAGCCAGTCGATCTATATTTTCCGCGAGGCGTTCAACCGGTTCGACCGGCTGGCCATGCTGTGGTCGCTGGGCAAGGACTCGAACGTCATGATCTGGCTGGCCCGGAAAGCCTTCTTCGGACACCTGCCGTTTCCGCTGATGTTCTGCGACACCGGCAAGAAATTCCCGGAAATGTACGATTTCCGGGACCGCTATGCGAAGGAATGGGATCTGAACCTGATCCTGCGGGATTGCCCGCCGATCGAGGAGATCGACCCGTCGCTGCCGCCGGCTGCCCGTTCCGCCGCGCGCAAGACCGAGGCGCTGAAGCGCGCCATCGCGGAATTCGACTTTCAGGCGGTGGTGGCCGGCATCCGCCGCGACGAGGAACCGACCCGCGCCAAGGAGCGTGTGTTCAGCCCGCGCGGCGCGGATGCGGCCTGGAACTTCAAGGACCAGCCGCCGGAATTCTGGGACCAGTACAACACCGATTTCGCGCCCGGCACGCATGTCCGCATCCATCCGATCCTGCATTGGACGGAACTCGACATCTGGCGCTACATCCAGCGCGAGAACATCCCGGTGGTGCCGCTCTATTTCTCCAAAGACGGCAAGCGCTATCGCAGCCTCGGCGACATGGACATCACCCATCCGGTCGCCAGCGAGGCCGCCACCATCGACGAGATCATCGCCGAGCTGGAACAGACCCGGGTGCCGGAGCGCAGCGGCCGTGCCATGGACAGCGAAACCGAGGACGCCTTCGAGCGGCTGCGCACGGCGGGGTATATGTGATGCGCGAGACGACCCAAGGCATGATCCAGGGGATGGGCCCGCTGACCATCGTCATCGTCGGCCATGTCGATCACGGCAAGTCCACGCTGGTCGGAAGGCTGATCCACGACACCGGCTCGATGCCCGACGGCAAGCTGGAAGCCATCAAGGCGATGTCGGAAAAGCGCGGCATGCCGTTCGAATGGGCCTTCCTGCTGGATGCCTTCCAGGCCGAACGCGACCAGGGCATCACCATCGACACGACGCAGATCCGTTTCAACACGGCAACGCGTCCCTATCTCATCATCGATGCGCCCGGTCACAAGGAGTTCCTGAAGAACATGATCACCGGCGCGTCCGCCGCCGCCGCCGCGGTGCTGGTGGTCGATGCGGTGGAC
>Ga0114898_1000756_pt1 | contig 22327 bp, 19 predicted proteins | sample Malvired_Geostar_FD_83496 | JGI IMG/M metagenome (GOLD analysis project Ga0114898, IMG submission 83496) | Marine viral communities from the Global Malaspina Expedition - Malaspina viral metaG DeepMed_Geostar | ecosystem: Environmental > Aquatic > Marine > Oceanic | place: Mediterranean Sea... | reverse complement strand
GTAGCCGCGCTCGCGCATCATCGGCAGCAGCAGCGTCGCCAGCGCGGCGGTATCGGCCAGCGCCGAGCCGGACATGCTCGCCAACAGCACCGAAGCGGCAATCGCCACGTAACCCAGGCCGCCACGCTTGTGGCCGAAATAGGCCTGCGCCATGGCGATGATGCGCCGCGAGATGCCGCCGGCATTCATCAGTTCGCCGGCCAGGATGAAAAACGGCACCGCCAGCAGCGGGAAGCTGTCAGCGCCAGCCTGCAGGTTCTGCGCGAGCAGCTGCACGTCCCAGAAATCCAGGTACCACATCAGCACCGAGCCGGTGAGCAGCAGTGCGAAGGCGATGGGCATGCCAAGCGTCATGAAGCCCAGCAACGAAGAGAGGAAGACGACGACGGTCATGAAAGGTCCTCGGTTGGGCAGTGCCCGTATTGTTCTGAATGCGGCATCGCTCAGTCCGCCGTGATGTTCGCGGTGGCTGCCGCCGCTGGCTGGTCGCGCCGCCAGACATTCACCAGCTGCACCAGCGCCAGTACAGCCATGGCCAGCATGCTCGCCGCTACCGGAAGCATTGCCAGGCCCAGCGGGTAACCGACTACCGGGCTGTTGATGGTCCAGCCAAACTGCATCTGGTTCCAGCCACCCCAGGCCGCAAGCCCGCTCGCAGCAGCCACCAGCAGCCAGCTGAGGGAGTCGACGACGCGGCGGAACAGCCGCGGGAAGCGGTCGCGCAGCATGGAGAAGCTCATCAGCTCGCCGCGGCGCATGCTCGAAGCGACGCCGACGAACACCAGCCAGACGAATGCCAGCCGTGACAGTTCCTCGGCACCCGTCCAGCCGGTGCCGAAGGCGTAACGCAGCACCACGCTGGAAAACACCACGATGACCATAAAGGCCATCAGCGCGGCCATCAGCCAGTCGGTCAGGAGGTCGAAACGCTGCGCCAACGCGCCGCTGTAGATCGGCGCATTGGTCAGCGGTGGCGCCGTGGTAGCGCTATCAAACGGACGCGCGGAAAGATCGACGCGGGACTCGATCAGTTCATCCAGCTCGGCGCCGCGCATCCATTCGACGATTTGCAGCAACACCACGTCGCGAGACTGACTGGCATCGACGGTCAACACGCCTGGCTCACCCTCGGGCGATTCGAGGGTGGCGAACTGGCTGTCGACCAGGGAGATCGGCATGAAGTGCCCCGGTCGCGCACCGACGCGCTGCACCGCGGTGTCGTAATCGATGGCCAGATGGGCGAAGCGCAATCCCGGGACAGCACTGCGCAAGAGCTCACGATAGCTGCGCTTGAGCGCCGAGCAGGCCAGGACGAAGCCACTGCCGCTATCGAGCGTGCGCTGCATCTCGCCGATCAGTGCGTGCAGCCATTGCACGCGGTCGGTATCGGACAACGGTGTACCGGCACGCATACGCGCGACGTTTTCCGCAGGGTGAAAGTTATCCGCCTCGATGTGCGGCAGGCCGAGCGCGTCGGCGACGGCGTGGCTGGTATCGGTCTTGCCCGAACCGCTGACGCCCATGACGACCAGCACCGGAAGCGCGGAAGCCTTTGAGGTATGCACTGAAGGCATGCGAGAAATCCATTGTTTTGCTTGTTTGGTCGGATGTTAGCGCTATCAAACGGCGCGATAGAACTACCGCTCGTCGACCGATCAGTCACGTATCGCCTGCATCGAAACGGTATGCCGGTCGACTTTCGCGGCGGCATGACTACAATCGCGCCCCTGTGCAATCGAGGACACCGAGCATGCCCAAAGCCATGTGCCGCCACATTCTGGTCAAGACCGAGGCCGAAGCCGCGCAGCTGAAAAAGCGCCTGGCCAACGGCGAGGCGTTCGACGTGCTGGCGCGCAAGTACTCGACTTGCCCGTCCGGCAAGAAAGGTGGCGATCTCGGCGAAGTGCGCCCGGGACAGATGGTGCGCAGCATCGATCAGGTGATCTTCAAGAAGCCGCTACGCGAAGTGCACGGCCCGGTAAAGAGCCAGTTCGGCTACCACCTGGTGCAGGTGTTCTACCGCGACTGAGCCAGCGCTCAGCCAAAGCGCTGCAGCTGCATCTCCCGCAGGCGACTGAGCGTGCGGCGGAACGGGAATGCCAGATAGCCCTCGGTATACAGCTCGTCCAGAGCCACCTCGGCTTCGATATAGAGCGGAATCCGCCGGTCGTAGCACTCGTCCACCAGCGCGATGAAGCGGCGCACGGCATCATCCCGCGCGGCGAGCCTGGGTAGTTGGCGGTCGCCCGCCTCGACCCGCGCGGCTCCATCCTCGGTGCCACGGGCTATGCGCCCATCGCGCTGCGTGCCGCCCAGCCTGGGCACGTCACCAATCAGGATCGCCGTGAAACGGTCGCACAGCTCGATGAAGTCCAGCGCCGAAAACGGCTGCTCGCAGAGGTCGGCGAAGCGGCACCAGAGCACCGATTCGCTACGCCGCACGACGTCGAGCGGACGACCGCTGAGGGCCAATGGCTCGATGCTGAACGCTCCATCGGCCAGCGCCTCGAACGTCGCGGCTAACGCAGTGGCGCCGTCGAACGGGGCGATCCAGTAGCGCTGCAACGCAGCGCCGGGACGAAGGCGGTGATCGGCGCCACCATCCACATCCACCACCTGCATGTGTTGCACGATGGCGTCGATCGCCGGCAGAAAGCGCTCGCGGTTGAAGCCGTCCGCATACAGCTGCTCCGGTGGCTGGTTGGAGGTCGCGACGATCACCACGCCGTGCTCGAAGAGCACCTGGAACAGGCGCCCCAGGATGATCGCGTCGCCGATATCACCGACGAACAGCTCGTCGAAGCAAAGCACGCGAATCTCTTGCGAAAGTTCTCTGGCCAGGGCCTGCAACGGATCTGCCGTGCCGTTGAGCTGGAACAGCCGGATATGCACCCAGCGCATGAAATGGTGGAAATGCTGCCGCCGCGACGGAACCGACAGGCTTGCGTGATACAGGTCCATCAGCCAGGTCTTGCCGCGCCCGACCGGCCCCCATAGGTAGACGCCAAGCGGCAGGTCCGCACCTGAAAGCAGCGCCTCATGACAGGCCTGAAGCCGTGCAACGGCGCGCTGTTGAGCCGCATCGGCAACGAAGCCTTCCTGCGCGATTGCCTGCTGGTAGCGTTCACGGGGCGAGTCGGCGTGCATGATCGTCCGGCGCAAAAGCCGCCATAGTAGCTCGCGACCGCTCAATTGTGCCCATCCTGCAGCAGTCGCTCGGCCTGGGCGCCAAGCTGCTCGAGCAGCATCGCCTGCGCCGGTAGCGATTGCTCGTGAACACGGGTCAATGCATAGACCGGCACGCTGATGGCCGGCTCGAGCAGACGGGTCTGCACCTCACCGCCAGTGGCCGCCAGCGCGGTGAACGGATCGACCAACGCCACGCCCTGCGCCGCGGATACCAGTTGTCGCGCCAGCTGATAGGTCTGCACCCAGGTAACGACGCGCGGCGGCGGATCGAGCTCCTCGATGTGGCCGCGCAACAGGCTGCCCAGCGCATCGCGGGCATCGATGCCGATCAGCGCTTTACCCGCCAAGTCCTGCAGCCGCAGCGGGCTGTGCAGTTCAGCCGGCTGCCACCAGCCGGGCGGAGCGATCACGCGCATGCGCCCCTCGGCCAATAGCTGGCTGCTCAGTCCCGGATGCTCCACCGCCTGGGACGTCAGTCCGAGATCGGCTTCACGCAGCAACAGGGCCTCGACAATCTCCGCCGTGTGCTGCGTCGCGAGCTGACAGACCGTACGTGGAAATCGCTCGCGCCAGGCGCGCAACGCCTGTGGCAGCAGTGCTTGAGCCAAGGCCGGCGTGCAGATCAGGCGCAATGCGCACTCCTCGCCCCGGCCGAGGCTATCTGCAAGCCGCCGCAGATTCTGCAGGTCGATGGCCAGGCGTTCGGTCTGCTGCTGCAGTACCCGCGCTTCGGCGGTGGGCTGCAGCTTGCCCCGCACCCGGTCGAACAGCGCAAAGCCAAGTTGCTGCTCGGCATGCTTGAGAATCTTGCTCGCCGCCGGCTGGGAGATATGCAGCAGCTCGGCCGCGGCCGTCAGGCTGCCGGTTTGCAGGATCGCCTGGAACAGTTCGATGTGACGTAGCCGCATGCATGTCCCTCCTTCAGTCGATCGAGCATAACCGCAGGTTATGGGAACGCTCCATCCTGTCATTGGCCGCCTCGCTAACACTCGGCCTAGGCTGCGCTGAACGAGTCGGAGGAGCAGTTGCATGCGGATAGCAGTCATCGGCGCAGGCGTTATCGGGCTTGCCACCGCCTATTCACTGGTGCGCCAGGGGCACAATGTCGAGCTGATCGAACGGCGCGACGGTGTCGCCCTGGAAACCAGCTTCGCCAATGGCGGGCAGCTCAGCTATCGCTACGTTTCGCCCCTGGCCGATGCCGGCGTTCCGCTGCAGGCGATTGGCTGGATGCTGCGTGGAGCCGATGCCCCGCTGCGCTTCCGACCGCGGGCGAGTCTGCACCAGTGGCGCTGGTGCCTGCAGTTCCTGCTGGCGTGCCGGCGCTCGGTCAATCGGCGCAACGCGGCTCACTTGCTGCGGCTCGCCCTGCACAGCCAGCAGATCCTGCGCAGCTGGCGCGAGCAGGACCAGCTGGACGGCTTCGCCTGGCGCGCCAACGGCAAACTGGTGATCTATCGCGATCAACACAGCCTGCACAAGGGCGCAGCGGCCATCGACGACGAATCAGGGCAGCGGCTGCTGGACGCCGCGCAATGCATCGACGTCGAGCCGGCGTTGGCGCCGTTGGCGTCATCGCTGCACGGCGGCATTTATTCGCCCGGCGACGAGGTTGCCGACTGCCATCTGTTCTGCACCGAACTGCTGCGGCGACTGCGGGCATCGCCTGCGTTTCATCTGCATACCGGCCTATCGGTGAGCGCATTGCGCACCGAAGGCAAGCGCATCCGCGCGGTCATGCTCGGGCGCGTTGACATCGCCATCGACCATCTGGTAGTAGCGGCCGGCACCGGCAGCGTCGGGCTGCTTCGGCCATTGGGTATCGACCTGCCGATCTACCCGCTCAAGGGCTACAGCCTGACCGTTGCGCTGGCCGACCAGGACCGCGTGCCGCAAACCAACGTCACCGACTACGACAACAAGGTCGTCTACGCCCGCCTCGATGACCAGCTGCGCGTCGCGGCGATGGTGGATATCGCCGGCTGGGATGCCGGGCTCGACCAGCAGCGCATCGCCACCCTGCAACGTCTGGCTGGTGCGACCTTCCCCGGTGCCGGCGACTACCAACGCGCGCGGCAGTGGGCTGGCCTGCGCCCGGCGACGCCCCAAGGTACGCCGCTGATCGGCCGCAGCGGATTCGACAATCTCTGGCTCAACGTCGGCCACGGCAGCCTCGGCTTCACCCTGGCCTGTGGCAGCGCCGACCTGCTCGCCAGCGAAATCGGCGGATCGCCGCCAGCGGTTTCGCTGCAGGGGCTGAGCCTAACCTGCTGATCTCACAGCCGTACCGTTCCGACTAAACCAACAAGAGGGAACCACGATGAACCACCAGATCCGTATCGGCCTGTTCGGCATCACCCTGGCAGGCGCGCTGGCAATGGCGAGCCCAGGCGCGCTCGCCCAGGAGCGTTTCGTCACCATCGGCACCGGCGGCCAGACCGGCGTGTACTACACCGCCGGCCAGTCGGTGTGCCGCTTCCTCAATCGCGCGGAGGTGAAGCCGGCCATCAAGTGCAACGCACCCTCCACCGCCGGCAGCGTGACCAACATCGTGGCATTGCAGAAAGGTGAGTACGATTTCGGTTTCATCCAGTCCGACCATCAGCACAAGGCCTTGCAAGGCCTGGCCCCGTTCGACCGCGACGGTGCCGTCGACGAGCTACGCGCGGTGTTCTCGCTGCAATCGGAAATTCTCACCGTGGTGGTGCGCGAGGACAGCGGCATCCGTGATCTGGATGGCCTGGAAGGCAAACGCGTGAACATCGGCGTGCCCGGCTCCGGCAGCCGCGATACCTTCGAGGAAGTCATGAAGGCCAAAGGCTGGAGCAATGCCAGCTTCGCCCTGGCCGCCGAACTCAAACCCGCGGAGATGGCCTCGGCACTGGGCGACAACAACCTGGATGCCATCACCTACGTGGTGGGCCATCCCAGTGGTGCGATCCAGGAGGCACTGACGAACGTGAAGGCGCGGATCATCCCGGTCCAGGGCGAGGCGATCGACGCCCTGCTCGCCAAGGCCGACTACTACAGCGCGGCACCAATCCCCGGCGGGCTCTATCCGGGTGTCGATGACTCGGTCCCCTCGATCGGCGGCAAGGCGGTTCTGGCCACCACCAGCAAGACCGACCCCCGAAGTCGTCTACCAGCTGGTCAAGTCGGTGTTCGACAACCTCGAACGATTCAAGCGCCTGCATCCGGCCTTCGCCGAGCTTCAAGCCGAGGACATGATCCGCGTCGGCCTGACCGCGCCCCTGCACGAGGGCGCGGAACGTTACTACCGGGAAAAAGGCTGGCTGTGACGCAGCCGACCGCCGTCAGAGCGCCAGGGACAGGCTCAGGCTGAGGTTGCGCGGATCGCCCGGCATCACCCAGACGTTGCTGTACGAGCGCTCGTAGTAGGTACGGTCGAAGGCGTTGTTCAGGTTGACTCCCAGCGTCAGGTTCTGCGTGGCCTGGTAGCGCGCGAGCAGATCGACCGTGGTGTAGGACGGCAGTTCGAAGTCGCTGTGGGCCTGCCCTGCCCGATCGCCCACATAGTTCAGCGCACCGCCCAGAGAAAGACCGCGCAGATCGCCATCCTGGAACTCGTAGGTGGTCAGCAGGCTGCCGCTGTGGCGCGGCACGTTGAGCAGGCGACTGCCGCGCGCCAGGGTGTTGTCGCGAGTCACCTCGGCATCCACATAGGCATAGCCACCGATCACGCGAATTGCGTCGGTCAGCTGTCCGGCCAGCTGCAGGTCAATCCCGCGGCTGCGCACTTCGCCAGCGGCAATCTGGAAACCGTCATTGGCCGGGTCGCTGGTCAGCACGTTTTCCTTGGTCAGGTGGAACGCGGCGGCGGTCAGCCCCAGGCGTCCATCGAACAGGTCGAGTTTGACTCCTGCCTCATAACCCATGCCTTCTTCAGGATCGAAAGTCGCGCCACTGAAGTCTGCACCGTTATTCGGCTTGAACGACTGCGAGGCGTTGGCGAACAGCCCGACCGCCTGTATCAGCTGATAGAGCACACCGACACGAGGCGTGACCTTTTCATGAATCTGCTCGGTGCGCCGACCGGCAACCTCATTGTCCAGGCGTTGTTCGTAGTGGTCATAACGGGCGCCGATGACCCCGAAGAGCTTGTCGGTAAAGCGAATCTGGTCCTGCAGGTTCAGTGCACGACTATGCACCAGCTCATTACGGTCGACCGTGCGGGCCGGATTGAACGCCGGTCGTGGTGAGCCATAGACGGGATTGTAGAGGTCGATGCTGCGCAGGTTGTCGGAGCGCAGCATGAATTCGCTCAAGGCATAGCGTTCGTACTCGGTGCCGATCAGCAGCTGATGTTCGATCGAACCGGTGTCCACCCGGCCGTGCAGTTCCAGTTGGGTGATCGCGTCCTGCCAGTCATAGTCGCGATAGCGCAGGTTGCGCGACAGCGTTCGGCCGTCTGCTGCGACCGCCGCTGCTTCGGTGGCATAGCCGTCCATGCGCCCCTGCTTGTAGTGACTGGCCAGGCGCAGTGTCCAGACCTCGTTGAGGTCGTGTTCGAGTTCGGCCTGCAGCGTTTCGTTGTCGTTGCTGATCGGACCATCGGAGGGTTCGCCATAGAATGCCGAGCGGGACACCCGGCCCAGGTTGCCGCCCGGTGCGACCACCCCGCGGTCGAAGGTCTGCCGGTTGCGCACCACCTCAGCCTGCACCAGCAACCGCGTATCGGGGCTCAGCTCCCAGCTGAAGGACGGCGCCACGAACTGCCGTTCGGATTCGCGATGGTCGCGGAAACTCTTGTTGTCTTCGACGGCGATGTTCATGCGGTACAGCATGTTGCCGTCTTCATCCAGCGGCGTGTTCACGTCCAACGCGCTGCGGTAGCGATCCCAACGCCCGGCGCTCAGGTCAAGACGGGCGAAGCTATCCAGCTGCGGCCGCTTGCTGACGATGTTGATGGTGCCGCCCGGATCGCCACGGCCGTACAGGCTGGCGGACGGTCCCTTGAGAACCTCGACACGTTCGATGCTCGCCGCGTCCGGCGGGTTCATATAGCCCCGATTGACGCTGAAGCCATCCTTGTAGAACTCGCTGGTGGTCAACCCGCGGACGCTGTATTCGTACATCGTCAGGCCGCCGAAGTCGTTCTGCCGTGCAACGCCCCCGGCGAAGTCCAACGCCGTTTCCACTCGCGGGCTGTCCAGGTCGTCCAGCACCGAGGCCGGGACGACGCTGATCGACTGCGGTATTTCCTCGATGGGCGTATCGGTCCTGGTGGCACTGCGCGTGCGCTTGGCTCGATAGCCCTGCACCGGTCCGTCGGCACGCTCCTGATCGGCAGTGATGACGACCGAATCCAGCACCGCCGCCTCCTGCGCGCCCGCCAGCGGCGCACCCGCCAGCATCAATGCCGCTCCGGCACCCACCCACTTCAGTACCGCGACTTTCTCACTCATGCCTAATGCTCAAAGCTAACGACGTTATATCGTAACAATGCTGTCCGTTTGGCTTGGCGCTGTCAATGGAACGATTCGCATCTGCTTCGCCACGAATGGTCAGTTCCTCGATCGCTACGTTCGCCCTCCTTACTCCGATGGCGCAGCTATGCGACAATGCGCGCCTTTCGCTCGGCCGCAATCCCCGCATTCGTTCTCGACAGCCAGCATCCGTCGCTGTCGTACTCCTCAGCATTGCAGGATCACCAGCTCCTTCCGGAGCGAGCTGGAACGCCGAGTATTGCTGCCGGATCGGTCCCGGCCCGTTACACGTCGCATTCATTGATAGGTAAGCCCTTGATCTCCACCGCCAACATCACCATGCAGTTCGGTGCCAAGCCGCTGTTCGAAAACGTTTCCGTCAAGTTCGGCGGTGGCAACCGCTACGGTCTCATCGGCGCCAATGGCTGCGGCAAGTCGACCTTCATGAAGATCCTCGGTGGCGAGCTGGAACCATCGGCCGGCCAGGTGATGCTCGAGCCCAACGTGCGCCTGGGCAAGCTGCGCCAGGATCAGTTCGCCTATGAAGACTTCAGCGTGATCGACACGGTGATCATGGGCCACACCGAGCTGTGGAAGGTGAAGGCCGAGCGCGACCGCATCTACTCGCTGCCGGAAATGAGCGAGGAAGACGGCATGGCTGTCGCCGAGCTGGAGGTGCAATTCGCCGAGTTCGACGGCTACACCGCCGAATCGCGCGCTGGCGAGCTGCTGCTCGGCCTCGGCATCCCGCTCGATCAGCATTTCGGCCCGATGAGTGCCGTGGCGCCCGGCTGGAAGCTGCGCGTACTGCTGGCCCAGGCGCTGTTCTCCGACCCGGAAGTGCTGCTGCTGGACGAGCCGACCAACCACCTGGACATCAACACCATCCGCTGGCTGGAATCGATTCTCACGGCGCGCAACAGCACCATGATCATCATTTCCCACGACCGTCACTTCCTGAACTCGGTCTGCACCCACATGGCCGACCTGGATTACGGCGAGCTGCGCCTGTTCCCGGGCAACTACGACGAATACATGACCGCCGCAACCCAGGCCCGTGAACGCCTGCTCTCGGACAACGCCAAGAAGAAGGCGCAGATCGCCGAACTGCAGACCTTCGTCAGCCGCTTCTCGGCCAACGCCTCCAAGGCCAAGCAGGCCACCAGCCGCGCGAAGCTGATCGACAAGATCCAGCTCGACGAAGTGAAGCCGTCCAGTCGCGTCAGCCCGTTCATCCGTTTCGAGCAGTACAAGAAGCTGCATCGCCAGGCGGTCACCCTGGAGCGCATCAGTCAGGGCTATGACGGCACGCCACTGTTCCAGAACCTGAATCTGCAGGTCGAGGCCGGCGAGCGCGTGGCCATCATCGGCCCGAACGGCATCGGCAAGACCACCCTGCTGCGCACACTAGTCGGCGAGCTGCCGCCGATGTCCGGCGAGGTGAAGTGGACCGAAAGCGCCGATGTGGGCTATTTCGCCCAAGACCACGCCGAGGACTTCGAGGACGACGTCACCCTCTTCGACTGGATGGGCCAGTGGACCCAGGGTGGCGAGCAACTGGTGCGCGGCACGTTGGGCCGCATGCTGTTCTCCAACGACGAGATCAAGAAATCGGTCAAGGTGATCTCCGGTGGCGAACAGGGCCGCATGCTGTTCGGCAAGCTGATCCTGAAGAAGCCCAACGTGCTGGTGATGGACGAACCAACCAACCACCTGGACATGGAATCCATTGAGGCACTCAACCTGGCACTCGAGAACTACCCGGGCACGCTGATCTTCGTCAGCCACGACCGCGAGTTCGTCAGCTCCCTGGCCACGCGCATCATCGAATTGTCGGAGAACGGCGTGACCGACTTCAGCGGCAGCTACGACGACTATCTGCGCAGCCAGGGCGTGCTTGTTTGAAACCGCCTCGCGCATGAAAAAAGCCCCGCATCCGCGGGGCTTTTTCATTTCAAGGGTGGCTCTAACCGACTGCCGTGCTCCAGTCGATCACCCCCAGCTGCCAGGTGCCTAGGATCAACAGACCGAAACCGATCCGGTACCAGGCGAACGCAGCGTAGCTGTGGTTACCGATGAACTTCAGCAGCGCCCGCACCGCCAGCATGGCGAAAATGAACGAGGTAACGAAACCGATGGCGAACACGGCAAAGTCGCCCGGCTGGAACAGCTCGCGGTATTTGTAGCCGGAGTAGACCGCAGCACCGACCATGGTGGGCATTGCCAGAAAGAACGAGAACTCGGTTGCGGCCTTGCGCGACAGGCCGAACAGCAGCCCGCCGATGATGGTCGAGCCCGACCGCGAGGTGCCCGGCACCAGCGCCAGACACTGAGCGAAACCGACCTTCAAGGCCAGCGTCCAGGTCATGTCATCGACTGTCTCGGCGCGGATCGCGTGATCACGACGCTCGGCCCAGAGCATGACGATGCCGCCGATGACCAGCGCGGTGGCCACTGTGATCGGGTTGAACAGGTATTCGTGAATCAGATCGGCAAAGGCCACGCCAAGCACCACAGCCGGCATGAAGGCGACCAGCAGGTTGGCGGTGAACTTCTGGGCCTGGCGCTCTCTAGGCAGGCCGACCACCACATCGATGATCTTGCGCCGATATTCCCAGATCACTGCGAGGATCGCGCCGAGCTGGATGATGATATTGAAAGCCAGTGCGCGTTCACCGCCGAAGCCGATCAGATCCGCGACGATGATTTGGTGGCCGGTACTGGAGACCGGAAGAAACTCGGTTATTCCCTCTACTACGCCCAGAATCAGTGCCTGAACCGCAATCCAAAGATCCATCTACTCCCCAAAGCGATGCCACTCATCGCACATGAATGCAACCAAGGTATATGTCACAAAGCCATCGAAACGCTGTTCTGACTCGCCGCGGGGAACTAAATTCCACGGCAGACGAAACGGGGGCTCATTTTTAGTCACAAGCGGCCGAAAAGCTACTTAGAAGCCATTGCCCGGCTCTTACCAGCAGGCCGCACGCAGCTGACAGGCGACCCGTTGGTTGCTTGAGCGGGCGCAGGCTCAGGTGGTTGTCGTCACCAGCATGGCGCTACCACTTGCAACAAACCAAGCATCGTCCGAGCCACCACAAGACAAGAACGATAAGAAAGACACCTCCAGGAGCCGTATTCATGAATCTGCTGCGCAATGTTCCTATCAGCAAGCGCCTCTGGCTGATCCCCGTGGTCGCCATCGCCATGCTGTTCATCCTCGGCCTGCTGATGATCCAGCAGGTTCGCTCCGACCTGTACCGAGGCAAGCAGGAGGCGACGCGTAACGTGGTTGAAGCGGCCGCCGGTGTTTTCGAGCACTACCGCAAGCTGGAAACCAGCGGTGCGATGAGTACTGCCGAGGCGCAACGTGCTGCCATGGAGCAGATCCGGCTGCTGCGCTATGACGGCCAGGACTACTTCTGGATCAACGATCTCGGCCCGACCATGATCATGCATCCGATGCAGCCCAAGCTCGACGGCCAGGATCTTTCCAAGATCAAGGATCCGGAAGGCAAGGAGCTGTTCAACGAGATGGTCGCCATCGCTCGTCGTGACGGTGCAGGCCTGGTCGACTACATGTGGGCCAAGCCCGGCGAAGAGAACCCGGTGCCGAAAATCTCCTATGTGCAACTGTTCAAGCCCTGGGGCTGGATCATCGGCTCAGGCATCTACGTCGATGACGTGGAGCAGGAGTTCTGGAACTACGTGACGCGCTTTTCCATCATCGGTCTGTTCATCGCCGCGATCATGGCCGTGGTGGTCGCCATCCTGATCCGCAGTATCGTTGCGCCGCTGCGCCACACGATGGCGGCGATGGCCAATATCGCCAGCGGCGAAGCCGACCTGACCCACACACTGGATGTGTCGGGCAATGATGAGCTGACCACGCTCGGCCGAGATTTCAACCGATTCACCCAAAAACTGCGTACCGTTGTCGGTCAGCTTTTCGAAACGGCCGGAGCCCTGGATCAATCCTCGCGCTCGCTCAGCGAGCTTTCTAGCCAGACCCACGAACAGAGCCAGCAGCAGATGCTGCAAATGGAACAGGTGGCCACGGCAGTCAACGAGGTTACCTACGCAGTGCAGGAAGTCGCCAAGAACGCCGAACACGCGTCGAGCGAAGTGGGCGCAGCAGAGAACCAGGCCGGGCTCGGCCAGCGCAACATCGAGACGAGCCTGCAACAGATCGACGAGCTGTCGGCAACCATCAGCCAGGCGGTGGACGTGATCCAGTCACTGGCCGATGAAACCACCAAGATCGGCTCCGTTCTCGAGGTCATCGGCTCCATCGCCGAGCAGACCAACCTGCTGGCACTGAATGCGGCAATCGAAGCTGCACGAGCTGGCGAGCAGGGCCGTGGCTTCGCCGTGGTAGCCGACGAGGTGCGTCTGCTGGCGCAGCGGACACAACAGTCGACAGCGGAGATCCAAGGCATGATCGAGCGCCTGCAGAAGAATTCAGGTGCAGCCGTGAACGTCATCATGGAAAGCAACCGGGCCTCGCAACTCACTGTCGAGCAGGCCAGTCAGGCTGGCGAAAGTCTTGGCGAGATCGCTCAGGCTTTGCGCAACCTGTCGGGCGTCAACGCTTCGATTGCCAGCGCTACCCTGCAGCAGTCCCATGTGGTCGAGGAGATCAACCAGAACGTGACCCAGGCCGCCGGCCTGGCGCAAGAGAGTACGCTGGCAGCCGAGCAGTCCAGTGAGGCGGGCAAGCGTCTGGGCGAACTCGCCAGCCAGCTCAATCGCCTGCTCAGTCAGTTCAGGGTCTGATCCCCCACCCGGCGGTCCTCGTGAGCGGGACCGCCGGCACCCTACTGAAGCAGTGCCCCTTCCGCTCGCACCATCAGCAAGCAGGCGCCAGCCTAACCTCAACATCTCCCCTCGCGACAGGTTGTCGCACGGGCCTTTTCCCTGTGCGGCCTAGCAAGCCCGCCTCCCTCACCTCGCCAGTGAAATTTTCCAGCAGTGACAAGGGTTTAGATCGAACCTGGAGCCCCCGGCCGACCATGCGTCAACGTTATACCTTTGGCTAATTGCAAAGGCCTTCAAATTTTTTCGAACTCGCATGTGACTCATCAGTCCTCTGGGTACATCAACTGCAATGTAAGGCCAATGCCAACGAGCTTGGCTGCAGGTATTTTGGGTATCACACAGAGAGACATGCCCCATGCACACCCCGCTGCGTATCAATGAAGCCCTTCTGATCACCGACCGCGCGTTCAAACCATTCCAGTGCGTTGCCTGGACGCTGCCCGAAGGAAACGGCGAAGTCAGCATCACCGTTGTCGATCGCGACGAAGCCCGCCTCTTGGGTCGTTGCAAGATGTCCAGCAGCGTTTTCACCGATCCTGTGAAACTCGGTGAAACCCTGGAGCAGACTCGCGAGCAACTCAGCCGCGATGGCGCCCACTTCTCCCCTTGGCACATGCCTGAATAAGCATGGCTCGCCCGAACGAAGGCCTGCGGCACGCGCTCCAGGCCTTTTTTCATGTCCGGCGGTTGGGTTGTCCTGGTGATCTCGACTGATCCATTCGGCTGTTTAACGGTCTCAACAGCAACGGACATAACAGGAGAGACCCATGAAAGGTGCAGAAGCCTACGTCAACGATCAATGGCAAAGCTGCGGGCTTGCCGATCTACCTCGAGACTCCGGCGGCCACTTGGTGAAACTGCACTTCGTCATTCCGCGCGACACACAGACGCCCGGACTCATCGACCACATCGGTGACGTCGCACAGCGGCACTTGAGCGAGGCCTATGGCGGGCGCAAAGTCACCCGCAAGTCAGTAGTCGGCTCGGTGGTCGGCGACGGTAGTGGTGATGCCATCGACCTGGAATTCGAGATAGCAGCAGCCGAATAACGGGACTGCACTCATCGACGCTGGCACTCTAGGATAAGCCGGATGTGATACCCGCCGACGAACGCCGGCTTTTCCGAAGGAACACCGAAGATGACTCCCTTTGATCTGCAGCGCATGCTTTTGCATGAGTTTCCGCTGATGTTCGTAGCGGAAGTGGCGCTACGGGCGTTGCTCGCTTTCGCAGCGGTTTTCATCTTTCTCAAGGTCAGCGGCCGTCGGGGCATTCGCCAGCTCTCGGTGTTCGAGCTGGTCATCATCCTGACCCTCGGCTCCGCCGCCGGCGACGTCTCGTTTTATGAAGACGTGCCCTTGCTGCCGGTCGCGGCGGTGTTCGTCACCCTGCTGTTCTTGTATCGCTTCACCGTGTATCTGATGAATCGCAGCCCGCGCTTCGGTGTGTGGCTAGAAGGTCGACCGGTCACCATCATTCGCGACGGCATCTACGAGCTGCGCAGCCTGGACAGCTTGAACATCTCGGCTGACGAATTCTTCATGGAACTTCGCCAGCAGGGGGTCGAGCACCTTGGTCAGGTACGGCTCGGCATTCTGGAGAACGACGGCAACGTCAGTCTGTTCTTCCATGAACCCGAAGCGGTACGTCCCGGACTCTCCGTTCTACCGCCGGAATACCGGCCGGAATTCCGCCAGGTTCCCGCGGCCGGCATGTATGCATGCGGCCGCTGCGGTTTCCCCCAGGCACTGGAAAGCCAACAGACGCAGCGATGCCCGCGCTGCTCCAACCCGACCTGGTCAAAGGCGCTGACGACGCTGCGATCACGCTGATACACGGTACGAACCGCCATCGCTCTAACCGGTCAGTTGATAGAGGCCAGCCAATTCCGTTGCGGCTGTCCGCCTTCAATCCAGATCAAAAGCAGGAGCAGACCATGCTTGGCGACTATTCATCGATCAACGACCACCTCGAAACCGCGCGCAAGCACGCAGACCAGGCTGAAACCGAGGCCAAGCCAGAGCTCTACCGCGAAGCGGTTGACGAACTCGTCGCAGCAATCCGCCTGTTGATGCGCAACGGCAACGAAAAGGACAACTGAGCCGCTCCATCGCCTCGCCAGCCAGGCTGGCGAGGCCTAGAGGATCTCGCAATAGATGCGCGACGACAGCACGATGCAAGAGCCCCCTCCCCTGGCGGAGGGCGAGCGCCCCGTTCCCAGGGACGAAGCGGGCGACACCGGCACCCTCTTATGCCCTGCGTTACCACCGGACCTGCATTACGTAGATGATTCGCAACCCGGCATCCGCCGCCGGATGTTACGTGGGAAGTTCGCCTACTTCGATACTGACGGCGAGCGCATCCGCGACGAAGACGAGATACGCAGGATCAACAAGTTGGCGATACCGCCGGCGTACCGTGATGTCTGGATCTGCTCCGATCCAGAAGGTCATCTTCAAGCTACCGGTCGCGACGCCCGTGGGCGCAAGCAGTACCGTTACCACCCCCGGTGGCGAGAGATCCGAGACAGCAACAAGTACGACCGGATGCTGGAGTTCGGCGAAGCACTGCCACGGCTGCGCCGAGACCTGGAAAAGCACCTGGCGCTCCGGGGCATGCCGCGCGAAAAGGTCATGGCGCTGGTGGTGCTATTGCTCGAATCCACACTAATCCGAATCGGTAATCCACGTTACGCCAAGGACAACCGCTCCTACGGGCTGACTACCCTGCGTACGCGCCATGTTGATATCCGCGGTACCGCAATCCGTTTCCACTTTCGCGGCAAAAGCGGGGTCAAGCACGAGGTCACCCTGCGCGACAAGCGCCTGGCCAGGCTTATGCGCCGCTGCATGGAGCTACCGGGTCAGCAGTTGTTTCAGTATCTGGATGACGAGGGGCAACGCCGGGCGGTCAGTTCCAGCGATGTGAATGCCTACCTGCAGGACATGACGTGCCGCGACTTCACCGCGAAGGACTACCGCACGTGGGCCGGAAGTGCCTTGGCACTGGCGCGTCTGCGCCAGCTCGAATGCTCCCCCGAGAGCATCGCCCGGCACAATCTGGTTGAGACGGTAAGGCAGGTCGCCAGCCAGCTGGGGAACACGCCCGCCGTATGTCGTCAGTGCTACATCCATCCTGCAATCCTGCAGGCATTCAGTGAGGGTGCGCTGGCCGGATTGCGAAGTGCCAGGAAGCGCAGATGGCTGAGCGCGGAAGAAGTTGGATTGCTTGCCTTTCTCAGGAGCGCAGCGGATTGAAGGCGCGCCCCCGGCTCAGGCGTCGTGCTGATGCAGGGTGACCCGATTGCGTCCGGCCGCCTTGGATGCATAAAGTGCCGAATCCGCCCATTCGATCAGCTGGGCATGGCTGCTGGTAGGCTCGCTGAGATCAGCTACCCCGAGGCTGATGGTGAAACGAATACGGTGCTGCTCGTGCTGCACCTCATGACTCTCAACGGCATGCCGGAGGCGCTCGGCGAAGGTCATGGCGCCCTGCTTGTCGGTGTCCGGCAATAGCACGACGAATTCCTCGCCGCCGTACCGCCCCGCTACGTCCGAATCCCGCAAATTCTCGCGGATCAGATCGGCAACCTGCTGGATGACCGCGTCGCCGACCTGGTGACCGTAGGTATCGTTGATCGCCTTGAAGTGATCGATATCGAACATCACCAGCGCGGCCTGACTCTCATAACGGCGATGACGTGCATAGTCCAGCTGCAGCATCTCCTCCCAATGGCCGCGGTTGTACAAACCGGTCAGCCGATCGGTGCTCGACAGGCGCTGCAGCTCAGCGTTGGCCGCCTGCAGTTGGCGCCGGTTCACCGCAACGTCGGTCACGTCGTAGATGATCAGGCAGACCTGGGCGATGCTGCCGTCGATGCCCTTGAGCGGCAGCAGCGTGGTGTTCTGGTACATGAAATCTTCCAGCCCGGTAATCGGCTGGTAGTTCTTGAAACGCAGGAGATACGGCCGCTGCTCCCAGATGGTGAACGAGGGCGTACCCAGGGTCATGACGCCCTCCACCTTGCGGCGGAACCAATCCTCGTCGACTTCGGGAAAGAGAGAGAAAAAAGAGCGATTGCGCGCCTTTGCCGGCGGCAGGCCAGAGCGATTCTCCATGAACGTGTTCCAGACCTCGACACGGAAGTCGCGGTCCAGAACCACCACACCCACGTCGATGCTCTGGACGATGGCCAGCAACCAGTGAAGCTCAGTCAACTCGGTGGTATCGCTCATGCTCAATCCATCAGGTGGGCGAGCTTGCGGGTCAGCAGCTCGACCGAATCTTCCGTGAACAACAGCAGCAGGTCAAAGTGGATGTCATGCCCTTCCAGGCTATAGCTGATCTCGACCGCCAAGGTCTTTTTCCATCTCGCGCTGTTGAGGCGTATCAGCTCCTCGATCGACGCATGCTGCCCGAGCACCTGCGGATGCCCTTGGGAAAACACGACCTCGATCTGTTCGGCGATGCCGCTCAGGCACGCGCTGATCAGCAGGCTCGACAGATCCAGGAGCATCTCCATCTCCAGGTAATCCTGCCGGCGCATCAGGCGCGCCATGTCCGCGACTTCCGAATCGTGGAACAGTAGCAACGCCTCTCCGGCGATCCCACCACCGATGTACCCCTGACAAACCGCGGTCAACTGGTCACCGCGCGCAGCATCGGCCAGCGCCATGTGCAGTTCGCCGACCTCGAGAATGTTGACGTTGGGAATCGGCAGCTGAATGAAGACGCCCAGAACCCGCGCAAGCAGGGCCGCGGCACGACCCATGGCAATGTTGACGACCTCGCGGAAGGTGTCGCGGAAACCTATCCGCTCACCCTCCTCTCGACCGATCAGCGTCGAAAGATCGTCCAGCAAGCCAAGACTGGCGAGCGTCTGCTGCAGGTGCACGGGGTCCGCAGGCTTCTTGATGAAGGCCAGCGCGCCGAACGCCAGCACCCGACGTACGGCTTCATCCTGGATATCGGCCGAAATCACGATGGTTTTGCACGGCAGTTTTTCTTCGCGCAGTTGCGCAAGGACCTGATAACCGTCCAGCTCGGGCATCGTGAGGTCGAGCAGCAGCACGTCGATGTCGCCCTGTCGGACCCTCTCCAGGGCTTCGATACCGGTTGCCGCTTGGCTGACGACCACCGGCCAGCCTGCAGGCAGCGCTTGCAGCAGCTGCTTGCGGGCCAGGCTGGAGTCATCGCAGATCAGCAGTGAAATGGCAGACATGGTACGAGCTCTCGTTGCCCGATCGACCGAAGCGCCAGAGCTTATCGCAGGAAAGACGCGCTGTGTGCGTCATGGCGGCAAAATAATGGCATTTTGCCTTTAATCCGCTGAACGGCCCGGTGGCCCTGCTCCACCGGGCCCCAAGATCAGTAGTACGCGTTCTCGCGATTGGTATGGTCGGTGACGTCGCGGACCCCCTTGAGCTCTGGAATCCGAGCCAGCAACGTCTTCTCGATTCCTTCCTTCAATGTCACGTCGGCCTGACCACAGCCCTGACAGCCGCCACCGAACTGCAATACGGCGATGCCTTCGTCGACTACATCGATGAGGGTCACCTGCCCTCCGTGACTGGCCAGGCCAGGGTTGATCTCGGTCTGCAGGTAGTAATTGATGCGCTCGTTCAGCGGGCTGTCGTCATTGACCATGGGCACCTTGGCATTCGGCGCCTTGATGGTCAGCTGGCCACCCATCCGGTCAGTGGCATAGTCGACCAGTGCGTCTTCGAGGAAGGGCTCGCTGGTGCCATCGATCCAGGCGGTAAAGCTCTTCAAAGCCATGGCGATGTCATCGGGCTTCTCCTCACCCGGCTTGCAGTACGCGATGCAGGTCTCGGCGTACGGTGTGCCGGGCTGGGTGATGAAGATGCGAATTCCGATGCCGGTGGTGTTCTGCTTTTCGAGCAGGTCGGCCAGATAATCGTGTGCAGCTTCGGTAATGGTGATCGCGCTCATGAGAACTCCTCGCAGACATGCACGGCAGTGTACGCCAAACCACTGCCGCGGTTAAGTCCTAGTATTTTAGTCGGGATAGCTTGATTACAGTTCCAGCACGCCCGCATCCGGTTCGAAGATCAGAGATTCTCGTAGCGATTCATGTCGAGTACCCCCGCCTCGAGTGGCTCGACCTGCTCGAGATAGCGAGTCAGATCGTTGAAATAGCTCCAGAACAGCGGATGGCTGCGGCGAATGCCCCAACGTTCTACCACCCGCTCAAAATCGCCCCTGTTCCGGACCTGCTCCATTGCAGCCGCGAATGCGGGCACCTCGCTTGCCGGCAGACTGAAAAGAAAGTTCGGATAGCTGCTGAGGATGCCGGGGTAGACGGTCAGGGTGTCCAGTCTCGGTTGCCAGCGCAGTGATTCACCGAACATGAACGCGACGTTGCTGTGGGCACGGTTGCGCAGGAGGCTGTAGATCTCGCGGCGGTCATCAGCGTATTCGACCCGCAGCAGTGTCGCCTCCGGCAACTGCAAGATGGCGGGCAAGCCTGCTGCCATCCGGTTCGTCAGTCGAGCGAGCGCCTGCTCGACGCGCTGCAATTCGACCGGCTGGTCTTCACGATAGCAATGCGTGCCGTGGCAGCGGTTGATCGGATCAGGCGCGGCATTGATAGCGGCATGGCGCACGAGCAGCCTCTGCGCGAAGTCACGCTTGGGGTCCGCCTTGCTCAACGCCACCAGCGAGGGGGTCAAGCGGTCGATGGCGGTGTAGGCCAGCAGCAGCTTCAGCTGGCCGCCCTTTTCATACCAGTCATCGAGAATCGCCTGGCGGCTGTTGGCCGGCAGCAGGCGCAGGAAATTGAGCTCGGCGCCGTTGCGAATCAGATCGAAGTAAAGCCGCGTCTGGCCCTGGTGGGATACGTTGCCGAACACGTCGAAGTTGACCACCAGCTGGTAGTAGGTGCGTTCGAGCAACGGATAGTCCATCCACCACAGCGTTTGTGGAATCTCGCCGATCAGCCCCTTGCGTACCGAGGCGCTGTCATGTTGGCGAAACACGCTGAGCAAGGCATTGTCGTTGCCAGACCAGATTTGCGGCCAGTCCGCCGACGCGTCGGCATAAGCCTTCGTGCGCAGCTGCTCATATTGGTTGCGCTTGACGCGGTAGGTCTTCCAGAACGCCAGCAGATCGCCCATCTCGTCGAATTGACCCGGCATGGCTAGCAGCGGTGTGGCCTGCTCACGAAAGCGAAGGTCGGTGATATAGAGGTCATGCTGCGGGTCCTGGAAAAAGACCCAGAAGTTGTCGCGAATCACGTCCGTGGCGATCTGCCCACGGCAGACCGGCCCGCGAATGAAGGTGCGCACGAAATACTCGGCGTTATCCAGCATGAACTGGTAACGCGCCTCGGCCGGAATCGCCTGGAAGGTCTTGAACGGATTGGCCCGGTGGTTGGCGCCGTAGCCCGGCACCGATTCGACGACCCAGTCGCCCTCGAAGAACAGCGATCTGACCCTTGCCAGCTTCGTCGAGCTCAGCGGATAGGTGATATGCGTCTTGTGCACGATCACATCGCTGATGGGGCGCAAGCGGTAGCTGAAGCGGGTACCCGGATCGTCGTTCGGCCGCCGCGTGGCAATGGGATCGATTGGCTCACCGCTGGGTGTACGCGAGCGCACCAGCTGATAGAAATGCCCGCGCTCGCCATCTTCGAAATACAGGTGGGCAATGAAGAGGTGCTCATACAGCCAGCGTCCGACCAGCGTGCCGCGCGGGCCGGGCGTGTTCAGCAGGCGCTCCCATTCTTCGATCTGCAGTGCTTCCGCCGGCGACGGTTGCAGCTGCCGATGCTCGACCGGAGCGCCCTGCTCCAGCCACCGCTGCAGCGTCGCGTATTCCTGATCGCTGAGGCCGGTCACAGCGAAAGGCATGCCACCGTGCAGGTTCTTGCGCGCATAGCCATCGAACTCTTCGGGCAGCGGGCAGTTGTTCTCCCGGCCAATGCCGATGTTCAGCTCGGCGGGCAGCTTGGCATTGGGCGTCAGTGGCTGGCTGCGGCCAAGTTTTAGCATGCGCGCCATCAGCGCGGCCTGGGTGTCCTGCGCACCGAGCACCCCATGAAACCCCTTGCGCCGCCAGGCGTCTGTTCCCTCGGCGTCGAGAAACAGGCGGGTCGGCGCCTGCGCCTTGGAACGCACACCGTTGTAGACCGGCAGTTTGTTCGCGCCACGCTCGACCCCCTCGCCGCTGCCCAGATTGAGCTGGCACGGAGAGTCATAGCAGGCATGGCAGGCCACGCACTTGGCGGTGAAGATCGGCTGGATATCGCGCTGATACGAGAGGGCTTCGGCCTGTGCAACGCTGCCGGTGAGCAGGAACAGACAACCGAGCCAGAAACGAAGGGACATGAAACGAGCGCCTGGAAGTGAGCCTGCATTCTAGGCATGTGGAATGAGCGCCGCCTGCCCGATCATCTTGAATAATCTTCATGAAAAAGTGCAGAAGCTAAAAAAGCATGCAGCTTTGCTATCATTCGCGCTCTTTTCGTTTCCGTTTTTCAGGTAGTTCCCATGTCCACTCGCATCGCTCGACTTCAGGCCCTCCAGCAAGCACTCAAGGAGCGCATCCTGATCCTCGACGGCGGCATGGGCACCATGATCCAGAGCTACAAGCTGGAAGAGTCCGACTACCGCGGCGAGCGTTTCGCTGACTGGCCGAGCGACGTGAAGGGCAACAACGACCTGTTGCTGCTCTCCCGCCCCGACGTCATCCAGGCCATCGAGAAAGCCTATCTCGATGCCGGCGCCGACATTCTGGAAACCAACACCTTCAATGCCACCCGGGTCTCCCAGGCCGACTACGGCATGGAAGAACTGGTCTACGAGCTGAACGTGGAAGGCGCGCGCCTGGCCCGGGAAGTGGCCGATGCC
>Ga0114898_1000755_pt1 | contig 22368 bp, 22 predicted proteins | sample Malvired_Geostar_FD_83496 | JGI IMG/M metagenome (GOLD analysis project Ga0114898, IMG submission 83496) | Marine viral communities from the Global Malaspina Expedition - Malaspina viral metaG DeepMed_Geostar | ecosystem: Environmental > Aquatic > Marine > Oceanic | place: Mediterranean Sea... | reverse complement strand
TCCAGCGAGGAAGTCTGCAGTTCCATCATTGGGGTCAACAACCCAACAATAACGATGCCCTGTCTGATGGCGCCCGGTCTCTTCTCCTACGAAATCGCAGTTAAGAATCTGCTCAAGACCTCGGCGCAGCATGACCTCGATCTCAGCATCGACCTCGGCCTTGTAGCCGTTTCCACGAGGCCCGCCCGGTCTTCGAAGCTCAGCGAGGATGAGAGCTCCAGCTTCAATCACCAGGTCGGAAACTCGGTAAACGATCCCGGTTTCAAGCATTAGCTTTCATCTCTGGGGGAAGTTCGACCAAAGCTGTCCAGATCCTCCTGAACGTCATCAAACATGGTCTGCACTAGCCGCTCACGGCGAAGACCTGAAAGGCATCGACCGAAACATCCAGAGCAAAGTACGACGTTGTAACCATCCCCAGAGTAGACCGAACTCGAGACAAGAGCGCCACACGGCATGTCCTTGGTGCTCACCACAGGCGCATCGCAGACACTACAGAGTTGAATTGGTGTGCTCATAGTGCGTTCACTCGCTGTATGGGAGGCCAGTCTCAAGCTCTCTGCAATACAGACTTCAGGAGCCCTGAGAACTATCCCGAATGGGTGTAAGCACTAAATCCTTACCGACAAGCTCGAGGTTTAGCTTGTCTCCAAGCCGCAATCCCATTGCCTCAAGCACCTCTGGAGGAATCTCCACGATCAAGTCGCCGCTACCATCACCTGCGTCGTGGCAAACCGCAGTCCTATTCGTGTCGCTCATGCATTGCCTCCGGTTTACGGGCGAATGCTATAGACGATGTCATCGCGCACCTTCTTGTGCCGACCAACGCCAAGCAGGACGTAGATGGTGCTCCTGGTCTCGAAAAATCCATCGCCATCATACTTCTGCTGCAAGGAGCTCCTGACCCAATAACCCGGTGGAAAACGTCCAGCTGAGTCTTCGACTACTTCATTAGCGTGGATAAGCCGAGCTACGAATCCGTCAGCTTCGATTTGCTGACGCGCTTCATCCGACATTTCTAACTCGACGAGAGTCCAGTTCTTGACCAGGCAGTACTGCTTCTTTGTATTTCGCCTGTGTAACTCGTGCACGATTTCGTCCCGGCTCAGATCGGTGCCGTTGATTGTGGGAGCTTTGCCATATAGGAAATCTGCGATTTCGAGTGCTTTTTGGTTTCCACTAATGTCCAGAAATTCGAGCTTCATGGCGTATCTCGTAGTGATTTGAAAGGCATCTAGTGAAGCTGTCTGGGTGTCATAACGATGCTCGACTTCATCAGGCGCTGAAGAGCCATAAGCGAGGGGAGTCCAACGTGCCGCTTAAAGGTAACCACGACGTACAATGAGTTGACTGTTTTTATAAGCCATCGGTCGTCACTACGGCGCAGGCCGATGATGTCGGATGTTCGTATTAGATGGCCGTCGGCAAACCGCCCCGTACTTTCCCTTCGGGCATGTTGATAGCTGATCCCAACAGCGGCGTTAGCTATCACAAACGCATCTACTAGAAAGCCCGTCACCGGAACCGGATAGCTCGACTTCAAAGCATAGGCCAGCTGTCGTTTTGCATAAGGCGAAATCGACCGATGTGTCTCTGGAATCAAGGTCGTGTTCAACATGTGTGCTCGAGTCAGCTGAGATTTGTGTAATACACAGTGCGTTGGTTCGTCAGCTCCTGAATTTCAGCTGGTGTCCGCGAGGGGTCGTAGTAGTTCTTACCTTCATGCGTCACATAGATATGGATCAGCTCGTTGTCGACTGATCTGGCTATGTCAATTTGTCTGATAGGTTCAAGCAGCCACCGTCCCGCGCCGTTCATCCACGCTGGGCTCATCAGCTGAAGCTCGCCGATGCGTGCATCAGGAGTTTTCAAGTTGGCCATTTCAAGGAATGTAGTCAGGTCATTGGGCATGACGGTCTTTGTGTATTCAATGCCACCCTCTGTCACCTTCACCGTTGCGTGAAGCCACGGGCTCGCAATCTCACGCTCTACGAGCTTCCAGTGGTGATGGTCGGGCCCGAACACGGGCGCCAGGTTGTAGTAGGCGCTCTCGTGGGTTTTGAACATTGGTCAGCTCCGGATAATGAGTGCAATACCTTGTAGTGCTATTGCATTCATTCTGGCTCCATCCTTCCTTTTCTGCAATGGGAAGATTGGGATGGATTTCAGGCAGGCACTGGGCATGAGCTTGCGGAGAGTTCGCAAATCCCGTGGGCTCACGCAGGAGGCGTTCTCGTCCGTCAGCAGCCGGACACACATGTCGGAGCTAGAGAGAGGAGTGATAGGGATTACGGTCGAGAAGCTGATAGAGATAGCCGACGTAATGGGTGTGCATCCCCTCACAGTGCTACTCGACTCGTTCAGTAGCTACGAAGGCGTCTCTCCAGAGAGAATTTTGAAACAAATTGCCAGCGAGCAAAAAAATGTCGAGGGTGAATCAAGCAAGGCTTGATAATATTTTTAATCTGCGAGTCGATTTTTTGCGTGGGGGGCAATCGAACCTTTTACGCTCGGCCATTCCGTCTTTAGTATAACTTCTGATGCGTATGACTTAACTACCTGCAGACGATGCTTTGCCTGAGACTGAGTGCTGCGCTAGTAGAAGAAGATGAGTCAGTTCTTGAAGTGTGAGATTCGGTGTGTGTACGAACAGTTTTAAGAAAGCTGGTAATGCTTTGTTCGTTTTATGGAGGGCATGAGCCTTCAGCCCGGTGCGCCGCAATTGAACCGGCGCCACAAGGGAAGCGCAAATTGACCTCGACTGAGTACGCTCTCTCATTGCGTTGTTTATAGAGGCAAAGATTTATTACTTGCAGGTAAGACTGATACATATTCTGTGTATCACTTCAATGCGCAGGCTCAGCCCTAGCCGGGCAAGATGACGTAGTTGGCGGCAAGCAGCACTCCCGCATGAGATACAAAGTATACGTGTAGAAAGTTAGCAAGCTCCTAAAATGAATATTTCTTTAGCTGCCCTTACGAAGCCGTTGCCCTTAGCTAAGAAAAAGTACTACTACAATACTAGCTTTCATGGACAGAGAGCACCTTCTCGATGGCATCTCGAAAGCCTGGTTTGTAGAGTGTTCTACCTTTGTTGTCTATGACCTCTCCTCGCGGCCCAAGGGCGAGCCCGAACTGTGAGAGTGTGTTGGGATCAATGGCTGCCTTGAGCGCATTCAGCTCTACTTCATTTAAGTGAGATCCGCTGTGGCTAGCGTAGATCTGTTCCGATGCACCATTCAAATAAATAGGTGCGCAGCCGAATTTATCCTGTCGAGATATTTTGTTTTTTAGTGACCGGAGTTCCTTTGCTAGCAGGGTTACGCTCATTCGTAATACCGGGTCGCTGATGCTATTGATCCAGTCAGTAGGGATGGCTGAGTTTTTTGCTGGTCTATCTGTGATCGCCGCAAGCTTCCAAGCTTGTATTAGCTCACGATAGTGCGCTCCGGTAGAGTTAACGATGGATTTTTCACCTGGGATAGGAAGTCCGCGATCTCGCCCAAGATTGATGATCATCTTGTATGAGTACTCATTATTTCCTCGTTCGAAGAGTAATTTACAGACGGTGTTTAAAGCTTCTAGGCTGCGTATTCTTCGTTGGTCTTTTGCTTCGCCGAGCAACCTAGAATAGGTAGCTTCAGGTGGGGATAGATTGTCACTCATTTTTGTCAACCTCTTGGGGGATTCTGGTGCCAATTGATGCGGTAGAAAGTAATGCCCGAACTTGAGTAGAAATCTGTTCGGGCTTTGAGGTGCCCGCGTCTAGGTCAAGCAGCATCAACTTTCCAGAGAAGAGATCGTCAATTCTCTCCCATGACCCTATGCGGGCAAGTAGTAGTTTGTTTAGCTCGTTCGCAACAATCAATTTTTGCTCGTCGGTAAGTCTGAACATTGCCGGGGCAAGCCCGTTGTTTTCCGCCATGACGTCAATCGCTTGTGCGATCAATGGAATTGCTCGCGAGGGATTTGCTGATCGATAGATTGTCGCGTTTTGGCAAATTTCAGCCAGTAAATGATATGAAGTATGAGCGTCTTCATGGGCTAGGCAAATTTGATCGGCTGTGCTTGCGGTTACAAGTCTGATGTCGTCGTTTGCCGTGGTGTCTGGGTCATTTATTATCTCAATGCAACTCTGAATGCGATGATTCAGTGCAACATAATCAGAAAGTAATGCATCAAGCTTTCCGGCGCTTTGCTGCTGATTTGCTATTGCCGCCTTGCGCTCAGTCTCGCGAGTAAATGGGGTGCTGGACTGTAGAGCATCGTATTGCTCGTCCTCTAGCTCCTTTAGTTGTTCCGTAAATTTCTGATAGCGTATGCTTTCGACATGTACTTCGAGCGATATCTCATTTGCCAAGGCGACAAGCCCGCCTAGGAATGGGACTCCAGTTATAAGGTGTCGGCAGCGAGTACAATTCTTCTGTCCTAAGTAACCTGCCTCAACAGGTTTGTAAAAAGCCTCTTCTTGCCGTTGGACAATTATTTCTCCCCCGTCATGACATCCTGCAGCGGATAAGCAACAAATTCCCCAATCGAACACAACGCATGCAGATTTAGGGGGGGATGATTCGAGAAGCGAGCGATTCCCGTCGGTGGCTATTAAGTGGCTTTTGACCGCGTCCAGCCCACCTGCTCGCAGAGCCTCGGAGCAGCGTTCCGTAGCTGCATAGGCTGCTTTCTTTTCAATCTCGGCGAGCGGCCTTCGCATTTGCTCATTGTTTAGCACTGTATAATAGATCGTCATTACTAGTGTTGCATGGCCTACTAGCTTAGAAATTAGATGGACTTGGGCATCGCCATCAGCAATAAAAGCAGTGATGATGCTAACGCGCAGGCTGTGAGGGGTATAAGGGCTAGTAAATTTTTTGTGCTTACAAGTAGGATCGAGCCCCGCTAGATCTTCCCCCGGTCTTTGAATTGTATATAGCAGCTCTGGTAATATATTTTTAAAAACAGCATGCGTTTGCAGCGGTTGGCCAGAACCAAATTCTCGGAACAAAAAACACTGGGCTCCACGTGCTTTGAGGATTGATTGATTTGTCTCAGCAGGGAGAGCGATTTTTGTCCAGTGAGTTGCATGGGAGATTGGGTTGTACTTAATCTGCCAGTCGCGAAGCAGTAGAAGCCAATAAACAAGGTCATCCGGTACCCACTCGACTTCGTAGCCTCCTTCAGTGACACCAGTTTTGTTAGTGGTAATATATATTTTTGGCGCGTCTCTATGCCCTCTCTGTACAGCTGCCTGGGGCCGCCTTTTCTTTTCAAGTCCTATTACCTGTTGTGGGTTTGGAACCCAGTTAATTGAGCCGCCTGGCTCTAATAACGCTATTTCTTTATCTCCTTCTCCGCTATCTAGCCAGAGTATTTGCTGGCCCCGTAATGGGAAGCGAATCAAGGTATAGTTGGCTACAAAGCTTACTGGACACCAGATCTGGTAGCTTGCGACCCACGTACGCCTACCAGTCTCATCTTTGAAGTGCTTTCGAGCAACACGCCATACACAATTGGGATCGTTGCGATCTATAAGGGAGGAATCAACATGAATCCAGTCATTCCGAGTGTCAAAAAGATTTTGTAGGTGAGGAAGCTCTTTGAGCTTGGGTTGCAGTAAATGAGAAGAATCGCTGTTTGGTACGAGCCAGTTTCTTGCTCTAAGAATGTACTCGTAGCCTAGAGGGATTTTGGTAGACTGAGATGGCCGGTATCCTCTGCCAATGCTTCCCGAAAAACCAACTAGCGAGGTCTCGAACGGGTTACGGTACTCAGGAAGGACAATACGCTCATTGTCGTCCTCATCAGTGCAGTACTGATCCAGTACCCACTGAAAAAAATCCGCAATTGCCGTGTGGTATCTCCTTCTGCTTGAGGGAGCCATATCTTCGACTAAGTTCTTGTAGAACTCTGCTTGAAAGGTATTTGATCTCCGCAAGAGAAAGAGGTGGTCGTCAGGAAGTCCCAATGGCTTAAAATAGCCGTTCAGTATTCGCTTGACCGCTGATCTTTTTTCGGAAATGCCGGTTAAGTTTTTTATCCAGAGTTCAGCAATGGCTAATATGTTCGGATAGCCTCTAGAGCCATCTTCAGGGCGCTCATTTCCGAGGAAATCGTACCAGTCTATCCATCCTGAGTCTGCGTAGTACGCACTCGGGTTAGAAGTTAGCCTTGGGTTTTCCTTATAACGCTTATTGTATTCGTGCTGATGCTTGCACCCAAATTGTCTGGCAGCCTCCCGAGCCTCAGAATACTCGCTGTAAGGAGTGCACTTTCTCTTTCCTAAAAAGTCATGCCAACCGTTCCAGCCTTTGCGTTTGAAGAAAATTTCTGGGGAAAAAGGCAGTTTGGGATCGTCACCTCTTCGAGCTCTGTAATCGGGCATGCTTTTAATGCCCAACTTCTGTACGGCTGCCTTTGCGTCTTCGAACTTATTGTAAATTTCCACTGTTCCGTGGCCAAGGTAGTCGTGCCAGTCGATCCAGCCAGAGTATCTGTATTTGGTGTATGGGGATGCTGGGAGCAGGGGGTCTTCGAGATGGCGATCTTTATAATCTTTGGCCGAAGTTACCCCAAGTTTTCTGGCTGCAAACCTTGCCTCCTCATAAGATGGATATAGATGGGGCTTGATTGTGCCCAGAAAGTCGTACCAGTCTGTCCATCCTAATCCCTTGTAGCTCTGCCCTGGGGAGCACGGTAGTTTAGGGTCTAAGGTATAGCGAGCTTGATAATCTATCTGATTTTTGAATCCTATGCGTCGAGCCGATTCTTTGGCTTCTGCAAGAGTCAAATATTTCAGGCTCGCTCTTTTTTTCATTTTAGTCGGTGCCCAATTGAGTAAGGATATCACTCGAATGTTTTTCAGACAGCTTAGTCTCCAAGCCCTTCATGCGTTTGCGCAGATCTGACGGAGAGGCTCGCGTGTATACCTCACTTGAGTGAATAGATAAATGGTGCATAGCTGTTTTCACCAAAAGTGGAGATGCTTGTGCTTCTGCTAGACGTTGTCCATAAGCGTGCCGATGACCGTGTGGTGTCGTGCCATACAGTTTTCCGTATGCCAAGGCAATTCGCAGCACTGCTAGCTTGTGCGAAGCACGGAACAAGCGATGTGTATAAGGTTTTCCCTTTTTGTTAGTGAAAGCGTAGGGGTGGTCTTCACCGGCATTAGGTTTGCGACGCTGTGTTAGATGGTAGTCACGCCACAACCGGGCAAATAGCTCGCCGGCTTCGTGGGGGAAGAAGAATACTTCAAAGCATTTCTTGATGGGGTCTGTAATGAGAGAGCCTTTCCAGCCAAGGAAAAGTGGATCTTTTGCTTTTACTAGGCGATTCCGGGATTGTAAAGAATACTGGCGTTGCAGAAATACAGCCCGAGTAAGCTTCCCATCTGGAGCTAAACCTTCCTCTGGATGATATACCCTTACTACAACCTCGCCTTTTTCAATGGTCACATCGTCGCTCCACAGCGACAATGCTTCAGAGATGCGTAGGCCCCCGTAGTGCATGAGCATTGTAATTAAGGTATTGCGAAGATCTATCTGCCCTTTCTTGTCCCTTGCTCGCCTGCGAAAGCCCTTGGCCAGCAGTGCATCTAGCTCTTCCTCGGGGAATGCTTTAGTCGGCACCATGTTTTCGATAGAAAAGTTTTCTGTATAGACAGATCGTCTGAGGTCTGTGCGCTGTGAGTTGACCCATAGGTGGGACAGAAACGCATTGTCCCTACGATGACAGAATGCCGCCCAGTTCAGCCGTTGCTCTGCGCTCGTTGCGTCCCTCCATGGGTTTAGCTGAATGGAATCGTTACCGGTGGATTTGGCGAACCAGTCGGTATAGGCAGTTATGTGCCCAATCACCACCCTGGCGTCCTCTGTCTTTCGGGCATACCAGTAGAGCCCTGAGGGGTCGTAGCCGTCTTCAACGGTTCCCGTGAAGAGCGCGTTCGAGAACGCAATGAATAATTCTCTTGGTGTAAGGGTGGAGGCGCAGTAGGCCTCTGTGTACTCGATCAAAAGCTGAATCGCGAACGTCGCAGCATCCTGCCAGGATCGGCTCTTACGTCGATTGAGGTATAGGTACTGGGCGAACTGCACTAACAACCCGCTGCTGGTGATTATCACCGGCAGTATTACTGGCCGTTTGACTGCGGAGCCGAAGATTGGGCGGTACTCACGATGAGAACAGTCAAACCAGACACTCATGCTTGGCCTCACCTAAGGGTTTTTGTACATGCTGCAATTGACCTTTGTACAAGAAATCCAGCCGGTCAAGTTTTTTCCGATGCCTGGTGTGAGGGGGTAGAGAGAAGGGGGCGTAGTTTTAGGAGTTGCGATGAGAGTAACTAATCATGGTGAGCTTGTAGAAGTCGGTGTCCAGCAGGCTCTGGATGATCCGCTCAGAAAATGCACTACTCATCGGCTGCTCCCGTCCGGAGGGTTCCGGCCGATGGTATCGACAAACGGTAGGTGCTGCAGGCGGTATTTTCATCGGTTAAACGATGAGTTGTCTGGCGTGCAATTAGAATATGGTCGGCACGGCAGTTTCGGTGTGCTCATTTGATATCTGTTTAATATCGAAGTTGATGAGTTTGAAGGCTGGAGTTAAATGCCGGGGAAGTTGTTGGAAAGTTATCGGGATCTATAAAAAAACAAGGCAGACGCCGAGGCGCCTGCCTTGTTTTATGTACGCCGTCAGCAATCAGCTGCTGCGGCCACCGCCGTGGCTGTTCTGGCCACCCTTACGGCCGGCCTCGGAGGCCTTCTCGCGGTCGTTGGCGAAGTTTCCGCCGCTGTTGTGACCACCCTTGCGGCCGGCCTCGGAAGCTTTATCTCGATCGTTGGCGAAGTTGCCAGGATTGTTATTTGCCATGTGTTTTTCTCCTCAATTGGATAGACACTTTCACAAACGGCTGAAAGAGAGATATTCCGTCAGCCTTCACTGTGTCTGAGTGAGGTTCCTCTGATGGAGTTTCATACTGTGGCGAAGTGCAGACGAATGGTTTTCCATATCTGCTGTAGGACTATGGCGTCGTGAAATTACAAGCGAAACGGTAGTTGTCGCTTTGTTGATTTATATATGTTGCGTCGAGTAACTGGCGAGACGTTCCTGGCGTTCTGCCAGCAGCCGCATCACGTAGCCAATCTTGACTGCGGTCGGGCCGAGAATGACCAGCGAATGGGCAGCGACGATGCCGGCCATCGTCAGTCTGTGGTCGAAGAAGTACGCCCCGGTGATGCCGAGCAGCAGCAACAGCAGGCCGCCAATCATCAAGGCACTGGCGAGGGCCATCAGGTTCAGCGCAGCGGAGCGGGTATGGCGCATGGTTCGATCTCCTGTGAAGGAGGCCCGTCCGTGACGAGCCTCGTGATGGGTCAATCGAGGGCAGATGCCGGGCCGAAGAATTCGTAGCGGGTCTGCTGCTCCGGCACGCCCAGGGATTTCAGCTGGCGTTTGATGGCGGCCATGAACGGCTTCGGGCCGAGGAAGTAGGCATCGACATCACGGTCCGCCGGTAGCCAGTCGGCCAGCTGCTGCTCGGTCAGCCGCCCGACGGCATCCGGTGCGCCAGTCGAGTCGTCGTGTTCCTCGTAGCAGTAGAAGCGCTTGAGCTGTCCATGTCGCTCGGCGAGTGCATCCACGGTGCGGCGAAAGGCATGCACCCCGGCGTTGCGCGCACAGTGGATGAAGTGCACCGGGCGCGACGTTGCCAGCGCCGTTTCCAGCATCGCCAGCGTCGGGGTGATGCCGACGCCACCGCTGATCAGCACCAGCGGCTTGTCGCCGGGTTCGAGAACGAACTCACCTGCTGGCGCAAACAGCTCGACGGTCGCGCCCTCCGGCATGTCGTGCAGCGCATTGGAGACCACACCACCCGGTTCGCGCTTGACGCTGATGCGGTACTCGCTGCCGTTGCCGGCGGCGGACAGCGAGTAGTTGCGGCGTACCTCATTGCCGTCGACCTGGAGCCTGAGGCCGATGTACTGGCCGGGCAGGAAGTCCATCAGCACCCCGCCATCCTCCGGTTGCAGATGGAACGAGGTGATCTCCTCGCTCTCCCTGACCTTGCGCGCGATACGGAACCGGCGCGCACCCCGCCATCCTCCGGGAGCTTCGGCCTTGGCCTGGTAGAGCCGTTCCTCCTGGCCGATGAGAAGGTCGGCCAGCTGCTGATAGGCTGCGGCCCAGGCGTCGATTACCGCATCGGTAGCGATCGCCTCGCCAAGGACCTCGCGGATGGCGCGCAGCAGGCAGCTACCGACCAGTGGGTAGTGCTCGGGCAGCACCTGCAGGGCGACATGCTTGTTGATGATCTGCGCCACCAGTGGGCCGAGGGCTTCGAGGCGGTCGATGTGCCGGGCGTACATCAGCACACCATTGGCCAGTGCACGTGGTTGCTCACCACTGGCCTGGTGCGCCTGGTTGAACAGCGGTTTCACCTCGGGATGTTCGCTCAGCAGGAGCTTGTAGAAGTGAGTGGTCAGCGCCTCGCCGCCGCTTTCCAGCAATGGCACGGTGGCTTTGATTAGGGCGATCTGTTCAGCGCAAAGCATTGAATACTCCTCTGGTGGGAAAAACCGGACGGTGTTCGTTGAAGCGAACACGTGCCGTTGTGCCAGAGGTGTTTCAACAATCGTTCCAAGTTGGAATTGACTTGAATCAAGGTTCTCCCGGCCTTCATGGTGAATTTCACCCTCGATCGTCGGGGTGCTAATCACCTTTCATGGTTGTGAGGACCCTGTTGCCGTCGAGGCCGAACCTCGCCGCTTGCCCGCTTTCATATAGGACTCATCAGTCATAACCAAGGAGACAGGCACATGGAGATCTACCACATCACTCACGAAGACGACCGTTGGGTGCTGCGCGAAGAGGGCGATCAGCGTGCGTTGATCGAAGCCGCACGGCGCGAGGACATCCTCGACGAGACGCGGGATTACATGAAATTGCGTACGTCCCTCGTCAAGGTACATGCCGAGAATGGCGAGGTCGCGGAAGAGCATCGCTACCCCGAGGAACAGGACCCACTGGCAACCGGAGGCTGAGGCCTGGCGGGCTATTCGACCCGGTCGGGGCGGGGCGCGCGCAGCGTCAGCCCCAGCCAGGTCGCCAGCAGGAACGGCAGGGTCAGGGTCGGCAGGCCCAGCTCGATGCACGCCCGCCAGATCGCCACTGCGGCGGCCATGCCCAAGAGCGGCAGGCGCCAGCCTCCTCGCCATTGCGCCAGGGCCAGCGCGGCAAGGGCCGGGTTGAACCCGGCCAGACCATCGGACCAGGGCGCACCGAGCGGGCCCGCCAGCAGCAGCCCCAACGCCGAGCCCGTCAGCAGCCAGAATGCATCGCGCAGCGAGGCCAGGGCGACGGCCACCAGCAGGCAGGCCGCCGCGAGCGGTGCATCGAGAAACACCACCTGACCGATACCCAGTAGCCAGGCGGTCAGCAGCGTCGCTGCGTCTGCCGATGGCATACCGGACGAGGTAACCGGCGCCGGCTCGATGAGCCGCACGGTGAGCAGACCGATCAGCACGAAGGGCAGGGTGAAGCCCGGCAGGCCGTCGCCGCGGCGTAGCCGAGCGAGCAGCCAGGCCTGCAGCGGACAGCTGGCCAGCGCCGCGACGCCGACCAGTGCCAGGCTGGTGCCGGTCAATCCGAGCAGATCAACCAACAGCGCGCCCAGCAAGGCGGCGTTGTAACCGTAGAGGCCGTCGTTGCGGTCAGCCGCCGAGCAGCCCAGCCAGCTGGCGCCGCCGTGGGCGACCAGTACGCCGCACAACGCACCGGTAAGCTGTGCTGGGGCGCCGCTGGCCAGTGCGAGCATGATCAGCGCCCCGCAGCCGGCATGGCGCTGCAGAAAGATCTGGGCGAAGGCATGCAGCACGGCGCGCAGCTGCAGAGGATCGGGCATCGACGAAATCCGAGGCGAGCGCAAGGGCACCGGCTCGCAAGGAGCCGGCGGCGAAGTCGAAGAGAAACGGCCGGGCCGGCGCCCGGCTCCTGTCAGGGCAGGACTTCGATGCGCAGCGAATTGGTGGTGCCCGGCTGGCCCAGCGGTACGCCGGCGGTGATCAGCACCGTGTCGCCGCTTTCGGCCATGCCCTGCGCCTGCGCCAGCTCGACGGCGTGGCTGCTGACCTGCTCCATGTCGCGCATCGGCGCATCCACCACCGAATACACGCCCCAGGCCACGGTGAGCTTGCGTGCGGTGGCGGTGCTCGGCGTCAGGCTGAGGATCGGCGTGGCCGGCCGCTCGCGCGAGGCGCGCAGGCTGGAACGGCCGGACTCAGTGTAGTTGACCAGCACCGCTACCGGCAGGATGCCGCTGATCCGGCGGATCGCGCAGCTGATGGCATCCGGCAGCGTGGCCTCGGCATTGGGTCGGTGCACGTCGAGCTGCGCCTGGAAGTCCGGACCGCTTTCCACCTGGCGGATGATCTTGCTCATCATGCTCACCGCTTCCAGCGGGTAGTCGCCGGAGGCGGTTTCCGCCGACAGCATCACCGCATCGGCGCCTTCGGCCACCGCGTTGGCCACGTCGGTGACCTCGGCGCGGGTCGGGGCCGGCGCGAAGCGCATGGATTCGAGCATCTGCGTCGCCACTACCACCGGGCGGCCGAGCTGGCGGCAGATGCGCACGATGTCCTTCTGGATGCGAGGCACGTTCTCCGGCGGCACCTCGACGCCCAGGTCGCCGCGCGCCACCATGATCGCGTCGGACAGCCTGGCGATCTCGCGCAGGTGCTGCACCGCCGAGGGCTTCTCGATCTTCGCCATGAGGAAGGCCCGCTCGCCGATCAGCTTGCGCGCCTCCTGGATGTCCTGTGGGCGCTGCACGAACGACAGCGCCACCCAGTCCACGCCCAGCTGCAGGCCGAACGTCAGGTCCTGCCGATCCTTCGCCGTCAGCGGTGAGAGTTCCAGCACCGCCTCTGGCACGTTGACGCCCTTGCGGTCGGACAACTCGCCGCCGGCTACCACCCGGGTGTCGATGGCGTCGGCATGGCACTCGGTGACCGTCAGACGCAGTCGGCCATCGTCGATCAACAGCTGCATGCCCGGTTCCAGCGCGGCGATGATCTCCGGGTGCGGCAGATTCACGCGGCGGCTGTCGCCCGGTGTCGGGTCCAGATCCAGGCGAAAGGCCTGGTCACGCTCAAGGCGGACCTTGCCTTCGGCGAAGCGGCCGACCCTGAGCTTGGGCCCTTGCAGGTCCATGAGGATGCCGATCGGCTGGTTCAGCTCCTGCTCGACCTGGCGAATCCAGGCGAAGCGCTCGGCGTGGTCGCTGTGCTCGCCGTGGCTGAAGTTCAGGCGGAACAGGTTCACGCCGGCCTCGACCAGTGCGCGCACGTCGTCGACGCTGCGGGTGGCCGGGCCGAGGGTGGCGAGGATCTTGACCTTCTTGTCGTGTGTCATGGCGGTGCTCTGGGGCAGTTGTTGTTCTGATGCGCGCCTGAACGAAGTGGAGGCCGTCAATCCGACGACGGCAGGATCAGGATGGCGCGGAAGTCGTTGACGTTGGTGCGCGTCGGGCCGGTGACGATCAGGCTGTCCAGCGCGGCGAAATAGCCATAGCCGTCGTTGTTGGCCAGCGAGTCTGCGGCACGCAGGCCCAGCGCCTCGGCGCGGGCGAAGCTGTCCGGGGTCATCAGCGCGCCGGCGTTGTCCTCCGAACCGTCGATGCCATCGGTGTCGCCGGCCAGCGCGTAAACGCCGGGCAGGCCTTGCAGGGCTTCGGTCAGGGCGAGCAGGAACTCGGCATTGCGCCCGCCGCGGCCGTTGCCGCGCACGGTGACGGTGGTCTCGCCGCCGGAGAGGATCACGCAGGGCGCGGCGATCGGCTGGCCGTGCAGCACCACCTGGCGGGCGATGCCGGCATGCACCTTGGCCACTTCGCGTGCTTCGCCTTCCAGATCGCCGAGGATCAGCGGGGTGATACCGGCGTCACGGGCCACCTCAGCCGCGGCATCGAGCGACTGCTGCGGCGTGGCGATCAGCTGGAAGTGGCTGCGCGAGAGCATCGGATCGCCCGGCTTGAGGGTTTCCGAGCGCGGGTCCTCGAGCCAGGCGCGCACGTTGGCCGGCACCTCGATGTGGTAACGCTCGAGAATCGCCAGCGCCTCGGCCGACGTGGTGGGGTCGGCGACGGTGGGGCCGGAGGCGATCACCGTCGCTTCGTCGCCGGGCACGTCGGAAATCGCGTAGGTGTACACGCTGGCCGGCCAGCAGGCTCTGGCCAGGCGGCCGCCCTTGATCGCCGAGAGGTGCTTGCGCACGCAGTTCATCTCGCCGATGTGCGCGCCGGAGCGCAGCAGCGCCTTGTTGATCGCCTGCTTGTCCGCCAGCGAGATGCCTTCGGCCGGCAATGCCAGCAATGACGAGCCGCCGCCGGAGAGCAGGAAGATCACCCGATCGCTTTCCTCGAGGTTGCTGACCAGCTCCAGCACGCGGCGGGCGACGCGCTCGCCGGCATCGTCCGGGACCGGGTGCGCGGCTTCCACCACTTCGATACGCCGGCAGTCGGCGTGGTGTTCGTAGCGGGTCACCACCAGTCCGGACAGTTCACCTTCCCAGACCTTTTCGATGGCTTCGGCCATGGCCGCGGCCGCCTTGCCGGCGCCGATGACGATGGCGCGGCCGCTACGGTCTTCGGGCAGATGGTCGGCGAGCACATGGCGCGGATGGGCGGCCTCGATGGCGCTGTCGAACAGCTGGCACAGCAGGGCTTGTGGGTCGAGGGTCATCTGAAGCTCCTTGTATGAGGTCTGCAGCCGATTCCAGACCTTAGGGCTCGCCGAAGCAAGCGCTAAGGGTTGAAATCGACCCGCCCGGCAGTCGGGCCGTGACTCCTTGTGCCGGGCGAATCGAAAAGGTGCCGTCTGGTGACGGCGGTCGGGCTGAGATGCGCAGGTCATGCTGGTCGTGGGGAGACGCGATGATTCCGACCTGACGCACCTCTGGCCCGGCCCTTTGAGCGGCGCTGCGCGGGCGTTGCGATGACCCACCACCCGGTCTGTCTGTCCCTGAAGGTGGGGTCGCTGGCCCATTGCAGCGTGCTCGAAGGCTTTACTCCTTGCGGATCGAGAAGTTGGCCATGTGCTCCAGGCCCTTGATCAGCGCCGAATGGTCCCAGCCGCTGCCGCCGATTGCCGCACAGGTGCTGAACACCTGCTGGGCATTGGCGGTGTTGGGCAGGTTCAGGCCCAGCTCGCGGGCACCGGCCAGGGCCAGGTTGAGGTCCTTCTGGTGCAGGCTGATGCGGAAGCCCGGGTCGAAGGTGCCCTTGATCATGCGCTCGCCGTGTACCTCGAGAATCTTCGAGCCGGCGAAACCGCCCATCAGCGCCTCGCGCACCTTGGCCGGATCGGCGCCGTTCTTCGCGGCGAACAGCAGGGCCTCACCGACCGCCTGGATGTTCAGCGCGACGATGATCTGGTTGGCCACCTTGGCGGTCTGGCCGTCGCCGTTCTCGCCGACACGGGTGATGTTCTTGCCCATCGCCTGGAACAGCGGCAGGGCGCGCTCGAAAGCTGCTTCGCTGCCGCCGACCATGATCGACAGGGTGCCTGCCTTGGCGCCGACTTCACCGCCGGATACCGGGGCGTCGAGGTACTCGGCGCCGGTGGCCTTGATCTTCTCGGCGAACTGCTTGGTGGCGCTGGGGGAGATCGAGCTCATGTCGATCACCACCTTGCCCGGGCTGACGCCAGCGGCGATGCCCTGGTCGCGGAACAGCACGTCCTCGACCTGCGGGGTATCCGGCACCATGACGATGATGAACTCGGCCTCCTGCGCGACTTCCTGCGGGGTGGCCAGGGCGATGGCGCCGGCCTGCACCAGGTCGGCGGGTGCCTTGTCATGATGTTCGGAAAGGAATATCTGGTGGCCTGCGTTCTGCAGGTTGCTTGCCATGGGTTTGCCCATGATTCCGGTGCCGATAAATCCGATCTTAGCCATGGTCGTTTCTCCTCAAATTCTGTTCGGGTCAGATGGCGTTGTGTGTCTTCAGCCAGGCGAGGCCTTCGGCGGTGCTGGTGGCCGGCTTGTACTCGCAGCCGACCCAGCCCTGGTAGCCGATGCGATCCAGATGCTCGAACAGGAAGCGATAGTTGATCTCGCCGGTGCCCGGCTCGTTGCGCCCGGGGTTGTCCGCCAGCTGGATATGGTTGATGGCCGCCAGGTTGTTCTCGATGGTCCGCGCCAGGTCTCCCTCCATGATCTGCATGTGATAGATGTCGTACTGCAGGAACAGGTTGGCGTGACCGACCTTGCCGCGAATCTCCTGCGCCTGGGAGGTGTTGTTGAGGAAAAAGCGCGGGATGTCGCGGGTGTTGATCATCTCCATCACCAGGCGAATGCCGGCTTCCTCGAGCTTCTGCGCGGCGTAGCGCAGGTTTTCGATAAAGGTGATTTCCAGCTGGCCGAGGTCGGCGCCACGCGGGGCAATGCCGGCCAGGCAGTTGACCTGGGTGTTGCCCAGCACCTTGGCGTAGGCGATGGCCTGGTCCACGCCGGCGCGAAATTCCTCGACCCGCTCCGGCAGGATGGCGATGCCGCGCTCGCCACCAGCCCAGTCGCCGGCCGGCAGGTTGAACAGCACCTGGGTCAGCTTGTTGGCCTCCAGCTGAGCCTTGATCTGCTCGGCAGGGAAGTCATAGGGGAACAGGTACTCGACACCGGAAAAGCCGGCCTGGGCGGCAGCGGCGAAGCGGTCCATGAAGTCCTGTTCGGTGAACAGCATCGACAGGTTGGCGGCAAAGCGGGGCATGGTTTTTCTCCTGATCTGTAGGGATCACATTCGGTTTCGCATTGCGGTGGTGTGGTGGCCACCCTGGGTGTTGCGTTTGCGGTGGATATGCTTCGCGATATCCACCCTACGGTCCGAAGTGTTCGTAGGATGGAGGGCCGCGAAGCGTTTTCCACGCGGTTGCCAGTCAATCCAGCAACCCGACCGCGGTCGGGGCATCTTCCCGGCCTGCGGCCAGCGCCTCGAACTCGTTGATTGCGTCGATCTCGGTGCCCATGGCGATGTTGGTCACCCGCTCGAGGATCACCTCGATCACCACCGGCACGCGGTGTTCGGCCATCCAGGCCTGGGCCTGCTCGATGGCCGGGCGCAGGTCTTCCTGCTTGAACACGCGCAGCGCCTTGCAGCCCAGGCCCTCGACCACCGCGACGTGATCGACGCCGTAACCTTCCATGCCGCTCTGGTCGGCATTGATGTTCTCGAAGCCCAGCTGCACGCAGTAATCCATCTCGAAACCGCGCTGCGCCTGGCGGATCAGCCCGAGGTAGGCGTTGTTCACCAGGATGTGCAGGTAGGGCAGCTTGAACTGCGCACCGACGGCCAATTCCTCGATCATGAACTGGAAGTCGTAGTCGCCCGACAGCGCCACCACCTTGCGCGCCGGGTCCGCGGCGACCACACCGAGCGCCGCCGGAATGGTCCAGCCGAGCGGGCCGGCCTGGCCGCAGTTGATCCAGTTGCGCGGCTGGTAGACGTGCAGGAACTGCGCGGCGGCGATCTGCGACAAGCCGATGGTGCTGACGTAGCAGGTGTCCTTGCCGAAGGCGTTGTTCATGCACTGGTACACGCGCTGCGGCTTCATCGGCACGCTGTCGAAGTTGGTCTTGCGCAACATCGTGCGCTTGCGTTCCAGGCAGTCGGCGGCCCAGGCGCGGCGATCCGGCAGACGGCCTTCAGCCTTGCGCGCCTTGGCCACGTCGACGAACAGCTCCAGCGCGGCGCGGGCATCGGAGACGATGCCGTAGTCCGGCGCGAACACCCGACCGATCTGGGTCGGCTCGATGTCGACGTGGACGAAGGTGCGGCCCTTGGTATAGGTCTCCACGGAGCCGGTGTGACGGTTGGCCCAGCGGTTGCCGATGCCGAGCACGAAGTCGGATTCGAGCAGGGTCGCGTTGCCGTAGCGGTGGCTGGTCTGCAGCCCGCACATCCCGGCCATCAGCGGATGGTCGTCGGGGATCGAGCCCCAGCCCATCAGCGTCGGGATCACCGGCACGCCCACGGTCTCGGCGAATTCCACCAGCAAGGTCTCGGCCGCGGCGTTGTAGATGCCGCCACCGGCGACGATCAGCGGGCGCTCGGCGGCGCAGAGCATGTCGATGGCTTTCTCGATCTGCTTGCGGGTTGCCGCCGGCTTATAGACCGGCAGCGGCTCGTAGGTGTCGACGTCGAACTCGATCTCGGCCATCTGCACGTCGAACGGCAGGTCGATCAGCACCGGGCCGGGGCGGCCGGAGCGCATCACGTGGAAGGCCTGCTGGAACACGCGCGGGACCAGAGCCGGCTCGAGTACGGTGACCGCCCACTTGGTGACCGGCTTGGCGATGGACTCGATGTCCACGGCCTGGAAATCTTCCTTGTGCAGGCGGGCACGCGGCGCTTGCCCGGTGATGCAGAGGATCGGAATGGAGTCGGCGGAAGCCGAGTACAGGCCGGTGATCATGTCGGTACCGGCCGGGCCGGAGGTGCCGATGCACACGCCGATGTTGCCTGGCTTGGCACGGGTATAGCCCTCGGCCATGTGCGAAGCACCCTCGACGTGGCGGGCGAGGATATGACGGATGCCGCCATCGGCCCGCAGGGCGGAATACAGCGGATTGATCGCGGCTCCGGGGATGCCGAAGGCGGTGTCGATGCCTTCCTTGCGCAACACCGCGACGGCGGCATCGATTGCTCTCATTCGGGCCATTGTTCTTCCTCCTGATTCTTGGAATCACGATCTGCTGCGCGTCGGCCCTGCTGCGTTAAAACCAGGCTCGGAATGCTCATTTGCACCAGCAAACTCCGCTTCCTCGCCTGCTTTTGCCTTGCAGGTCTCTAGCTCGCTAGATCGTGGCTTTCTTTTTATTCGATAGTTTTTATACGTGGCCCAAGCATGCCGCCCTAGATTCCGTGGAGGAATTGGCCGAGACTTCAGTTCTGTCGATATCAGGAGTATCGAATGGATCGCTATACGACCCTGCGCAGCTTCGTGCTGGTGGCCGACTGCGGCAGCTTCGCCGCCGCCGCGCACAAGGAGAACGTCACCCCGGTGGTCATGGGGCGGCGGCTGGATGCGCTGGAGCGGCATCTGGGTGTGAAGCTGATGCACCGCTCCACCCGCGGCCTGTCGCTGACGGATCTGGGCGAGCAGTATCTGGAGCGCGCCCGCGGGCTGCTCAAGGACTTCGATGAGGTGGACGCCAGCATCAGCCACGACCGCACCTCGGTACGCGGCCACCTGGTGGTGTCGGCGCCGGCGGCATTCGGGCGGCGGCATATCGGCCCGCACGCACCGGCGTTCCAGGCGCGCTACCCGGACCTGCAACTGTCGTTCAACTTCACCGACAGCGTGGTCGACCTGGTGCGCCACGGTTACGACATGGGCATTCGCATCGGCGAGGTGACCGATCCCAACTATGTGGCAGTGCGGCTGTTCCCGAACAGGCGGGTGGTCTGCGGCTCGCCGGAGTACTTCGCCCGCCACGGTACGCCGACGACGCTGGAGGAACTGACCGAGCACAACTGCCTGGCCTTCAACCTGCAGGGCGGTCAGCAGCGCGGCTGGACCTTTCTGCGCGACGGCCGGCAGGTGGCCATCCGCGTGGCCGGCAATCTGGACTGCAATGACGGTGAGCTGCTGTTCGATTGGGTCAAGCAGGGACTGGGCATCGGCTGGCGCTCGACCTGGGAGATCCAGGCCGAGCTCAAGCGCGGCGAGCTGGTCACGGTACTCGACGAGTACGCATTGCCGGCCTACGACATCCAGGCCGTCTACCCGCAGCAGCGCTACCTGCCGGCCAAGGTGCGTTTCTTCATCGATTACCTGAAGGACATCTACAACGCACCGGGCTACTGGGAAGTGCGCTGAGCGGCTCAGTTGCCGCGGTAGGTGGAGAAGCCGTAGGGGCTCAGCAGCAGCGGGATGTGGTAGTGCTCGACGCTGCCATCGGCTTCGAAGATCACCGGAACTTCGGGGAAAAAGGTGCTGGCCTTCTGCTTGGCGAACCAGTCGCCGGTCTTGAAGGTGACGCGGTAGGTGCCTTTTTCCAGCGCCTTGCCTTCCGGGTAGAGCGCCGTGATCCGACCCTGCGCATTGGTCTCGCCGCTGTTGAGTGATTTCCAGGTGTCACCCTGACGTTGTTCCAGGGTGACGCGCACATCCGGCGAGGGCAGACCGTTTTCCAGGTTCAGCACGTGCACGCTGAGCGGGTTGCCAGCTGCGAGGGTGAGACCGGACAGGCCACTGAGCATCAAGCCGGCGGCGATTGAACGTAGTGCTTTCATGGTGTTTTCCTTTTCTTCAGTGGGAGGAGGGCAGCAGTTTCTCGATGGCGGCCACGGCGCAGGCCTCGTCGTTCTTGGCACCGCCGGCACCGGCCACGCCGATGGCACCGATCACCTCGTCGCCGACCTTCAGCGGCACGCCGCCGCCGAGCAGCAACAGTTCGTCCAGGGTGTTGAGGTTGGCGGCATCCGGCGTGCTGGCGGCGCGTTCGGCGAACAGGCGGGTCGGCGTCTTGCTCGACAGCGCGGTGTAGGCCTTGCGCTGCGCCGCGAGGGTGTTGTGCGGACCGACGTTGTCGTCGCGGCGCAGGGCGACCAGGTTGCCGCCGCGATCAACCACGGCGACTACCGCGGTGCGGTTCTGTGCGTGGCAGGCATCCAGGGTCTGCTGGATCAGGCCGTCGGCCAGCGCCAGCGAGACGTTCTGCTGGGTGATCGGCGCTGGTGTGGTGGCGTTGGCGCTCAGGGCCGGGGTAAGCACTGCCAGGGTCAGCAGTGACAGTGTGGCGGCGATACGCATATCGGTAGTTCCTTGGGTGACTTGGCTTCGGGGCGCATGGTGCCGATGCCTGCCCGTCAGAACCGTTGCCTGCGCATTACGCTTTTGTAATGGCTGCCAAGTCGTTGGCCCCATAACCTATGCGCCATCAATGAGGTGATCCGATGCGAATTCTGATGGTGGAGGACGAGGCCAAGACGGCCGACTACCTCAGGCGTGGGTTGGAGGAGTCCGGCTACCGGGTGGAGGTCGCGCGCAACGGCGTCGACGGCAAGCACCTGATCGAGGAGGAAACGTTCGATCTGGTAATCCTCGACGTCATGCTGCCCGGGCTCGATGGCTGGCAGCTGGTGCAGGTGGTGCGCCAGCGCTCGGCGCACACGCCGGTGCTGTTCCTCACCGCCCGCGATGCGGTGGAAGACCGGGTGCGCGGGCTGGAACTGGGCGCCGACGACTATCTGGTCAAGCCGTTTTCCTATGCCGAGCTGCTGGCGCGGGTACGCACCCTGCTGCGTCGCGGCCCGCCGCGCGAGGTCGAACGTTTCCACGTCGCCGACCTGGAGCTGGACCTGCTGCGCCGCCGCGTCACCCGTCAGGGCGAGCGCATCAACCTGACCAACAAGGAGTTCGCCTTGCTGCACCTCTTGCTCAGCCGTCAGGGCGAGGTGCTGTCCCGCGCGCAGATCGCCTCGCAGGTCTGGCAGATGAACTTCGACAGCGATACCAATGTGGTCGACGTGGCGATCCGCCGGCTGCGCGCCAAGGTCGACGATCCCTATCCGCTCAAGCTCATCCACACCGTGCGCGGCATGGGCTACGTGCTGGACCTCTCGGCATGAGCCTGCTGCCACGCTCGCTCAGCCTGCGCCTGGCGCTGGCCTTCGCCCTCGTCGCGGTGGTGCTGCTCGGCGCCATCGTCCTCTACCTGTACCGCTCGCTGGAACGCGAGATCGTCTGGCGCGACGACCAGGCGCTGCTCGGCCGGCTGGAGCGCATGCAGGCACTGCTGGATGACAGCGCCAGCATCGACGCGCTGCGCCAGCGGCCGCAGCTGTACGAGAACATGCTGGGCAACCGCGACAGCCTGCTCTGGCTGCTGGATGCCCAGGGGCGCGCGCTGATCGAGATCAACCCGGCGCGGCTGCCCATTCCGACGTTGCCGGCCGGCGACGCTGCGGTGCTGACCGATACAGACGGGGCGCGGCTGGCCTGGCGGCGGCTGCCGGGCGAGGCGGGGTTAACGCTGGTGGCCGGGCGCCTGCTCGCCGAGCGCGAACAGATGCTCGCGGCCTATCGCGCCAAGCTCTGGTGGGCGCTGAGCCTCGGTGCGCTGCTGGCGTCCGTGCTCGGCTGGCTGATCAGCCGGCGCGCGCTACGCCCGGTGCGCCAGCTGACGCGTCAGGCCCTGGCGATTGATGTGCAGCATCTGCACCTACGCCTCGACGACTCGACCGTGCCGAGCGAGCTGGAACCGCTACGCGCGGCGCTGAACCAGATGCTGGGCCGGCTGGAACAGGGTTTCGTCCGGCTGTCGCGCTTCAGCGAAGACCTGGCCCACGAGATGCGCACGCCATTGGGCAACCTCATGGGG
>Ga0114898_1000754_pt1 | contig 22457 bp, 21 predicted proteins | sample Malvired_Geostar_FD_83496 | JGI IMG/M metagenome (GOLD analysis project Ga0114898, IMG submission 83496) | Marine viral communities from the Global Malaspina Expedition - Malaspina viral metaG DeepMed_Geostar | ecosystem: Environmental > Aquatic > Marine > Oceanic | place: Mediterranean Sea... | reverse complement strand
TCAACAAGCTCAAATGCTCACGCCGCTTCGCAACACGATATGACAAAACCGCCGCAAGCTACCTCGGCTTCATTCAAATAGTTGCTGCTCGCCTCTGGGTCAGAAGTTTGTCAACATGACCTAAAAATCTTCGACGCTCCCAGAACAACACGCCAACCACGTGTTTTGATCTATGCCGACGACATTTTTGGATACCATGATTTGAATGTTACATCATGTGACGTAGGAGAAGAATTTGCGTTTGAGGAGTTCAATAGCCGACACTCCGAAGCCAAGATAAGACCAGTGCGCGGGCTTCGCTATAAACGCCCGGTCTCCGCCATGTGGAACGACAAGATGTTCGCTTTGCATGACTTTTCCCATCCGGACTATTCGCGGCCGATCAACCCCAACGAGCCTGGGTATGCCACGGAGCTTAGTTCTCTCCGGTAGAATACCCACCTGCAGTCGGTCTTCAGCGTCAAGCAATCAAGACCGAGGACGCTCAACAGTTCCATATGTTCGCTAGTTGGTTTTTTGTACAACGTGGTCTGTTCAGTATGAAATCGAATCTGTCGATCTTCTCCCGCAAAGTTAGATGGTTGTCGGTGACCACCTTGAACCAGTTTTGATGTGCCCTGCATTTTTCCAGAGGTTGAGTGAACAATGGACCGGTATTTTTTTGGCATTGCGAATCTCAGCATGAGGTATGTCTATCAATTGCGCATTCGCGTTTGGGAAAGTAGGTGATGTTCCAAGCGATGAAAAAGCTCGTTCCCACAAGGATTAAACGAAAATTGCTTTGCCTGCTGTCGCGAGAGGAGCTGACCCTTTTTCAGGGTAAGCGTGTCTTCCTTTTTCTGGCGGCGGACTATGGCAATATTGGAGATCTTGCTATCACAGCCGCGCAGAAGAAGTTTCTAGAACGTCATGCTGGGCCATGTCAGGTTGTGCCCGTCCCGATCAGTCAGACAACCCAGCTGATCTGTTTCATTCGTCGAAATGCTGCAATCGGAGACCTGATCACGATTGTCGGCGGCGGCAACATGGGCGTGTTGTATCCCGAGATCGAAGAACTGCGGCAATTGGTGATCAATTCCTTTCCCGAAAATCGGATCATCTGTTTTCCGCAGACCCTCGACTGGAAGGACGATGCAAAATCGAGAAGAGCTCTCAATCGCATAAAGGGGGTCTATGCTGATCACTCCGATATTCACCTGTTCGCCCGTGAGGCCGTCAGTCGCGACAAACTGCAGGAGATTTTCGCGAGACACCCAACTGTGCATGTTGGCTACGCACCCGACATCGTACTCAGCGCAACGGCCAACAGTTTCGGGTCGACGTGGGATGGAGAGCCCCACGGGATTGTACTTGCGCTTCGTGATGATCGCGAACGGGTGTTGAGCGAAGACCAGCACCGCGCCGTCGCTGAAGCGCTGGCACAATCCGGGCATGCAGTTACGGTAACAGACACCCATGTTGGAGGTTGGCGGCTGGAGCAGTCCGTTAGCGATCGGATGTTGGCCGAGAAGTTGAGGGAATTCAGCATGGCGCGTCTCGTGGTGACGGACCGATTGCACGGCATGATTCTGGCGGCGATTGCTGGCACGCCCTGCCTTGTATTGCCAAGCGCAAGTCACAAACTTTTCCAAACTTGGCAAGAATGGCTTGCGGATATACCGCAGATAAGAGTGCTAATGTTAGAAGATATAGGACGGCTTACCGAAGCCGTGTCGGAGTTGTTATCCGCCGCCCGACGCGATCCGTTGGACCTGCTCGTCGATCCATCGGTCTATAACGATCTAATTAAGTCGGTGTCGGAGAAATGAACGAGGTCCGCCTACCTCTTGTGAGTGTGATCGTTCCAGTCTTCAATGTGGAAACCTATCTAGACGAATGTATCAGTTCGATCAGGGCGCAGAGCTATCCAAACCTTGAAATCCTGCTGGTCGAGGACTGCTCCACCGATGGTTCCCTGCTGTTACTGCAGCGTTACTTGTCGGATCCACGGGTGCAGCTATTGCGCCATGATCGTAACAGGGGGTTATCAGCTGCACGCAACACCGGCATTGAAGCTGCGACAGGCGAGTTCGTGGTCTTCGTTGATTCCGACGACGTAATCAGTCCAGCCTTGGTCGACATCTGTGTCAACACGATGCAACGGGAAGGCCTCCAAGTCCTTCTGTATCAATGTACCGCGTTCAATGATGGCGATCCGGCTCCGTCTGGGGCAGAGAAAGTCCGGCATGGGCTGCCGTCACGTCGTATGGAGCGAAACGAATACTTCAAGTATCCGCATTTTGCGTGGTTGAAGTTCCTGCGGGTGAATTTTTTGCGCGACAACGTCCTCAGGTTTCCCGAAGGTCTGTATTACGAAGATTGGCTGTTTCATTGGGAGCTCGGTTTTCAAGCCCACGATATCCGTTATATTCCGCAGTCTTTGTACTACTACAGGTTTCGGCGGAGTTCGATCACAGGGAGCGGTGACCGAAGACTGTTTCACATCTATTCGGCTAATATTTTGTTGGGGCAGGTCGTTGCCAAGCATAACGCGTCCGAAGCGATCAGAACGATCCTCGCAACAAAAATAGTAAGTGGAGCATGGTACGTGATCAGAAAAATTCAACTCCGCTTTCTAGGCGAAGCGATTGCAAATACCCGGGGGCATTTGGATAGGATGCGACCCCTAAGGCGGCGCAGCGTGGAAGGTGCCAGATTTCGTCTGCTTTGTGTGTTTCTTTCATTTCCAATGCCTTTTGCATTTGCCGGAATATTGACAATGCGTCTGGTGTTGCAGGCGTACTCGTCACTTTGGTTTATGTTTCGTGTCGTGAAAAAGTTGGCTCACTGATTTTTCTCAAGAGACATTTTTTGTGGCCCATTACATCTTTGTGAAGATGCGCAGCACACAACAGCCGAATGACATGCTTGAGCGGTTGCGCGAGCTTTGCCGAGATCTCACGCCCAAATCAATCGCCGATGTTTGTGAGAATACGGCTGCGGAATGGCCGGCAGAGCGAGGCACTTACTACGCTATCCAGAACTGCCGCGGTCTCTCTGGCCCCGAGAGTGGTATGCTCACCATTGGCTGGACAATGGGACTGGAGGGGGAAACCTCGGGGCGGGACCGTGGAAGTCACCCCGATGGTTCATATGCGGTAATCGAGGCCAATGGAGGCCAAATTCGATTTTTTTCTGATCAATTTGGATCTCGCACACTCTGGTTCCATATGAATTCGGAGATGTTGCTGATTTCCACGTCCCAGCGAGCCATCGTTCAACTGAAAGGTTGCTTTTGTCCTAAGCCGGCTGCCATTGCATGGTTCCTTTCCTCGGGGTGCCAAGGGCCTTTCATCTCATGGGATGAACAGATCCAGCAAGTACGCCCGGAGTTTAACTACATTCTGGAGTGCGAGACATGGAGCATGCTGCGATCGAGCAAGACGGGCATGAACTTGCCGGCGTCCGGAAGCGGCGATTTGCGTTCCTATACACTGAACTTTGAACGCCATGTCAGCCAGGCAATAGGCAGCATTATCCGCAGACATGGTGTAGGTGAGGTTCTGTTGCCATTATCCGGCGGACTCGATAGCCGGCTATTACTAGCCTTGGCCCACCGCGACGGAAGCGGTGACGCGGTGTCTCTGGTAAACTGGGGCATTGTCCCTGAGAAAATGGCATTCACCGACAAGGCGGCGGCTAAGCGGTGGCAGAATTTTATGGCAAACCCATACTGGATCAGCACCTTCCCGTACAATCGGAAAACCTCGATGAAATGCTCGACCTTTTTGTAGAGGCCAGTGAAGGTCGTATCGATCAATTCAATGCGTACACAGATGGTTTTTCCATGTGGGAAAAATTTGTCCGAGGGGGCTATCGATATGTCCTCAGAGGCGATATTCCGTTCACAGAAGGGATAGATGTCGACGATGCTTCAGCGCGGGCGCATATCGGGCTTCAGGTGTTTGCGGATTATGACAACGCCGATGAATTGAGGCTAAATGGTCTCACCGCGTTTCAGCGGCGGTTCAACATTGCGCGTCACACCGGTGAGTCCTTGATCCGCTGGCGTGACCGACTGTATGTCGAGTGGCGCATTCCAATGGTGATTTCAGCATTTTCGGACATCATCGGAAGATATGTTGAAAACAGGTGCCCGATGATGAGTTGGTCGCTCTACCAACAATATATGGCCTTGCCGGATCGCGCGAAAGGCAACAAGAAGCATATCGCAGCGCTTTGGAAATTGTACGACAAGAGCGGCGTGCCGTCACATGCCATAAGCTCTCTTGCGCAGCCAGTAACCTATTTTGAAACTCCTTTGGGGCGTGAATATCTGAACAACAAGCTGTCAGGATTGCGAGGTAGGTATGACTTTCTCGAGGCCACGATCGAGGCGATCGCGACGCATCTGAGGCGTAACCAGACACTCCGTCCGACGCAGGCGAGAGGGGCTGGTTTCAAAGCAAGTATTCGTGCGTGGCTGTCAGATCGTGTCCCTAACACGCTCAAGGGCCATATAAAGGCTGCAAGGCCAAGACCACTGGAGCCAATGGTTCTGGCGTATCGAATTGTTCTCATCGATAAGATTCTTCACATGTATCGTAGGTCCGCCAAGCTTGATGCCTCGAGTGCAAGCAAGACCAACTCGTCTGTATCTGGAATTTCGGAATGACCCCATGTCGCGTCCTACATATCGTTGGCTCCATGAACCGAGCCGGGGCCGAAACCATGATCATGAATCTCTATCGTGAGATGGACCGATCACACTACCAATTCGATTTCGTGTATTTCGAGGAGAAACCTTGCGACTATGACGACGAGATCAAGCAGCTTGGCGGCCGCGTGTTTCGACTGCCCGCACAAAACCTGTTCGGACGGTTCCTAAAGCTTTTTATGCTCTTGTCAAAAGGGGAATGGCGGATCGTCCATTCACACACCCTGTTCAGCAGTGGACTACATTTGCTGGCTGCAAAGCTGGCGCGCGTGCCCCAGCGAATAGCCCATGCCCATAATGCAAACGACACCATCCCTAAATCTATTGCAGGGTGGATTTACAAACGAGTAATGGCTAACCTGCTTGCCTGGTGCCCAACTGACTTGATTGCATGTGGCAAGGCTGCATCGAACCACCTGTTCCCCGGCCGCAGTAACGTTACCATCCTCCCGAACGCCATCGATATCGACGCGTTCGTGGGCGCGCGTGCTCGCGGGACCATGAGCCCGATTGCGGCTCATAGTGCGGCGTTGACCATTCTACAAGTGGGGCGATTGATCGAGGTGAAAAACCATTCGCTCTCAATCCGAATTGCACAGCAGCTGAAACGTCAGGGAGTGGATTTCCGGATGTTCTTTGTCGGTCATGGTCCGCAGCGAGACACGATCGACGCGTTGATCCATGATAATGACCTGCAAGATCAAATTATTCAGCTGGGTATATGCGAAAATATTGCAGAACTGATGGCATTTGCGGACGTTATGCTGCTGCCGTCGCTTTATGAGGGGTTCCCGGTCGTTTTGGTGGAATCTCAAGCAGCCGGCCTATCATCCGTCATTTCCAGCACCATTTCCGACGAGGTCGATCTGGGTCTCGGCCTTGTGCACTTTATGGATCTCAGTGCACCAACGGAAGCGTGGGCGTCTCAGATTCTGGCTGCCGCGAAGTACAAAATCATAGAGCCGGGAAGGCGACGCGACACGCTCGAGGCCAGGGGGTTCTCAGCTCGTCGAGGCGCGATAGTCCTTTCCGAAGTTTACTGGGATAAATGACGCCATATTTTTTCCTTCTTGCCCTCTTGGTGTTCTTTGCCTATGGGAGCCGTTTGATAAAGGGAGATGCTGGCATTCGAAACGCCAGCATCTTCATTGTCTCGTGCATTCTGATCCTATTTCAGGGCGTTCGGGACCGATTGGTGGGCACGGACACAGGCGTTTACGTTCGTCGGTTCGAATTTGTATCTTCAGCTGCTGACACATGGCGCTCGACGGAAATCGGATACAATGCGCTAAATGCTTACTTGTCTCTGCTGTTTGACAGCTACTCTGCGCTTCTCATTGCTGTCGCAGCAATTGCCGTCGGTGCTTATGCTTTTGGTATCAAGGCGATGGTGAAGCGCTATGAATTGGCGCTCTTCCTTTTTGTAACTCTCGGCATATACACGTTTTCCTTCAATGCGACACGTCAGGGTATCGCAGTTGCGATTTGTTTTCTGGCTCTCCCATGGTTGCTCCGTCGGCGGCCGTGGCCCTATTTTCTCTGGGTTGGGGTTGCGGCCTTGTTCCACCACACTGCGATAGTTGCTGCGCCACTATATTTCGTTGCGATGGCACAAGTGAATTGGCGCTATGTGATGGGTGTGGCAATCGGGACTGTGGTGCTGGCAGCTGGGTGGAGCACTGTTGTTCAACTTAGCGCGACGATACTAAGCGATGCTTACATTTCCTATGCGGATGAGCATGCCGGGGGTGGAGAAATAATGGCGGCCTTTCTGGTCGCCCAAGGTATTTGCCTATATCTGGTGAGGCCTCGGTACGGTGGGGATCAACAAATCTATTCTCGACTATTAAGCATTTACCTTATCGGGCTAATGCCGGCACTCGCATCCGTTATGTTGTCGGTAAATCCATCCGGCATTCTCCGTCTGCACTTCTATTTTTCACATGTCGCCATCCTTCTTTGGCCGATCGCGCTAAACGAGATCAAGAGTGCACGCTTGCGCACTCTTGTCTATTCGGGACTCGTTCTTGTTGTTCTGTCATTCTTTTTTCTTACCACAACAACCTTCAGCAATCTCACCCCGTATAGAGTAAACCCGGAGCTATGGAATTGACTGCAAGTCTGCCTCCTGTTTCGATCGGGATACCATTTTTCAACGCGGAAGAGGATCTTCTTGACGCTGTAAGATCCGTGTTCGCGCAGACTCACGAAGAATGGGAACTTATTTTGGTGGATGATGGGTCGACGGATTCTTCTCTCGAATTAGCCAAATCCATCAATGATCCGCGTGTCAGGGTCTATTCGGATGGCGAAAACAAACGCCTAGCCTCAAGGTTGAACCAGATCGCCCAACTTTCCAATTATGAGTTTGTTGCTCGGATGGATGCTGATGACCTTATGTCCCCAACGCGAATAGAACGTCAGTTGCAGCAGTTGGTGTCCAATCCAGCGTTGGATCTGGTTTCTACTGGCCTCTACTCTTTGGATAACGACAACATGCCAATTGGAGTTCGCTGCGTTTCGCCGAAATATGTGTTAACGGAGAAGTCATTGTTAGCGGGCAATTCCGGAATCTTAAATGGATCCATTGTTGCGCGACGCGATTGGCTTCTTCGAAATCCATACAATGAAACGCTTGGTAGAGCGCAAGACGCAAACTTGTGGATACAAGCGTATTCACGAAATGATCTTAGTATACTGATCATGAGTGAGCCGCTGTACTACTATCGCGAAGATAATAACGTCAGCGAGGATAGGATCCTGTCAGCCTACAAGGTCGTGCGCCATTCGATTCTGAATGATGCCAAACAGCGTTATACAAATTGGGGTCGTATTCGAGCGTACGCGGAAAGCCTAGTGAAGTCGGTGACCATCTGGATACTGGCGCGCCTCGGCAGACTTGACGTAATTCGTAGGCGGCGAATTGGGAGGACAATATCAGAGAGTGAGCAGCAGAAAGTCATCCAGGCGATCAAAAAAGCCCAGGCAACGAGTATCCCCTTGGAGCCTGCGGATCACTGAAATGGCTGTATCTCGCGATCTCTGTCTTGTTGTAACTGACGCGATTTCCTTCAATGTGCTTTATCGGGGCCAACTGGAATACCTTGCCAAGCAGGGATTTCGGCTGACGCTGATCTGTGGTGGAGCCGCTCATGAAATCGACAAACTACGCGAACGTAATGTTGGCAGAGTCATTGACTTAGGCTTAGTGCGCGAGCCTCACCCATGGATTGACCTGCTGAGCCTGTGCAGGCTCATCTGGCACTTTCTACTGAACCGATATTCCACAGTCCTTTACACCACACCCAAAGCTATCCTGTTGGGTAGCATTGCGGCGCTCTTGACCTTGCAAGGGCGCCGGCTTGCTTTCTTTCAAGGGCGCGTTTACGAGAATTTTAGAGGACTTCGACGGCTAGTTTACCGAATTCTCGATTGGCTAGCCGTATTGTGCTCACATGAAGTTCTTTTTGTTTCCAGATCTTTGATGTGCGAGTTCGTAAAAGATATTCCGGCTGCCGCGCGGAAGGGCACCGTTCTGGGATCAGGCTCGGGAAACGGCGTCGACATGGAGGCTTTTTCTCTCAAATCGATTTCTCCGGATCAGTTGGAATTGCTGCGCCGTGATTTGGATATCGCTCCGTCGGACTTCGTTGTCGTGATCGTTGGTCGCATCAACTTCGACAAGGGCATTGCGGAAATTGCTGATGTCATTGAACGTGTTGGAAGCAGAGATCCTAAAGTGCGTTTCTTGTTCGTCGGAAGTGTTGAAAACGCCGATGCACAGCGGCAACTTGCCCGGTTAACATCGGCTGAGTCTGCGATCCACGTCAACTTCACTCAGGACATCACGCTCTACATGGCGCTGGCGGATTTACATCTGTTCTTGTCGCACCGCGAGGGTTTCGGCAATGTTGCTGTCGAGGCGGCGGCATTGGGGATCCCTACGCTTGCATTCGACGTAGTGGGGGTTCGCGACAGTGTTGCCGAAGAAGTGAGCGGTTGGCGCTTGAGATTCGGGGATACAGAAGCCATCGCCGCAAAAATTCTTGAACTTGCCGATAGCCCGATTCCGACTCGAACACAGTTTCGCGAAGCCAGATACTGGGTCGAAGATAATTTCTCGCAGGAAGAAGTCTGGAGAAGACATGCTGCCTATTTGAGGGGTGCGATCGCTGGAAAGCGCCTTTGTAAGTCCATGGAGCCGCCCAACAGTAAATTTTAGCGTCTGTCGGCACGCAAGCCTGAGTTTTCGTCCTGTTGAAAGAAGGGGCCGAATTTTCCTAAACCTTTAGCTGGCCGGGGTGATAAATGCCGGCTTCACCTAACGATAGGCTGCGCTGTAGTGCCGGTCGGAACTTACTTGACCTGAGCCCTTGGAGTTCCTCCGGATTTGAGTAGAGTCCGTCACTTTGGGCTGCAGCCCACTTGAAGGAGACGGACGATGAGACGATCAAGGTTCACGGAAGAGCAGATCATCGCGATCCGGCGGCTGCGGGGCGGAAGGCATAAGGCGGTTCAATGAAGCGCATGATCGATATTCTGGGGTCGCTTGCCGCGCTTCTCGTTCTGCTGCCCGTGATCCTTCTCGTTGCCGCGGCGATCCGCTGGCGGATGGGCGCGCCTGTCCTCTTCCGGCAGCTGCGCCCCGGTCTCCACGGCCAGCCCTTTGAGATGATAAAGTTCCGTACCATGCTGAATGCCACCGATGCGCAAGGCCGACCCTTGCCGGATGCGGAACGCCTCACGGCGCTCGGCCGTTTTCTGCGTGCAGCGAGCCTCGATGAGCTGCCCGAGCTCTGGAATGTGCTCAAGGGCGAAATGAGCCTTGTCGGTCCGCGGCCGCTTCTGATGGAGTATATGGAGCTTTACTCGCCGGAGCAGGCGCGCCGTCACGAGGTGAAGCCCGGCATCACAGGCTGGGCGCAGGTGAACGGACGCAATGCCATCTCATGGGAAGAGAAGTTCAGGCATGATGTCTGGTATGTCGACAACCGCAGTCTCTGGATCGATCTGAAAATCCTGCTGCTGAGTGTCGTAAAGGTCTTCAGCAGGCAGGGCATTTCGGCAGATGGAGAGGCGACGATGCCGCGGTTCAAGGGGGACCGTTCATGAATGGACTGATCGGCGTCTATGGCGCGGGCGGATGTGGCCGAGGGATTCTTCCTCTCGTGCGTGCGCAGGAAAAGGATGCGCAGGTCGTGTTCATCGACGATGGCATGGCGCCGGGCGAAGCAAATGGCCATGAAATCATGAGATGGGAGAAGTTCCGCGGTCTTGATGCGCCGTCAAAGCGGGTTTGCCTCGCTATTGCGGCCTCGGCGGTTCGCGAGAAACTTGCGCTGCGTTGCGACGGCGAAGGCATCGGCCTGTTTGAGGCGCGCGCCAAAAATGTCGTGCAGATGGACGATGTAACTATCGGAGAGGGCGCCTGCCTCTCGCCTTTCGTTACGTTGACTTCGAATATACGTATAGGCCGCTGCTTTCACGCCAATCTTTACTCCTATGTTGAGCATGATTGCGTTATCGGAGATTTCGTTACATTCGCGCCCGGTGTGAAATGCAACGGAAATGTCACGGTCGAGGATCATGCCTATATCGGCACCGGCGCTGTTCTGAAACAGGGAGAGCCCGGCAAACCGCTCGTCATTGGTCGTGGTGCCGTCGTCGGCATGGGTGCGGTCGTCACGAAGAGCGTTCCGCCCGGTGTGACGGTTGTCGGCAATCCTGCGCGCATTCTGGAGAAGCGCGATGCTTGATACGCCTTTCGCGCCCTGGCCGAGCTTCACCGAGGAGGAGGCGGATGCCGTCCGTCGCGTGCTGCTGTCCAACCGCGTGAATTACTGGACGGGCAAGGAGTGCCGCCAATTCGAGGAAGAGTTCGCGGCATGGGCGGGCACGCGCCATGCGATCGCGCTGACGAACGGTACCGTCGCACTCGATCTTGCGCTGCGCGGGCTCGGCATTGGGCCGGGCGACGAGGTGATCGTCACACCGCGCACATTTATCGCTTCTGTTTCCTGCGTCGTGAATGCGGGGGCTGTTCCGGTCTTTGCCGATGTCGACCGCGACAGCGGCAACCTTTCGGCCGAAGCCATCGAGGCGGCCCTCACGCCGCGCACCAGAGCCGTCATCCTCGTCCATCTCGCCGGCTGGCCCTGCGATATGGACCCGATCATGGCGCTCGCGGACCGGCGCGGTTTCAAGGTGATCGAGGACTGCGCGCAGGCGCATGGAGCGCAATACAAGGGGCGCTCCGTCGGCGCCATTGGACATGTGGGCGCATGGTCCTTCTGTCAGGACAAGATCATGACGACTGGCGGCGAAGGCGGCATGATCACATGCAATGACAGCGATCTTTGGTCGCGCATGTGGTCGTTCAAGGATCACGGCAAGAGCTGGGAAGCGGTCTATGAGCGGCCGCATCCGCCCGGGTTCCGCTGGGTCCATGACAGCTTCGGCACCAACTGGCGCATGCTCGAAATGCAGGCGGCAATCGGCCGTATCCAGCTTGCCTGCATGAGCGATTGGCAGACGAAGCGCGCCGAAAATGCGAGCCGTATTGCCGATGCTCTCGCGCCTTTCAGCGGCTCGGGCGGCGCGCTGCGTCTGCCGCAGCTGGCGCATGAAGGGAACGATACGCCCGGCAGCAGGCATGCCTACTACAGGCTCTACGGATATGTGCAGCCAAAGAATCTCGCGCCCGGCTGGAGCCGCGACAGGATCGTCGAGGAAATTTCCTCGCGCGGCGTTCCCTGCTTTCAGGGCAGTTGCTCCGAAGTCTACCGGGAGCGTGCATTCGACGGCACGGGGTGGCGGCCTGACAGTCCCCTTCCGGCGGCGCGGGAACTCGGCGAAACGAGTCTGTGTTTTCTCGTGCATCCAACCTTGCGAGACGAAGACATACGCAAGACCTGCGAAGTAGCTGCAACCGTATTCACCGCGGCGACGGGTCACGCCGTTTGAACCTGGCAATCAGCGTTTGTCTCTTTGGAGACTTAGCCATCGCAATGAGTTCGATATGAGCGCTATTCTCCGGTTTGCCGATCGGACAACAGATCGGCTTTTGTCGCTTCCGCGGCCAGCCAAACGTCTGGTGGCGGTGTCTTCCGACCTTTTTCTCGTGATCGTCACTGTCTGGTTGGCATTCGTTCTGCGGCTGGAGGATTTCGTTCCTTTGTCCTATCCGGTGCTGACAGCGGCCGCAACGAGCGCGGTCATCGCAGTGCCTGTATTTTTCTATTTCGGTCTATACAACGCGATCTTCCGGTTTGCGGGTACGCATGCTCTGATCGAGGTTGGCCGGGCCATTCTGGTCTATGCCATCGTCTTCTCAGGCATCTTTACCCTGATAGGCTTTTCCGGGATTCCGCGCTCTGTCGGTATCATTCAGCCGATACTGTTTCTGCTTGGCGTACTCGCTTCCCGCGCCTTTGTCCGCGGCTTTTTGGGGCGCCGCTCTGCCGTCTTGCCGCGCAAGGCCAGAATGCGGGTATTGATCTATGGTGCAGGGTCGGCCGGACAGCAGCTTGCAAATGCGCTCGCAGGCGGAGAGGGGTATGAGGTCTTAGGCTTTGTCGATGACGATCCGTCGTTGCACGAACGCCGCTTGAACGGCCGTCTCGTCTACTCTCCGGACCGGCTATACAGGATCATTGGAAAGCTCAATATCACGGATATCCTGCTTGCCATTCCCTCGACCGACAGGATTCGCCGCCGTGAAATTTTGCGGTTTCTCGAGCCCATGTCGGTGCGAGTGCGCACGCTGCCTGGTCTCGAGGATCTTGCCTATGGCCGCATACGGGCAAGCGAGCTGAAGGAACTCGATGCGGACGACCTTCTGGGGCGGCAGCCCGTTGAGCCTGACAGGAATCTCATAGAAAGCGACATTCGCGGCAAGAATGTTCTGGTCACCGGCGCAGGCGGGTCGATCGGCAGCGAACTCTGCCGGCAGATAATTGCATGCCAGCCAAAGCGGCTTGTTCTCTTCGACTCCTCAGAGTTTGCGCTTTTCAGGATTCATCAGGAACTTTTGCCGCGCGCCGGGCGGTCCGGCGTCGACCTCGTTCCGGTGCTGGGTTCCGTTCAGGATGAAGAGCGAATTGACGAGGTCATCTCGTCATTCGGGCTGAATACAGTATATCACGCTGCGGCTTACAAACATGTCCCTCTCGTTCAGGGGAATCCGATTGAGGGATTGAAGAACAATGTCTGGGGCACAATGGTTTGCGCGCGTGCAGCGCACCGGCACGGTGTCGGCAAATTCGTTCTCGTCAGCACCGACAAGGCAGTCCGGCCGACCAATGTGATGGGCGCCAGCAAGCGCCTTGCAGAACTCGTGTTGCAGGCGATCGATGCCGATCTGCGTTCGGCGCCGGGATCGCAGGATGCGGATGGCCTGAGGACGCGCTTTTCGATGGTGCGGTTTGGCAATGTGCTCGATTCATCCGGCTCGGTCGTGCCCCTGTTCCGCAAGCAGATTGAGGATGGCGGGCCCATCACGCTTACACATCCGGAAGTAACGCGTTTCTTCATGACCATTCCGGAGGCGGCCCAGCTTGTGATTCAGGCTGGCGCCATGGGGCAGGGCGGAGACGTGTTCCTTCTGGATATGGGAGAGCCAGTCCAGATCGCGCATCTTGCGCGCCGCATGATCGCACTTTCGGGGCTGACGGCGAAGGACGAGGAAAATCCGGACGGCGACATCGAAATCCGGGTCGTCGGCCTGCGTCCGGGCGAAAAGCTCTATGAAGAATTGCTGATCGGCGATAATCCGCAACCGACCGGTCATCCGCGGATCATGAAAGCGAATGAAGAAATGATCGAATGGGGTGACCTCTCGCCGCAGCTCGACAGCTTGCGCGATGCGATGCGGCGGATGGATATGGAGACAATCGAGGCCATGTTGACGAGGCTTGTTGCCGGCTACAAGCCGTCGTCATGCGGAACGTCTGGCGATTGAGAGTGCGGCCGATACGGGTCAGGCAGGGCGCCTGATGCTGGTCCGCCCCACAGAGTGATACGCGAAGCCTGCATCCTGCATCTCGGCGGTCGTGTAGATGTTCCGCAAGTCGATGATGAGAGGGCGGCGGAGGAGTGATTTCACGCGTTTGAGGTCCAGTGCGCGGAATTCGTTCCATTCGGTGAGGATCACCAGCGCATCCGCATCCTTCATCGTGCCATAGGCATCTTCCGCCCAGTCGACATGTGGAAGAAGCTGGCGGGCCTCATGCATGCCTTCCGGGTCGAAGGCGGCGATGCTCGCTCCCGCCTTCTGAAGCGCCGGAATAATGTCGAGGCTCGGTGCGTCGCGCATGTCGTCGGTATTCGGCTTGAAGGTGACGCCCAGCACGGCAATGCGCTTGCCTTCGATGTCGCCGCCCAGCGCTTGTGCGATCCGCTCCGCCATGCGCTTCTTGCGAGCGTCATTCGCGTGCACCACCGCATCGACGATTGAAACCTCCGTGCCGAAATCATTGGCTGTCTGCAGCAGCGCCTTGGTGTCCTTCGGGAAGCAGGAGCCGCCATAGCCCGGGCCTGCATGAAGGAATTTTTTGCCGATGCGGCCGTCAAGGCCGATGCCGCGCGCCACATCCTGCACATTTGCGCCCGCCGCCTCGCAGAGATCGGCCATCTCGTTGATGAAGGTGATCTTGGTCGCGAGGAAAGCATTGGCCGCATATTTCGTGAGTTCGGATGTGCGCCGGTCGGTAAAGAGGACGGGCGTCTCGTTCAGGAAAAGCGGGCGATAGATGCGGCGCATCACTTCGCGCGCGCGCTCGGAGTCCGTGCCGACGACGACGCGGTCCGGCCGCATGAAATCGTCGATGGCAGCCCCTTCGCGCAGGAATTCAGGGTTCGAGGCCACATCGAAGTCGAGGCCGGGGCGGCGAGCGCGGATCAGCTCATCCACGCGGTCGCCGGTGCCCACCGGCACGGTCGATTTATTGACGATAACGGTATAGGTATCGAGATTGTCGGCAATCTCTTCTGCGGCGGCGAAGACATGGGTCAGGTCGGCATGGCCATCGCCGCGCCGGCTCGGCGTGCCGACCGCGATGAAGATCGCTTCCGCGCCTTTTACGGCTTGGGCAATGTCCGTCGTAAAAGTGAGGCGTCCCGCTTTTGCATTGTCGCTCACCAGCGCTTCGAGACCAGGCTCGAAGATCGGAATCTCGCCGCGCTTCAGCCGCTCGATCTTTCCCGCGTCCTTGTCGACACAGACGACATCATGTCCGAATTCGGCAAAGCAGGTGCCCGAGACGAGGCCTACATAACCGGTGCCGATCATGGCAATTTTCATCGGGAAATCTCTTGTGCGTTAGCGGATGAACGAAAATCCGGACAAAGCTATCTACTGTTTCAGTAACAATTCTGCGACAGGCCGGAACTTGGGTGCAATGTCGGGGCGAGAGAGGGCGAGCGCGACATTGGCCGAGAGGAAGCCGATCTTGTCGCCGCAATCATAGGTCGTGCCCTCGAAGCGGTAGGAAAAGAAATCCTGGTCCGCGATGAGCTCGATCATGGCATCGGTCAGCTGGATTTCGCCGCCCGCACCCGGCTTCTGGATTTCGAGTTTGGCAAAGATTTCCGGCTGCAGGATATAGCGGCCGGAAATGATGAGGTTCGATGGCGCATCTTCGAGTTTCGGCTTTTCCACCATGCCTGTGATGCGGTGGGTACGCTCGTCGAATTTCTCGTCAAGCGCCACCACGCCATAGCGGTTCACATGTTCCTGCGGCACTTCCTCTACCGCGATCACGTTGCCGCCATGTGCCTTGTAGACGTCCATCATCTGGGCGAAGCAGCCGCGCGGGGCGTGGATCAGCATGTCGGGCAGGGCAAGCAGGAAGGGCTCATTGCCCACGATGTCGCGCGCGCACCAGACAGCATGGCCGAGGCCTAAAGGCTCCTGCTGGCGGACGAAGCTCGCCGCGCCCGCGGCCGGGCGGCTCGGTTTCAGCATCGCGATTTCCGCCGTCTTGCCGCGCGCCTTCAGCGTTGCTTCCAGCTCATAGGCGAGGTCGAAATGATCCTCGATCGTGCCCTTGCCGCGCCCCGTGACGAAGACGAAATGCTCGATCCCCGCCTCGACTGCCTCATCCACCGCATATTGGATGACGGGCTTGTCCACGACCGTCAGCATCTCCTTCGGCACGGCCTTGGTGGCGGGTAGAAAACGGGTGCCGAGGCCTGCGACCGGGAAGACCGCTTTGCGGGGCATCTTTTGCATGTCGGATGTCACTCTTGGGTGTCTGGCGAATGGAAGGGCTAAGTTCCTAATAATAGTAATGAAATCTCCGTCTGATGGAGATTTTTGCCATGCCAAAGGGTCCGGGGCAAGCCGCACACGTCGCGGATGTTTCCGGTTAGGTGAAATCCATGTATCTAAAGACGCGCACGGCGCAGGTTTGTTCCTGTTTCGAGTGCGTAAGGATTTTCCGAGGAAAGGGGCCCGCGGAGCCCACTTCCCATATGAGGCAGGAGAGCGTCAGGCATGACCAAGCGGGTCGCGTTGATTACGGGGATTACAGGCCAGGATGGCAGCTATCTGGCCGATCTCCTGGTCTCCAAGGGCTATGAGGTTCACGGGCTCATGCGCCGCTCCTCCTCGCTCAATACCGACCGGGTGAACCATCTCTATAATGAGGATAGCGCGCCCGCTTCCGGCATCGGCATGCATTTCGGCGATATGTCGGATGGCGGCAGCCTTCTGCGCGTCCTGAAGGATGTGAAGCCGGACGAGGTCTATAATCTCGCCGCCCAGAGCCATGTGAAGGTGAGCTTCGACAAGCCGGAATATACGGCCGATGTGAACGCGACCGGCGTGCTGCGGCTTCTGGAGGCGATCCGCCTTCTCGATATGGGCGAGAGCGTGCGGTTCTATCAGGCCTCGACCTCCGAGCTTTTCGGCAATGTGCAGGAAACGCCGCAGAGCGAGACGACGCCCTTCCGGCCGCGCAGCCCATATGCGATATCAAAGCATTTTGCCTTTCAGACGGTGGTGAACTACCGCGAGGCCTATGGCTTCCATGCCTCGAACGGCATCCTTTTCAATCATGAAGGGCCGAACCGGGGCGAGAATTTCGTCAGCCGCAAGATCACGCGCGCCGTCGCCGCGATCCATCACGGGCTGCAGGACCGGCTCTATCTCGGGAATATCAACTCGCGCCGCGACTGGGGCCATGCTCGCGACTATGTCGAAGGTATGTGGCTCATGCTGCAGAAGGGGAGGCCGGGAGACTACGTTCTGGCGACCGGCGAGGAACATTCCGTGCGCGATTTTGCGGAGCTTGCCTTCGAGATGGTTGGCCGTCCCATCGAATGGGAAGGCTCAGGGCTTGAGGAGAAGGGCATCGACCGCAAGTCAGGCAAGGTGCTGATCGAGATCGACCCGAACTACTACCGCCCGGCGGAAGTGAACTCGTTGGTCGGCAATGCCGCCAAGGCGCGCGACGAACTCGGCTGGACGCACAAGACGACTTTCAAGGATCTCGTAGCCGAGATGGTCGAGGCCGATATGCGCCGTCTCAGCGGTGGCGCCGTCGCCGCGCATGGCGGCTAGGCCGGATCGGCTTCCAGTACCTTCCGGATATTTGCGGCAAGCTCTTCGCGCCGGTAGGGCTTGGTGAGCAGCTGAACGCCCCGGTCGAGGCGGCCCTGATGGACGATTGCATTCTCGGTATAGCCTGATGTGAAGAGCACCTTGAGGCTGGGGCGGAACTTCACAGCTGCTTCGGCAAGCTGGCGCCCGTTCATGCCGCCCGGCATCACCACATCGGTGAAAAGCAGGTCGATGCTTTCATCTGCATTCAGAATGCCGAGTGCCTTCACACCATTTTCTACGCCAGTCACGCGGTAGCCGAGATCGGCCAGTTGCCGCAGCACGTTCTGACGGACCAGTTCGTCATCCTCGACGATGAGAATGTGTTCCGTGCCTGCCGATTCAGGCTTCTCCGGGCCGGGATGATTGGCGGCTTCACGTTCCGCATGGGAGCGCGGCAGGTAGATCTTCACCGATGTCCCTTCGCCGGGCTCTGAATAGATTTTCGCATGGCCGCCGGATTGTTTCACGAAGCCGAAGACCATGCTGAGGCCGAGCCCGCTTCCCCGTCCGGTTCCCTTGGTCGTAAAGAAGGGCTCGAAGGCGCGTTCCAGCGTTTCCTTCGACATGCCCGAGCCTGTATCCGTCACCGAGACCATCACATATTGTCCGGGCGTCACGTCACTATGTGCATCGGCATAGGAATCGTCGAGGGTCGCATTGGACGTTTCAATTGTGAGACCGCGAAGACAAAGACTGCCGACGCGATGATCAGATAGTCCACAAGGCGGCGGCTCTCGCCAGGATTGGTGAACTTGTTGAAGGCGATGAGCGGGAAGCACCAGAAGAGATAGGGGAACATCAGGACGAGTTCACCTGTCTGGAAAAAGGCAACCAGTGATCCCGCGGCCAGATAGAAGGCAGAAAATCGCCGCCGAGGCGGCTATGAGCGGCAGGTTTTCCGCAGGCTTCAGAGCCAGCACCAGGAGCAGGATGCCGGACACAGTCCCGCAAATGCCGATCAGCCAGATTTCTGCGGTGCTGATCGATCCGGGGACGAACGAGAAGGCAAGGCCGAGCAGCAAGCCGACAAAGGCTATTGAGAGGCCGACCAGGAGGATGGTTCTCGCCCGGCGGGCATATTCGGCACTTGCCTCTGTGAACGGAGTCATGGGGTATCCATCTGGGCAGGCATCTGGAAGGGCCGCAGGCCTCGCATCTGCCTCGGATGCCGCCTGACGCCGGTATAGTGGCGCAATTCGGGGCTTGAGTCATTTGGGCTGCGTAGGTGGCCAGCGGGGGCAAAGCACAGTAGAAATCCTGATTTCCGGCAGCATTAACCCTTTTCCCCAAGCCGGGGTGAAAAGAGGATTGCGTTCCAATAGAATTTGCGGCACCCGCTCTTGGGGGGCGGCAGACAATATGAGCAGGGCAGAAGCGCCATGATCTATCCAGTCATTCTTTCGGGCGGCGTCGGCTCGCGCCTTTGGCCGATTTCGCGCTCGCTTTATCCGAAGCAGCTTCTGCCGCTCGTCTCCGATCAGCCCATGATGCTGGAGACGGCGCTCCGCGTCCGGGGCGGAGAAGATTTCGCGGCGCCGATCATCGTCTCGAATGACGAGCACCGCTTCATCATTGCGCAGCAGATGCGCGATGCCGGTATTGCCCCTCTCGCTCATATCCTCGAACCGCAGGGCCGGAATACGGCGCCGGCTGCGGCCGCCGCCGCCGCATTCGTTCAGGCGCAGGACGCGAAAGGCATTCTCCTCATCCTGCCTGCCGATCATCACATTTCGAACACTGAGGCCTTTCTCGGTGCGATCGCCAAGGGTGCGACGCTTGCCGAAGACGGGCACCTCGTCACTTTCGGCGTGCTGCCTTCCGGACCCGAGACCGGCTATGGCTATATCAAGCGCGGCAAGGCGATCGAGGGGACCGGTGCCTATTCGGTGGAGCGTTTCGTCGAGAAGCCCGATCTCGAAACGGCAAAGTCCTATCTCGCCGAAGGCGGTTATGACTGGAATGCCGGCATCTTCATGTTCCGCGCCGATACGATCCTCGATGAAATGCGCATGCATTGTCCGGAAATTGCCGCCCGTGCGAGCGAGGCGGTGATCAAAGGCGTCCGTGATCTTGATTTCCTGCGGCTCGATGCAGAGGCCTTCGGCGCATCGCCGTCGAACTCCATCGACTATGCAGTCATGGAACATGCCGCCAATGTCGCCGTCGTGCCCGCCGATATGGGTTGGAGCGATATTGGCTCCTGGAGCGCGCTTTGGGAAATCGGCGCGAAGGACGAAAGCGGAAATGTCATTTCAGGCGATGTCCTGACAACCGATACGAAAAACTCCTATATCCGCGCCGAGAACGGCCTTGTCGCAACGGTCGGCGTTGAAAACCTCATCATCGTCGAAACGGGCGACGTCATGTTGGTTGCCTCGCGCGACCGCGTGCAGGAAGTGAAGGCGATTGTCGATCGTTTGGCTGCCAATGGCCGGACCGAGCACCAGCTCCATACCCGTGTGCACCGCCCCTGGGGCTATTATGAAGGGCTCGATTCCGGCGAACGGCATCAGGTAAAGCACCTCTTGGTCCATCCCGGCGCCTCGCTTTCGCTCCAGATGCATCATCATCGCGCCGAGCATTGGGTGGTCGTGAAGGGCCGTGCGGAAGTGACCGTCGGCGACAAGGTGAGCATTCTCGAAGAAAACCAGTCGGTCTATATTCCGCTCGGGACCACGCATCGCCTTTCCAATCCCGGTACGGAGCCGCTCAGCATCATCGAGGTACAGTCGGGCGCCTATCTCGGTGAGGACGACATCGTCCGCTTCGACGATGTCTATGGCCGTGACGTGAAGAAACCGGCGGCCCAGTGACTGCGACTGCCTTGCCCTGCCTGAATGATCGTTCGCACATGACGCCTTTGCTCTTGAGGCGCAGCAGAACTGACGTCCTCGTATCACCCCTTGATGCATGGCGGCTTGCCTGATGCTTCAGCAATCGCGTCGCCTCGCCCTGCTTCTACGGGCGCTTTGGTTCTTCCTGTTCGGAGCGACACTTTTCGGTTCGCTCTCGACCTCGGTCGGGCCGCCGGCGCTCTTCCCTCATGCGGACAAACTCTTTCATTTCGGCGCCTGGGGAGTGCTATCGGCTCTCGCCTTTCTCGTTTATGCCGGGCGCTATAACAGGTTTGCGATCCCCTCCGCGCTTCTGGTCATAAGTGCCGTGATTGAGGTCTTGCAGACCTTCATCCCCAGCCGGTCGGGATCATATGAAGATCTAGCGGCCAACACGCTTGGCATTGTGCTTGGGAGCCTTATCGGTCTTGCATTGCGGCGGCCGCTGCTGGCGTGGTTTGAGCGGCATACGATCTGACGAGCTTAATCGCCTCAAGCTTGAACCCGCGGCCTTATACCGGGCGTTCATAGTCCACCTCCGGTTCCATCATGACACCTAAACTTTGTGTCAAAGAAACCGGTGGCCGCCCATTTGAGGCAATCTCGCACTGTAATCGAACCGGATGCAGCCGGATGAATTTGTCATGCGACGAAGAAGGACTTGCGCGATTTCGTCATGAACCAAACAAGAAACTGAGACAGGCTGTCGACCTGGTCGTCATGGCGGCCATTGGGAAAGACGCTCAGTTCATGCCGGAAATCTTCGAGCCAGGGAGCGGCTCTCGGAATACTGGCCGCCCCGCCTTCGATCAAATGCGATACTGACATGAGCCGCGTTGCCTTGTCGTCTTTCGGGGTACAGCCAATCACCGCGAATCCGTGACGGCGCTTCAGGTCCTGTATCAACGAAATCCCGGAGCCGGCCTCTTCGATGAGCACAGTGGAGGCGTCATGCTCTTTGGCATGGCTTATTATACGTTCCCGCAATGCCGGAAACTCCAACTTCTTTCTGTCAATATGAAGCAGCCATGCCTCCGTCTTGCGCACAAGCCATGTTGTACACACGGACCAATCGTTCGATTCGGATGCTTTCCAGGCGGTATCCCAGCTTTGGACGATCTTGTCGCCAGGCTGCCGTTCGGGGAGGTGATCGTAAACGGAAAACCATTCCCATTTGACGAGCCCTCCTTCAATGGGTGCCGGACGCTGCTGATATTGTGCGGCGTAAACATACGAACCGAGCTCGGTTTTCCGGTTCCTCAGGAAGAGGCGAGGTAGGCGATCTGCGTGCAGTAATTCGTTCTGCTTCCAAATTTTCGTTCTTTGCCCACCTAGGGGAATTACCTGCTCTTCCTCAGCTATCGCAGGCAAATTGAGGTGGACCCACCCTCCTCCGGCGAGCAACACCCCTGCGAGGTCTTCTTCATGCACGCGCTGCTGGATCAACACGATCGATCCCGCTTTCGGGTTGTCGAGTCGGCTGAGCAGCGTCGTTCTGAACCACTCTATAACCGCTTTGCGTTTGACATCGCTTGCCGCCTCTTCGGGCTTATGGGGATCGTCGATCAGAACAATGTTTCCGCCTCGGCCCGTCAATGTGCCGCCAATTGAGGTCGAGAACCGAGCGCCGCCTTTTGTCGTTTCGAAATCGGCGCGTGCGGCAATGTTCTTTGCGATGCGTGTCTGAGGGAAAGCATCTTTGTACCAGGCGCTCTGCATCACTTTCATTGAGCTGCGTGCCAGCATGTCAGAGAGGCCGTCGGCATATGACGCGGCAACAATTCGTTGTGAAGGGTTTCTTCCAAGCAACCAGGCAGGGAATGCGATTGATGCCGAAATCGATTTCAACGATCTCGGCGGCATTGTGATAATGAGGCGATTTATCTCGCCTGAAGCTATCTGCATCAGCCGATGCGCGATTGCGTCAATATGCCAATTATGTTGATAGTCGGCCCCAGGATCGACGGTTTCAACCGACCTCTGGATGAAACTCGACAGATCCTGGCGCAACAGGCTCTGAAATACCCGGCGCTTTTCATCAGGCGCCATTTCCATCTCCTCCGCCTGATTTGTCGAAGGAATCGTCTTCCTGTTCTATTGCGTGGGCTGGATTAGGTCCGGTGTCCTGCGCTTGTTTATTGGTTTGGCTCTCGACATATCGGGCCAAGATATCCTCTTCGTGAATCGTCAAAGCACGTTCACGCCCGGCCGCGTCTTCCTCGCTCGCATGTTGTGCCGCTAACTGAAACAGGCGATCCATCGCCTTGGCGTCGCCCTTTAGAGCTTTTTCGCGCAGCCGCATGAGTGTTGCGGCACGCGAGCT
>Ga0114898_1000751_pt1 | contig 22492 bp, 22 predicted proteins | sample Malvired_Geostar_FD_83496 | JGI IMG/M metagenome (GOLD analysis project Ga0114898, IMG submission 83496) | Marine viral communities from the Global Malaspina Expedition - Malaspina viral metaG DeepMed_Geostar | ecosystem: Environmental > Aquatic > Marine > Oceanic | place: Mediterranean Sea... | reverse complement strand
TATCGGCAATGAAGGTGAGCAGCGGCAATGTGACGGTGAGCGCGGCAACGCGCGGCAGCACCAGCATCTCCAGCGGGTCGAGGCCGAGCGTGCGCATCGCGTCGATCTCCTCACGCATCTTCATGGAACCGATCTCGGCAGTGAAGGCACTGCCCGAACGGCCCGCGACGATGATGGCGGTGAGCAGAAGCCCCACCTCGCGCAGAAAGATGATGGCGATGAGATTGACCGTGAAAACCTCCGCGCCGAAGGTCTTCAACTGCACAGCACCCTGCTGCGCGACAACAGCGCCGATGAGGAAAGTCAGCAGGCAAACGAGCGGCAGCGCATCGAAGCCGGACTTCTCCATGTGGTGAACGAAGGGGATCATGCGAAAGCGCCGCGGCCTCATCAGGGTGCGCACGGCGATAACGATCACCGAACCGATGAAATCGAGCATGCCGTACCCCTCGGCGGCCAGCGCGCGCGTGGTCTCGCCGATCTTGCCGATAATCTGGAGGTAGAGCGGCGGCGGCAGGTGGACGGGTTCCGGCTTGCCGCATGCCTCGACCTTGTCGAGAAGAAGGTGTTGCGCCTCCGAAACGCCTTCATAGGCAACGTCGAGCCCCTGCTCTTCAAGCTCTGCGGCGGTGCGCGAGACGATGGCGGCAGCGGCAGTGTCGAAGCGCGAAACGGCGGAGAGGTCGATCACCGCACGCGCGGCATCGCCGGGCTTGGCGGAAAGACCCCGCAACTCTCCATCCACCTTGTTCAGATAGACGATGGACCAGTTCCCCGCCGCTATGAGACGGAGAACCCGGTTTTCGATGTTCGTGCGGAAGGTGGCTGTTTCATCAGCCTCCTCTGCCTCGCTATTGCTCAATTCGGCCAAAACATCTCCGATTTCGGCATGGCACCTGCTTTCGCGCCACTCTGCCCGCCGATCGAGGCGGCGGCAAGCGTGACCGCGCCAGTCTGTCGCATGCTATTCTTCTTACAGAAGTTTAGATTAGTTCGCATCCGCACCCCGATAGAGGCTGTGCGGCAATATAATCATCAGGAGAGGTTCCAATGCGCAGCATTTTCACAGGCCTGGCGGCAACAGCTCTCGTCATGACAATGGCCGGTGCAGCATTGGCCGGCGAAGGCGGGGACGCGGCGAAGGGCAAGAAGGTTTTTGCCCGCTGCAAGGCCTGCCACACGATCGACGAAGGCGGCCCGGATCGCATCGGCCCGAATCTTCACGGTGTGGTCGGCCGCACGGCAGGCACCAAGGAAGGCTTCAAGTTTTCCGACGCAATGATCCAGCACGGCAAGGACGGGCTCGTCTGGAACGACGAGACGCTGCACACCTATCTCGAAAAGCCCGCCGCCATGGTGCCCGGCACGATGATGTCCTTTCCCGGCCTGAAGAAGGAAAAGGATCGCGATAACGTCATCGCCTATATCGAGAGTGAGTCCGGCGCCGAATAACCCGGCACCGGCCCCTCCTACTCTTTCGCGGATACTCAGATCATATCCCCGCGCGCATGTTCCGCACGCGCGGCGCCAATAGCGGTCTCGACCTTCTTGACCTCTTCGGGCGGCGGCACGACGGCGGGGAACCCGAGCGCGTCGATCCACAGTTCCCGCGTCCATCCGGTCGTGTGATAGAGGTGATGGTCCTCGTCCTGCTCGACGGCATCATAGGCCTCCTTCAGGGCTTTCGTCGTATCGCCTGAACTGTGTTCGGCGACATGGCCGATCAGCTCCCAGTTCATGTGATCCTTGGTCTCGGCGAGCACGACGCATTCGCCCGCCACGAGCTGGGCGGCGTCCGCGTCGCCCTCCTCGCGCGCCATCTGCATCGCCTTCACCAGCGAGTCCCCGATATGGGCGACAACCTTGCGGCCCGGCGTCCGGGCCTCGGGATCAAGTCCGAGTTTTTCGAACACTTCCAGCAGTGTCTTGTGATGGGTCTTCGTCTCATCGAGATAGCCCTGCCACTCTTCCTTGAGATCGCTGTTTTTCGCGCAGGAAATAGCGGTCTCGTAAATCTTGATGCCGCCCGCTTCCGTTTCGAGCGCCTGATAGAGAAGTTCATGAAGCTGCGCTTCATCGTATTTGCTCGTCGCCATGATGTTTCACCTGATTGCGGGTTTCGGAATTTTCAGAATTCAGGAAGCGGCGGCCGTACGCGCCTCGTGACCGATATATTCGACGCTCCATCGGGGCGCCGGTTCGCCGACGCCCTGCACATAGATGCGGGACGGATAGCAATCGACATGGCCCTCCCAGACCGGACCATTGGCCACGATCGGCATTTCGTAGTCGGGGCCGACATAAATGAGGACGCCGGCGGTGGGGGGCGTGATTGTCACCCGAAGCAAGGCAGTGACAGCACCGTCGGGCATAAGAGTTGAAAGGTCGATCTCGGTCGCCTTGGAGAGAAGTCCGGTCGGCATGCTTTTTTCCTGTTCTTTTTGGCCCGCGCCACCGCGGACGTCGCACTTCCCCCACAGCCTTTTCTCTCGCTTCCAGTCGAGCCTTAACGGGTAACAGTGTCCACCGGTTCCGGAGCCGAAACGGAAATTTTCTGAAAAAGGCGAGGGAATATGCGTCCTGACGGCGCGTGGAACGGAAGCTGCAAGTCATTTCAATGAGTTCCGTCTCTTGTTTCGAAACGGGACAAGAGAGGGGCGACAGATCAATATGAAGCAACTCGGGGCATACAAGAGTTCGACGCGGGATGAGTAACGAAGCATGAATCCGACGCCTGCATTCCGCAGACTTTCAGCGATCCTTCCCGGCTTTGTGCTGGTGTTGAGTCTCGCGGTGTCGATCTACGACCCGCGGGGCGCGGGCTCTTATTTGCGCAATCAGGTATTCGATCTCTATCAGCGCATTCTGCCGCGAAAAGCCGGACCGGAGGGCCCGCACGCGGTCTATGTCGATATCGACGTGGACACCGCCAAGACATATGGCACCTGGCCCTGGCCGAGAAAGCGGCTCGCCGATCTCGTGAGCCGCGTGGGCCAGGCGGGTGCAAGCGCCATCCTGATCGACATGCCGCTATCCGACCAGGACCCGACCTCTTCAAGCGAACTGATGCGACTCTGGGCGCCGCTTCCCGCAGACGAGACATATGAAGGGTTCGGCCAGTCGCTCGCGCGGCTGCCCGATTATGATCGCCAGCTTGCCTCGCTCCTTGCCGCGACACCTTCTGTCGTTTCGCTCGTTCCCGGCAAGACCGCTTTCCGGAACATCCATACGCCGCTTCGCCGCGCCGCCATCGTGCCCCAGGGGAGCGATCCGCGTCACTATATGGACACCTATGAAAACTGGCGCGCTTCGCTGACCAGCTTCGAGAGGGCGGCGAAAGGCAATGGCGCCACCCTGCCCGACACCGGCGCCGGGACGACCGTGCGCGGCCTGCCAATGCTTGTGGATCTCAAAGGCGCACTCTACCCCTCGAACGTGCTCGAAATCCTGCGCGTCGCGAAGGGCGGCACCGGCTATAGCGCAAAGGTCGCCACGCCGGATAACGGCTTTTCATTCGAAATCGAACCGGGCATCCACAGCATCGCCATCGAGGGCACGGATATCGGCGCGCAGACGCTGAAGGATGGCAGCCTCGTTCTCTATTTCGGCGATGAGACGACCAGAACCCGCGTCTCCGCCGGACGCATTCTTGCCGGCAGCGCCGATACCGGCATGCTGGCGGACCGCATTGCCGTCATCGGCGTTTCGGTGAACGGGTCCGAGCGCATGTATGGAACGCCTTCGGGCATGCCTCTTGCCTCGGGCGCCATTGCCGCCAACGCCATCGACCAGATCGTCGATGGTCATTTCCTGACGCGGCCGGGCTGGGCCCCTGTCGCAGAACAGCTTTTCGTTCTCATCGCGGGCGTGATCGTGATCCTTGTGGTGCGCCGGTTCCGCTTCCGCTGGGGCGTCATACTGACGCTCGCGATCGCGGCGGGCGCAGGTTATGGCTCATGGTGGGCTTTCGAGAACCACCGCTGGCTGATCGACCCGGCACTGGGCAGCCTCACGCTCTTCGCCGCCGCCCTCACCTGCGCGGTGATGACGCGACTGCACACGGAAGACGAAATCCGCTTCATCGAAACGCAGTTCTCCCGCCGCCTCTCCTCTTCGGGACTGGCGAAGGTGAAGGCGAACTCGCGGATCATCCAGGCGGAAGGCACGCTGCGCGACGTCACCTCGGTCGTCGTCGGCTTGCGCGGCTTCAACATCATTTCCGACCGCTATCTCGAAGACCCGACGGCCTATGCCGACATTCTGAACCGCTTCTTCTCGCCGATGACCAAGATCGTTCAGGACCGGAACGGCATGGTGGACCGTTCGGTGGGCGATGCGCTCTATGCGGTGTGGAATGCACCGCTCGATGCGGGCGACCACGCCTCCAAGGGCTGCGACGCGGCGCTGCGCATGGTCGAAAACCTGGAGGCGCTGAACGAATTCCTCGAAGAGGACGCGCGCCGCCAGCATCTGAGCCATGTACCGCTGAGCCTTTCGATCGGCATCGACACGGGCACCGCCATCACGGGCAATATGGGCGCGGTCCAGCGCTTCGACTATGGCGTACTCGGCGAGCCGGTGAGCTTTGCCGCCTATCTGCAGAAGAATGCGCGCTATTACGGCCCCGCCATCATCGTCGGCGAAGGCACACAACGCGCGGTCGCCGACCGCTATGCGCTCCTCGAAATCGACCTCGTGTCGACGCCCCGCCACCCGGAAGGCCGCCGCATTTTCGCGCTGCTGGGCGATCCGATCATGCGGGCGAACCCGAAATTCCGCGCCCTGCAGGAAGCGCATACGCTGATCTTCTCGGCCTATCGCAACCAGCGCTGGGCGGAGGCGCGCGCCGCCATCGCCGAATGCCGGAAGCTCAATGGTGCGATCCCCACGCTTTACGACTTCTACGAAGCGCGGATCTCGGCCTATGAGGCAAATCCACCCGGCGAATACTGGAATGGCGCCTTCTTCGCGGGACGTATCTGATCCACCAGACCGTTTTCCAGTAGAAAACGGTCCAGATTACAAGCGGCGAGCAGCCCCCGATGGGGCGAAAGCACAAAGCGATTCCGTCCGATCGGGATCAGCTCCAGGCGCTGAGTCCCGTTTTGGGGCTTGGAGACAGCGCACACAAAAGCCATCATCGCACACCAACTTCCCCTTATTGCCCGAGGGAACGAGATAAACGCCGATGCGCGAGATCACCGCCGAAATCCAGTCCTGGCCGATTGCGGGAGCCTTCACTATCTCCCGGGGAGCAAAGACCGAAGCCAATGTGGTGGTTGCAACCGTCAGTCAGAACGAGCTGACAGGCCGGGGCGAATGCGTTCCTTATGCCCGCTACGACGAAAACGAGAAAGACGTCCTGGCGGCGATCAAGGCGCTGCAACCGGCCATACGCGAGGGGCTGAACCGGGACGAACTGCAACGAACGATGCCGCGCGGCGCGGCGCGCAACGCCCTCGACTGCGCACTCTGGGATCTGGAAGCGAAGCTCGCGGGCGGATCCGTATGGGAACTCGCCGGACTTTCCGCGCCCCGCGCACTCACCACCGCCTATACGCTGAGCCTCGCCTCGCCCGACGACATGCGCGAGGCGGCACTGGCGGCCGCAAAACGCCCGATCCTGAAACTGAAGCTCGGACATGGCGGCGACGACGATCTCGCGCGTGTCGAAGCTGTGCGCGGCGGCGCACCTAACTCGGTGCTGATCGTCGATGCGAATGAAGGCTGGAAACCCGAGGACGTGCTGCCGCTGGCGCGGGAGTTCGCGCGGCTCGGCGTATCGCTGATCGAACAGCCGGTGCCCGCAAAGGAAGACGAGGTGCTGCGCGGGATCGAAAGCCCCGTGCCACTCTGCGCGGATGAAAGCGCGCATGGCCTCGAAGGGATGAAGCGCCTCGTTGGCCTCTACGATTTCATCAATGTGAAACTCGACAAGACAGGCGGCCTCACCGAGGCGCTGGCGGTTATCCGCTGCGCGAAACGTCGCAAGCTGCGCGTGATGGTGGGCTGCATGGTCGCGACCTCGCTCGCCATGGCGCCCGCCATGCTCGCCGCACAACAGGCCGACTATGTGGATCTTGACGGGCCGCTGCTGCTCGCAAAGGACCGCGCGCCCTCGCTGCGCTACGAGGGCAGCCTTGTCTATCCACCCGAACGTGAACTCTGGGGTTAGGCGAAGCCGCCCCACCCCGCAGCGAAATCAGATATCCAGTACGATCTTGCCGAAATGCGACGCGCCCTGCATGAGGCGGAACGCTTCCTGCGCTTGCGCCAGCGGGAACCGCTTGTCGATGACGGGATGGATATCGTTCTGTACGATGGCGCGCGACATCTCCTCGAAATGCGTGCGGCTGCCGACGGTGATGCCGCTGATCTTGAGGTTCTGCGAGAAGATCGCCGCGACATTCACGTCCCTGGTGAGGCCCGAAAGAATACCGATCACGGCGATGTGGCCCCCGACGCGCGCGGCGGCGATGGAGCGCGGGAACGTATCCGCGCCGCCGACTTCCACGATGTGATCGACGCCGCGACCGTCGGTGAGACGGCGCGCTTCCATTTCCCAGTCGGGCTTTTCCTTGTAGTTGATCGCATCGTCCGCGCCGAGCTTCTTCGCCCGCTCGATCTTCTCATCCGACGACGATGTGACAATGACGCGCGCGCCCATCGCCTTGGCAAATTGCAGCGCGAAGATGGAAACGCCGCCCGTGCCTAGCACGAGAACCGTGTCGCCCGCCTTGAGGCCGCCCTCGACCACCAGCGCGCGCCATGCGGTAAGCCCGGCGCAAGGCAGGCAGGCGACTTCTTCGTCGGAAAGGTTCGACGGTGCCTTCGACATGCCTTCGGCGGAGAGAACCATATATTCCTGTGCGCAACCGTCGATGGGGCTGCCAAGCGCCGTCGGCCCGAGATTCTCGGCAACGGGACCACCCGACTGCCAGCCCTGAAAGAAGCTCGGCGCGACGCGGTCGCCCTTTTGCAGACGCGTGACACCCTCGCCCACCTCGACCACCTCGCCGCAACCATCGGACAGCGGAACGAACGGCAGAAGCTGCGGATTGCCGCCATAGCTGACGGTCGCAAGATCGCGGAAATTGAGCGAACCGGCCTTCATCTTCAGCACGACCTGACCGGGCCCCGCTTTCGGCACGTCCCGTTCCTTCAGCTTCAGATTGTCGATTCCAAAATCATTCTCAAGCACCAGCGCACGCATGGGCTTTCCTCCGTTTGAATATGCTTTTGCAACAGAAGCTGGCGCATCTGCGGGCAAAGTCAAACGGCAGAAAATTGACGCAAGGGCGATGGCACGTCAGCGCGGGGCACGGCCCTTGATGCGGGTGCGATGTCGAGCGCGGCGCCTGTGGCAATGACTTCAATGGCCATTTTTGCCTTTCTGCATTTCTTCCCGGCCTTCTTGTTTTTCGGGTGCTTGTTCGTCTTCCGGCTCTTCTTCGGGGATCAGCACCCCGCCATCCCAGCGAAGGGCGACGAACATGACGCCCGCAAGCGCCAGCGCCCCGCCACCTGCCATGACGAAATAGGCATGGGCCCCGAGTAGCTTGTAGACGGGCCCGATGGCGATTGTTACCAGCCCCATCATAACGCCCGATGCCATTGCCGCGTAAAGGCTTTGCGCGGTGGCGGCAAGACGCGGGGGCGCGGCTTGCGCAACAAACTGGACCGCGCCCAGATGCGCCGCGCCAAAGGTCAGACCGTGCAGCGCCTGCATGACGAAAAGGACCGCGAGCGGCGGGCTCAGCGCGGTGACGGTCCAGCGCAGGATCGCGGCGACGCCCGCCAGCATCAGCAGGCGGACCGCGCCGAACCGCGCCATTAACGGGCCGGAAATGTAGAACAGGACAATTTCCGCCAGAACGCCCGTCGCCCAGAGAAGCCCGATCACCGAATCCGCGTAGCCCTGCTTTTGCCAGGCGAGCGAACCGAAGGCGTAATAGACGGCATGCGTCGCCTGGGTGAGGCTGGCCGTCAGCACGAACAGAACGAAGACGGGATGGCGGCCGATCTGAAGTACATCGGCGAACTGACTGCGGCGGCGAGCGGGCCTGCGAACCGTCCCGGCATCCCGCGGCATCGCCCAGGCTCCCGCAACATTGAGCGCGAGCGCACCGGCAAGGCAGAAGCCGATGACCGAGGACGGGTTCCATTCGAGAAGCCAGCCGACGCCGGAACTGGCGAGGATGAAGGTAATGGAGCCCCACAGGCGCACACGGCCGTAATTCATGCCCCGGTCGATCCGCGCGCGCATGGCGATGGTCTCAACCAGCGGCGAGATCGACGGAAAGACGGCGTTCAGCACCAGCGCGACGAGAAGGATAAGACCGAACCCCTCGACTGCGAGAAGAAGGGCGGCAGAGGCGAGCGAGGCCCAGGCGAGCCCGACCATGACGCGGCGCCTGTCGCCAATCCGGTCCGCAAGGGAGGCGAAGAAGGGGCTGACGACGATACGCAGGAACAGCGAAAGCGCCACGACGAGCGAAATCTCGGTGGCATCCAGCCCCTGCGCTTTCAGCCATACCGGAAAGAACGGCAGATAGACGCCCGTGAACAGGAACATCGTGCCGTAAAGGATCGCAAGGCGGATGGCGAGAGACATGATGAAGGGCGTTCCCCGGACGGTGCACACTGATAGCGCATTCTGCGTGCCGCAAGGAAGCGTCGTACCGCCCGGCGATTAAAATAGCAGTGTCACCCGGCACTCGTTGCCGGGCCCCAATTCACACCTCCGTGAATCGGAAAATCGTCGGCCTTGGTAAGCATCGCCATCCCTCCCGTTCCGGCTTGTGACGCCGGTTACGTGTTTTTGTTCTGATGGCGCAACAATGACCGTGCACCGGCGCAGGATCAACGAGACCTACGCGCCAGCCGCACACGTGACGCAGCGGAACCGGGCTTCTTCAGATCTCGACCATGTCGAAATCTTCCTTCGGCGTACCGCAATCGGGGCAGACCCACTCGGCCGGCACATCGGCCCATCGGGTGCCTGGCGCGATGCCGTCATCCGGCCAGCCTTCCGCCTCGTCATAGATGAAACCGCAGGTCGCGCATTGCCACTTCCTGTTGGCATCGGCCATTGGAACCTCCTCTTGCGCGTGCATGTCCCTCAAAGCCTAACGCAAAGCGGAAGAGGATGCAGGCAGTCGAAAACGCGGACATTCCGTCTTTCAGACCCGCATAACAGGCCTGCTGCCGAGGTCCGAATAGAAACGCAGCAGATACCCATCCGGGTCTTCGACGACGAACTGGCTGTTCCCGAGCAGTTCATCGTCACGGCGGTACCATTTTTCTTCAAGCGGCAGATAGAGGGATATTCCGGCAGCTAAAATCGACACGGCCAGCGTCTCCACGTCTCCAACCCTGATCTGGAAATTGATGCCGCGCCCATATGAACCACCGGCGCCACCCGTGAGCCAGGTTCGCGACGAGTCCTGCGGCTGCTCGATCATCAATTGCGCGCCTTCACGCTCCAGAAAGGCGAAGCATTCCTCGGCGCGCATATAGACAAGTCCGAAACCGAGCCTGTCGCGATAGAAGGCTAGGCTCCGATCGAAATCGGAGACATAGAGCTCGGGAACAAGGGGATTGATCTTCATGTTTCGATTTCTCATTGCAACGCTATCCATAGCGCCGTGTCAGGGGCTAGGCTGCGCATCACCATAATGGAACGAATTTGGCGAGGCTCTCCATGAAACTCTGGCTCACCATCGGCGCATTGAGCGGCTTTCTCTCGGTGGCGCTCGGCGCCTTCGCAGCGCACGGACTGCAGACCCGTGCTGGCCCGGCGGAACTCGCCGTCTTCGAGACCGGCGCGCGTTATCAAATGTATCATGCGCTCGCTCTCCTCGCCGTCGCCTGGGTAGCGGCGCAAGGCGGCGGCACGGCCACAACCGTAGCGGGATGGGCTTTCGTCGCGGGAACCATTCTCTTTTCAGGCTCGCTCTACTATCTCGGTTTAACCGGCAGCCGGGCACTCGTCATGGTGACGCCTATCGGCGGCGTCGCCTTCCTTGCTGGCTGGATCGCGCTCGCCGTTGCGGGATGGACGCTGCGCGCCACCCCCGCGGGCTGACGCTGAAGCACCGCAGAAAGACGGCTTTGGACAGCCGCGGGAACGCTTCCTGTTTTCATTAGGCCGTAGTCCAGTTTTTCTGTAAGCCGGACAGTGTGCAGATGGAGGAGGCAAGGATGAGCGCAAGGCTGAACCAACGTATTCTGGTGGTTGGCGGCGGCATTGCCGGTCTCTGGACAGCCCTTGCTCTCGCCCGGAAAGGCCGCGAACTGACCGTTCTGGAACGCGACCCGCCGCCCCCAGAAGCATCCGTCGACGAGGCTTTCGAAAGCTGGGAGCGCAAAGGCGTCGGCCATCTGCGCCACAGCCATGCCTTCCTCGCACGGCTTCACATCCTGATCCGCAACAATTATCCCGACCTCATGGAAGAGCTGCTGGCAGCCGGTTGCCGCGAACTCAAATTCGCCGACGGCCTACCCCTCACGCTCCAGGAAAACTACAAGCCCGTGCCCGGCGACGAGGACATGACGATCCTGACCAGCCGCCGCACGACGCTTGAACTGATCACGCGCCGCTACGCCGCGCGGCAACAGGGCATCCGCTTCGAAACCGGCGCGCTGGTGCGCGGCATTCTGAGCGAGAAGGACGCTGCCGGGCATTTGCGCGTGACCGGCGTGACGGTCGAGCAGAATGGCGAGACGCGCGACCGGCTCGCCGATATCGTGGTCGACGCCGCAGGCAAGAACAGCCAGATGATCGAATGGTTGAACGAAGCGGGCGCGAGCATAACGGAAGAAACCGAACGCGCGGGCATTCTTTATTTTACGCGGCACTACAGGCTGCACGATCCGGAGAGTGAACCGCCGCGCACGAAGGTACCGAGGGTGGGCGACCTCGGTTTCATCAAATACAGCCTCTTCCCCAGCGACAATGGCTGTTTCTCGGTTACGCTTGCCGTACCGGAAATCGAAATGGAAATGCGTCGCGCCATCGTCCGTCCCGAGAATTTCGACAAGATCTGCGCACAGCTTCCCGGCATTGCGGCATGGACCGTCCCCGAAACCTCCAAGCCGCAGAGTCGCGTTTTCGGCATGGGCGAACTCATCAGCCGCTGGCGCCACATGATGAAAGACGGCGAACCGCGTGTCCTGAATTTCTTTCCCATCGGCGACAGCGTCATCCGCGCCAACCCGCTTTACGGTCGCGGCTGCTCTTTCGCGGGCGTGGCGGCGGAAGCACTGGCCGAAACGCTCGACAGCACGGACGATGCCCGCGCGCGCGCACGTCTTTATCATGCGCAGCTCGCCAGGGAACTCCGCCAGCACTATGACGACATGGTGAAGCAGGACCTCGCGGCAACCAGACGCGCAAGGAATGCGCTCGACCCGAACTACAAGCCGGATGTGAAAGCGCGGATATTCAAGAGCTTCGCCGAGGACGCGATCCTGCCGGCCGTTCGTGGCGACGTGGATCTCATGCGCGCCTTCATGCGCTCCTTCCATATGGTCGACGCGCCGAATACATGGGTGCGCGATCCGCGCAACCTGTCCAAAGTGCTGAGAACCTGGGCGCGCGGCAAGAAGCGCAATGCCGGCCTCTATCCGCCAAAGCTCGGTCCCGACCGCACCGATATGCTGACATCGATCGGCCTTTCGCCGACGGCGGACAAGGAACGCCTGCAATCCGCCTGATGGAATTCCGATAACCCGCCAACAAGGGAGAACGGCGATGAATTTTCCAGAGCCGCATTACGTCGATACGAACGGCCTCAAGATGGCGGTCTATGAACAAGGCCCCAAGAATGGTGTGCCGGTGGTGATGTGCCACGGCTTCCCGGAGATCGCCTATTCCTGGCGTCATCAGATCCCGGCCATCGCGAAGGCGGGGTTTCGTGCCATTGCGCCCGACCAGCGCGGCTATGGCAATACGGGCGGGCCGAAGGGGAAGGAAAGCATTCCACTCTACGACATCACGCATCTGACCGACGATCTCGCTGGCATGCTCGATGCGCTCGAACTCGACAAGGCGGTCTTTGCCGGTCACGACTGGGGCGGCATCGTCGTCTGGCAGATGGCGCTGCGTCACCCGGACCGTGTTGCCGGCGTCATCGGCGTCAACACACCCTTCATGCCGCGCGGCCCCATCGATCCGGTCGAGGGTATGCGCGCGGTCTTCGGCGAGGACATGTACATCGTCTATTTCCAGCAGTTCGGCGCGGCGGAAAGCGTATTCGACAAGGATGTCGCCCGCTCGATGCGCTTCTGGTACCGCAAAAGCGCGATGAAGCTCGCCGATTTCGACAAGCTGCCCGCCGAGGAAAAGAACTTCTCTTTCATCAAGAGCTTCGCCGCGGACGAAAGCGAGTGGCCGGGCGAGCAGCTCCTGAACGCCGAGGAAATCGACTACTACACCAGGGCTTTCCAGAAGTCGGGCTTCGAAGGCGGTATCAACTGGTACCGGAACTTCACCCGCAACTGGAAAGACAGCGAAAGCCTGGTGGAGAAGGTGAATGCCCCGAGCCTCATGATCTCCGCCGCAGACGATATCGTGCTCCGGCCGGAAATGACCGAGGGCATGGAGCAATATGTTCCCGACCTCGAAAAACAGGTGATCCCCGACTGCGGCCACTGGACGCAGTCGGAAAAGCCGGAAGAGCTGAACACGCTGATGGTGGACTGGCTGAAGCGCCGCTTCGGCTGACCTTTCCCGCGCGCCGGGCCCGCTTCCCGCGCCACCTTCCGGCAACCTGCCTTGAGGCTGCCCCGGCGGCCGGACTGACCGAATTACCCGTTTTGGTCAGTCCGGCGGGTTGTGCGGGAAGCAACGGTCTAGCCTACCCTTTCCCGCCAGCCTCTACGGATATGCAAACCCGGAATGCCGCTGCTAGACTGCGTATACATCGCAGCCTCGGCACCACCGGATGAAACGCATGGCCACCGGCACCTCCCCCGCACGCGATCGCGCTACGCTTCTCTTTGCCAATGAGACCTTCTACCGCGCTTTTGCGGAGCGTGACCCCGTACTCATGGACGCGGTCTGGGCAGAACAGGAGCCCGTCACCTGTCTGCATCCCGGCTGGCCTCCCGTCGAGGGTCGCGACAGCGTATTGCAGAGCTGGCACGCGATCCTGACAGGCCCCGCCAGCCCCAACATCGAATGCCTGCATGCGCGGGCCGGTATTCACCGCGACACGGGCATCGTGATTTGCTATGAGCGCATCGGACAGGACTATCTGCTCGCCACCAATATCTTCATACGAAGCGGCGATGGATGGCTGCTCGTTCATCACCAGTCCGGCGCGGCGCCGGAGCCCGGCGAGGGCAATGAGCCGCCGAGACGCAGCATCAACTGAAGAGGGCTCGCTTACATTCTTGTTAGCGGGTTGTTGCCCTCCGGCGAACCCGATATGATCCCTGTCGTTCGGGAACGCCCGCCGTTCGAGGCATATCGGTGTCCGGCCACCCGTTCGCCGCCCATGATTCGCCGCCCATGACAGGCGAAGTTTTAATCCGGTTCGGGTTTGCACCCGCCATTGGGAGCCCCCGGACGCTGCCCCTTGTTGTGGGTTGAGCGGACCAGAAGAGGCTCTGAGAGGACGAAGCATGTCGCAAGTGCTTGAGCGGAATGCGGCCGCTGAACAGAAACCCGAAGCTCCGGCGGTGGCGCGGCATACGCTCGACACGCCAAAGCTCGCGGCCATCAATGGCGACCGGCCGCTGCGTATTTTGCTGCCGAGCTATCGCTCCAACCCCACCACCGGCGGCCAGGGCGTTTACATGCGCCATATCGCCAAGGCGCTGGCCGAACTCGGTCACAAGGTCGACGTGATTTCCGGCCCGCCCTATCCCGAACTCGACCCGCGCGTGGGGCTCATCAAGCTGCCCTCGCTCGACCTCTATGCAAACCCGCATCCCATCCGCTCGCTCCGCCCCTGGATGTTCGCATCGCCCATCGATCTTTTCGAATGGGGGAGCCACGCAACGGGCGGCTTTTCCGAGCCCTACACATTCGGCGAGCGCATGACGCGCTATGTGCGCGGCACGCTGGACGATTATGACGTCTGCCACGACAACCAGACACTCTGCTGGGGCCTTCTCAAGATGCGCGACATGGGGCTGCCCGTCGTCGGCACGATCCACCACCCGATCACGATGGACCGGCGCATCGACATCGACCACGCGCGCTCCCTCAGGCTGAAACTGCTGAAGCGGCGCTGGTATTCCTTTCTCAACATGCAGATCAAGGTGGCGCGTCAGCTCGACCCGCTGATCGTCGTGTCCGAAAGCACACGCCGCGATGTCGTACGCGAGTTCGGCGTCGACGCCTCGAAAACGCGGCTGGTGCTGCATGGCATCGACCACCTCCAGTTCCGCCCCATGCCGCATGTGAAGCGGCGCGACGACCTGATCATCGCTTGCGCGAGCGCGGATGTGCCGCTGAAGGGGCTTATCTATCTCATCCGTGCCTATGCGGAGTTGCTGAAGACGCGGCCCAATCTGAAGCTGCGCGTGATCGGCAAGCTGCGCGAGGGGAACACCTCCTACGAGCTGCGCCAGCTCGGCATCACCGACAAGGTGGAATTCGTGAGCGGCGTGAGCGACGAAGACATCACCACGATCTATAACGAAGCGACGATGGCGGTCTCGCCTTCCGTCTATGAAGGCTTCGGCTTTCCCTGTGGCGAAGCCATGTCGTGCGGAACGCCGGTGATCTCGACGAATGGCGGCTCGCTGCCGGAAGTCGTGGGCGATGCGGGTATCGTGGTACAGCACTCGAACCCGCCCGCACTTGCGGAAGCCATTGCGAAGATGCTGGACAATCCGGAGATGCGCGAGGCCTATGGCCGTGCCGGACGCGAGCGCATCCTCGCCAAATTCAAATGGGAACGTGCGGCGCGCGAATACGCCGACATCTACAGGCAGACAATAGAGAATGCAGACAATCGACTTGAACGTGCTCGGGCTTAGGGACGGCCAACGCGCGCTCGACCTCGGTTGCGGCGCGGGACGGCATGTCCATGCCATGTACTATCACGCGCAGTGCCACGTGGTCGGGCTCGACCTCGGATATGAGGATGTGCGCCAGACGCGGGACGGCTTCGGCGCCTGTCCCGATCTCGACCCGCAAACGCAGCGCAGCTTCTCGCTGACGGTGGGCAATGCGCTTTCGCTGCCCTTCCCCGATGCGAGCTTCGACAAGGTGCTCTGCTCGGAAGTGCTGGAGCACATCCCCGACTATGAACAGGCCGTGGCCGAGATCGACCGTATCCTGAAGCCGGGCGGCACCTTTGCCGTCAGTGTACCCCGCTTCTGGCCGGAACGGGTTTGCTGGGCGCTGTCCGACGACTATCACAACGAACCGGGCGGCCATGTCCGCATCTTCCGCGAGAGCCAGCTCAAGAGCGCTGTCGAGAACCGCGGCCTCTCCTTCTTCCACAAGCATTTCGCGCATGGGTTGCATTCGCCATACTGGTGGCTGAAATGCGCCGTGGGCGTGAAGCGCGAAGACGTGAAGGCCGTCAATCTCTACAAGCGCTTTCTCGAATGGGACATCACGCAAGCCCCCTGGCTCACCCGCACGCTCGAAAAGATCGCGGGGCCGCTCATGGGCAAGAGCGTGGTTCTTTACTTCACCAAGGGAGCGGCGTGAACGCATGACATATCTCACCTGGGGCGACAGGCCGCCTGAAACATTCTTCGACGGCTCGCGCGCGCGCATTCTGGAACTCCAGCGCGATAATGGCGCAATCCCCTGGTATGATGGCGGCGTCGTCGACCCGTGGAACCACACCGAAGCGGCCATGGGGCTGACTGTGCTCGGCGAAATCGAACATGCGCGTCGCGCCTTCCGCTACCTTACCGATACGCAGCTGAAAGACGGTTCCTGGTGGGGGCAACTCGGCAGCGCCGTCCCCCTCGACGAGGAAGAACAGCGCTTCACTGGCGACGAGAAGGACGCGGGCCACCATGTTCGCGATACGAATTTCGTGGCCTATATCGCAACCGGCGCCTGGCACCACTATCTCGTGACGCGCGACCGGAAATGGCTGGCCGAAATATGGCCGAACGTCGACGCCGCCATGAGCTTCGTGCTCGCGCACCAGACGAGCCATGGCGATATTCGCTGGGCAGCAGACGACCCGCAGACGCCCGAAGACGACGCGCTCGTCACCGGCTGCTCGTCGATCTACAAGAGCCTCGAATGCGCCGCACAGATCGCGCGTGAACTCGGCCAGCCCTCACGGCACTACATGGAAGCGCGCGTAAAGCTCGGCGAGGCGCTGCGCGACAAGCCGCACCGCTTCGACCGGACATGGGAGCCGAAGGACCGCCACTCGATGGACTGGTACTATCCCGTACTTGCAGGCGCCATCACCGGCGAAGCGGCGCGCAAGCGCCTTGCCTGGAAGTGGGACATCTTTGTTGCCGAGGGCAAGGGGTGCCGCTGCGTGATGGACCAGCCCTGGGTGACAGTTGCCGAAAGCGCGGAACTGACCATGGCGCTCCTCGTCGCAGGACAGCGGCAACAGGCGGAGGCCCTGCTCTCCTGGCAGCACCAGTGGAAAGCCGATTGCGGCGCCTACTGGATGGGCTTCCAGTTCGAGGACCAGGTTGCCTGGCCCGCCGAGAAACCCGCATGGACGGCAGCCGCCGTCATCCTCGCGACAGACGCTATCGCAGGCATGACCCCGGCCGCACATCTCTTTGCCGAGCGAACGCTCGCCGAAGCGGCGGAGTAACTCGCATCTATTTGGTATTACTGAAGTCTGCTTTCTTTTCTCTCTGATAATCGGCGAGGATTCGAACTCTACGATACAAAGAAAGAAGTATTTTCAGTGTACGGTACGGATGCCCAGTCCTATTGTTGATTACTGCGAGATTGTGAATTTCGAGAACAGCGGCCATCTCTTTTGCCGCCGCTTCGACATATTCCAGCTCTTCTTTCTTTAGCTCTAACTCAGATCGTTCAATCTCGATCTTCAACAGTTTGCGGTCCTGCATACCTCGCATTATGTCGCTGTATGTCTTGTTCACCGATTGAATAGATGCACAAACCGACCTCACAATTTTTTCTACGTTCAAAGCCACGCTAAGAATAAGTGCAATTTCTATCCAACCCGGAGAAGCATAGCTGATAGAAGCAATTTCGGGTCGCTCTTCCTTGGGGGTTATTCTTTTTAGTTGGTTGTAGAAATTTACAGCACTGTATCCGCCCTGCCATGGGAACGCCTGATACGCAGATGTGACTCGCTCCATTGCTGCCTCGTCGAGCTCTTCTTGAAGCGAATGTATTAGAAAATAGACCTGCTCGTAGGCTCGGGGAAATATATAGAGGTCCTCTAAAGACCACCTTCCTTCGATATGAATTGAATATGTTTCTTCAAAATCCATTTTTCGGCCCTTCTTGCTACCCAGACATAACTAAGTGAGCACAATAGACGTTCTAGTATATGAGAATTTGATCCTTTTACAGACAGTTTAGCCGAGGCGGCGGAGTAGCCTCAGACTTTTCACGGCCTTCTCTTCTTCGAAAAGCTGCGACGCGAGCGCCATCTTGTAGATCTCGTATGGCGGACGGCCGCCATCCTTCGGGTCCGGGAAGACGTCGTGGATCGCGAGGATGCCGCCCGGCATGACACGCGGCGCCCAGGCACGATAATCCGTGAGCGCGGGCTCCAGCCCATGACCGCCATCGATGAAGACCATGGCGAGCGGCGTGGCCCAACCCTTCGATACCACTTCGGACGGCGCAACAAGCGGCACCACCGTGTCTTCGAGACCTGCCATGCGCATGGTGCGGCGAAAGAGAGGGAAGGTATTGAGGCGGTCCGTCTCGGCGTCGTAGAGCGCATCGTCGTGATGCTCCCAGCCCTTCTGGTTTTCTTCAGAGCCGTAGTGATGGTCGAGCGCATAAAGCACCGCGCCGTTTCGCTGGCAGGCAACGCCCATGTAAACGGTCGACTTGCCGCAATAGGAGCCGATTTCGAGCACCGGCCCCATACGAGAGGCTTCGGCGGCGGCCTCATTGAGCGCGCGGCCTTCAGCCGGGTCCATAAAGCCCTTGATGCTTTCAATATCGATCGGAAGATCCACAGCCCGTGCCTTTTTCCTGAGTTTCAGCCGTTTCCCTCGCATGTCCCGCCCCTTACGGCAAGCCGGTTAACGCGCTGTAAACCAATGGGAAACGAATGCACCCGATAATACCCGCTTCCAGAAGCCCCGGAGCCCCCGATGAGCGACGCCGCCCGCAAGATCGATCAGGACGAATATGACGCCATTGAACAGGCGGTCATCGCGACGCCCAAAGGCCGCTGGTTTCTGGAGGAATATGCCCGCCGGAACCGCTTCGCCAACACCGATGCCGTGCTCGGTGCCATCGGACGGCTCTACGCCCTGGCCAGGGAAACATCGTCGAATACCCGCTTCGGCTTCCTTTATCACGACATGCAGCAGATGCGCCGGGCAATGAACGAGACCCGCAAGGCGCTGGCGGCCGTAAAGCCGGGCGAGAGACACAATCACGCGGAAACGGGACCGGATGAACTCGCCGCCGTGGCGGAAGCAGCAAAGCGCGCCGCAGACGACATCGCGCGGGCCGCCGAGAGGCTGCAGGAGATCGGTGAGACGCTGCGCGGTGCGGGCGCCGATGCCGACCTTTGCGACGAGATCGAAAATCACGCCACCGGCATCTTCATGGCTTCCGCCTATCACGAGATGACGGGAAAACGCATTTCGCTGATCGTCGATGCGCTGGGCGAAATGGAAAATCAGATCGCGCGTGTGATCGCACATTGGGAAGAAGAAACGGCGAAAGCCTGACCTGTTTCCTCAACCGCCCATTTCAAGATTGATACAGCCGACGCTCCATTGATGGACACCGTCCACAATGCGATGGCCGAGCCGCGTAATCGAAAGCGGTGCAACTTCAATCCGAAGCGCCGTACCAAGATCAATGTCGAGCGCAAGCGCAATGGCCGCGCGGATGACATTCGCATGGGCGACCGAAACAAGCGTGTGCCCCGCATAGTGATCCGTCAGACGCTGCACCCCCGCATAGACGCGGGTCGCGAGATCGAAAAAGCTCTCCCCCTCCGGCGGCAGGATATCGACGGGGTTCGACCAGTCGAGCGTGCGGTTCTGAGCAAAGACATCGTTGAAGCTCCGCCCCTGCCAGAGCCCGTAATTCTGGTCGTTGAAATCGCCGACGGCGATCGGGTCGACGCCATGCTTGAGGGCGACCGCAGTCGAGCGCGTACGGGCAAGCGGCGATGAGAGCCAGACGGCCGATGACGGCAGGCGGCGCGCAATCGCCGATGCGAGCGAGGGGGCGACAGGCTCGGCGGCCACGTCGAGCCGCCCGTAATAGCGGTTCTCCTGTCCCTGCACCGGCGCATGGCGGATCCACACCCATTCCGTACGTATGCCGCTCATAGACGTATGCCGCTCATAGACGTATGCCGCTCATAGCCACCCGCGAAACTTGAAGAAAAAATAGGTAGCTGCGGCGGAAAGCACCATCAGCCCCAGCGCGACCGGATAGCCATAGGTCCAGTGAAGTTCCGGCATGATCTCGAAGTTCATGCCATAGCTGCTCGCGATCAAGGTCGGCGGAAGGAACACCGCCGCGACGACCGAGAAAATCTTGATCACGTTGTTTTGTTCGTTGCTGATGAGACCCAGTGTCGCATCGAGAACGAAATTGATGTTGTTCGCGAGGAAGCTCGCATGATCGCTGAGCGCGGTGACATCGCGCGTGATCGTCTTGAAGCCGCGCTCCGCCGTTTTCGAGAACTTCGTCTCGGTTGGACGCGCAACAAAACTGACGAGACGCCCGAAGCTGACGAGACTTTCCCGCGCCTGCGAGGTCAGCGCATAGCCGCGCCCGACACGCGCGAGAATGGCGTTGTAATCCTTTCGCGCCCGCCTTTCATGATCGAAGATTTCCCGCGACAGGGTTTCGATATCGCCCTGAACACGCTCGAGAATGTCTGCGATCCGGTCGACGATCGCATCGAGCAATCCCGCCAGTACGTCCTCGCCCGTCGAACAGGGCATGATATGGCGCTGCGCCTGAGCGGCGTAGAGCCGGAAAGGCAGAGGTTCCGCATAGCGAAGCGTGATGAGCCTGTGCCCGGCAAGCACGAATGTCACCGGCACGCTAAGCGGGTTTGGCGTGTCGGCCTGGGTGATCATCGTGGCCGTCATATAGGCCGCATTGTCCTCATGATAGAGGCGGCTCGACATCTCGATCTCCAGCATGTCCTCTTCCGTCGGCACATCGAGACCGAGCGCCTTGTCGAGAAAGGTGAGATCGTCGTCGGAGGGAGAAAGGACATCGACCCAGACCGCCCCTTCCGGGATCGGGGCACCCGCGGCAACCTCGGCGGCTTTCAACATCCCGTTGGCGGGAACATAGGCGGTTATCATCGAATCTGCCGCTTTTCCTGTCGCGATTGAGGGGATGATGCCTGTCCCCGGCGACCGGGACAATCCGTTCCAGCGATATCGTCTCCCGCTAATTCCTTGACATTCAGGTGTAAAAGCCTCATGTCACGGTCAATCGTCCGCGTGTGCGCGCTTTGCGGCTGCCCTTCGGCACCGCCTGACCCCCGGATGATTCGACCCTTCCCGATTCCAAGCGCGTTGGAACGCGGCAAGAAACCGCGTTAAAGCGCCGGCCATTGTGGCCGGGCGCACGACGTTTGACTTGAAAGATCCAAAGTAAATATGACGACTGTAACTTTTGCCGATCTCGGCGTTGCCGAGCCGATTTGCCGCGCCCTCGCGGAGCAGAACTACGTTAACCCCACCCCCATTCAGGCGCAGTCCATTCCGGCACTTCTCGAAGGCCGCGACCTGCTCGGCCTCGCACAGACGGGCACCGGCAAGACGGCTGCCTTTGCGCTGCCCATCCTGCAGAAACTGACGGCCGACCGCTCGCGGCCCGGCCCGAAGGAAGCCCGCGCCGTCATTCTTGCGCCGACGCGCGAACTGGCGATGCAGATTTCCAAGAGCTTCGAGAGCTACGGCAAGGGCGCTCGTTTGCGCCAGACCGTCGTCTTCGGTGGCGTGAACCAGTTCCGCCAAGTGCGGGCCATGTCGGGCGGCGTCGATATTCTCGTCGCCACGCCGGGCCGCCTGCTCGACCTGATGAACCAGAAGCATGTCAATCTCGGCCGCACCTCCATTCTGGTGCTGGACGAAGCCGACCGCATGCTCGACATGGGCTTTGTGCGCGACGTGCGCAAGATCATCGCCGCCATGCCGAAACAGCGTCACTCGCTTCTTTTCTCGGCGACTATGCCGAAATCGATCGCGCATCTTGCGGATGAAATCCTGAACGATCCGGTTCGCGTCGAAGTGACGCCCGAAGTCGTGACGGTCGACCGTATCGACCAGCGCGTCATGCATGTCGACGGCAAGCGCAAGCGCGAACTTCTCGGCAAGCTTCTCGACGACTCCGACCTTTCGCGCGTCATCGTCTTCACGCGCACCAAGCATTGCGCGAACCGCGTGAGCGAGCAGCTTGAAAAGTCCGGCGTGCCCTCCGAAGCGATCCACGGCAACAAATCGCAGGGTGCGCGTCAGCGCGCGCTCGACAACTTCCGCAATGGCAAGGCACGCATCCTCGTCGCGACCGACATCGCCGCGCGCGGCATCGACGTGACGGGTATCACCCATGTCATCAACTACGAACTGCCGAACGAGCCGGAAAGCTATGTTCACCGCATCGGCCGCACGGCCCGCGCAGGCAAGAGCGGCATTGCCCTCTCCTTCTGCGATTCAAGCGAACGCGCACATCTGCGCAGCATCGAACGGCTGACCAAGCGCCCGCTGACCCCGGTCGACACGACCGAGTGGCTCGGCGAGCAGGTTGTCGTGCCGGCAGGCGAACCCATTGCGCCGAAGCGCGGCGGACGCGGTGGCCCGAACAAGAATGGCGGCAATCGCAACCAGCCCGGCAAGCAGCGCCGCTTCGGCGGAAAGCCCGGCGGTGGCGGACAGGCCCGCGGCAATGGCCCGCGCGGAGATCGCAAGCAGGGCGGCGGAAAGCCCGGCGGCCAGAAGCAGAGCCGTCGTCAGTCCACCAGCGCCTGAACGAAAGCGCTACAGGCGCCTGAATCGGCTACACATCGAAGCACGGCTCTGGTTCACTCCAGGGCCGTGTTTTCTTTTGGGGAAGAAAAACCGATGAAAACGTTCCGCGCCGCGCTCTCCTGCATGATCTTCCTCGGCCTCGCGGCTTGCGCAGGTGCGCCCGCGCCCGCCGAACGGCAGGCAAAGGCGGATGGGAGCGCCTCAAAGGCGGGCTTCACCGGAGAGACGATCCGGACAACGCGCTTCGACCTGCATACACGTCTGCGCGGCACGGCTTCAGGCGGTCTTCTCACCATCTACACGAAGGTGACGGCTTTGCCTGGGAACGCCGCGACAGGCGCTCCACCGATCCGACGCCGATCAACCC